>Ga0302324_100020863_pt1 | contig 12794 bp, 11 predicted proteins | sample Palsa_T0_1_FD_201949 | JGI IMG/M metagenome (GOLD analysis project Ga0302324, IMG submission 201949) | Peat permafrost microbial communities from Stordalen Mire near Abisko, Sweden - Palsa_T0_1 | ecosystem: Environmental > Terrestrial > Soil > Palsa > Peat permafrost | place: Sweden: Abisko...
TGGATCTCGAATACGGTATGCGCGCCGTGTCGGTAGTCCGGCATCCCTCAAGCTTAAACTGCGGCGCGCGTGCTGAAGCCGTCGCCTAAAAGGCGAGGGTTTCAACCCTCCCAGACTGGGACAATGACGCTGATCGCGCGCGCACACTCCCTCCGGCTCTTCAGTCGGTTTCTGGACTACCGCAAGAACAGTCAGCCGGACTTGCGATCTGCGAGACAGCTGGGCTCGGATGTGCTAAAGGAGATGGCGGTCTGGCTTGTCGTGAAACGGCGGTTGAAAAGGAAAAGCGCGGCACACATGCTCTCTATGTGCTGTTGGACTTTGCGTCAGGCGAAGCGGCTGTACCCCGAGGAGTTCGATCCGACCTTTTCTACTCCCAGCAATATGTTCCCCGGCGTAGGCAACGAACGACCTGCATCCAAAGCGTTGTCGCCGGCCGCCTTTCAAAAGATTCTGGCCGCCGCCGCAAGGGATGTTGATCACATCCGGCAAGGTTACAAACCAGGTGACGTGCCGACAAGCGCTCAGCAGATCATACCGTTCATGATCTTGATTGCCGCCCGCACCGGTATTAACCCCGACGCTCTGTACGGCCTGAGGCGAGATTGTCTTATACCGCATGAGATTGATGAGGAGTGTTTCTACTGCGTCTGGGACAAGCCGCGGGCTGGCAAAGAGCAAAAGCAGCTCCATCGAGTCGATCGGCGCAAACAAATGGGGGTGGTGGAGTTGATCCAGTTCGTGCGCCAGTACACGGAACCGCTTGCGTTGAACGCGGACCCGCCAGCGAACGAGCGGCTCTTCCTCTATTTCAGTGAGAACACCCTGCTCAAGCGACGACTCATCTCGTCATGTACGGCGCCACGGTTGTCGAATAGGCGGATCAGGGAATTCCGCGAACGACACCGCCTGCCACCTTTCACCTTGTCTAACATGCGGCCGTCCGCGGCCACGCTGCTTTATCTTCAAACAGGCGGAAATTTGGGCAAGGTGCGCCAGTTTCTTCAGCACGCCCACCTCTCCGCGACCGTAAGATACGTGCTCAACCATATCACCGAGCAATTCAATGCGCGTGTGATTCAGAAGGCGCAGGCGCGCATGGTTGAGCGCGTCACGGTCATTCCACAGAGGCGAGATGTGGGCATTAAGCGTTTGAATCTGCCGAAGGCACAGGCTGAGAAAATCGTCGATGGGAGCTTCGATACCGGCTGCGGCGCCTGTCGCGATCCCTACGATTCACCACAGACAGGCGAAGATAAGGGTCGCCCATGCACGTCCTTTCATGCATGCTTTAGCTGCCCCAATGGTCTCTGGTTTCTTGATGACCTACCCATGATCATTGCGACTCGTGACCGATTCTTGCGTCTGCGATCAGAGATGAAACCGGGAGACTGGGATGCGGTCTATGGAAATAGCGTACGGATCATCAACGACAACATCGTCGCCGCGTTCAGACCGGAGCAGATTGAGAGAGCGACGCAGCGGGCGAAGGAACTGGAAAACAGCGTCTTCATCGTGGCAAAGGGAGTGTTGGGATGATCCGTAAGGCCAGGCGGTCCGGCGCGACGCCGAATGCACCACGGGTATCCGGCGATCGCGCCGACAACCCCGACGTGTCCTTGGCCTCAAGATTCTGGGACGACGTATGGGACTTTTCGAATGAAGACGGGAATCCGGCCGTGGGCAGCCACGACAAGCGGATATATTGGTCCTTCAAAATGCCGGGCGGCGGTCTGTCCACTGACGCTCGATTCCGGTCTCTTCTAACAGCGTCAAAGCAAGTTATGTATGCCTTGCGCTGGCATCCTGTCGACGAGCCAGCTCATTCACCGGCAAGTCTGCGGAATCTATTCCGCGCTTTAAAACCCTTCATCGCTTACCTGGCGAGTTGTTCCAATCCCGTCCTTCGGTTCAAGGACGTTTTGCCTCATCACTGCGAGGACTACATTCAGAAGCTGCTGTCTTCCAATGCCACCAGGTCCTGGAAATACAAGCATGTGCAGATCTTGCAGAAGGTCTTTCAATACAGGGGAGTCACAGAGGACGGGTTGCTGATTGACCCATTGCAGGGCGAGTCGGCCGCCAAGATCGCTGGGAGGGAGCCCCGCTCGTTTGGGAGCAAAACTGAGATCATTCCCGAAGAGATCCTCGGGCCACTGGTGCGGGCTTCCCTTCAGTACGTGGAGCAATTTGCCGATTATCTGCTGGACGCGTCCGACGAGGTGGAGGCGATCCGGAACCGCATGGGCCCGGACCACTTTCTGTATTTCGGCACGCGGTGCTTGCGCCGGCACGCACCGGAGGCATATCCACTCGCTGGCACAGGACTCGAAAAGGGTGTGCGGTCCCTTCGGCGGTTAAGCACGGAATTGTCCCATCTCCAAACCGCCTGCTTCGTGCTGATTGCATTCGCAACCGGCATGCGCCTCAGTGAGCTGCTCTCATTGCGAGAAGGCTGCTGTCAAACGGAAACCGTGCCAGGGCAGTCGGACTTGGTGTGGCTGCACAGCCGGGTTTTCAAGATGCAAGGCGTGCCCGATGGTCGAAAGGCGAAGTGGTTGGGGGGACCGGTTTGCGCAAAGGCCGTCCATGTCTTGGAACGACTGGGTCGGAAAGTGCGGCGACGAGCACAGGTTTCGTATCTATGGTTGCCGATACCCTCTACGTATGGGCGGTACACTACCCGGGCTCCTTTGGCACAGCCCACGATACTGCGGAGATTGACTCTCTACCTGGCCATGATCGGCCTGAAGGGCTCAAGCGGGCGGGCCTTTCACATCCACCCCCACATGTTCCGGCGCACGTTTGCAAGGTACGTCGCGAGGTACGATACGACAAACCTGCTCGCCCTGAAGGAGCACTTCAAGCATATCTCCATCTCGATGACGGACTATTACGTCGGCAATGATTTGGAGCTGTGGATGCTGATGGAGGAGGAAACGGAAAGGGTCTCTTTCGAGAGTTTCGACAAAGCGTTGTGCGCAGATGAACTGGCCGGCCCAGGCGGCGTTCGGCTGAGGAAAAAAGTCGACCAAGCGATTGCGGAAGGCCGGTTAGAGAAGGACTTTCGGGGCGAAGCCGGCGACCATCTGCGAAAAAGAATGATTCTGGACCTGGTGGAAGCGGGGCAGCGAATCTACCCCTGCGCGGCGTCCAACTTCTGCTGGTTCCACACGGAATCCGCGCTTTGCACCGATGGGGACCAGCCGATTCTCAAGCACTGTAATCCGGGTGCATGTTCCAACTCAATTATCACGCTGGAGCACAAGCCCCACTGGGAAAAGGTGAAACATGACTGTGAGGATCTGATGGGGCAGAAGCCACAAGCGGAGCCTTACCAGAAAGCTCTACGGGATATTCATGCAGTGAGCAGCGCGATTTTGCGGAGCTTGGGATGAAAGCGTCGGAAAAGAAGCTTGTCGGCTTGCGCCGGTATCACGTGAACCGCCCCGTCAAGACGCGATTGAAGCTGCTCGAAGCGCTGGACCGGATGGAGAGCGGCCACACCGTTGTGGTGGGACCCGGATTTAATTGGAGCAAGACGGTACTGGCCCGGGAAGCGGGCGTAAACATCAATACCGTTGTCCGGAAGCTGCCCGGCGGCGCGTGGGCGTTTCCCGAAATAAATGAGCGTTTTGAGGAACTCAAGCAGAAACGCCAGCGTGTGGCGACCGGCCCCGACTCGAAAGAGGAGAAGATTGCGGAGCTACGGAGTGAGGTCGAAAAGCTCCGAAACCAGAACCGGTTGCTCGCTCTGGAAATCAACCGCATGGGGCGGCAGGTTTTGGAGGAGAGGGAAAGAGCGGATCGTATGACGGCCTATGAGCGGCAGAACGTGTCGCTTCGCGAGGAGATCAGCCGCATCCCGCGAGCACGCTCTGCTGAAGGCGGTAGCCAGGCATGAAGATCAATCGATTATCCGGTCGGGAGCGGGGTGAGGAGAATCTGGCAAAGGTTCGCAGCTATCTCGCCGGCCTCAAGGCGGCCAGTCAACCACTGCCGTTTGAAGACGGCCGGCCAAACATCACCGCGATTGCCGAAGCCTGTGGCGTGCTGCGCAACGTCTTCTACACCAATGCTGGCGTGAAACGACTCCTTGCCGAGTCTGCCGGCGTCTCTGTTGGGAGTACGGAACCGATTGCGGGTCTTGCCCGCGCTGAACGGCAACTGGAAGTCAAAGACCGCCGCATCCTCCAACTTGAGCAGCAACTGGCCAGCGTGAAAGCGGAGGCCGAGGAACTGCGCAAGCTGCTGGCGGCAGCCGAACAAAAGCTAACTCGCTACAAGCTGGTAGAGGAAGAGGTCTTCAAAGCGGGTCGGCGGGTGATTCCGTGAGAATCGCGGCGACAGTGACCATTTCGACAGTGTATCCGGGCACCAGCGGAGGTGCGATCTTTTTCGGACGCGATGAGACCGGTGCGCCGCTACGCTTTGTCGCCAACCGCGACCGCATCCTCCGTGCCCCTATCGCAGGAGAAGTTTGGTCGATCGAAGGGGAGAGGCGGCACCATCCGACGTACGGCGATCAGGTGCACGTGGAACACGGCTCGCTCGTCCAACCCACCGGCAGGCTCATCATCGACTTCCTCTTAAAGCACCCGGCCTTTGACGGCCTCGGAATTGGGAAGGCCAAAGCCACCCGATTGTGGACAAAGCTTGGGTCGGATCTCCACATCGTGCTAAGCCAGGGCGATGTCGAAAGGCTTGGAGATGTGCTCTCCGTGGAAAGTGCACAGAAGCTTGTGGAGGCATGGCGCGCGGTGGCGGAGGAGGCCAGCGTCGTTTCGTTTCTCGATGAACACGGCTTCGACATCCGCTTGGCAAATAGGGTTCGCAAGATCTGGCCCGAGGAGGCGCTTACAAAGCTCCGGGAGAACCCATACCGGATGCTGGCCTTCGCGGATTGGGAGAAGGTGGACCGGATGTCGCGCTCCTTGGGTGTAGCCCAGGACGACCCGCGGCGGCAGGTCGCTGCGGTCGAAGCCTACCTATATCGACGGCTCGACGCCAAGCATACGCTGACGGCACCCGAAATGCTCTTGGATGGCCTGTGCTGCGCGATGGGGATGCGCAATCTCGACGTTGCGCGCGCGGCCGTCGACCGTGCACTGCGCGAGCACGCGATCGTCGATACGGGGGATGGTTACCAGCCTCTCGGGGCCGCCGTGATGGAAAAAGCCATCGCGAACCGTCTCCGCGAGCTGCTGGCTGGACTCCCCGGACCCGAACGGAATTTGTTCTCGATCAATCTGCCGTCGATCATCGCCGAAGCCATTGCGGCTTTGAGAAAAGCGTGGGGGTGCAACTGAACGCCGGCCAGCGGGGGGCTGTGGCGATGGCGCTCCATCAGCCACTCAGCGTTCTCACCGGCGGAGCTGGGACCGGCAAGACAACGGTACTCCAGGTGATCCATCGCGTTGCAGAGCAAGTTGGAGTCCCGGTTCTTCAGATGGCTCTTAGTGGACGCGCGGCCCAACGCATGCGCGAGGCAACTGGACGCCCGGCATCGACCATAGCCGCCTTTCTGCGTGCGGCCGAGCAAAGCAGTGTCGCCCCGGAAACCGAGCCTCTGGTCATCATCGATGAGTCCTCCATGCTTGACCTGCCGCTGATGTACAGCATTGTCCGGGCGCTGCCGGCGCGCGCACGTTTACTGCTGGTTGGCGATCCATATCAACTGCCGCCGATCGGCTTCGGTCTCGTGTTTCACGTCCTTGCCGTCAGTCCGAACATTCCCAAAGTCGAGCTTGTTGAGGTCCATCGCCAGGCGCAATCGAGCGGCATCCCGCAGAGCGCGCTCGAGATCCGGCACGGCATTGTGCCGCCACTGTCGGCGTTTGCCGGTCTGTGTGCCGGCGTGAGCTTTATCGAGGCCGGTGATGGCGATGTCATGGATCACATCCTCGGTGTCCTCACGGAGTGGCGCGGATGTGATGATGCGCAAGTCCTCGCCATGACCAAGCGAGGGGCAAGCGGGATCAGGAATATCAATGCGACATTGCAGGCGCTGGCGTCCACTACGAAACACACGCTGGAAGGATGGGGGTTCGCCGAGGGCGATCCCATCATTTATCTGGTGAACGATTACCAGAAAGAGCTTTGGAACGGCTCGCTGGGCAGAATCGAGTGCATCCTGAGCTCGAACGGGCGACGCTCCCTACTGTGCTGTCTCGATGGTGCGCGCAAGGAAATCCCCGAGGAGGACCTCCATCGCATCGGCCTCGCCTATGCCATCACAGTCCACAAGGCGCAGGGCAGCCAGTTCAAAAGGGTGATTGTGCCCATGGTGAGGAGCCGCTTGCTGGATCGCACGCTGATTTACACGGCGCTGACCCGTGGGGTGGAACAGGTGGTGTTCATCGGCAACCGGGACGCATTCGACGCGGCCGTCACCGCGCCGCCCCGCTCGCACGAACGGCAGGTCGGCTTTCGCGTCTGAACAGATCCTCCTAGCGATCTTTACTCCCGAAACCAGTTTGCTGCCGTCGCTACGCTGACTGCCAGCCTCCGCCGGCCCGCTTCGCTGCGTTGGAAGGAGATAGAGCTAGAAGCAGATTTCATAAAGCCTACCATTCCCCCAGCGCAGGCTGGGGGCCAACCGCAAAAGACGGCTCGTCACGGGAATCAGCGCCTCACTTGCGGTAAGCCGCCGGTCTGTCAGCTTTCATGAGGCCTTTCATCTACACTGCACGCCCTCGGCTTCTCAGAAAGGCATTGATATCCTTCTCGCGGGAGCACAAGAACTCCAAGAAGTCCACATTCTTGTACCTGCACGTTTCCGAAACACTCAGAAGGATAAGGTATTCCTCAATTCCCGAGGGCGTCGCCGTCCCTTCAATAACGTCCCGAAGCGCAGCAAATGCCTTCATCGCGTGTTCGGCGTTATTGTTGTTCCATGGTACTCCGTCATAACTGAGAAAAGTAAAGAGCTTCTTCCGGTTTTTCGCGAAACGCTGCTTACACTTCGTCGCAACGTCGCTTTGCCACTGTTGTGCCAGGAGCCACTTGTAAAACCGCTTCACGTCCGCCAGATGCTTTTTCAGAAAGCGCCTTTTCAGCCCACGCTTATCGACGGTATCAATGATGGGCCTGAGTAAGTCGGCGAACTGTTGCACTATCTGCCGCAAGTCATCGTCATATGGATTCTTCAACATGTCGTCGTTTAGATCGCGCATGAGATGAATCAAGCACTTCTGCTGCGGGCAGTCCATCGAATCGTAGGCGGTATAAAAGTCAGAGACCAGGACCCCCTTGAAATCCTTTAGGGCCGTCTGCATGGTCTCGGCTTCGCGGTTTTCGCTGTAAATGTAGACTACCTCCTCAAAATTGCAGAACACCCATACAAACGCGCGTTTGCCCTGCGTCACGATGGGCGTCTCGTCAGCATGAACGAGGGTTCCCTCTATGATCCGTCGAAGGAGTATCCGGCGGGTCTCCTCGTACAGGCCTGCCGCCATCTTTTTCTGCTCTGCTACTGAACTGCGCGGCAACGTTAGGCCAAACAAACGGTTCACGTGCCGAGTTGTCACACGCTGCGGGACACACAGCTCCACAATCTCGTAGATCAGAAAGGCGATCAGGCTCCATCCGTACTTCCCGCGCCCCCATGTCTGCTCGGGCGGATGAATTTGCGCGCCGCAACCAAGGCAATCATAGGTATGGAACAAGTATTTGACTATCCATCTTTTGACGCTCGCCCTTCCGAGTTGAAGGTCATATACGAGTTTCGAGCGTTCCGGCCCTGCCTTCAGGTTTTTGCTACGGCACACAGTGCAGCGTGAAGGCACAGAACACACAACGGTCTTGTTGACATGCAACTTCACCGTTCGAGGCTTGGCGTGCGAGACGTTGGGAAGCCTGCGCCTGTCGCTGTTCCTTACGTAGACCCGGTCGCGTTGGTAGTCCCAGTGCGCCGCCTCGTTGATCACTTCCAAGGCCGGGACACTGCTAGTAAACTTCCGCCATCGTGACGCTTTCTGGATGTCTTCTGAGTGCACGCAGACGTCATCGCCATTTGCACCGGGTTGGTCACGCCGCTGTGCAAACATCGCAACACGCTCAACGGCGTGTGTAACCAGTTCGAGGGCTTCACAGTCCTCCCTGTTATAGGTAATGATCGTCTGCTTAATTGAAGGATCGGCTGTTTCCTCCCATTGCTGTCTCCAGATGAGGGACTGGAGACCTGACGACGAAGGATGCGACCAATGGAACCCGAGGTGTCCGGCAACTTCCTTGAGCCCGTTTGAATAGGTTGGAAAATAAATCTGCGCATAGGTCGTCGCCAAGAGATTGACTGCCCGCTTAATTAGTCCGTCGACGTAGGGTGTATCCGCGGGTAGAGCCGGATATCGGGTCGCGAGCCGCTTCAAGAAGGTCGTCTCATACGCTCCGTAGTGGATCAGGACTGGGTTGTCAATGCCTCGAAGTGTATCAAGGAGGGATCGCCAGATCGTCTGCTCGTCACTGGGCGCATCAGCCCAGAAGCTGTGCTCAAGAAATGAAGCCCCATCGGGTATTCGCAGGCCGATCAGGTAGTAGAAACCGCGATCCGGCAGACCCTCGACATCAAGATAGACCGGCGTTCCAATGACCGTCAATTCCGGCGCCCCAACGACGTGAATCTTCCGGTCTCGAATTGCCAAAGCTTTGAGCGCGTGGTGATATTTTTCTTTGCGCGAGGCCTGATGCTTTGGTCGGCGGCGTGGGCGAAATGTGTAGGCGAGTTGCGTAACCGTGAATATTCCCTTCGCGTTCAGCTTGGCTCGATCTGTGGTCCCGAGACCGTCCAAAAGGCTGAGATCGTCCTTCTCAGTCACTTTCTTCCTGCAACAAGCCTCGAAGATGCACTCTTTGCAGTGTTTGATCAATACGGGTTCGGGTGCAGTACCTTCTGTCAGCAAAGTGCGCAGCTTCCCGATGAGAGACTCTACCTCGTGAATCAAGGCATCGAGTTTGAGAACAAGAGTCGTATGCTGGAAACCGTGAATGATCGTTCCCTTGGTCGGCATCTGGCCCGACGCCTTCCAAAGAACGAAGGCGTCAAATGCCAGCATGAGCCGGTGATGCTTTGAGACCTTCTCAAACGGTACGAACCTGATTGGCGTGTAAGGGCTGGTGCGCTTCTGGGTCGGTGCCGCTCCTCGTTCGAGCGCGTGAATGTTGGATCCGACATCCTGAGCGGTTATGTATGGTTGAACAATCAACCGATACTTGGCGCTTTTCAAGTCGTCTGAGCGCGGGTTGCCAACGAAGCAGTCTGCGCTATCGGCAAATTGGAGACGATCACGACAACTCGCCTGATAATTGTCAGCGAGGTGCCGTTGCCAGTCGCTGATTGGATGCGAAGATTCACCGCTCCTGGCCGGACCGAAAGTCAAGTGTGCTTTGGTCTTGCACTTGAGGTACGCGTCGAAGATCTCGTCAGTGATCAACACCCCATGATTGCAGTTTAGCTCTTTTTCTCTGGGCAAAACCTGGCTGCTGAAAATCATCTAGGCCGAAACAGTCGATATTGACATCCTCGATGAGCCTGAGAGCCGGACGAAACTCAGCGTGATCCTGAAAGCCACAGGACGATGCGGATGGGATGGCCTGCCCGGCGCCGGTGATCGACGTGCCGCTTCAGTCGGTGCCAGGCCGACTGTTCACTGTCAGCCGGCTGGGCCTTGAGACCTTGAGAGCTTCGTACTCACCTACTCCACGTCAGGCAGCGCAGAAGCTCCTTCGGTCGTTTCGTTGGCCCCGTTTTCTGACCCGGCGCCAGAGCAATGGGTCGACCGCGATCGGCACTGACCTCGAAGTCGCGACGTCCACGAAGCCGCCGTGATGGGAAATCTGACCGTATCTGATCAACCGGGCGAGCAACGCCAGGGCCTGCTGAGCCAGGACCGTGTTAACGAAGCATTCCTGCCTCTCAAGCGCCTCAATTGCACTGCAGCTTGGCTCATTGTCATCATCGAGGGCCGGATCGACGATTTCCGGGTAGAGCTCAGCCACTGTTCTCAAGCGCGTCGGCGATCGCTTGTTCCTCGCGTTCGGAGGTTCACCCAGCACGAATTGTCCACTCGAATGACTATTGCCGAGATCGAGCCAGTAGCCCACGGCACTGAGGCCAGTAGTGCTCTTGGCGATGATGGCGCGTGCCGCCCGCGTGTCCACACAGCCCACCACGACGTCCGGGCGCAAAGTGGGTTCGCCGTAGCTGGCATAATACCCCGCAAGCGTTTGTGCAGTGAGCGCGCGCGGAATGGCTTGCCAATTGAGCCCCCAGAAGAGGTTGATCCGGTTCACTATGACGATCCCTTTATACAAGCCGATCTCTCCCCGACTGAAAGGCTGGCGGACACAATTGAAGGGCGAAACAGTGTCGCCGTCCATCACGGTGACATGCAATCCATACGGGTGGCCTTGAACGAGCATGGCCTGGTGGATGTAGGGAAGCCCGCCGATGATGCTGCTGCCTGTCCCGCCGCATCCAACGACGAGCACCCGCACCTCACGATTCAACAATTCTTCGTGCAGTTTGTGGGTCTCCATGTTTCAGTGGCTCCATTGCGAAGACTGTTTGTCGGTTATGAATCGGCGGGGCTGATTTGAGATCCGGGGCGGCCGAAGCCGCCCCTACCATTCCGGCGCTTGAGTCGGCGCTCGGGTCGCATTCCTGCGGAGCCCTATCCTCCGCTCAAGTGCCTCTATTGTAGCCGAACCAAACCGACCATTCTGGCCGAAAAGCAGTAAATTCCGGGGGCTTGGGGGCAGAGCCCCCAGTTTCAACAAAGCTCTGTTTCCGAATTGGACGCAGTCTGGAGAACACGCACGTAGGCCCCTGCTGGTCGCGACTCTCACCATCCTGTTGATACCATGTTGATACGATGGCCGTTTGGCACGACGTTGCCGGCACTTTCAGATGGAGGGGTCTTCTGAATTCTCTATGCCCGGTGAATTGCCTTCACCGCTAGCTGTGGCTCGTACGCAATGATCCTCAATAGGGCAGCTGCCGGTCCGGTTGGATGGCGCCGATCCTGCTCCCAGTTTTGAAGAGTCTTCACGCTGACACCCATCAGGTTCGCGAACTCCGACTGCGAGAGGCTAGTTCGTTCGCGAATCGCCCGTATTCCGGAAGACCCGATTTCAAACCGGCGCGAGGGTTTCCTCTGGCCGCGCAGAATCGCTCCGCCTTCGCGCACGCTTTCCAGCAGTTCTTCGAACATCTTAGCTTTCATCGCGGAACTCCTCCTTGACTACCTTGGCGAGTTGCGCCACCTGCCTCGGGGGCAGATCAGCCGATACATTCTTGGGGTATGCATAGAGCAGTAGGATCACGTCTTTTCGGACCGCCCAGTAGTAAATGACGCGGGCACCCCCGCGCTTACCTCGCGAACCTACCGCCACCCGAATCTTTCGTATTCCGCCACCACCCTTGATGAGAGCGCCAAGACCTGGATTCGCTGCCAGCCGGGACTGAAATTCCCCGTAGTCTTCATCGCTGAGCAAAGCCGTCATCTGCCTCGTAAAGGTGGAAGTTTCGATCAGCTCCACGTGCCTCAATTATCCGCCATTGGCGGATAGCAGTCAAGCTCACAACCGTGGCGTGCCTCCAGGCGTCCGGCCCGCCGGAACGGAACTGCCCCAGTTAAAGGCGGTCCCAACATACGCATAGGATTTCTGCGTGTGCATGTGTATGGAACGCCCATGAACACGTAGCCTGTATCATACACATACGTGCCGTCGCTAATATAACTGCCGCAAGAGCGCTTCGGCCGCGCTACATGCCGGCATTGAATCTGCCCGGTCGAGGGACGCCTCCGTCATTTGTGGAAACAGTTCGTCGATACAAGGCAGGCGTGTCGAGCGGTCTTTGCGTCCTGGACGGATCGGTTCTCCAAGGACGAACTGGCCGCAGTCCGAACTGTTCCCGGTGTCGAGCCAGTAAGGGAACCGGCGGCTCTTGAGGCGTACAATCTTCGCCAGCCTGGCACGCGCCGCTCGGGTGTCGACGCAACTGATCACGAAGTCGCAGTCGGGAACGTCGCGCCCACATCGTACTTCGGTCGGAATCGCTTCCCAATCCAGACCCCAAAACAAGTTCAGCCGATTGATCAGTACCTGCGCCTTGTAGAGCCCCACTTCGCCGAGACTAAATGGCTGTCTCACGCAGTTCGTCTCGGTGATTCTATCGCCGTCAATCACGCACACTCTGATTCCTAAAGGGTGGCCGCCGGCAAGCAGCGCATAGTGCAGATACGGTAATCCTGTAACCAGCGCGGCTCCGGTTCCACCGCAGCCCACAACAACGATCACGATACGATCACGTACCATCCAGTGTTTTATCGAGTGCCCTCTTAGCGGTTTCGGCATAGCGTCTCTCTCAGCGTGCGCCTCGGAAGCAAGTATTCAACCGGGAAGGTCTTTTTGCCTACAATCGATCGCCACAGCCCGAGGAAGCCTTCCGGGTGACTACACTGCTGAATGCCCAGGTTCGAACCGGTGAATTGGCTGGCAAAAAATGCGTGCGACCAACGAGGAAGATTGTCGATTGTCACTGTCGTCGGCACTGGCATGGATCCATGGCAGACTCTGCCGTCCTCGTACGTATTCCAGTACGGCGCCATGAAGAGCCGAGTCTCTAGTTCCGGCCTCCGGTTCTCTTCAAGGGCCCACACCATCAAGTAAAAACCACCGCCTGGAAGGCGGTGGCTGTAGTAACGGACTATAAGTCCTGTTCCGGCCGAAGGCCGGCACAATGGGCCCCGCACCAAGCGGGCTTCAAGAAGTAGATGGACTCAACCATCTAC
>Ga0302324_100020866_pt1 | contig 12793 bp, 12 predicted proteins | sample Palsa_T0_1_FD_201949 | JGI IMG/M metagenome (GOLD analysis project Ga0302324, IMG submission 201949) | Peat permafrost microbial communities from Stordalen Mire near Abisko, Sweden - Palsa_T0_1 | ecosystem: Environmental > Terrestrial > Soil > Palsa > Peat permafrost | place: Sweden: Abisko...
CTCTGGAAATGCTGCGCCATCTCCACCGCTGGCACGAGGTCCACTACGTCGCCTTGCAAAACCACGCCGAACCCGAAGGCTTCGCCCGCAGCTCCGAATATTGCAGCAACGCTTACCCCATTCCACATACCGTTCCAACTCGCGGTTCCGCCTCTTTCGTTTTGCAGGCCGCCCAAAATCTGTTCGATCCATTGCCCCTCGCCATCACCCGCTACCGCTCCGCTCTCATGAAAACCGAAGTCGCGCGCCTACTCTCCACCGGCACCTTTGACCGCCTGGTCGCCGATTTCCTCTTCGCCGCGCCCAACGTTCCGTCCTTGAGCCAAGCGCTGCTCTTCCAGCACAACGTCGAAACCACCATCTGGGACCGCCATTTGGAGAACGCCCACAGCGCCGTCGCCCGAGGCTTCTTCCGCATTCAGCGCAACCGCATGGCGCGTTACGAAGGCAGCGCCTGCCGCCAATCCGCGCACGTGGTCGCCGTCTCGAGCCAGGACGCCGAGCGCTTCCGCACCATGTTTCAAGCCAAGCGAGTTTCCGAAGTGCCCACTGGCGTCGATGTAGCTTCGTTCACTCCGCCCCACGACCAACCGTTCAACCACAAAGCCGATCTTGTTTTCGTCGGCTCCATGGATTGGCTGCCGAACATCGATGGTTGCAATTATTTCGTGCGGGAAATACTGCCGTTAATACGCCAGAAGCGCCCCAAGTGTACGTTCGCGATTGTGGGCCGTTCTCCCGGCAGCGGCATCCTGGAAATGGCCCGCGCCGATCCGGGCATTCTCGTCTCGGGCACCGTGCCCGATATCCGCCCGTATTTTTGGGGCAGTTCCGTCTCCATCGTTCCACTGCGCATCGGCGGCGGTACGCGGCTGAAAATCTATGAGGCGATGGCCGCGAAGGCGCCCATCGTGTCCACCAGCATCGGGGCTGAAGGCCTACCCGTGATTCACGGCCGCAACCTCTACCTGGCTGATACGCCCGAAACCTTCGCCCAGCACTGCCTGGAACTTCTCAATTCGGAACCCACGCGTCGGCAGATCGCGCAAACCGCCTACGAAATGGTTTCCGCGCGCTTCTCCTGGGAAAACGCCGCTCGCGTTTTTGAGGCGATTTTACGCGATGAAACGCCCGCGCTCAGCCGCCCATGATCTCGCTACCGACTATCCTGTTCGCCTTAAGCTGCGCCTTTCTCATCTATGTCATCGCCGGCTATCCACTATTTCTCAAAGTCCTCGCGGCGAAATTTCACCGGCCCATTCACAAGGGCGACTATTTACCCTCCGTGGCTGTGGTGATTCCAGTACGGAATGGCGCGCCATACGTTCGCCGGAAACTCGATTCCGTTCTGCACTTGAACTATCCGCGCGAATCCATCGAAGTGTTGGTCATCTCCGACGGCAGCAGCGACGAAACCGATGCCTTAGTCGCCGAATATGCCGGCCGCGGAGTCAGACTTCTGCGAGTTCCACCCGGCGGTAAACCCGCCGCTCTCAACGCGGGAGTGCCCACCACGCGCAACTCGATTCTCCTCCTCACCGATATCCGCCAGGTGCTCGAACCCGAAAGCCTGCGCAGAATGGTCAGTTGCTTCGCCGATCCCACTGTTGGCGTGGTCAGCGGCGAATTGATCATCCGCCGCGGCGACAGTCACGCCGAAACAAATATCGGCCTTTATTGGCGATTCGAAACCTGGATTCGGAACCGTTTGAGCGATATCGATTCCATGCTGGGCGCCACTGGCCCTTTCTACGCCATCCGCCGCGAACTGATGGTAAAAATGCCGCCGGAAACTCTGCTGGACGATTTATACGTCCCCCTCGCCGCGTTCTTCCGCGGCTTTCGGCTCGTGGTTGAACCCGCCGCCAAGGCTTACGACGATCCCACATCGCTCTCGACCGAATTTCGCAGAAAAGTCCGCACTTTAGCCGGGAACTATCAAATCATGCGGCAATACCCGGCGCTGCTCACGCCGCGCAATCGCATGTGGATTCACTATTTGTCGTACAAGCTCGGCCGCTTGTTGCTACCTTTCGCGCTCATTACCATCGCGATCACCACTTTCTGGCTGCCTTATCGCTGGATGGTTTTCGCCGCGTTGACCCCCCAAGCCGCTGTCTACGGCCTCGCCATTTTTGACCACTTCGATGCTTGGCTTCCCGAAAAATCCCTGTTGAAGCGTCTATCCTCCGTCGCGCGCACATTTGTGGTTATGATGCTGGCCGCCCTATGCGCCTTGTCCATCTTCTTCGTGCCTCCGCAAAGGCTTTGGACTCCCACGAAAACCCGCGATCGATGATGAGATTCGGCACGCGCCGGCCCCTTTTCTCTGCTCCCCAAGCTCTTTTTTCAAAGCATCTCGTCTTCCCGCAGCGGCATGCCCGGCTCGAACTCGAAATTCACGCGCTCCAGTTCCACCACATACGGCCGTTTCAAAACTTGCGTATGGATCGCCCCAATGTACTCGCCCAGAATCCCCATCGAGACCAACTGCACCGAGCCCAGAAAAAACAAACCAATCACCAGCGGCGCCGTCCCCACCGAAAAATTGCTCCAAAAGAGCAGTTTGTAAATAAGATAACCAAACCCCACCAGCCCGCACAGCAACGCGCCGATAAACCCGAAAAACGTCACCAGCCGCAACGGCACCTTTGACAAATTCGTGATGCCGAGCATCGCCAAATCATAGAGCGTATAGAAATTGTTTTTCGTAACCCCACGCTTCCTCCGCGGCTGGTCGTAGATCAGCTTGAAATGCGGCAGCCCGATCTCCGCGATCATTCCTCGAAAGTAAGGATAGGCATCGCCAAAAGAACGAACCGTTTCCACCACCTTCCTGTCGAACAAGCCAAAGCCCGTGAAGTTCTCAAATGTCTGCAGCGAAGACAGGCGTTGCACCAGCCTGTAATAAAGCGTCCGAGCCTGGAACACCAGCCGGTTTTCCTGGCTGGTCTCTTTGATGCACAAGACCATCGCATAGCCTTCTTCCCACCTGGCGATCATCTCTTCAATCATTTCCGGCGGGTCTTGCAGATCGGCCGCCAAGCCGATCACCGCTGCGCCGCGCGTTTCCAAAAATGCATGCATGGGAGATCGGACCTGGCCGAAGTTCCGCGCATTGACAATAATCCTCACATTGCTGTCCCGGCTGGCAATCGCCTTGAGCACCGCTACCGTGTTATCGCGCGAATGATTGTCGATAAAAATGTGTTCGTAAGCGTAGCGGCCCACTCTCGTCATAGCCGCGCGCACCCGCAAGTAAAGCTCTTCGACGTTCGCCTCCTCGTTGTAGCAGGGCGTAATCACGCTGATGAAACGCGCGCTCAAACGCCGGCAGCCTTCGCGGCGAGTACCGCGTCGATCAACTCTCGCACCGCCCCGTGGCCGCCCGCTCGGCTTGCTACAAAACCGGCACAACGCTTGGCAGCGGGATGCGCGTCGGAGGGTGTGGCGGCTAAACCTGCCAATTTCATAGCGCCCACATCGTTCACATCGTCACCCATATAGCCAATGGCGGAAAGCGCAATCCCCGTGCTTTCTGAAAAACGTCGCAAGGCGCAGCTCTTGTCTTTACAGTTCTTCTCCACGCAAACGATGCCCATCTTCGCGGCGAACCGGTCCACCAGCGGACTATCTTCTCCTGAGATCAGCGCGAACACCAGACCCGCCTTCATTCCTAGCGAGACACCCATGATGTCCGAATAGGAAAATCTTTTCCATTCCTGCGCGTCCGGCCCCCACCACACCCCTCCGTCGGTGAGCACGCCATCCACGTCCAGAGCGATCGCCAGAATGTCTTTCACGCGACGTCTTTCATACCGGCACAGCCGAATGCCTGACGCGCCGCAATTTATTCCGCACCGGGATCTCGCTTTCGTAAACGCGCTTGACGCCATCGCCCAGCGATTTTTCAATCAAGCGAATATCGCGCACCAGCCGGGTGATGCCGTTCGGCTCGAGCGAGGCGGCATGATCCGTGCCCCACATCGCGCGATCCAAAGTGATGTGCCGCTCCACGCAGCAGGCGCCCAAAACCACGGCGGCGACACTCGAGGGAATCCCCGTTTCATGCCCCGAATATCCCACCGGTACGCCATACCGCTCCCGTAACTGCGGAATGACGCGCAGGTTCAGTTCCTCATAGTTCGCCGGATAAGCGCTGCAGGCATGCAACAAAATTAAATCCTGCTTGCCCAGAATATCCACTGCGTGGTCGATTTCTTCGAGCGTACTCATGCCCGTCGAAAGAATCACCGGCTTGCCGAATTCGCGCGTTTTCTCAAGCAGCTTGTCGTCGGTCAACAATGCGGAAGCGATCTTGAAGCACGGAAGCGCAAAGGGCCGCAACACTTCGAGCGATTGCTCATCCCAGCACGATGCCAGCCACGGAATCCCCATCGCCTCGCAATACGCGTCAATCTCCTCATATTCTTGAATGCTGAATTCGAGCGCGCGCTTCAGATCGCCATTCGTTGCCCCAAAAGGACTCTCTCGAGGTTTGGCCAATTCCTCAGCCGAATAGACCACATCCACGGTGCGCTTCTGAAATTTGACCGCATTACAACCGGCCGTCGCGGCCACGGCAATCAGCCGCTTCGCCAACTCTATGTCGCCGTTGTGATTAATGCCAATCTCGGCAATGATGTAACACGGTTGGTCGTCGCCAGCCAGCGTGTTACCTATCTTGACAGTCTTGTTCTCCTGCAGAAACCCGCACCTAGTTGCGATTATGTCATGTGGGGCAGGATGGCATCCTGCGCGCCGATTGGTAATCGGCGCACCCCCGGATGTAGCATAAGGCATGCCCACCGAAACACCCCCCGCCGCCTTCGCCACCGACTATAAAACAAAACTTCTGCGCGCGCTCGACACCCTCGATCTCGCTGCCATCGGCCAAGCCGTGGAAATGCTGCGCGAGGCTCGCGAGCAAAATCGCCACATCTTCGTTTGCGGCAATGGTGGCAGTGCTTCCACCGCTTCGCATTTCGTTTGCGATATGGTCAAAGGCGCCAGCCAGCGCGATCCCCGCTTCCGCATTATGGCGCTAACCGATTCCCTAGCCACTCTGACTGCCTATTCCAATGATGTCGGCTATGAGTGCGTCTTCACCGAACAGCTCAAGAACTTCGCGCAAAAGGACGATGTCGTCATCGCTCTCAGCGGCTCGGGCAACTCCGCCAACGTCGTCAACGCGCTCGAATATGCGAACTCCATCGGCTGTCAAACCATCGCCCTAACTGGCCGTGACGGAGGCAGACTAGGACCATTGGCAAAACTGCAGATACACGTCGCCGACCCGCACATGGGCAGAATCGAAGACGGTCATATGATCGCTTGCCACATGCTTTGCTATTACTTCATGGAAAATTGAACATCCGCCGGATCCCTTCCTCCAACCCGATCCAAGGCTCTAACCTCAGTTCCGCCCGCGCTCTCGCGATCGAAGGGACATAGCGCTTCGGCTTTACGCCCATGGTGGGTTTCGAGGCAACACGAATGCCCCTTTCGACTCCGCACACGCTCTCAACAGTTCGAGCTAAATCCAAAATGCTGATCGCTTGGTCGCTCCCGACGTTATAAGTTCGCCCAGGAACACCTTCGATCAGCAAAGTCCATAGCCAAATCGCCAGATCTGCGGCGTACAGATACGATCGCAAAGGTGTCCCATCTCCCTTAACCTCAATCGGACCTCCCATGCGCGCATCTCTGACAAAATTGCCCACAGCAAAATTCTTGTCAAGCGGCAAATAGGGACCAACAAAGGCGAATAGGCGCCCAATCACAACACCGAGCCCAGCATCCGCCGCGCGGACACACAAGGTCTCCGTTTCACGCTTCGCTCGTCCATAAGGAGTACAACACTCAACGGGCGATACAAACTCCTCATCCACCTTTTCAACATCGGCGGGTTGGTCGCCAAACACCGCACCGGAACTGGTATAAAGTAGCCGCCGCGTACCACTTGTCTTCGCCATTTCCAAAATGCGCTGGGTACTTCCCGATTCAGCCGCCGCATGAATCACATAGTGAAACTCTTCTGCGGGAAACGGGAACGTCTCTAAGTCTCCGTGCAAAATGTGCATACACGCTTCGCGCGCCAGGTGCGGTCTATCAGCCCGGAACTTCGCCGGATTGCGCGTCAGCACGAATATGCGCGCATGCAAGTTCAGGTGCGTGTCAGCCCAAACAAAACTCTCCAGCAGCCAGGATCCGACGAATCCCGTGCCGCCGGTAATGAACACGTTCGCGCCTGCGAGCGCATCCCAAAGAGACTCGGTCCGCTCCAGCACATGGACTAAATCTCGTTCAAGCGCATGCGCCATTCACGCCCACAACGTTGTCCAATTTGCGATTGGCATTTGCTTGAAGCTGTCCACCACATACGCGACCATATTAGTCGTTAACCCCGGATACACACCCACCCAGAACACCTGATTCATGACGAAATCGGTATTAACCAAAGATCCAACCACCCTGTGCTTCACCTCGCGGTAAGCGGGCTGGCGCAATAGGTTGCCACCGAAGAGAAGGCGCGTCGCAATCTTCCGGCTCTCCAGGTAGGCTACCGCGCGATTCCGGCTGAAGGGCGCCTCGCGCCTCACCGCCAATGGAAATCCGAACCAGCTTGGCTCGCTGTTCGCCGTGGCCTCGGGAAGGATGAACAATTCTTCCAAATCCTTCAGGCCTTCCCGCAGTTGTTGAAAATTAGCCCGGCGCTTGGCCACAAACCCTGGTAGCTTACTCATTTGTGAAACGCCGATAGCAGCCTGCATATCCGTCATTTTCAGGTTATAACCCAAATGCGAGTAAGTGTATTTGTGGTCGTAACCGCGCGGTAACCCGCCCAATTGCCAGTCGAAACGCTTACCGCAGGTATTCTCCTTTCCTGGATCGCACCAGCAATCGCGTCCCCAGTCCCGCAGCGATTCGACAATCGTCTTCAAAAGCGGTTTGTCCGTCAACACGCATCCACCCTCACCCGTCGTAATGTGATGCGCCGGATAAAAACTGAGCGTGGCCAGGTCCCCAAACGACCCTACGCTTTTACCTTCGTAGGTCGCGCCGGCCGCGTCACAGCAATCCTCAATCAGCCATAAATCGTGTTTTCGAACAAACTCCGTCACCGCTCGAACCTCAAAAGGATTTCCCAGCGTATGCGCCAGCACCACCGCCCGGGTTCGGTCCGATTTCGCAGCCTCAAGCAACCTTACATCAACGTTGTAAGTCGGCAGCGAGACATCCACAAACACCGGTACCAACCCGTTCTGCACAATAGGGTTGACCGTCGTCGGAAAGCCGGCCGCCACTGTGATCACTTCGTCGCCGGGCAACAGCCGCCGGCTTCCCAACTTGGGCGAGGTGAGCGCGGTCATGGCCAACAGATTGGCCGATGAACCGGAATTGACGAGCGTCGCTCCTCTCACTCCAAACCAGCGCGCCAACAAACCTTCAAACTCATCGGCAAAATGGCCGGCCGTGAGCCAGAACTCTAAAGAGGAATCAACCAGCGATTGAACATCGTCGGCGCCGAACACCCGGCCCGCCACCGGTACCGCACTCTCTCCGGGAACGAACTCCCCAGAAGCATGCACAAGCTGGTGATACTCAGCCACGAGATCGAGAATGCGTTGCCGCAAAGTCCCGGCCTGCGATGTCATTGCTCGTTCCTCCAAAAAAATGGCGATACCAGCGAATCGTTTCCGCTAACCCTTCGTCCAAGGTAAAAAGCGGCCGCCAACCCAGCTCTTGTTTCGCGCGCGCGGCACTTAAGCATTGAGCTTCGATCTCGTTTTCGACCTCATTTCTGATTTCAGGTTCAAGCGACGAATTCATCTTACTGAGTATCAAGGAAACCAACTCGACTACCGTGACCGAAGTTTCGTTAGACAAGTTATAAGCTCGCCCGCGTAACATACTCCCATTGGCCAGTAATCGTTCCGCAATCAGCATGTAAGCGGCCGCGCCATCCTCCACGTAAAAATAATCGCGCACAAGCCGGCCGTTCGATCGAATCACTGGCCTTTCGCCCCGTAAAATCGATCGAATGGTTCCCGGCACGATACGATTCCAATGTAAATCCCCGCCACCAAAAAAATTGCCGCAGCGCGTAATCGCGACAGGCAGCCCATAAGTGACCCCATAGGCCTGCGCAATCAAATCGGCGCACGACTTACTCACATCGTAAGGATGCCGGCCCTCCAGCGGCGACTCTTCCGAATAGGGCAACCGATCCTGGCTTCCGTACGCCTTATCCGAAGATGCCACCACCACAGCTTTAACCAGCGGAGAGCGGCGGCACGATTCTAAAACATTCCAAGTGCCCGCGATATTGCTTTCGAACGTCGAGACAGGATTTCGATTGGCAATGCCCACAATCGTCTGCGCCGCCAAATGAAAAACCGTGTTGATTTCGTATTCGCCCAGCGCTCGCTCCACCACGTCGCGCTCCCGAATATCACCGCGCACTACTTTCACGCGTTCCAGCAATCCGCCCCGCACAAGTTCACTCTGCGGAATCCAGTCGCGCACCAGGCAGACAACGTCCGCACCGCCCTCCATTAAAGATTTGGTAAGCCAGCCACCCACCAATCCGTGAGCCCCGGTAATCAGCACCGGCCGGTCGGCCCAGAGCCCGCTGCCGCTCACCATTTTTTCCATGGGGCCTGATCCGTCCTCCACAGATCGTTGAGCAACTCGTATTCGCGATAGGTATCCATGGCACAGAAAAAACCCTGGTGATGATAGGCCACTAACTCTCCCTCGCGCGCGAGGCGCTCTAGAGGCTGCCTCTCCAAAACGCATTCGTCGCCGTCAAGATACTCGAAGATCTTCCGTTCAAAAACAAAGAACCCCGCGCTCGCCCAGGCATCCGACCGCGGCTTCTCGCTAAACGTGGTAACCCTCCGCGAATCGTCGATATCCAAAATTCCGAACCGTGAGACGGGGCGAAACGTAGTAACCGTCGCAATCTTGCCCTGCGACGCGTGAAACTTGGCTAACTCTTGGAGGTTGACATCGCCTAATCCATCGCCATAAGTCACCATGAAGCGTTCGTCGTTTTCCAGATACTTCGCCACCCGCTTCAACCGGCCGCCCGTCATCGATTCTCCGCCCGTCTCCGCCAGCGTCACCGCAAATCCCTGCTCGCCATGGTCTCCGTGATACTTGATTTGCGATTTGTTCCCAAGGCGAATCGTAAAATCGCTATTCATCGCCTCATAGTTCAGAAAGTACTCTTTGATCATGTTGCCCCGGTAGCCCAGGCACAGCACAAAATCGCGGAATCCCTGCTCCGCATACAGCTTCATAATGTGCCAGAGAATGGGGCGTCCGCCAACTTCAACCAGAGGCTTTGGCCGGAATTCAGTTTCTTCGCGCAACCTGGTGCCCAGGCCGCCGCAAAGAATCACTACCTTCATTCAGTGAATTATACCGTTGCGCCGTGTTCAGCCTTCTTGCGGCGCGGCGCAGGGCCGCTTCGACAGGGGAGGTCGCATTACACCCAAACCGCAAAAAATCTACTCTCACCGTAATCCCCTACACCCAATCCCTGCTCAAGGCGTCATATACTAAAAGCAGTTCGAAAGCTCATCCCGTATGAAAACCTATTTGAAGTTCGGAGCCATTATGGCCGTCATCGTCGGCTCGCTCGTCTGGCTGGCCGTCGGCGGCGTGGCCGATACCAAGACTTATTACAAGACCATTCCCGAACTCCAGCAAATGGGTAGACAGGCGCAAGACAAGAAGCTGCGTGTCGGTGGCGATGTGCAGCCCGGATCTATTCTGAAGAACGCTGCTGAAACGTCATTCATCCTGCATCAAGGCGCAACCACGTTGAACGTGGTCTATACCGGCTCCGATCCGCTGCCCGACACCTTTCGCGACAACGCGCAAGCGCTAGCCGATGGGCGCCTTGGTTCCGACGGCGTCTTCCGCGCCAACAAAATTCAAGCCAAATGCGCTTCAAAATATGAAGCCAAACCAAATCAAAAGGGCGTGATGCATACCGCCGCTCCTATGCCCGACAAGATGTCGAGTCTGCGTTATTAGGAAACCGCATGGAAAATATTGGAGCCCTGGCAATACTGGTTTCGTTTTGCCTCGCGGTGTTTGCCATCGCTGCATCCTTAACGGGCAAATACACGCGACGCCCGTTTCTTGTCATCAGCGCCGAGCGCGCCGTGTACGCCATCTGGGTGCTGCTCACAACCGCCTCCGCCCTGCTCGTCTATTCGCTCATCAGTGGTGATTTCCGCCTGGCTTATGTCGCCGCGCACAGCAATAAAGAGATGCCGGCCGTGTACAAGTTCACCGCATGGTGGGGCGGGCAAGAAGGCTCGTTGCTGCTTTGGTCGTGGTTGCTGTCCACCTATTCCGCCATCATCGTTTTCACTAATCGCCGTAAGTTCCGCGAGATGATGCCGCTGGTCACAACCATTCTGATGACTGTGCTGGCTTTTTTCGTCGGCATGATCACTTTCGTTGCCAGCCCATTCCGAGTCTTGATGGCGGGCCGCGGCGTGATTGATGTCGGCGATGGCAACGGCTTGAGCCCGCTGCTCCAGTGGTGGACCATGGCCATCCATCCGCCGTTCTTATATCTCGGTTACGTGGGCTGCACCATACCATTCGCCTTCGCCATGGCCTCGCTCATAACGAAGCAGCCGGGCGAAGCTTGGATTCACACCACGCGCCGCTGGGCCATCCTTACCTGGCTCTTTCAAACCACCGGCATTCTGCTCGGCATGGGCTGGGCTTACACCGTGCTTGGTTGGGGCGGCTATTGGGGTTGGGACCCTGTCGAGAACGCTTCGCTTATGCCCTGGATCACCGCCACCGCTTTCTTGCATTCCGTCATGATGCAAGAGAAGAAGGGCATGATGAAAGTTTGGAATATGGTGCTGGTTTCCGCCACCTTCCTGCTTAGCATCTTAGGCACCACGCTCACGCGCACTGGTTTGGTTTCTTCCGTTCACGCCTTTGCCCAATCGCCCGTAAAGCCTTACTTCACGACATTCCTCCTCACCGCCACAGCACTCACCGCGATTGCCATTGTCTGGCGCCTGCCTTACTTGAAAAGCGAGGTCAAGCTTGAGAGCGTCATCTCGCGCGAATCCAGCTTCCTCTTCAACAACCTCATTCTTTTGGCCAGTTGTTTTGCCGTCCTCTGGGGCACCCTTTTCCCGGTCATCATGGAAGCTCTGACTGGCGAAAAGGAAACCATCGACGCGCCTTATTACAATCGCGTGACCGTCCCCATTGTGCTGTTTTTGATCTTCCTTACCGGCGTTGGTCCGCTTATCGCGTGGCGCAAAAGCTCAATCGCCAGTCTCAGGCGCTCCTTCATGCTCCCAGGCATTGTTGGTCTAGCCGTTGCGGTCGGTCTCTTCGCAGCGGGCATGCGCGCCATCACGCCCATGATCTCGTTCGCTTTGTGCTCTTTTGTTATCGCCTCTATCGTCAGCGAATTCTGGAAAGGTTCGCGCGCCATTCAAGCCAAAGAGAATATCGGTCTGCTTCGCTCCGCCTACGAACTAACGTGGCGCAATACCCGCCGTTACGGTGGCTATCTCGTGCACATGGGCATCGTCATCATGTTCATCGGCTTCACCGGCAGCGCCTTCAATCAGCATGAAACGCGCAGCATCGGCCTCAACCAATCCATCCATTTCGCCGGCTATGATCTCAAGCTCCTGAACGTGACCGATGGTGAAAACGGCAACTATCAGTACAGCCACGCCTCCGTTGAAGTTTCGGTCCGCGGTAAAGTGATCGATCAGCTTGAAACCGAAGTGCGCCGCTATAAGGCGAGCCAGGAGCAATCTTCCATCATCGGTATCCGCCGCCGTTTAAACGAAGACCTCTACATCAATTTCTCCGGCATTTCGCCTGACAATACGAAAGCCATTTTCCAAATCTACGTCTTCCCTCTGGTCACTTTGATCTGGGGCAGTTTCTACATTCTCCTGTTTGGCACCATCATCTGTTTGATTCCTGGAAAGGTTCGCCTCCAATACGCTCGAACGGAGGTGGTAGGCATTACCGATGCGCAACCCGCGGCTGTTCAGCCTTAGAGTCGTTCTCGCGTTTTTCGGCGTCCTCAGCGCCGTCTACGCGCAAGATCCAACCTCCTATCTCACCCCGGATGTCTTGCGCGTGGGCAGCCGTTTGGCTTGCCGTTGTGCCGGATGCCGCAATACCGTTGGCGATTGCCCTATGCTCCACTGCGGCTCCTCCGATCCCATACGGCACCGCATCTTCGAAATGCAGAAGCAAGGCATGAGTGACGACGCAATTGTCAACACATTTGTCAAAGAGGAAGGTATCGTGGCGCTCGCTACGCCACCCACTCACGGTCTTGGCCCCATCATCACGTGGATGGGGCCCGGCATCGCGCTTCTCTTGGGCTTCCTCGTTTATTCCGGGTACATCCGCCGCAATCGCAAACAGCCGGCCCCGCTCATGCCCGTGGATCAAGCTGTTCTGGACCGCTTCAAGGCGCAAATCGATCGCGAATTGGATGACTCACCTCTCAAGAAATGATTATTGCGTTCGCCGTCATCCTCGTTCTAGCCGCCTTCTTTTACACCCTCTTCGTTCGCCAGCAAGATGTGCCCGAACCGATTCCGGTCTCGCCCATCCAACATCTGGAAGATCGCAAGCACGTCATTTACGACAATCTGCGTGATTTGCAATTTGAATATCGGCTCGGCAAACTGACCGACGACGATTACAAGCAGACCAAGCAGGCTCTGCAAAAAGAGCTGGCTGTTGTCCTAAGTGAGACTGAGCA
>Ga0302324_100020867_pt1 | contig 12793 bp, 11 predicted proteins | sample Palsa_T0_1_FD_201949 | JGI IMG/M metagenome (GOLD analysis project Ga0302324, IMG submission 201949) | Peat permafrost microbial communities from Stordalen Mire near Abisko, Sweden - Palsa_T0_1 | ecosystem: Environmental > Terrestrial > Soil > Palsa > Peat permafrost | place: Sweden: Abisko...
ATTACTACTACGGCCCTCGATGGCCGGCAGTCACGGAGAAGGCGGTTGAGGATTTCATACGCTCCGGCAAGGGCATGGTTGGCGTACACGGAATCACCTATGGTCCCTTCTTTGGGCAGGCCGGTGGTAGCGCGACAGAGCCTCGCCGCCTGGAAGGGGAGCCGTGGGGTGCGTTTGCCGACATGATCGGAATGACCTGGAAGCTGGACAATATAGGCCACGCGACGCGCCACGTATTTGCCGTGGAATGGGTCGACCGCGATCATCCGATCAGCCGCGGGTTGCCACCGACATTTGTAGCCAACGATGAGCTCTATCACAAGATAGACCTGAAACCCAACGTGCACGTTCTGGCCACTGCACTCGATGATTCGAATGTAAAGGGTGGGACCGGCAAGGCAGAGCCAGTGATCTGGACTGTCCCTTACGGTCAGGGCAGAGTCGTCATGATGGTCATTGGCCATGATCTTCTGGCCATGAGTCAGCCGGGCTTCATGGATGCGTTTGCCCGCAGCGCGGAATGGGCCGCGACGGGTGATGTTGCGCCGGGCGCTCCTACACTCTCTCCGCCCACGAGCTTGCCAGCGCCTGCAGATCACCATTGATTCTTCATGAAAGCAATCGTCTTTACCTTCGTCTCGCTGCTCACTGCATTGTCCGCGCCGGCGGCAACCAGCCCAGCCGCACCGCAAACCGAGATCGCCAATTCGGTTGTACGGGCAAAGATTTACCTGCCGGACGCGGCTACCGGCTTTTATCGCGGAACGCGGTTCGACTGGTCCGGGGTGGTTGGAGATTTGCAATATGCCGGACACAGCTACTACGGTCCGTGGTTTACGCAAACGGATCCCACGGTTTCTGACTTCGTCTATCGTGGCACAGAGATCGTAGCCGGCCCCTGCAGCGCCATCACCGGTCCGGTCGAGGAATTTGGAGTATTGGGGTACGACGACGCCCAGCCCGGCGGGACCTTCCTCAAAATCGGCGTAGGCGTGCTGCGCAAGCCTGACGGTGCGGGTTACAGCGGCTATCATCTTTACGAAATCGCCAATGGTGGTAAGTGGAACATTACAAAGAGTAAGGACTCAGTTGAGTTCACCCAGGAGCTGCAGGATGCTGCTTCAGGGTATGGATACATTTATCGCAAGAAAGTGAGCCTGACCGCGGGCAAGCCGCGGATGCTGATAGAGCATAGCCTGAAAAATGTCGGCACCCGGGCGATCCACACCAACGTTTACGATCATAACTTCCTGGTGCTGGATAAGCAGCCTACCGACGCCGGCTTCACTATTCGTTTGCCGTTTGCCATTGCATCCGAACCACCTCTTCATAAGGAGCTTGCCGAGGTTCGCAGGGATCAAATTGTTTACCTCAAAACGCTTACCGGGCAAGACCGTGTTTATACCTCCATTCCGGGATTCGGCAGCAGTTCTGACGACTACAAGATTCGCATTGAGAACACGAATGTGAAGGCCGGAATGGAAATCACCGCGGACCGGCCGCTGTCAAAAATGGCCCTGTGGTCGATTCGCTCGGTCATCGCGTTGGAGCCGTTCGTCGATATATCCGTGGAACCCGGAAGCCAGTTGACCTGGAAGTACCAATATGACTACTCAACGCTTCCCCGCTAAAACAGCGAGCAAAACCAATACCTAAGCGGTCACACCTGTGTCTGCCTCCTATCTCGGCCGCCGTCAAACTCCACCTTGGTTACCAGAGCCGGTCTTGCTAATTCGACTGGCCCGGCCTTATATTGCGACCAGCTATTAAGTAAAAAGGAGTTCCAACAGGAACTCTGGACGATGGCCGATCTTTTGCAATTGTTGTTCTCGATGGTGGCCTGACATGGAGTCTGGTAAGCTCTGAGGCCCTTGCTACTCTCTCTTGAAGCCTGCGTAGCCCCCGCTCGCGTCAACACTCTGATGGTCACGAGCCGGCCTTTCGCGAACGCCATGAAAGAAAGAAGCTGTGATAAGTTGCACGCATTTAGCTCGTAGCGGTTAAGGACCCGCCAACATGAAAGCTCTGGTCAAGTATGCGAGTGGCGAAGGAAACGTCGATATACGCGAAGTTGAGGAACCTCGTTGCGGAGACGACCAGGTAAAGCTGGAGATCGCTTATTGCGGACTCTGCGGGACGGATATCCACGTTCTTCACGATACGTTTCGCAACTATCCGCCGGTGATCCTGGGACATGAATTTTCCGGCACCGTGGTCGAGGTGGGGCGCAACGTCAACCACCACGCCGAGATCGGGGAGCGAGTTACAGGCCTTGGCGCCACTGCAGTTACCTGTGGTCAATGTGAGTACTGCCTCTCTGGATACTTTATCTTTTGCTCCAACCGCCGGGGCATGGGTCACGGGGTAAATGGCGCATTTACGCGGTACGTGGTCATGCGTCCGGATCAGCTGTATCGCATTCCCGAGAACTTTTCTCTGGACGAAGCCGCCATGAGTGAACCTTTCGCAGCCGTGGTGCAGGCGGTCACCGAAATCACGAATGTGCGGATTGGAGACACGGCCCTCGTTTCCGGGCCCGGACCCATGGGACTGCTCTGCCTCAAACTGCTGGTTGCGGAAGGGATACGAACCATTGTCGCGGGTGCTCCGGGAGACACGGAACGATTGAATGCGGCGCTGCGTATTGGCGCGGCGGCGGTGATCAATATTGGCGAGGGAAGCCTCAATGAAGCGATCCGTGAGCACACCAGCGGAGTGGGCGTGGATGTGGCCTTCGAGTGTGCCGGGCATCCCAGCTCCGTGCGCGGATGCCTCGAGTCCCTCCGTCCCATGGGCCGCTACACCCAGGTCGCCATCTGCGGACAGGATATTCCCTTCCCTATTGATCTGATCTTCTACAAGCAGCTGACAATGTCGGGCTCCGTCTGCTATACCGCTCGTACCTGGGAGCGCATGATGAAAATCTATGCGGAGGGTCGGGTCCGCCTGAACGATCTGATCTCCAACAAGCTTCCCATCTCCGATTGGCAAACTGCTTTTCGCCTATGCGATGAAAAGAAGGCGATTAAGGTGTTGATGTATCCGGAGAAATAGCGGGGGGCTACCTGTCAAGGAGCTCCCCCACCGCAAAGGAAGAAGAAGTCGACTGGAGGCTGGGTGGAAGAGGTTTCCGCTAAGCGGTCAGACTTTCTGCCTCCGGTCTTCGTAAGGATGACGTCGTCATACTGAAACAACGTCACGTCCATCTCGACCGGAGCGTACTGGGTTTTCCTGCCGCTGCCGTACTGTAAAACCGGGATTGGGACTAAGCCCTTAGTCGTAGTTCGTCACAATTTCGGTTACAACAGTTCATTACGGAACTACTTTAAGAAATAGTTCTTGACACTCGTCTGACCCCACCTATATGAAATTATCGCGCATGCGTGCAGAGCAATTTGCGTACGCAATTAGTTCTACTTGGAACTAATGCTGTTTAAAAGCCAAGCAGCCTAAGGAGGCTATCCGCCTGCTCGACGCCATCGCCGCTGAGCATGCGACAGACGGCAATCTATTGACGACAATTGCTTCCGCCTATGAGGGCGCCGGTGAACACCAACTGGCTCTCGGCGCGTACCAGAAGGCGATTGCCGCCGACCCGACGAATCCTGACCGTTATCTTGACTGCACCCGGTTGCTGATCGATCTGGACCGCTATGACGAGGCGACCCGCATTGTAGAGAGTGGTATTCCCCTGGTTCCGGACGATTACCCGCTGACGATTCGCCTGGGAGCCATTGCCATGATGCAGGGAAATCGCACCCGGGCACGCGAGACATACCATAAGGCAATCTCCGAACACCCAACCCTCGCTTTGGGCTATGTCGCGCTAGCCCAGACCTTTATGAAGGAAGGTAACGACCCGGAAGCGCTCAGGATATTGACGGAAGCGCGGACTGTCGTCCCGCGCGATTTTGCGCTCGAATATGTTTTTGGTTTGGTTTCCTTCCAGCCAGGCCTGCTGCGGCAAGCGATGGACGCACTGAAAACTGCCAAGGAGACGGGCCCGACGGTGGTCGAACCAGACTATCAACTGGGGCTCCTCTACATGAAGGTGCAGCAGTGGAAAGGGGCGCAGGAGGAGTTCGAGCAGGTGCTGAAGCTCGACCCTCACAACTCGGCTACGTACTACCAGCTGAGCCGGACTTATCAGCGATTGGGTGAAACCGCCAAGGCGCAGCAAATGGCGAAGAAAGCAAGCCTGCTCACCAAAACACAACGCGAAGATGCCATCAAGACGCAAGAACTTCGCTTTGGAATTCCGGCTCAGAATTAATTCTCCTTCGGGCGAAAGAGTCGCCGATCCACGTCGCGTAACCAGGATGTTGAATGGACGGCCTTCAGAATCTCCCTGAGAACCGAGAAGAAACCGCAGATCTCTCCACTACGCTGCGCTCCGGTCGAGATTACAAATTTGTTTTAGGTAAATTGACTATTTTCCAGGCGACGCAAGGCGCGAGTGGCTCAACAAATTTGTCATCTCGACCGGAGCGCAGTGTAGTGGAGAGATCTGCGGTTTCTTCATGACCCTCGCAACCTCGATGGGCTAAGAGAATCGAGTTTCATTCCTGTCAAAACCAGGAACGTCCAAACTATGAAGGCCATTTGTTGGCAGGGCGAACTTTTAGTGTGAAGCTCTTCATAGTTCCATACGGAACTGTGCGGGGAAAATCCTCTTGACACTTCTGGAAGCGCAAATATATGAACTTAGTGCACCGTTAACTAACTCCTTAGTTCATTACGGGAATCATGACTGAAACTCCGATCATCCTTAACGTTCATTTCCAGGCGGCCCCGGGGCATGAAGAAAAACTTGGCGCTGAGTTGCACTCACTGGTGGTTCCCACACGTGAAGAACCCGGGTGCCTCGTCTATGAGCTTCACTACGATCCTGAAGATCCTGCCAAGTTCATGTTCTATGAGAAGTTCGCGAACCAGGCGGCACTCGACTTTCACCTCAACACGCCCCACTTCAAAGGTCTGCAGAGTTACCTCAAGGCGAACGATCCGATTGCGGCGCAATCAGTGACCAGGTGGCGTACTTTTGTCTGATCTCGCGAAAGCACAACAGTGAACCCCGAAAACAACTACACTCCCCCGAACGAGATGCCACCGTCACGGATCCACCCCGTGCTGGTGGGGCAAAAAGCCCTGGTGACCGGAGCAAGCAAAGGGCTGGGACAAGCCATGGCGATCGGGTTCGCACGAGCGGGCGCGGATGTGCTGGTGAACTACAGCTCAGATGAGGCAGGAGCCCGGCAGACGCTAAAGACGATCCAGGCGCTGGGAAGGAACGCGGTGGTCTTCAAGGCCAACGTCTCTCGCGAAAATGAAGTGCAGGCCATGTTCGACTGCATGTTCAAGACCTTCGGCAGGCTCGACATTTGTGTGCCCAATGCTGCCATACAACTCAATGCAAAAGTAGACGAGATGACGCTGGAACAATGGCAGGGAGTGATCGATGTCAACCTCACCGGCATGTTTCTGTGCGCCCGCGAAGCGATTCGGGCATTTAAGCGTCAAGGGATCGATCGATCCCTCTCCTACGCCTGCGGCAAGCTTATCTTCATGAGCTCGGTGCACGACATCATCCCCTGGGAAGGCCACGCAAACTACGCCGCGGCGAAAGGCGGGCTCATGCTGTTCATGAAGAGCCTGGCGCAGGAGGTGGCCCACTTGCGCATCCGGGTGAACGCAATTTCCCCGGGTGCAATCCGCACCCCGATGAATGTTGAAAAGCTGACCACGCCTGAGATGTTCGAGTCTACGCTGCTCAAGCTGATCCCGGCGAAACGAATCGGCGAGCCGGAGGATGTGGCACGCGCCGCCGTGTGGCTGGCCTCGGACGAGTCAGACTACGTGAGCGGGACAACCATTTACATTGACGGGGGCATGACGCTCTATCCGGGCTTCATCGGAGCCGGATAAAGGCTGGGAGCGTTTGTGAAGTTATCGGCGTTCGTTGTAATGGCGGCGATGTTACCGGCAACGGCCAGAGCCGCGACTATCACGGTTACGATCACCGGGACCACGGGTGAGATTCGTGTGGGCGAAGGACCGATCTTCGGGCATAGATCCTATACGCTCATTCCACCCGGAGATCCCTTCGCGCTGACTTATACCTTTGACGAGGAAAAGGGCAAGCAGAGTATCCCGGGAGTAAATGACGGTCTGATTACACAATCGGGGATAGAAGGCGCGGCGCCCTCGTCTCCCGGAACCAGCGCTACGCTTCAGATCGGCAGCGCTCTGTGGGAATTTGGTTCTTCTGCGCGTTCGCAGGTGACCCTGAAGACTTCAACAGCCGGCAGAAACGAACAATTCGTCTTTATCGCCCAGGCGGGTGGTAATCGAGTCTCTGCTCAGATCGTTCCCGGCAAAGGCGGCTTTTGGCCGAAGAACGGTGACTGGCGGGCAAGCTTTACGTCCGGTCCGCTTGACGGCAGTACCGCGTCCTTTGCTGCGGATAACGATCGAGTTTCTGCGTCGGGAAGCCTGACGCCGTCTGCCATCACCGTCGCCGGTGTGGACATCGACGGCCAGTGGCTGCGAAATCCAATGGGAGGCGGCGAAAGAAAGTGGCAACTGGCACATGCCTCGCCATCCGGAGGCTACATCGTGGAAGAAGTCACTCGAATCATCAGGGGGACCAAGGCGGACGGTTCTCCCATCACTCCTTCGACGGTTACGTATTGGCAGGCGTGGCAGATTCCGGTGGGCGCGGACGCTCCGGCCGATGACATTGACAGCTTCCCAGACACGGCCCTAGCCGGCAGCACTGGCGAGGAGACTTTGTCTGCGGTGGCTCGCTATTACGAGGGACTAAGCTTGCCAGCCGCCTTCGGCGCGGGTAACAGCCCATACGCTGGTTCGCGTCTGTCGTCGTTGACCGATCCACACCTGTCCACTCAACGCGCTACGTTGCCGGTCGCAACCAACACGACACAGCACTTTTGACACTCAGGAACGAGGCTCCATGTTTTGAGGTGGAAGCCGCATCAGTTCCCAGTTGAACTCATTTCAAAATATGGCGATTAAGTGCTAGTATTGCCACCGTAAAACTGCAGGTAGAGCCATGAAAGCCAAACCAGACAGACAAGAAGTGTCTCGGAAGGTAGACAAATACTGGGTCCCGATCATCGCGAGAACCATCGAGCTTCTCGATTGCTTCGGATCTGCGACCGAAACGTTGACCCTCGAAGAAGTGGTCAAGAGAACCGGAATACCGCACACCACCGCCTATCGCATATTGCACACGCTGGTGCTGCGCGACTACCTCACGCAGTCCGGGCGGCAGTATCGTCTCAACCGGCTGCGAAGGAGACTGCGATTTGGCTTCGCCAATCTCTCGAAACACATTTGCATCGCGGTTGAGATACAGCGCAGCCTGGAAAAGGCCACTGCTGCCGCGGGGATCGATCTGGTGGTTTGGGATAACGACCGCAACGCAGACACGGCCATTCGCAATGCAGAAGAAATGGCCGACAGCAAAGTCGATCTGGCGATTGAGTTTCAGCTATACGAGCATGTTGCGCCGGTGATCTCAGATATTCTTTCGCGTTCGGAAATTCCCCTTATCTCTTTGGTCAATCCTCATCATGGAACGGTATATTTCGGGGTCAACAATTACCGCGCGGGTTTCTCCGCCGGCGTCGCGCTGGCGGATTACGCGACCAGGCACTGGAATTCCCAGGTGGACACGCTTCTGCTTCTGGAGTCACCCCGTGCAGGCCGAACGATCCAGAGCCGGCTGGTAGGCGCTCTGCAAGGAGTCCAGGAACGGCTGGGCCCATTACCGGAGAAATCCATTGTTCACCTTGACGGCGGTGGGGATAAGGCAACATCCCAGGCGGCAGCGGCCGGGGCCTTCAAGTCGCGATCGAGAAAGAAGATCCTGGTGGTTGGGATCAACGATGAAAGTGCCATCGGGGCGGTGGACGCTGCGAAACAGGCGGGTAACGGAACAGACATCGCGATCGTGGGCCATGGCGGAAGTATGGAGATCATGGACATTGTCGCGAATCCCGACAGTCCATGTATCGGAACTGTTTTCTTTCACGCGGAGCGTTACGGAACCGATCTGCTGAGTTTTGCGTTGCCGATCGTGCGCGGCAGATCGGCTCCGGTCGTCCACTACGTGCCCCACGAATTCATGGGAAAGGATGCATTGGTGCGAACCCGCCGCGAGGCGCTGGCTCGCTCCTCATAGGATATGAAAAAGCTGAAGGCTGCAATCTTTGGAATTGGCTTTATGGGGCGGGTCCACACCGAAGCCCTGCGTCGCCTGGGCAACGTAGAAGTGACCGGTGTTGCCGGACGGACGGCCGAGGCGGCACGCAAATTCGCCGACCGCCTCGGGATTGAACACGCCACCGGGAACTACCAGGATTTGCTGGCGGATCCTGAACTCGACGCTGTTCACATATGCACTCCAAACGAGCTGCATTTCCCCATGGCGCAAGCTGCGATGAAAGCGGGGAAGCACGTGCTGTGCGAGAAGCCCCTGGCCTCCACGATTGCGGAAGCAAAGGCGATGATTGCGCTGGCGAAGGAAACGGGTCTCGCCAATTGCACCTTCTACAACGTGCGCGCCTACCCCCAGGTGCAAAACATGCGCCGCATGTACGAAGCCGGCGAATTGGGCGAGGTCCAGGTAATCCAGGGAACATATTCGCAGGATTGGCTTTTCTACGATACCGATTGGAACTGGCGGATCGAGTCGGGTCCGTCCCGCACATTCGCCGATATCGGAACACACTGGTGCGACCTTGCCGAGCACATCACCGGGCGACGCATCACATCGCTCTGTGCCGACCTCACCACCTTTCTCACAACCCGCAAGAAGCCCAAGGGATCGGTCGAGACCTTTACCGGTAAGACGCTGCGCCCCAGCGAATATGACGAAGTTGCGATCAAGACGGAAGACTTTGGCGCCATGATGTTTGCCATGGACGGGAAGGCGAAGGGTTCGCTCACGGTGAGCCAGGTTTCCGTGGGACGCAAGAATCGTCTTTTCATTGAAATTTTTGGCACCAAGGCATCCGTGGCCTGGAATACCGAATGCCCCGACGAGCTTTGGATAGGCCATCGGAATTCGCCGAACGAGATCGTAATCAAGGATCCTTCCCTGTTGGCGGAGGGGGCCAGGAGTTACGCTGATCTGCCGGGCGGCCATAGCGAGGGCTATGATGACACCTTCAAACAGGTTTTCCGGCGCTTTTACAGAAGAGTCGCGGATAGTAAAGCGCCGGTGGAATATCCCACGTTCGAGGATGGGATTCGCCAGTTGCGCGTGCTCGACGCGGTGCTCGAAAGTTCGCAAAAGAGAGCCTGGGTGCCCGTGCGCGATTGAAGTCGCAGGGCTGACGAAAGGGGTTGCCCCGCATGGGCCAGACGAGCGTGGCACTGGCACTTCTCGGTTTCCTCGGCGTTGCGCTCCAGGTCGCCACCCCGCCGTCTGCCGACCCCCAACATAAAAAATATGCCGGAGATGCGGCCTGCCTGTCCTGTCACCAGGAGCAGAGCACCCCCTATGTGGACACCGCGCACCACCTGACATCGCAGCCGGGAAATAAGGATTCCATCCTTGGCTCCTTTCATGATGGATCGAATGTGCTGATGATCGCCGACCCCGCGACCGCAAACGATAACCCGGGACTTTATTTCAGGATGGAGGCTAAGCCGAATGGGTTTTACCAGACGGCGGTGGCCGGCTGGCCGGGGCAATTGCAGAGAAAAAGCGATCGTATGGATGGTGCGATCGGGTCGGGTGTACGAGGGCAGAGCTACCTCTACTGGCACGATGACCGGCTGTTTGAGTTGCCGGTAAGTTATTGGTCGGACGGGAGCCGCTGGATCAACAGTCCTGGTTATAAAGACGGCACCATGAATTTCTCGCGTGCCGTCATCCCGCGTTGTCTGGAGTGTCACGCCACGAGCATCGTAACCCGCTCCCGGGATCCGCTGAGCAATCAGTATGATCCGAGCAGCCTGGTGACGGGAATCTCCTGCGAGCGCTGCCATGGCGCGGGCACCGATCACATCGCGCTTCATGAGGCCAAAACAAAAACTGGAACGCCAGTTGGATCGGCTCAAGAAACAATTCTCAATCCCGCCAAATTTGCGCGGGACCGGCAGGTTGATCTGTGCGCGCTCTGTCATAACGGTATTCGCAGGGATGAGCTGGTCCCGGCCTTTTCTTATACACCGGGGGAGAGGTTGGATAACTACTTACGATCCAACGAAGGTGCTGTATTGGCACACCCAGACGTTCACGGAAACCAGGTGGGCCTGCTGCAGAAAAGCCGCTGTTACTTATCTTCGCCGAACATGAGCTGCTCGACCTGCCACGATGTCCATCGACCCGAGCGGGCGGCAGCGTCGTATTCGGATCGCTGCCTATCCTGTCACCGGGTGGAAAGCTGCGGCATGTTCAAAACCAGGGGCACAAGATCGCCGATAACTGCATCGACTGTCACATGCCTGTCGAATCGACCAACGCGATTGTTTCTGAGACAGCCGGGCAGGTTATCCGCCCCAAGATGAGAAATCACTGGATCAGGGTTTATCAATAGCGTCGCAAAATCCATTCCGTGGCCGAATGTGCAGGGAACAACTAGTTCGGATTTGCGGGTTTTGGGAACTGCAGTTCTTTTGAGACTCGCGCAACCAATTCTTTTGGATGAAGGGGTTTCGTGACGAGTGTAAGGTCGTGCGATCCGGTTTTTCGTCCAATAGGTATGCTGTCGCCGCATTCCCCCGTCGCCGCATTCCCCTTCGGCGGCAGCGGAAAAGCCGCCCGGGGAAGAGAACAAATATCAGGACTCTTCTATACGAAGCTCCTAGGTGCCACCGTAAGCCTACTGAGCGAAAGAGATCAAAAGCTCCAGATGCTCTCTTCGAATTGTTTCGGGACTGGCAGAGAAGGCCGTTTCTTCAGGTGGGCAGTCGCTTCAGCATCTGGTTTGCACTACGGAACCACGGCCGCTCTCGGCGGCGCAGGTAGGCGGGCATCGCCGGCTTCTTATCGAGCACTTTCTGCGCCCATTCGCGGGCTTCGGCGTTGCGTCCCTCAGACGCCAGCATAGCCGCAAAGTTCAAGTACGTCTCTGACAACGTCGATGTAACGGTTGTGCGCCTGAAGAGTGCCTCGGCCTTTTCTTTTTGTCCGGTCTGCGCGTAGGCGTGGGCGAGCAATCCGGCTGCGCGATGAAAATCATACTCGGGGTCTTTGCCGACCACTCGTTCCAGGTCGGGTAAAGCGGCTTCTACATCGCCTAACTGGATGGCGCAAACGCCGCGCCGGTAAAAGGGATCGAGCGTATCTGCGCGAGCGGCGATGGCTTTGTTGAACGCGGCTCGCGCCGACTGGAGCTTGCCGTCGTCCATGTAAAGGTCGCCGAGTTCCTCGTAATTTCCCGCAGACGGATTTTCTCGAACCATAGTTTCAAGTTCACTGATGCGCTTACGACGGGGAAAAACCTTGAAAGACTGGCGGAGCAGTCCAATTTCGGGAAGCGCCTCGGCGAAGATGTATATGAGTGCGCCGAGTGGACCGAGAAAGAGGATGATGAAAATCCAATAGGTGTCCGGCCGTCGCCGGATGAAGTGGACGATTGCAAACCCCTGGAGCAGCAAGCCCCATGGGTATAGAAGATGGCTCAGGAGTCCCATACGGTATTGATCCCAGCGTCAGGTTAACATTTGTGGGTGAGAGAGGAACGTGGGGCCTAGCTGAAGGAGAAGATGCCGATCGCGTGCAAGGGGTGGAACATGCTCTTCCGGCTCTACGGTCCGCTGGAACGCTGGTTCGATAAGACTTGGCGCGTAGGGGAAGTAGAGTTGATCAAATGAAGGATAGCCTAATAGTCCTCTGTTAGCTGGTTGAGCATCAAGGCTTTTGGCATACGTTCCTAATGCTCGCTGCCAATCGTTCGTCGCCTATTACGAGGAACAGTAGATTTTCGTAGTTGATAAAGTAATTCTTTTTTGAACTTTCAATCGTCCTGGATATTTGCGGTGTTCCACGAAAGGAATACACGTATTCGCCGTTTTCCCGCTGTTCGTCGATCTCCAAACCATTAAAATTCTCAGGCTTCGGCAAGAACCAAACATCGAAGATTCCTCGGTCAGTCTTGAACCATGCCGCGCCCTTCTGGCCTTGAAAAAAGCGCTCCCCTACTGACCGACGAATACATTGCACGACGAAGCCGCGCTCGTTCAAGATGCGCGCCAGCTCAGTGGCATCGGCATATACAGGGCTACTCTTATTCTCCCATTGCTGCTGTGAGCTGGCGTTTGCCTTTGGACTGGCGTGAGGATCGTTGCAGTCGTTGGCTCGAGCGGAGAGCGGCGCTGTCGTGGCGGCGTAGAGAATAAGAAGGCAAATTTCGAATGTCTTCATGGACGCCCCGTTTCCATTAGACGGCGGAACACGCGCGGTTGCCAAGCACGAATCCCGCCCGTTCATTACTTCTTCTATCCAAGTGAGGCTGCTTGTCCGACAACCGCGGTTGGAATTCGATGACTACATTCATTGGTGGCGCGATACTCCATCGCGCCACCCTGGTCGAGTCGCCCTCGGCGCGGGCTGGCCGATGAGGACCCGGCGGTGGAAGATTCTGTTTGTCCGCTCGGATTTCCGCACCTGATGGTGAGGCAGCGGACAGGCGCCATGCGAGTGATCATGCCCGCAGTCCGATCTACCGGGCAGCCGCGCCGAGGTGTTTGTCGAAGAAGGCGCTGATTTCGCCGAAGGCTTCTTTCGTTTCGGGAGCCCGATCATTGAACTGGTATT
>Ga0302324_100020868_pt1 | contig 12792 bp, 14 predicted proteins | sample Palsa_T0_1_FD_201949 | JGI IMG/M metagenome (GOLD analysis project Ga0302324, IMG submission 201949) | Peat permafrost microbial communities from Stordalen Mire near Abisko, Sweden - Palsa_T0_1 | ecosystem: Environmental > Terrestrial > Soil > Palsa > Peat permafrost | place: Sweden: Abisko...
TTTCCAGCTTTTGTTATCTTGGGGCTTGGCATGGCCATCAGTATCGCACCGTTGACAACGGTGGTGATGAACTCCGTCGAGCAGGAACGGGCTGGCACAGCGTCAGGGATTAACAATGCTGTGGCCCGAGTCGCAGGCGTCTTAGCAGTGGCGGTGTTGGGCGCAGTCATGGCAGCGGCCTTTGCTTACTCGCTGCGAGGGTCTCTTCACAGGCTCAATTTGAACGTCGGCATTGTGCACCAACTCGAATCGAACGTTGCCCAGCTAGGCAGCCTCGATGCGCCGCCCGGCGTAGATTCCCAGACGGCTGCGGGGATTCGTTCCGCCATCTCTGACGCCTTCATTTTTGGTTTTCGCTTGATTGTGCTAGTGTGCGCAGTTCTCGCCATAGCGAGCGCTGGTGTCGCATGGCGGAAGATACCCGCGAACAGTGCTGCGAGAGCTCCTGATCCCGGTGGCGTTCGGGCCGCCGACTAATCCCGTTGGTAGACTGCTGCATTTCGTTTTTCCGGCATGGGCCTCGGGATTAGAGGTTTGCCAGGGTTCATCCGTTTGGTCACGTGTATGGGGCATTCTTGAGTTGATACTGTTGCTGACACTTCGCGCAGACCAGGTCAGCGACGGTTGGCGGAATTGCGCTGCCTCCCGGCCCAGGTGGGCTAACGCTGTTGTCACGCCAAATGAACTGCCTGACCTGCGGGCTGGAGTCCGGCAGCCATCCTCACCAGGTCGGCGAGGGAGTTCGCTTTCATCTTTTGCATGACCTGCCCACGGTGTGCTTTTACGGTGAATTCGCTGATCCCGAGCTCTCCGCCGACCTGTTTGTTCAACAAGCCCGAGACCACCAGAGCCATGACTTGCCGTTCGCGAGGAGTCAGGGACGCATAGCAGTCTCGAAGATCCTGCAACTGCATTTCTCGATCAAGCGCCACGCGACCGCGTTCGAGGCTTAGGCGGACTGCAGCCAGCAAAACTTCATGGTTGAACGGTTTCACGAGAAAATCGACGGCCCCGGCGGCGATAGTTCGGAATGTTCTTAGCTAAGAACATTTCTACCATTTCAATGAACCGTGGACCAAGGAACTGGTGACTTGGACCTCAGAGCTCGACGTGAAAACCGTCCATCTTCCGATTCCCACATCGCCTGGTCTAGGATTGGATCTGAATATGGATGTGGTGCGCGAGCACCCTTGTGACCCGAATGCATATTTTGACACCTCAAAGCCCGGTTTGGGAGAGGCGGTTGGGGGCGGGAGCAAAACGGATATCGTGACTGGGTTATTCCCAGCAACTGGTTCGGGACTGAAGGGCCAAGCTAGAATAGGTGCTCGCTGAGGTTAGCAAACTAGGAGATCGAACATGCCGCGAACTCTGTCCGAATTCCACTTGAGACCCAAACTTCGCCTTCTAACATCACAAGCCGCGTTTACCATTGGTCTGTTTCTCTGCCTGATTGCGACATCATCGACCGCCCGAGCACGGTCCAACAAAGCGTTGTCAATCTTTTTCGTCGATGTTGAAGGTGGCCAGGCAACCCTGTTTGTCACCCCTGCTCACGAGTCGCTGCTGATCGATACGGGGTGGATGGGTAATGATGGTCGGGATGCGGATCGTATCGTTGCGGCTGCAAAACAGGCCGGCATCAACAAGATCGACTACGTACTGATTACCCATTTTCATGCAGATCATGTGGGTGGCGTGCCGCAGTTGGAGTCGCGCATTCCGATCGGCACGTTTATCGATCACGGCGACAATCGTGAGACCACGGACGTCCCCACCGTAGAAGGGTGGCTGGCATATCAAAAGGTATTGGCGACCGGGAAGTTCAAACGGATAGTTGCCAAACCGGGAGACACCCTTCCCCTTCGCGGGATCCGCGCCACCGTCGTAAGCTCGGACGGCGCATTAATTACGAGCCCTCTGCCAGGCGCGGGCCAGCAGAATTCCAGCTGCAACAGCTCAGAGCAATATTCCGTCGATCAGACAGAAAACTTTCGCTCTTTGGGAACCGTATTCACGTTCGGCAAGCTGCGAATCCTTGATTTGGGGGACTTGACCAATGACCAGGAGACGAAATTGATGTGCCCGGTCAATAAACTTGGCAGGATCGACATTTACATCGTGTCGCATCATGGATGGTCGAAGAGCAGTAGTCCAGTTCTCGTCAACGGCATCGCCCCGCGCGTGGCCATCATGGACAATGGAGCGACAAAAGGGGGCACTCCCTCCGTGTGGGAAATCATCAAAAGGTCGCCAAACATCGAGGATCTTTGGCAATTGCATTTCTCCGAGGAAGGTGGCCCTGCTCACAACTCCGCTCCGGAGTTTATCGCCAATCCTTCCGGGACCGATGAGGCGAACTACCTCGAATTGACAGCGCGACCAGACGGAAGCTTTCAAGTTTTCAACTCGAGGACAAAGAAAAGCAAGGATTATCCAGCTAGCAAGTAGCGATTTCGGCTCATCCACCTCGCTAGCTCATCAAAACCCTGCTAACCGCCGCTTGCCTCAGCGGCGATAGGCTCACACAGTGGCACCACGTAAGATTCAAGTACGACAAAAAGGTCGAGTTGTTGAGCAAAACACTGACCCGTTCAAGCGTGAGCGTCAGAGGAAACTTTCAATTACCGACAAGATGTGCTGCGATCATGAAACGAGTTCGGCTTTGGTGGGGCTTTATTGGTGACGCCCTATTCTGGCCGTCAGGAATTGGCTTATGCCTAGCCCAAACTCAAAGAATCCCCGAGTCTACTCGGGGATCATCAATTTGAGAATTGTGTCGTGCCTCTGCGTTTCGCTTTTGGCGCAAAACGTAGGGCGAGTGCATAAGGAGGCCGAGGCTAAATCCGCGGCCGATCTTCGTGCTCGGATTGAGGCGTCTCCAAAGTTGCCCTGCCGGGGAGTACCTTTCACGGCTCAAGCGCCCAGTGTCGGTTGGGCATCGGGGCTCGTTTCTTGGGTCGCCATCGACAGCAAGGGCCTCATCTATGAAATACAACGCGGAGACAGAGCCGACCCTGTTCTCGTTCTGGACCAAGACGGAAAACTCTTACGTTCATGGGGCAAGGGGGATTACAAGATACCTCACAGCATCCGCCTCGACGCCGAAGGCAATGTGTGGACTGTGGATGCGGGTACGTCTGTCGTGCAAAAGTATTCTCCGTCCGGCAAGAAACTCATGACTATCACGGTGGGCGAGCAACCGGAAAACGAGAGCCCATTCAACGGAGCCACTGACATCGCCTTCGGGCCCAATGGACACCTTTTCATCGCGGACGGCTATGGAAACTCTCGAATCTTGGAATACACTCCCGATGGCAATAGGGTTAAACAGTGGGGTAAGCCCGGCACCGGCCCTGGCGAGTTCCATCTACCACATGCGATCCAGATTGACTCGGAAGGCACAATCTATGTGGCCGACCGGGAAAATGGCCGAATTCAGAAGTTCGATCTTGATGGCCATTTCCTCGGCGACATTCCGCATCTGGGAAGGGTTTATTCACTAAAGCTGGTGCGAGATGTGCTCTGGGCCAGTATGCAGCCGCTAAACCAGCCCCCCGGTTCAGCTGGCTGGTTGATCAAATTTGATCCCAAGACCGGCAAGATGCTGGGGCATCTCGATGTCACCGAGGTGCGCGGACTACATTCCGTTGAACAGGCGCCATCTGGCGAACCCGTGACCACTCTGGATAACCACTTGCTATGGTTTAAAGCCGAAGGCTCGCCGTGATTAACCCTTCCATGAACTGCCCAGTCTACTTGACTTCCAAGGCTGCATTGACCGGAACGTAGGGGATCCCCGAACGGGGGCCTGCCTCTGGTTGTTGCAGCGGAGCAAGCAAAGCCCCCACGAGTTCCCATTGCTCATCGGTCAACCGCTTCTCTCGATCCTTGATGACAGAAGGTCAACCCTTGACCTGCCTCACAGATAAGTATCGAACCTGCGACCGAACCGATTCTTGAAACACATGTTTTTGTTAATGTTCTCTTGGCCGCCGAACATATCAGGAATGCCGCCAGGGCGCGGGGGTAGAGCCCTGTGTCGATATCCTTGTCAGTGACCAATCTCGTTATGGCCCGTCTACTCTGGGGGCGAGCGACTTTCCTTTTATAGCTCCACCTCTTTTAGGCGTCCCCGAACCTTGGCTAAGCCCTCACTTAGGAAAACCAATGATCTTGTTCAGCAAAAACACCAGAGTGACTCTGTGCTTGATCCGCAGCGTTATCTACATCTCCACCGTCCCGATCATGTTCCTTTGCGGCGGCGCAGTCGGCTCGTGCTGCGCGCAGGAGGTACCGTCCGGACGATCCGAAGCTGCCGAATTCCAGAAGTTGGAACCTGCGCTCAAGTTCCTGCGCGAGCGCAATGCGCGGACCTATGCAATTACCACCCCGAACGGAATCGACGAGGCCCCCTACGTCGAGATCGGCGGAATCGAGCAATGGATCACGATTCGCGGCGAGGACCGCAACAACCCGGCGCTGCTCTTCCTGCATGGAGGGCCCGGCGATGCGACCAATCCCTGGGGATACGCAGCCTTTCGCAGCTGGCTGAAGTACTTCATCGTCGTGCAGTGGGACCAGCGCGGCTCCGGAAGAACCTTCGGACGAAACGGAGCGGCGTCCGCCTCCACCATCACGCCCGACCGAATGGCCGAAGACGGCATCGAGCTTGCCGAATGGGTGAAGAAGAAGCTGCATAAGGACAAAATCGTTCTCGTCGGGCATTCCTGGGGCTCCGTCCTCGGATTCTTGATGGTGAAGGCGCGCCCCGAACTCTTCTACGCGTTCGTTGGTACCGGTCAGGTCGCCGCCGAATTTGCGCGAAGCTCTGCTGTCGCATACACAGCCCTTGTCGAAAAAGCTTCTCGCGAAGGTGATTCCCGGGCCCTCGCAGAACTGAAGGAAGTCGGGCCTCCTCCATACAAGGATGGAAAAGGCTTTGGGGTCATACACAAGTGGGCGAACCTGTTTGAAGGGGCGGATGTCTTTTTGGCATCTGCCCTGGGGTTCGCACTAAACGCGCCTGGGTACACGATCGCCGATATCAACGACTGGTTCGACGGACAGGGCGTAAGCGGCGAGCGCCTCGTCCCGCATTTCGACGAGCTTGATCGGAAGCTTCTCGGCAGCGAACTCGCGATACCCGTGTTCGTGATCCAGGGCGCCGAGGACTACACCACCCCGGTAAGTCTGGCCAGATCCTACGTGGATGCACTCCACGCGCCTGGCAAGGCTTTCACCACGATCGAAGGTGCCGGTCATTTTGCCGTTTTCACGAAGCAGGACGAGTTCCTCAAGGAACTCAAGATGCGGGTGCTCCCGTTGATACGCTAGAGCGTTTTTCCCAAATCGTTGATCACGTGACCTCTCACGACTATTCGGCCTTGGGTTCCTCGGGGTGGGAGATTTTTTTCCGGCCATTTCCGGGGCTCTCTTGGGAAATCGAAAACGGTAGAAAAGAGACGACCCGGGACAAAAGGAAATCTGCTGGGGGAGGCTGTATCTCGGTTATTGCCGATGATTTCGTATGGCACTAAGGCTGAGGGATCTGGCGGAATCGTTTGTCCAGTTCATGGAGCGGCAGGGTGTACTGGTGGCTAAGTTCCCGGTGCGAAGCGAGGGCCTTTTTGGCTTGAGTCAGCAATGACTTAGCTTGGCGGGGGTGGCCGAGATCGAGGTGGCAAGATGCGAGGGCCAGCCGCGCATCGGCCAACGATGGACTGGCCGGGTCCAGGAAGCTCTCGCGCAGATCGACTGCGCGCTGGAGCGGGGACAGCGTGTTGGAGGGGTGGCCGAGCAGCAGGTCCGCTTGCCCCTGGGCCAGCGCGGCCGCGGCCTCGAGAGCTTTCGATTGATACTCCCCACGCCTAACTAATCTAACAGGCTGCGGAAAAACTCCGTTCAGGCGGCTCTACCGCGGATGCACGGCCCGCTCAATTTGAACCATTCGGGAATGCGTAGCCGGGTAATTCTCTGGAGCAAATGCGCGGTTCAAGCGTTCGAAGCGTGGCTTCAGCTCCGCGGCTAGGGTGGTGAGGCCAACATACGACAGCGTGGCGGGATCGTCATTATATGAGATGGGAAAGGTTAGAGCAGCAGCGTCTTCACCTGTGCTTGCTGCGAGCGCGACGTGCAATAGTTCCGATACTCCCTGTCCGTTACAGGAAGCGACGACAACTCGAAACTTTCGATCTCGTTCATTCTTCTCGAATGTAAATTCCAAGTTGCCTGCTGTAACCGTGATCTCCGAATTTCCGAAAGCTTCTAGAGTATTCGCAGTAAGCTTTGCTCCATGTTCTTCGAAGAGAAACGCCAGATCACGGCGGACGCGCCGTTCGAGGTCCACATCTCCGTCTTTCGCCAGGAAAGTCACATCAATTCTGAGTATCTGAGTTTACCTCGGAATCGAGTCGCGGACGAACACCCCCATGCACCACCGAGGATGAGAAAAGTTCTTGTTTCCACAAGCGAAGCTGATAAGAAGAAGGCGTGCGTGGACAAGACGAGCAGCAGTTGGACGTTTTCAGCTATGTAAGCCCTGAGCAGCGAGTTCCGCAAGACCACCCCCTACGCCCTCTTCGTGCGATGACCGACGAGGCATTAAGAGTACTGCAACCACGGTTCAACAAGCTGTACGCGAAAACAGGGCGGCCATCGGTCGCGCCGGAAAAGTTGTTGCGGGCGCTCCTGCTGCAAGCACTGTACTCCGTGCGCAGCGAGCGACTGCTGATGGAACAGCTCGACTACAACCTACTGTTCCGGTGGTTCGTGGGCTTGAACATGGACGACACCATTTGGGATGTGACCGTGTTCACAAAAAACCGCGAGCGGCTGCTCGATGGGGACATTGCCGAAGCTTTCTTCCAAGCTGTGCTCCAGCAAGCACGCGAGCGGAGTCTGCTCTCGGACGAACACTTCACAGTGGATGGAACGCTACTGGAAGCGTGGGCGAGTGTGAAGAGTTATCAGCGCAAGGGTGCCAAAAACAGCGTTCCGCCGGACGATCCTGGCAATGCGACGGTGGACTTCCACGGAGAGACGCGGTCGAACCAGACGCACGCATCGAAGACAGACCCGGATGCGAAGATGGCACGCAAAGGCAAGGGCAAAGAAGCGAAGCTGAGTTACAACGGGAATCTGCTGGTGGAGAACCGCAACGGACTGATCGTAAACACCGAGGTGTTCGAGGCCAATGGAACGGCGGAGCGCGATGCCGCGTTGGTGATGCTGGAACAGATTCCGGGCACAAAACAAGTAACCGTGGGAGGCGACAAGGGATATGACACGGCGGATTTCGTGGCCGAGTGCAGAAACTTAAAGGTCACGCCGCACGTGGCCCAAGACCTGGCGCGGAACGGTGGAAGCGCGATTGATGCTCGTACCACGCAGCACCCTGGATATGCCATCAGCCAGAGGAAAAGGAAGCGTATTGAAGAGTGTTTCGGATGGCTGAAGACGATCGCGCTATTACGGAAGGTTCGCCATCGTGGAATCTTCAAGGTGGGATGGGTCTTCACCTTTGCCGCGGCTACCTATAACTTAGTCCGCCTACGAAATCTGGCGATGCAAGCGAGGTAACCCCAACGCCAAGCTGCGCCAGGCTGGCTGGAAAAGGATCTACACCGGTAGCGGAGCGATCAAAACTCTCCCCTTGGTCACAAAAATCGCGTAACCTGGGCAGCATTTTAAGCTGTGTACCGCGCCCGAGCCAGGCCGACGGGTTTGCGCTGCATGCTTACAGCTTGATCGTCGAGGCCGAGATCGGAGTACATGGAGCCGAGAGTTCCAAGAACATTGAGCTTGGCATCGGGAACGTCGGACAGTTCTCCATCGATTTTGCGGGCGCCGATATCGAGGAGTTCGCGCGCGGTCGTTTGACGCGCCTTGAGTGGGTCAGCCTGGTCGGAGCTGTTCGCGCGGAAGATACCCTCGAGGAAACTCTGGACGGCAGTAGCGACTGGTGTTTGGCGACGCGCGATGTTTGCTTGCCACAAAGCCGCGCTCAGGCCGAGAGCCAACGCAAGCAGTGCCAGCACCCCCAGGGCAACCACCACGGGATTGCGCCGAACAAATTTCACGGTGCGATATGCAAGTGTATCCGGCGGGCGCTGATCGGCTCGTGCTTGAGATAGCGTTGAAGGTCATCCGCCAAAGCAGTGACGGAACTGTAACGCTCCGCCGGGGCTTTCTTCAGAGCTTTAGCAATAATCGCTTGCTCACGCGCGAAGGCGGTTCGCCTCTCACCCCCCAGTACGCTGCGCCGGAACAACTTAGCAACCAGCCAGTCACGACCGCTACCGGACTGAACCCGTCAAGCTGTGTGCTTCCTCTGCCTTCCGCTGACGTTTACGGAGATCTCGAGGGGATCGCATGCCGATTCGTTTCGACATTATCGTGAACGGCGAGATGGGTGTATCATCGCCAGCGTTCTCGAAGTGAAAAGGAGATTCCGGTTAATGGATCCCTGGTGGGTATCGATTCGCTGCCAGCGAGAGACTAGGAAATCTGCGTGGTCATGTAATCATTAGCATTTGTCAGGAGCAATCGTGAGTCAAGATAGCTTCATTCCAGTTGCAACAAATGCCAGATCGCGAAACGAACTCGTCGAGCACGGGTTTAGTCGTCAGCCGCTCAGAGTTGATGTAGACGTAGCGCGCGCGCTGGAAGCGTTATCTCATGCAGCCTGGTCCATTCCAAAGGACAAGTATTACGAAGGGGGCGACAGGTATCGTTCCTTAAATCGTCTCCGGGCCGAGATTGTTGAAGGCGGTGTAAAGGTTTGGTTGAGCGAAGAGAGCACCCCCTATGTGCAGCTGAAAAAATACAACACAACACTCGGCGACCAGCCACGAGAGTACGCCCCGCTGCCCGCGGCGATCGCAGGTTCGGTAGGTGTTCGCAAGATGATTGCTCAGCACCTTTGTCGTCTGCCACTCTCGGCGGTAGGTACGAGGTATTTGGTCAACAGCCATCTAATAAGGTTCACGGCGACGCCGGGCCGGCCGTGCGACACAAGCCCACCGGGCTTACATAAAGACGGGGAAAAATACATCGCCACGCATCTACTGGGCCGCTGCGGCGCTGACGGTGGCGAAGTCATCATAACCGACAATGACAAGCACGAAATGGATCGCTTTACCATGCGCGAATCGGGGGAGTGTTATGTCTTCGACGATGATCGCATCTGGCATAGGTTGACACCGGTGGCAGTGCTGGAAGGCAATCAGTACGCCTACCGTGACACGCTGGCGTTCGATATGCTGCCGGAGGGCTGGAAACCCGTGAACTGATTCGGGGAGCTACCCCGCAGGGCGAGTGCCCCTCGGCCTCCGAGTCCTTCGCCAACACCATTCCCTTCTCCGAGGCGATCGGATTCATCACCTACGTCGCTCCCGGAACCGTCGACCAGACCGACATTCCCTTCTACGTCACGGCGCACGAGACCGCTCAACCCGGACGACAACGTGGCCGAGGGCATGAAAAAGTTCATGGGTTACGAACTCGAAAACTAGGTGAAGATAGAAAAGCGGTAGCAACTGTAAGAGAAAACGCACTGCATTCAGAGCCGACGCCCCTCCCAACGAAACAGATGATTGATCAGGGATACTTCGAGATACCGACTTGCCACTCGCCGCAGGCGCTACAAACCGCGTTTCCGCCGGAAATCCGGGTCTCGCATTGACCCTTTTCGCTGCCCCTCCTACAATCCGAGTGCTACACACGACTGATTCGGGGTTCCAACTCATGCGCTTGATTTCCGCAAGGGTACTTGTGCTCTACTGCGTCTGGCTGGCCATAGTGCTAGCGTCCGCGCCTGCACTCGGGCAATCCGAAGGCACCGCGCGCCACGACATCTTGATCAAGAACGCCATTGTGATGACCGTGACGCACGGAAAAATTACGAATGGCTCGATCTACATCAAGGACGGCAAGATCGCCGCAATCGGCGAAACCGTGAACGCTCCCGCCGGCGCCAACGTCATCGATGCCGGAGGAAAGTACCTCACTCCGGGAATCGTCGATTCGCACTCGCACATTGCTCTCGATGACGACGTCAACGAAGCCACCAACCCCATCACACCGCACATGATGATGAAAGATGCTTTCGACTACCAGGACAAAGCGATTTACCGTGCGCTGGCAGGAGGCGTTACCACGTCGCTGTTGCTGCACGGATCGGCCAACATGATTGGCGGACAGGCGGTCGTCATCAAGCACAAGTACGGCGCGGCGCGCGATGAAATGCTCTTCCCCAATGCGCCCCGCTCGATCAAGTTCGCGAGCGGCGAAAATCCCAAACGCGTTTATGGCAGCCGGGATCAATTGCCTTCGACCCGCATGGGCAATTTTGCCGTGCAACGCGAAGCCCTCATCCAGGCGCAGGACTACATGCGCGAATGGGACAACTACAACGAGAAAGCCAAGCGCGGCGATAAAGATGCAACCCCGCCCAAGCACGACCTGAAGCTCGAAGCCCTCGCCGACGTTCTGCGCGGCAAGATCATGGTACAGATTCACATTTATCGCGCCGACGAAATGCTCACCGAAATCGCGATGGCTAAAGAATTCGGCTACAAGATTCGCGCCTTCCACCATGCCCTCGAAGCCTATAAAGTCGCTGACCAGCTTGCCGCCAACAACATCGCCATTGCCACGTTCTCCGATTGGTGGGGTTTTAAGCAGGAGGCCTGGGACGCGATCCCGTGGAACGCCACGATGTCCATGCGCAAAGGTGTGCGCGTGGCCATTAAGAGCGACTCCGAGGATTACAACCGCCGTCTCAACCAGGAAGCCGCCAAGACCATGCGCTACGGGGACGCAACCGAAGAAGAGGCCTTGAAGATGATCACGCTGAACCCCGCCTGGATCGTTGGCGTCGACGATCGTGTTGGTTCGATTGACGTCGGCAAGGACGCCGACCTGGTGATCTGGGAAGGATATCCGCTGTCGAGTTACGGCGTGCCGGAAAAGGTTCTGATCGATGGCGACGTGTACTTCGACCGCTCGCTCCCGGGCCTTGGAACCACGCATTACAAGGAGGGAGAATGACTAAACCAGCCATCAGCTTTCTGCGTTCGACAAAGTGTAGGTTCTTCGCGTCGCTCGGATTGACAATCCTCATTGTGATGGGGTGGGCGCGCGCGCAGGACAAGCCTGTGGTTCTCCGGGGTGGCAAGGTATTGACTGTTACGCACGGAGTGATTGATAACGGCGCGATCGTCATGGATGCCGGAAAGATTACTGCAGTTGGTGACGCGGGCACCATCCATATCCCCGGAGGCGCGCGGGTCATCGATGTGACCGGAATGACCATCTATCCTGGCCTGATCGATTCCGAGACACAACTGGGCCTTACGGAAATCTCCGCCGAAGAGATGACCAATGATCTGGTCGAACTGAGTGACGAGATCATGCCCCACATGCACACGGCCGAGGCGTTTCACGCGGAGTCCGCCCTGATCCCGGTGGCTCGCAGGAACGGTATCACCAATGCGGTCATCGCGCCCGAAAGCGGCGATACGCTGCCCGGCCAGGATTCTTTCATCCAACTGGCTGGAGCCAATGCTACCGAGATGCTGCTGATCCGCGATAACGCCATGCCTCTGAACTTCACCGGGGATCAGCGCCGCAACAAAGCCGGTTTCGAGAAGCGCAAGTTCCCGTCGACACGCATGGGCCTAGCGGCGCAGCTGCGCCAGGCCTTCCTCGACGCGCAAGACTACGAATTGAAGTGGAGCGACTACGAGCGCAGGAAAGCCGACGCCGCACTGAATAAGGACAAAGATAAGAAACCCGAACCGCTTGCCCCCAAACGCGATCTGAAGTCGGAAGCTCTACTCCCTTATCTGGAAGGCAAGAAAATGATCGTGTTAGCGGCCGAAAGCCCCAGCGATCTGCAAACGGCTGTCAGCCTGGCCAACGAGTTCAAGCTGAAGTTCGTGCTCAACCACATCAGCCACTCTCAGCCCGTCCTCGACTACGTAGCCGGTCTCAAAGTGCCGGTAATCGTCGGGCCCATCTACGAAGCTCCCAAAGAAGATGAGCGCTACGATACCGTCTATAGCCTTCCAGCGCGGCTCTATAAACGCGGTGTCAAGATCGTCTTTGCTTCGTATTCTGCACATAACGTGCGCAACCTGCCCGACCAGGCGGGATTCGCAACCGCCTTCGGCCTCCCCTATGATGAAGCGCTCAAGGCGATCACCATCAACGCCGCCGAAATCTGGGGCGTCGCCGACCAACTCGGTTCCCTCGATGTCGGCAAGACCGCCAATGTCGTGGTTGCGAACGGCGACCCGCTGGACGTGAAAACCGACGTGAAGCAAGTCTTCATTGCAGGGCGTGAAGTTCCAATGAGCGACCGGCAGGTCCGCTTGCGAGACGAGTATTCCAAGTGAGGTGAGAAGTAACACTCCCGCCAATTTCTTGGACGATCAAACTAGATTGAGTGACCTGAGTCTCCATTCGCCGGAATGCCTCAGCCTCAAATTCATGCGAAGGTGATTTGCTCTGCGGAGCAACCCTTTTCAATGCCCAACTACCCAGTACTGCCAAAGCTTTGGTTTGCGAGCTAAAATCAGCATCCCAGGGAGGCTGTGTGGATCCCGACAGATGGCAGCGGACAAAAGAGCTTTTTGGCTCTGCACTGGCGCGTGAGCCGGCGGACCGCAGCGCTTTCCTGGCGCAAGTGTGCGGCGGAGACGAGACGTTACGCCAAGAGGTCGAATCGTTGCTTGCGGCGCACGAGGAGGCTGGCACCACCGCAGGTTCTAGCGCAAAGGATTCCCT
>Ga0302324_100020869_pt1 | contig 12792 bp, 11 predicted proteins | sample Palsa_T0_1_FD_201949 | JGI IMG/M metagenome (GOLD analysis project Ga0302324, IMG submission 201949) | Peat permafrost microbial communities from Stordalen Mire near Abisko, Sweden - Palsa_T0_1 | ecosystem: Environmental > Terrestrial > Soil > Palsa > Peat permafrost | place: Sweden: Abisko...
TCAGAAATCTGTTCGGAGTCGGAGAGAGATTCGTTGATGACCTCGCCCAGTTCCTTCATGAGTTGTTTGAGTTGCTGATCCACTTGTCCCCCGGTTTACAGAACCAGTCTCCAAAACAGCCTATCCAGCTAGTTTACCAAGCCAGCCCAGTCGAATTAGATTCGATCGGCGCGGGAACGGTTCGTGGGCTCTTCCGTGTTCCCTGCTCAATTCGTTCGACGCCTCACCCGTTCAAAGCGCTGCGTCATTGTAGCGCCAGAGGCTGTTAAAATCGAGGCCGTGAACAAGGTTTCCGCCTTACGAAAGTTGGGGGCCGTGGCGCGAGTGGCCGGTGAGCAGGCGGGACGCAACCGCGTGCTCAGCGCCGTCATGAGCGCGGTCCGCACGACCGGACGCTCGTTCGGGCGAGCCGCCCACCAGCTGTGGCTGGAAGTCACCGGACTGGTTTTTCTGGTCATGGCGCTCAGTTTTGCCGCCGCTGCGGTGAAGGAGTATGGGAAGTATCACGCCCGCGAGGTAGGCTCCGGCCGGCTCGCGATTGCAATTTGCTGCGCGCTGACGTTTGCCTGGTTCGGTTTGAGCTCGTTTTGGAAAGCCCGGCGGAGAAGCAGACCTTGACTGCCCGAGACTTGTGGAATCAGTTTCAGGCGCGGAATCGGCGTATTTTGTCCGAAGTTGCGCAATTGCAATCCGAACTCGCACACGAAGGTAAGTTAACCCGTTCGCGGCCTCTTCTGCCTAAGAATCGCCCTAAGACAATTGTGGTTCTCGCGTTTTGGCTGCTTCTTGCCTCCCTTGCGACGGCACTTTGGCTCCTCCTCAAGGCTGGCAGATGAAGGAAAAGTCGAAGGTTCGCCCCGACGACGCCGCTGAGATTGAAACGTCGTCCCACATTCCTGTGAATCCGCTTTACACGCCGGCAGATCTCAAAGGTTGCGACTACGAAAGTGAGGTTGGATATCCCGGCGAATATCCCTTCACGCGCGGGGTGCAGGCCACCATGTACCGCGGCCGACTTTGGACCATGCGCCAGTATGCCGGCATGGGCGACGCCGAGGAATCGAACAAGCGCTACAAATATTTGTTGGCCAATGGCACCACCGGACTGTCGGTGGCATTCGATTTGCCCACGCAGATTGGAATGGATTCGGACCATCCGCTGGCCGCGGGCGAAGTCGGCCGCGTGGGCGTCGCTATCGATTCCATTGAGGACATGCAGCGCCTGTTCGAGGGCATCGAGCTGACCAAAATTTCAACATCGATGACCATCAATGCCACGGCCTCGATCCTGCTGGCCTTGTATGTGGCCGTGGCGCGGAGGCAGGGAGCGGATCTGCGCAAGCTTTCGGGCACGGTGCAGAATGACGTGCTCAAGGAATACATCGCGCGGGGGACCTACATTTATCCGCCGCAGCAGGCCATGCGCGTCATCACCGACATGTTTGCCTGGACGAATGACAGTGTGCCCGAATGGAATACCATTTCGATCTCCGGTTATCATTTGCGCGAGGCCGGGTCGACTGCCGTACAGGAAGTTGCATTCACCCTGGGCAACGGCATGGCTTACGTGGAGGCGGCGATCAAGGCCGGGTTGGATGTGGACAAATTCGCGCCGCGGGTTTCGTTTTTCTTTAACGCGCATAATAATTTTCTGGAAGAGGTAGCCAAGTTCCGTGCCGCGCGTCGCATGTGGGCGCGCATTATGCGCGAACATTTTAAAGCGCGCAATCCGAAATCATGGATGCTGCGCTTCCACGTCCAGACCGCGGGCTCGACCCTGACCGCACAGCAGCCGGAAAATAACATCGTACGCACTGCGATTCAGGCCATGGCCGCGGTTCTCGGCGGCACGCAGTCGCTGCACACCAATTCTTATGACGAAGCGCTCGCCTTGCCGACTGAACAGGCGGCGCGCATCGCACTACGTACTCAACAGGTGATTGCTTACGAGTCAGGCGCAGCACAAACTATCGATCCGCTGGCGGGATCGTATTACGTCGAAGCGCTCACCAACGAGATCGAGAAGCGTGCCGCGGAGTATCTCGGCAAGATCGAAGTCATGGGCGGGATGCTGAAAGCGATTGAACGCGGCTTCGTGCAGCGAGAAATTCAGAATGCCGCGTACGAATATCAGCAGGCGGTCGATCAGGAGCAGGCAATCGTAGTGGGTGTGAACCGCTTCGAAGTCGAGGAGGAACGGCCGATCCCAATCCAGCGCATCGACCCCGCGCTCGAAGCCAAGCAAGTCGAACGCGTGCGGGCGCTACGCGCGAAACGGGATGCAGCCCTGGTTAAGGCCGCGCTGGCCAGCGTGGAAGAGGCGGCGCGCTCCGGCGGGAACGTAATGCCGCGGATCGTGACCGCCGTCGAGGCCTGCGCCACGGTAGGAGAAATTTCCGATGCGATGCGCCGCGTGTTCGGCGAATACAAGGAAGCGGTGGTGATTTAAAGAATCTTGACACACTTAACTGGCGTGAGGGATTCCTCTCACTGTTCCCGAAGGGTCCGCATGGGGTCAACGTTTGCGGCTCGCAGCGCGGGTGCCAGCGCAGCCATCAATGACACGAGTATCAGCACGAGTGTCACGATCAAGAACACGGGACGATCAAGCGGCGAGACTCGAAACAAAATATCGGCGATGAGTCTGGTGGCAAGAATCGAAGCGAATGCGCCGATCATGATCCCAAGACCAGCAAGCATCATCGCCCGTCGAAGCACAACCTGCAAAATGTCGGAGCGCGACGCGCCGAGCGCCATTCTCAAACCGAGTTCCCTCATTCTTTCCGCCACGACATATGACAGCACCGCATAGAGCCCCAGCGCCGACAGCAGCAGCGCGATGCCGGCGAAAGCGGAAACCAGGGCCGCCTCGAAGCGTTGCTGATCGGCTTGCCTTTCCATTTCATTCGTGAAGGCGCGATAGCCGAACACCGGCGCGTCTTTGTCCAGGGTCGCGACCATCTTGCGGACTGTGTTTTCGTAGCTCAAGGGATCACCACTCACTTTCATCACTACGAGCGGACGCTGATGCGCTGAATCCTGGGCATAGGGCAAATAAAATTCCGGTTGGTAGGGATTCGACGCGTCGCTGGTACGGGTGTCTCCGACGATTCCTACAATCTCGCGGCCCATATCGGCTTCTCCGGGGCGATAGAAATGTGGCGTGAAAATACTTCCTATGGGGTCCTCACTGGGAAAGAATCTACGCGCAAAGCTTTGGTTGATGACCGCGATGGGCGCAGACTTCGGCGAGTTGTCGTGCTCCGTAAAGGTACGGCCACGCAGCAGTGGAATGGAAAGTGTCTCGAAGTATCCGGGTTCGGCCACTGCCGTGATCGCTCCCGGCAAGTTGTCGGCTGAGTCCGAGTGGCCGAGGATCGTGAAGTTGGCCCAGGAACTGGCCGGCCAGCGAAGCGGCAGGGGATGGCAGCTGCCGACTCTTTCGACACCCGGAAGCACTGCCAGTTCGGGTAGAAGCTTCTCGATGAAGATCGCTTTGCCGGGAGCAGAATAATGCGCATTGGTCAGTGCCACATCGAAGGCGACCGTATGCTGCACATCAAAGCCGGGGTCGATGACGAGCACATTGATCATGCTGCGGATGAGCAACCCGGACCCGATGAGCAGCGTGAACCCCAGAGCGGTCTCGGCCACCACCAGTGTGTGATGTAGTCGATTCCGGCGGCGGCCGAAGGTTGTACTGCCTCCGGAATCCCGCAGAGCAACAGCCGGGGCCGATCGCGACATTCTCCACGCCGGAACCAATCCAAAGATGAGCGCAGTCGCCGCCGAGACCAGCAAGGCGAATGCCAGCACCCTTGCATCGAGACCAACACTATAGAGCCTGGGAAGATCGCTGGGAACGAATTGGAGGCTGAGGCGGAGCAGCAAAGGAGCTGCGAACATGCCGGCGGCTCCTCCAGCCAGCGCGAGAAGCAGCGCTTCGGTCAGCAGTTGACCTATGACTCGGCCACGGCTCGCGCCAAGAGCCGACCGCAAGGCGAATTCCGGCTGGCGCCCGTTGGCGCGAGCCAGTAGCAGTCCAGCGACATTAGCACATCCGATGAGCAAAACCGCGCCCACCGCGGCCAACAGAAGTGACAAGGCTGAGCGCACGTCCGCAACTGCTTCGTCCAACAGAGGCGCGACCGAGACGGCGCGCCGGTAGCGTTCTTCCGAGTAGTGCTGAGCGAGGCCGAGCTGAATCGTGTTCAAATCGGCAAGCGCCTGCTCGATCTCGACTCCGTCTTTGAGGCGTCCGACAATAGACAATTGATCCCAGTCGCGAAGCAACGTGGCTGGTTGAGAGCCCTCAGTATCGATAGCGTAAGAGGCCCAGAAGGCCGCCGGATCGCCGACGGGATAATGAAATCCCGAAGGCATGACGCCGATCACGAGATGAACCACGTCGCTGATCTTCACCGACTGACCGACGACGTTCGGCGACGAGGCGAATTCCGAGACCCAGAGTTCGTGGCTCAAAATCACAACCTCATGACCGGGCTGCTCGTCCTCCGGAATAAGGCTGCGGCCGAGCGCTGGAAATACGCCGAGAGTAGAAAACAGATTTGCCGAAACGCGGGCGCCGGTCATCACGCGCGCGCCCTCGCCATTCATTTTGCTGAACAGACGTGACACGGGATTACACGAAGCCAGCGACTCAAAGGTGTGGTTCTGTTGCTGCCAGTCAAATAAGTCAGGATAAGAACTGCCCAGAGTATTGGCCACAGCCGGATTTGTTCCCACCATTCCGGGAGGGAACTCGAGTGTGTCGATCGCAACCAGACGATCGGCTTTCGGGAATGGAAGCGGCCGCAAAAGAACGCCGTCGACCAGACTGAAAATCGCGGTCGTGGCCCCGATCCCGAGCGCCAGCGTCAGTATGACAGTCAGAGAGAACGCGGGGCTGCGGCGAAACTGGCGGACCGCGAAGGTGACGTCCTGCGATATTGCCCTGAGCATGGGGTGATTATGGCAGGACGGTACGGAGCGGGCAGGTGACAAAAGGGGTCCTACGAGGGGAACTGGCAGGTTCCCCCCACTTTCAGTCTGACGACCTAATTCCGAGCCACGGGCGCAGTGGTTTGCTCAGCGGGCTGGCCGCCGGCCATGGCCTGCGCGATGATCAACTGGCGCGCCTCTACTCGGATCTTGGGCAACTGCAGGGCGAACCACCAGGCCCCTAGAACCGAGGCCAAGCCGCCAATCGCCACGGTCAGCGGCGCGCCTAAGCGGTCGGACAGCGCGCCGCCCAGCAAGGCTCCGATGGGCGCCATGCCCATGAACATCATCGAATAAACTGCCATCACGCGGCCGCGGAGATCGTCCGGAACCATCACTTGGATCAAAGTGTTCGACGATGCCATTTGCAGCATGATGAAGTATCCCACCGGCAACAGCAACAGCACCGACAGCCAGAAGGACTTCGAAAACGAGAACAGCATCAGGCTGATGCCGAATCCGGCGCAGCAGGTCGAGACCCAGCGTCCCAGTCCCTTGACGCCGGAGCGGAATGCCAGGGTCAAGGCGCCCAGCAGTGCGCCGACCCCGGCTGCACCCATCAGAATTCCCAGGCGAACTGCGCCCAGGTCGTGCGATCCGATAAGCGAAGCGAACTCCTGACCGCCGTTGCGCAGGATCTTGTCAGCAAATAGCGGCATGAGGACAACGTAGGGCATACCCACCAGACTCACCAGGCCCAGGAGCACCAGTAGCGATCGAATGGGCGCGGTACGGTTGACGAAACGGAAGCCTTCGACAATGTGCTCCCAGGGCGATGTCTTGGCCGAAACCCGAGCTGGAGCGTGGACCTTCATCAGCATTAATCCGGCGATTACTGCGATGTAGCTCACCGCGTTGGCGAAGAAACACCAACCTTCTCCCAATCTGGCCACCAGAACGCCAGCTACGGCCGGCCCGATGACGCGCGCGCCATTGAACATCGATGAATTCAGGGCAATGGCATTCATCAAGTCCTCTTTACCGACCATGTCGACCAGGAACGACTGGCGGCCTGGGATGTCGAAGGCGTTGACCACACCGAGCAGCGCCGCCAGCACGTAGATGAGCCACACCCGGTGGTCAATTGCATGAAACAAGGTCAGGGCCGCTAGCGCGAAAGCCAGCAACATCGAAGCGACTTGGGTGGCGATTACGACATGTTTACGATTGGTGCGATCGGCGACGATGCCGCCAATGGGAGCGAATAGGAAAACGGGAATCTGGCTGGCGAACCCGACCGCGCCCAGTTGCAAGCCCGAGCCCGTGAGCCGGTAAACCAGCCAGGACTGGGCGACGGTCTGCATCCAGGTGCCTATCAGGGAAATTAACTGTCCGCTGAAAAAGAGCTGGAAGTTGCGATGGCGCAGGGCGCGGCCCGCGGCGCGCCAGTCGAGTTTGCGGGCTTCCGCTTTCTGCTCGACCGCTTGCTCTCCCATTACCGCTGCATTTTCTGGAATGGAACTGTTCGCCTCAGCCACGTTCGATTCGTTACTCGGTTCTTTCGATGACACCGTCTCCCCTTTGATCAGTATATTGTGAGCGCTGTGCGACCTCGATGGAGTTACCTTCAGAGCCTTGGAATTTTCGCTTCAGGGCGTCGCTTTAGCCCGGCTTTGCGGGGGCTCTGAAGACGCGCAAAGGCAGCTGAATGACCAGTTTGGGAATGCTCGCGCGCCGACGACAATTTATGACTTTTCCTTCCGCCGATTGTAGGCTACAGTAGCGCGTACGCTTTTTCGGCGATTCGGCAAGGATGTGAAGCCACGATGACCACTCCTCCAGTTCGAGTTGAACGCCGTGCCGGACAAAGATTCCCCTACCTGCTCCCGCTTTCGCTCCACCAGTGTGAGTCTTCCCTGGAGGGCGTGGGCTTTACCCAGGACCTTAGCTCACGCGGCGTCTTCTTCTTTACCGATGCAGCGCTTGAGGAAGGCGCGAAGATTGAGATCACTCTCCGGATGCCCTCGGAAATTACTCTGGGTGAGAATATGCGGGTACGCTGCCGCGGCCAGGTTCTGCGAGTAGTCAAACCAGCCCTGTCCATGCAGGACTCACCAGGCGGTGCCGTCGGGGCCAAAATCGGGGTAGCCGTGCGGCTCGAAGGGTACGAGTATCTATCCGATCATGACGAGGCTGCTTCCACTTTTCCGAGGGTTTCCTCACTTCACGAGCACGAGCACGATCGCCCCCGCGATGAAGACAGGCCGCTGGTTCAGGTCTCGGACCGTCCGGTTTTGAGTTGAGCGGAGCGCTGCACTTCAGTGGCGCCGGTACAGCCTGGCGAAGAACATCGAACTGCGCTCGATGGACAACCGCGGGCGGCCGTTCCCACACGGATCACGGGCCTTCCCAAGCTTAAATATTCACATGGGACTCGGGCCTAGGCCTTTGCAAGCGGGGAGACTTGTTTTACAATCACTGCATTAGAAGGCGAAGGCCTCAAAGTTTTTCTGCGTAGCAAATTACCCCCCAGCCGTTCATGAAGATCCGATTTGCGGATTCTGGCGCAATCGCTTACCGGTATTGATGCGGCTTGTTACTTAGGTCACTTGGCGGCAAGTACGTTCTCTTTCTAACATGAAGACACCGAGAGAAATCAGCGAGAACCGCGCTATGCATGGGATTGCAGTCGCCCTTCTGACCGAGAACCGGGAACATCTATCTGTGCTGCAAACCCGTCTGGAAGAAACGCGTCTGGGACGCGCGGTGTTCAGCCACGTCGGTTTCCCGGCAGGGCCGACTGATTCCATCCTGCGGCAGTTGCAAGACTCCCGCGCTGAAGTAGTTCTTGTCGACATTCCGGCGCAGGATTCGCAACGAGCCATTCGAACCATTGAACTGATTCGCGCTACCACGGTGCAGATTGCGATTTTCGCCAACGGCGAGATGACGCAGCCGGCGAGTATTGTCGCAAGCATGCGTGCAGGCGCCGGAGAATATCTCGATCACGGAGCGGGGTACGAAGCCCTGCTGGAAGCATTGACTCGGTTCAGTTCTGCTCGCACTCGCACTCCGGGCGGTGCTGGCAAGGCCAAGGTTTTCACTTTTCTCAGTGCCAAAGGCGGCGCGGGCTGCACCACTTGCGCGGTAAACACAGCCATGGCGCTGCAGCAGACCCACGGGGATGTCGTGCTGGTTGATTTCGCTCCAATCGGCCACGCCGCGCTTCATTTGAATTTGCGGCCGCAGTTCGGGGTGCTGGACGCGCTGCAGAACCTGCACCGTCTCGACGTGTCGCTACTCGAGGGGCTGATGACCCCGACCAAAGAGGGCCTGCATCTTCTAGCCGGGCCGCAGCAGCCCTATCCTTCTGAACCAACACCGGGCGAACTGGCCCGTCTGTTCGATCTGCTGGTGAATCACTATCGCTTCGTCGTGGTCGATGCTTCCAGCCGTCTGGATGCGACCACTCGCCTGCTCTCCGATCTCTCGAATGCCGTGCTGGTAGTGGCTCAGACTGATGTGGTTTCGTTGTGGAGCGCGGGGCGTATTCATGCCTTTCTGGAAGAGGGCACGGACCGCGACCGCCTGCGCATCGTGCTGAATCGCTATAAGAAAATTCCCGGGTTCACCGACGCTGATGTCGAACAGGTCACCAATTGCAAGGTTTTATGGAAGGTTCCCAACGCCTTTCACTCGGTCTCACCCGCCATCGATCAGGGCGCGCCGGTGGTTTTACAAGAAGGGCCGGAGATCAGCCGGTCGTACCGGGCACTGGCAGAGACTTTAGCGGAGGCCTCCTCGAACTCCGATGGCGGCCCAGATCTGGTCTATGGACAGGAAGGCACTCGCAAGAAAGCTCCGAGCCGTCTTAGCCTGGCCCAGGCTCGCGCGGGACAGTAACAGTTCTCCGTTCTGAGTTTCTACTTCACTTTCTCTGCTGCCTGTGCTGGCTCTGCATCCTGGGGAAACATTTTTAACTGAACTTCCTGCGCGTTTGACGTTACCTTTTTGCTGGCGTCGGTCGTGTTTTCCGACAACGTGCCTTTCAGGATGAAATACGCCTCGTCCCCAGGATTCTTTCCCTCGCCTCGCTCCACCGAGCCTTTGAAATCGAAGGCTACACCGTGGACGACTTCGGTGGTGAAGATCAGGTTATTTCCCTGCAGTTTTCCACTCTTGAAGAACTGGTCGATAAAGGCTCCCGTGCCACTCGCGGCGTCCGCGAAGCGCGAGATGAAGCCGGTAACGTGCCCCTCGTCCTCAACGGTTACCTGGACGAACTCGCCCTCCTTCAGAAAGGCGTACATACCCGAATAGGCCGGGCCAGTCTTGGCATCCGGCTTCGAGGGTTCGGGTGCCGGCTTAGCCGTCTGAGCCGGCACTTCCACTGAGACGGACAGCGCGGCCAGTCCGAGCATCAAGACGAGAATGAGCTTGTTTTTTTTCACAATAAATAGCAGGAGGCGTCAGCCCGACGCCAACCGCGCCCGTCGGTAGCGCTTCCGACTACTTCTTCGTCGCCTTGCCATCCATGAATGTCATCCAGTTTGTACCGTCGATCGAAACCTCGAACTTCATGGTGTAACTGGTGGGAGACACCACTTTGATCGTCATCCTCTGTTTGATCTCCTGGCCGCCATAGACCTGCGAACTGTTCCACGTCCATGTGTCGCCGCTTAGGGTACCTTTCGAAGTTTCGTGCTGCCCCTGGTCGTTGAACCCGTCGCGAGTGTAGACGTTCTCGTTTGTGTCATACCCCATCCACGAAACTTCTTTGCCGTCGCCGCCCACTTCCGGGGGCATCTTGAACTCTCCGTGGCCTTGGACGTAAAAATTTCCCAGAGACCATTCCGAACTGTCGGTGATGCTGAATTTTCCGCCGGCTCCCCACGGACCTTGCGCCACGGTTCCTTCGGTTGTCCATGTCCCAAGGAAGTAGTCGAGTTTCTTCAGCTCCGGACCGGGCTTGGGCGGGGCCATCTGGGCCCATGCGCCTGCCCCGAAAAGAACCGTGATTAAAAGCAGAAATGCCTTGAATTTCACTTGGATAAGCTCCTTGGTTGAAAATCGTTGCTTTGACCGTCGATTTAAGACCGTTGATTTAAGACTGTTTCGGGAACATCGTACGTTGGATTGGAAACGCCCGCCAGTGCGATTCGTCAGCTTTTGCCTATGACAGTTGTCAGGAGCGCCCGGTCACTTTGCCTTGCCAGCTTTGCCGTCCATTACGGTCGCCCATTTGGTACCGTCCTGCGACATTTCGAACGTGAAGGTGTAGGAGGTCGAGGAGGTAATCTTCATGGTGAAGCGGCTCTTCATCGTCATTTCGCCCATCTTCTCATCGCTCGTCCAGGTCCAGGTGTCGCCGTCCACCGCTCCTTTGGAATCATTGAACTCGCCCCAACTGTTGAACTCGCGGTAGGTATAGGCTTTGTCTTCGGCGGAGTATCCCATGACGGAAAGTCCGGTTCCGTCACCCATGGAACTCTTGAAATCGCTGTGGCAAACAAGAAAGAAACCGCCATCCATCCACTCGCACTTTTCGGCCTCTGTCATTTTGCCACCCGGCCCCATAGTACCTGCCTTCATGTCGCCGTCGAGCGACCAGGAACCGGCGAAGATGTCGAGTTTCCTGAGCTCTGGGCCGGGTTTTGGAGCTTCCATCTGCGCCAACGCTACCGCAGCCAGTAGCAGCCATGCGGCAGAGAGCATTGTGGCCCGGAGCATCGTGAAAGTTTTCATTCTTAGCCTCGTTCAATCATTGCTGATTGCTGATTTTTTGATGGTTGATTCTTGATTGTTGATTAAAGAGCGCTGAGCCGCGGCGACATAGTAGTCCCGCTCGGGAGGCGCGTCAACCCTTGCCCCGCGCCGGTTTTCAATCAGCAATCAACAATCAACAATCTCTTAATTACCAGTCGCCAAAGTGAGCTACTGTCATTTGCTGAAACTTCATCTTCCAGGCGTCCCCCTGTTTCACCCAGGTAGTGCTGAAATGCTGGTATCGGGGCGGCGGTCCTTGATCTTCGACCGGGGGGAGGCGCAGTACTACATCGTAGGTCACGATCGCGACGCCGTCGCTGACCGGAACGACTTTCATGTCGTAAGGAAGCAGGTCGAGCCCACCACCGGACATGCCGTCAATCATGTCCTGACGTTCCCCCAGTTCGCCGTCGAAGGAGACGAAGGAGAAATCGTCAGCCAGCGTGCGCTTGAAAAATTCGACGTCGCCCTTCTTCGCCGCGGCCACAAAACTCTTTTCCGCGTCCATAAGCGTCTGCTCCAGGGGGCTCGGAGGCTTGGCCGGAGCATTCGCTTGTCCGAACGCAGCGGCGGAAAGCATGGAACAAAGCAGAATGATGAACACAGCCCAACGATGATTCATGCGGTCCCCTTATTCCATCCTTCTCAATCTTTGACGGCTTGACTCAGACTTCGTTACTCTCCCCGGATCCACCGCGCAAGTTCTCCGCGCGGCACGGAGACCTGCTCGCCGGTTGCAAGATTTTTCAACGTAAACGTATCAGCTTTCACTTCATTCTCGCCCACGATCAGAATGTATTTCGCTCCCGCCCTGGTCGCGGCCTCAAACGATTTTTTCAGGCGGAAGCTTTCATCGCCCAACTCGACAACCAGATCCTGCCGACGCAATTCTCGCGCCAGGCGGGCCGCTTCGGCGTTCATGCCAGCCATCGGCGCAATATAGACGCTCGGCTTTCGGACCAAGCTCTCGGCCGGAGTCTTCTCCTGGAGCGACATCACCAGCCGGTCTTCGCCGATGGCGAAGCCGATCCCCGGCGCCGCGGGGCCGCCCAGAGCCTCCGAAAGTCCATCATAGCGTCCGCCGCCCAGAATCGCGTTCTGCGCGCCCAGCGCGCCATGGGTGAACTCGAAGGCCGTGCGCGTGTAATAGTCGAGACCGCGGACGAGGCGGTCGTTTAAGTGAAACTCGACACCGACCGACCGCAGAATTGCCTGTACCGCGTCAAAATGTTTGCGGGAATCTTCGCCGAGAAATTGGCTGATGCGCGGCAGAGTCTCGATGATGGGCTGATCGTCGGGCACCTTGCAGTCGAACACGCGCAGCGGATTGGTCACGGCGCGGCGCTGGCAGTCGTCGCACATCTTATCCTTCACGGGGTCGAGCGCCTTTCGCAGCGCCTCGTTAAACGCGACTCGGTCTGCGGGCGTACCAACCGAGTTCAGTTCGAGAATCCAGTCCGTGATGCCAAGGCGGTCGAGTAGTGCAGCCAGCATCTCCAGCACTTCCGCATCGCGCGCCGGAGATTCACTTCCAGCCGAGGCTGGTCCAATCACTTCTGCACCGATCTGGTAGAACTGGCGATAGCGGCCCTTCTGCGGCCGTTCGCGGCGAAACTGGGGGCCGATGTAATAGAGCTTGTTGAGTCCGCGATCCCAGAGTTTGTGCTCGATATAAGCCCGCACCACACCAGCCGTATTTTCCGGTCGAAGAGTCAGGGACTGGCCTTTCTCGCTCGCTGCACGCGCACGATCCTCCCAGGTGAACATCTCCTTCGAAACGATGTCCGTTTCTTCTCCCACACCGCGCGCGAACAGCGCTGTCTCTTCGAAAATGGGCGTACGAATTTCCTGGAAATTGTAGGAGCGGAAAACATCGCGCACCGTCGCTTCCACGAAGTTCCACAGCGCCGTCTCCGGCGGCAGAAGGTCACGCGTTCCTCGGACTGCTTTGATCATTGGGGCCCAGTTCTCAGTTCTCAGTTGTCAGTTGTCAGTTGTCAGTTTCAAATTGTCATCCTGAGCGGAGCGCGCTCGAATGAGCGCGCGCAGTCGAGGAATCCACTATCACTCCGGCGCTACAGGCCT
>Ga0302324_100020870_pt1 | contig 12791 bp, 7 predicted proteins | sample Palsa_T0_1_FD_201949 | JGI IMG/M metagenome (GOLD analysis project Ga0302324, IMG submission 201949) | Peat permafrost microbial communities from Stordalen Mire near Abisko, Sweden - Palsa_T0_1 | ecosystem: Environmental > Terrestrial > Soil > Palsa > Peat permafrost | place: Sweden: Abisko...
ACCCGCTTCCATGCAGTCCACGCCTGCTCCACGCGGCCGCGTAAGTCCACCAATACGGCTTCGTCCCCGTGTTCCCGCACCGCATTGTCCAGCAAGTTTGCGGCTTCCACGAACTTCTCGCCGGCCAGCAGTTTTTCGCTCTTCGCCACGATGTTACGGATGGCGCGCTCGCGCTCCGCAGCGGCCTTGACGGAATGGACGCGGTCCTGGATCCGCACCATGGTTGCGTCCGCGGGGTAAAGGGCCAAGGCTGCCTCCACCACCGCGGCCGCTCGCGCAAAATCCTGCGCGGCCAATAGCTTCTCTGTCTCGCGCTCGGTTTCAGCAACCTTCTGCGCTTGCTTTTCCGCTTGCTCGGCTTGTCGCGCGGAGGAGAGCAGGTCGGCGACCTCGGTGTTGTCTGGAAACTCGCCGGCCAACGGCTCCAGGATGCGGATGGCTTGCACAGTCTGCCTCTGCCGCAGCAGGTCGCGAGCCGAATTCAACGACCTCAGCAGCTTCTCGCGCCGCTCGCGCTCCGCCTTGCGCTGCTGGACTTCGGCTTTCAAGTCCTGCAGATCCGCAGAGTCCGGATGCTGCGCTTGTAGAGCGGTTAACAGCGTGAGCGCCTCATCAAAAGCCTCAACCTTGAGCGAGGCGCGAGCCTTCGTCAGCCCTTCCCGCAACGCGCGCTCGCGCTCCTGATGATGGATCTCCGCGCGAATTTGCTGAAGCAGCGCACCCGCCTCCGGATGCTCGGGATCGCTCTGCAAAGCGGCAGCAACACTCTGATACGCACCAGTGAGGTTTTTCTCGTGGAAAGCCTTCCGGGCCCCTTCAACCAGCTCGTCCGTGCGCTTCGCTTGCGCTTGCGCAGCCGCGACGCGGTCACGCAGCGATTGGATCTGGGGATCCGTCGGGTCCAGCCGGAACGCGACATCCAGCCGCTCCCTGGCCGCATCGAATTGCCGGCCGGCCAGAAAATCCTGGCCCTGGGAGAGTAGCGCGTCGATTTTAGGCTTCACCGCGCGCCGCTGTAACTTTCGCTGGGCGGAATCACGCAACCGCCGCGCGGTTGTATTTCCGGGATCCAGATCGAGAATCTCGCGCAACAAAGCGTTGGCGGATTCCAGCTGCTCGGCGGCGAGATTCCTCTCGGCCTCCGCTACCAGTTGGGAAGCCCGTTTCTGGCGAAGTTCGCGCAGAATCGGTTCCAGGTCCAACACAATATCCTGGGCGGAGTGGTAGCGCTGATCGCGGTCTTTGGCAAGCGCCCGCATGACCACGTCTTCCAGGGCGGCTGGACAGTCCGGCGAATACTTGCGCAGGGGTTCGGGTTCCTTGGAAGTGATGGCAAACATCACCGCGACGGGGCTGGAGGCTTGAAAAGGATGTCTACCGGCCAGCAACTCATACGCGACCACACCTAGCGAGAAGATGTCGCTGAGCGCATCGGAATCGGCGCCCTGCCCCAGCTGCTCGGGCGACATGTAATTCGCGGTACCGATCAACATGCCCTGCTGAGTCAGGCGCGCGCTGGTGGTTTGCGTGAGCCTGGCGATGCCGAAGTCAAGAAGTTTGACCGAGAAATCGGGAAGGACCATGATGTTGCCCGGCTTTACATCGCGATGCACCAGACCGTTCATATGCGCGTGATGGAGGCCCGCTGCCGCCTGTGACACAATACTTACCTTGGTGTCCAACGCAAGCTGCGTTTTCGCGGCGAAAATCTGGTGCAGGTTCTGACCGTCCAACAGTTCCATCACGATGAACGGTACGCCTTGCTCTTCTCCGAAATCGTAAATCGTGACGATGTTCTGATGGTGGAGCTTGCCCGCCGAACTCGCTTCGTTGCGGAAGCGCACCAACAGGTCGGGATCGTCCCCCGCGATGAGGACCTTGATCGCCACCTTGCGGTCGACCATCGGGTCCCAGGCGACGTAAACTCTGCCGAAGCCACCCCGACCGATTTCCGTCTGCAACCCGTACTTGCCCAGGCGCTGAAGGGTAAGGGGAATGGGACCCTTTCCGCTTCCAGGTGGAAAATGCAGAGTCGCGGTGGCGGAAGCTGGTTCAGTGCCTTTACCCGATAGGCCCAGCAGCGCCTCGACCTCGCGCCTCAGTTCGTGATCCCCACCGCACTGTGCCGCAAGGAATTCCTCCCGCTCGCCGGAATCATGTTGAAGGGCAAGCTGGTGCAATCGCTCGACTTGTAGCCTGCGCTCCGGGGCCATAATCCCGCCGAGTTTAAGCCTAGCATAGAGAGCATAAAAATTCGTGGGGCTGTAGCCTTCTATATGGCAGGACACCCGCAAGAACGAGACGCACACCGGGGCAGTGGATGCCAGTGGCATCTGGCACCTGGGTCCAGCCTATGCACCCGAGCTGAACAGGCGTTGCCGAGCCGTAGACTCGATCGGCCAAACCATCGAGTTTCTGCTCACAGCCAAGTGGACGCCGCTGGATAGAGCCATCACCATCGATGTAAAATAGAGGCCGGCCAGGAGGTTAGTCGAATGAAGCCCATCCCCCGCTTCGCAGGTTCGTTCATAGCCAACACCATGTGGACCAGCCAGGTCCGCAGGGCTATCTGTTTGTCACTCTTAACTGGGGTAACGGCGCGACTGCCACACAACCACTGGTAGGTGGCGTGAATGTCCGTGATTATAACCAGGACGGAGATCAGAATACCATCAATAATGCGACCACCACTCTGGCCTGGGAAAATGGCCTCCCGGGCCAGCGCCCGGACCGTCAGGAATACATCAGTACGTGCAAAGGTTATCGTGCTCCCAGAGTACGAGAAGACCGCGAATCAGGCAACACTGCCGACGGAATAATTAATGCCGATCTCGGTATTCTCGCGATTCGTGATGCTCGACGCGCGGGCCCACTGCCCGCGGGACGGGGACGGCGTAGGAGTGCGCGTACGTGCCGCGATTGACCCAGGTCCGCGACCATGGGCGATGGTCGATGAAGATCTCGTGCGTACGCCACGCCAGCGCGGGGCCAGCCCAGCCAAAGGGCGCAAACGCTCCTACGAAAACGCCGGGGCCAAACGAAATGGCGCTGCCGATGAAGAATCCGCGGCGGGGCGCGACGAAAACCACCAGCGGATCGTAATAGGGCACGTATATCAAGCCGGAATTAATGGGCAGGATCTCGATGTCTCCGGGCCCGCCCACCATGACTCTATAATCCGCGTTGGTTTGCAGATAGCCATAATTCATGGCCACTTGCCGCATGCGCTGCACTGCATCCATCACGTCGGGGCGCTGGGTAAGCACGGCGCCGCCGAGCGCTTGGGTCCAACCCGGATCTCTAGCCATCATATCGAGCACACTGGGAAAGGGGAGCAATGCAAGCACGCTGGGGTCGAACGGAAGATTATCTTCATAGATCGCCCTGGAGAGCTCATCGCCTCTTAAATAGTTGTGCCGGTCGATCCAGTTGGCCGCATCGGGTATCTGATTCCAGAACGTGGAAGCGGTTAGAATCTGGGCCAGCAGCGGATCGGGATAAAGCGCGATGCGCTGGACAAGCTGATCCAACTGCTGCGGAGCTAAGAGCGGCGGCTGCGGCCCGTAAGGGGGCTGCCCTTGTGCCGGGTACCCTGGTTGTTGAGGATAGCCTTGCTGCTGGGGGTAGCCTTGCTGCTGTTGAGGGTAGCCTGGTTGTTGCTGCTGAGGATACCCTGGCGGCGGATAAGCCGGCGGTGGAGGCGGAGGCTGCTGGGCCAGAGTCACCACCGATAGACTGCCAACTGCAATTATTGCCAGAAAAGCTTTTCGCAACATCAGAGTATCCTCCCTTATCACAATGGCTCAATTTACAGCGTCAGTTACCGCCGGCCACGGAATCCACCGTAAAAGCCGCGACCACCATAATAGAAGCCGGGTCCCCAGCCAAGCCCGAACCCTCCCCAATAGCCATACGGGTAGCCGTACGCATAGGGATACGCATAGCCATACGGATAATATCCCGGAGCGGCATAATACCCTTGGCCATAGCCTTGGCCGTACGGCGGGCTCATGCGGGCCTGCATCGTCCCGTAAGATTGGTAGTCGCCTGGACTCACGTAACGGAACGCCTGCGGCGCGGTCTCCGTAGAGACGGTCACGGGCGCTTCCACGCGGAACGTGAGTACCGACTCGGGGTAAAGCACAGTGGGGTGGCCGCGCGTCAGCAGCACGCCGACGATACCGACCAGCGCGCCCGCTCCGGCGCCGATGGCCGCGCCACGGCCCCAGTCCGCCGCCGCGCCGATGGCCGCGCCGGTCGCGGTGGTGGCTCCAACCGCGGCTACATCGCGACCCACTGAGGTGGGACCGTTCCTGTTAAACAACTGCGTTTGAACCGGTACGGGCTGGCCGTCTGCCAGCGTGAGGTCGGTCAACTGAACACCCAGGTGCGAGACACCCTCCACGCGGCCGGCCTTCTTGGCTTCCACTACGCGGCCGGCGACCGTCTGTCCAGCCTGGGCGACGACTACGCCGTCTATCACGATAGGCCTCACCAACGTCGCGGCGAAGGCATCTCCTGCCTGGTTACGGTCGGAGGAGAGACCCTGATTCAGCCGCACCGTTAAAAACGTGCCAGGCTTGATGGTCAGCTTGGCGGGAACCGGGCCGGGATTGTAAGACGAGGCCGCCGGCGGATAGGGCTGATTCGGGTACTGTTGACTCGGGTACTGATTCGGATATTGCTGATTGGGGTACTGCTGATTGGGGTATTGTTGATTGGGATATTGTTGATTCGGGTACTGCTGATTGGGCGGCTGCGCCTGGCCTTGCGCATAGTTCGGGTCCATCGTGGCCTGCGGAGCGGTCGCTTGCGGAGCGGCCTGCGGAGCGGTGGCCTGCTGAGCAGCGTCGGCGGGCTGGGGCGGCGGATCACCGGCCTTGCGCCATTCGCCATTCGGCGGAGCGCTCTGTTGCTGCTGCGGGTTGTCGGCTGGCGGCGGCCCGGCGGGCTGCTCCTGCGCTAGAGCCAGAGTGGATCCGGCTAAAAAGGTGGAAGCGGCGATCGTACAAACGGCAGTGCGAAACGTGTTCAATGGATTGGTCTTCATAAGGGCTGCCTCATAACTGGCGACGCATGCTCACATGCATCCGTTTCGCCAATCCCGAACACATCGTAAGTAATTGAATCAAAAGCCACAATACGAGGTCAATCGCTGGCCGGAAAGCACCGCTGCTGGTGCATTTCAGCCACTCGTAACCATCTCGCGGCGGTGGTAGTCTAAGAGCGTGGGTGACATATGCGAAAGACCATAGTTTTACTTGCATGTTTGACTTTTGGTAGTGTGGCTTTCGCCGCATCAAGTCACGGCGGCGGCGGAGGTCATGGCGGTGGCGGCGGAAGAGCGGCTGTCGGCGGTGGCGGCGGAAGAGCCGTCGGCGGTGGTGGCGGCGGAAGAGCCGTCGGCGGCGGTGGCGCGAGAGGGTACGGCTCGGTTGGCCGCGGATACGGCGGTTATGGATACCGCGGTGGCTATGGATTCCGTGGCGGCTACGGATACGGTGGCTGGGGTTGGGGCGGTTGGGGCTTGGGTCTTGGTTATTGGCCAGGGTATTACGGATACGGGTATGGCTACAATCCCTACTATTATGGCGGCTATGGTTATCCGGCTTACCCGGCTTATCCTGACCCATACGATGCCCCATCTTACGGATACTCGGCTCCAAACGGATATTCGGCGCCATACGGATATTCCGCGCCATACGGATATTCCGCGCCATACGGATATTATCCGAATGCGTACGCTTACCCGGGACCCGCTGTCGGAGTAGGAGTGGTGATCGGGCGCGGTTTTGCAGACGGCGGATGGCATCATTTCGGCGAGAGACGTTAATTGCGAGCCGCAAAGAGCCGGGAGGAGGCAGAGTCATGTTGACTCGGCGGAGTGAGCCTCTGCTCGTAGTGCTGCTGGCGGCGGGCATGGCTGTCGCGGCGGGTTGTTCGCGCCGACCGGACGACAGCCAATTGGCCCAGGGCATTCAAGCGGAGATTCAGAAGGACGCAGCCATCAACGGTCAGGTCAGTGTCCAGAGCGTCGATGGCGTGGTGACTCTGTCGGGTCAGGTACCGAGCGACGCAGCGCGCGCGCTGGCCGCCCGGGAGGCGGTCGACACGCCGGGCGTCAGGCAGGTGGTCAACAATCTTACCCTGGTCCCGGCTCTCGCGCCTCCGGAGCCACGCCGCGCGCGGCAGCGCCACGCGCCAGTGAAACCGGAACCACCGCCGGAAGAAGAGGCGGCCGCCAGTACGCCGGTGGCTCCGGAGCCGACGCCGCCCGCCAGTCCGGTAGCGGAAGCAGCGCCGCCACCGCCAGCTCCTCCCGCCGAAGCGCCTGTGCCGGCGCCACTACCTCCGCCGCCGGCTCCCGTGAAGCATACCATTCCCGCCGGCACAGTGATTTCCGTTCGGCTGATCGACGCACTGGATTCATCGAAGAACCAGGTAGGCGATACGTTTCGCGCCACGCTGAAGTCTCCGATCCGGCTGGATGGCGAGCAGATCGTCGGATCGGGCGCGGATGTGGAAGGGCGAGTGGTGGATGCGACCGCTGCCGGACGTTTTTCCGGTCACGCGGACCTGAAGCTGGAGTTGACTAAGCTCACTTCGCACGGCCATGTTTATCCTTTGAACACCGAGCACTATGACAGCGCCGGCGCTAATCGCGGCAAGGGCACGGCGGAGACCGTGGGCGGCGGGGCGGTGCTGGGCGCCATCATCGGGGCGGTGGCCGGCGGAGGCAAAGGCGCGGCGATTGGCACGGTCGCGGGAGCGGGGGCCGGCGGCGCCACGCGCGGCGTCATGAAGGGCAAGGGAGTTACGTTCCCGTCCGAGTCGGTGTTGAGCTTTAAGCTGCAAGAGCCGTTGATGGTGGAGACCATGCCGAGTGGGGACGAGGCGCGGGCGCGGCAATAGAGTTCTCGCGATGGACATGATACCCATTAAGCCGGAACGTAAGGCGCAACTGGACGACTATGCCCAACGGTAAGGACAAAGCGTCAACGACGCCCTTGATGAGGCTCTGGGCGCGTATGAAAGCGCGGCGCACACGCCTCGCCTCTGAGTTTCTTACCGAGATGCGCCGGAAATATGGCCTTCCGGGTTGAGACAGCGCCGGAGTCCGAACGCGACGCGGAAGCGATTCTTGAGTGGTTGTTTTCCCAGCATGCAGGCGATACCGGCATCCGCTGGTTTTTGGCACTGGAAGATGCGATTGCATCGCTTGCCCTCATACTTCGAACGTGGCGACGCACGGGTTGAGCGGATCGGCGATGGGCGCCGCAGGCAACCCACGTCCGGCCGGCTACGATATGATCGTGCTTAATGAGATCATATTTCTTACTTGCTGCGCTACTCGCTGCCGCAGCACTCGTCTCCTCCCAACCGGCGCCGCGCGAGCAGGTCGGGCCGCTTCCGGGCGGCGGATTTCTGCTCAATAGCGGCTGGCGTTTGGATCCCGCGGGCAAACAAGTACCGCTTGATACGTTTCCGATGTCCACGGCGCTGTCGCCCGACGGCCGCTACCTGCTGGTCTTGAATGGCGGATATAAGCCGCCCACCATCAGCGTGCTGGAGACCGCCACGGGCAGGGAGGCCAGCCGCGTCCCGGTGGCGGACGGCTGGCTGGGCCTGACCTTTTCGCGCAAGGGCGACCGTGTATACGTGGGCGGCGGTTCGCAGGCCGCGGTCTTCGAATTCTCTTTCTCGAACGGCGCGCTCGCGCCCGCCCGCACATTCACCGTCGTGCCCCCGGAAAAGCGTACCCCGCAGGATTTCATCGGCGACGTGGCGGAAACGCCGGATGGCCATCTGGTCTACGCCGCGGACTTGTATCATGATTCGCTGGTGGTGATCAACCCGCAATCCGGGATGCTTATCGATCGTGTCAAGACCGGCCGGAGGCCCTACCGCATTCTCTTCCATCCCGATGGGAAATCGCTGTTCGTCACCAGTTGGACGGATGGCTCGGTAGGCCATTACGAGACAAACTCGGGCAAGCTGCTGGCCACCGTGCGGCTGGGCCCGCATCCTACCGACATGGTCTGGCGACCCGGCCAGACCGACGTCCCGGAAGGCGAAACACCCTGGGCCGGACGCCTGTTCATCGCCGCCGCCAATACTAACAGCGTCTACACGCTGGGCGTATCCGAAGGCAAGGAGCTGCGCCTGGTGGAGACCATCAATACGGCCATGACGCCGAACCAGCCGGCGGGGATGACTCCCAGCGGCCTGGCGCTCAGCCCGGATGGCAAGCGCCTCTTCGTGGTCTGCTCGGATGCCAATGCGGTGGCTGTCGCGGATGTCTCCGGGGATCGCAGCCACGTGGAAGGCTTCATTCCCACCGGCTGGTATCCCACCGCGGCGCGGGCGCTGCCCAACGGGACCCTGGTAGTGCTGAACGGCCGCGGGCTAGGCTCGCACCCGAACCCCAACGGACCTAGTCCCGCGCGGCGGCCCGAGCCCCTGCACCAGGGCGTCGCGCTGCCCGAATACGTGGGACGCATACAGACCGGCACCGCATCCTTTATCGAGCCGTTCAGCGACGCGCAACTGCAGGCGTACACCAAGACCGTACTCGGCAATTCGCCCTATCGCGATGAGAAACTGGAAGCGCCCAACCCCTTCCCCCCGATCCAGCACATCATTTATATCGTCAAGGAAAACCGCTCTTACGACCAGGTGCTGGGGGACATGAAGGAGGGCAATGGCGATCCGTCGCTCGTGCTATTCGGCGAAAAGATTACGCCCAACCAACACAAGATGGCGCGCCAGTTTGTGCTGCTCGATAACTTTTACGTTAACTCCGACGTAAGCGCCGACGGCCACAGTTGGTCGACGGCGGCCATCGCCACCGATTATATACAGAAGATGTGGCCCAACAGCTATGCCGGCCGGCGCAAAAACTACGACTACGAAGAGCAGGAGCCCACCGATGCTCCGCCGGCCGGCTATTTGTGGACCAGCGCGGCCGGCGCGGGGCTCTCCATTCGGAACTTCGGGTATATGGTGCAGAACCGGTCCAAGCCGGCGGCGGACGGGACCCAGGTGGAAGCGGTCCGCGACCCCGTGCTGAATCGGGTGACCAACCGCTTCTATCGCGACTTCGATCTGGATTACCCCGACGTGGAGCGCGTCAAGGTTTTCCTACAGGAGTTCTCCGATTATGAGAAATCCGGCCAGATGCCGCGACTGATTGTTATGCGGCTCGGCAACGATCACACTTACGGCCTACAGGCAGGCAAGCTTTCCCCGTTCTCGCTGGCGGCCGACAACGATTACGCGCTGGGGATGCTGGTGGAGGCGGTATCGAAGAGCCGCTTCTGGGCGGAGACGGCCATTTTCGTGGTGGAGGACGACGCGCAGAACGGCCCGGACCACGTGGATTCGCACCGCTCGCCTGCGTACGTGATGTCTCCGTACGTCAAGCATCAGGCGGTGGACAGCTCGCTGTACAATACCACGTCGATCCTGCGAACCATGGAGCTGATGCTCGGACTGCGGCCCATGACGCATTTCGACGCCGGGGCGCGGCCCCTGTCGGCCGCATTTCAGCCCACCCCGGACCCGGCGCCGTTCATTGCCGAGAAGCCGCGCGTGCCGCTCGACGAGCGCAACCCTGCGCATACGGCCGCCGCGGAGCGATCCTCCCGGCTCGATTTCAGCGAAGAAGACCGCGCTGACGAGGACGAACTGAACGACATCCTGTGGACCGCCCTCAAAGGCAGCCACCCGCCTCCGCCAGCGCGCAGTTTCTTCGCCCGCTAGGAAGGCCACTCCATGGCTCGCATCTATCTCTGCTTCCTCTGGCACATGCACCAGCCGTTCTACAAGGACCTGGCGACGGGCGAGTACAAGCTCCCGTGGACCCGCATGCACGCCCTCAAAGACTACTGCGGCATGGTCGAGATTCTGAGGGAATTCCCGAGCGTGCGGCAGACCTTCAACCTGGTGCCGTCCATGATGGCGCAGGTGGAAGAGTACGCCCGAGGCGAGGCTCGCGACCCATACCTGGACCTGGCGCTGAAACCGGCCGACGCGCTCACCGGGGCCGAGCAGCTTTTCCTGTTGCAACAGTTTTTTCCAGTAGCGCCGCGCATGCTCCAGACGTTTCCGCGCCTGGCCGAGTTGTATGGGGCGCGCGAGGCCCAGGGCAGCCTGGAAGCCGCCCGGCGTCGTTTCCTGCCGCAGGATTTCCGCGATCTGCAGGTGCTGTCGCAACTGGTGTGGTTCGATGAGGAATTCCGTGTGGCCGATCCCGAGATCCGCGAGTTGTTCGCCAAAGGACGCGATTACACGCTGGACGATCAGAAACTGGCGGGCCGCAAGCAGCGGGAAATCGTCGGGAAAGTGATGCCCGCCTATAGCCGCATGGCGCAGGAGGGTCAGATCGAGATATCCACGACGCCTTACTATCACCCGATTCTGCCGTTGGTGTGCGACTCCAACATCGCCGCAGTGTCGCACCCCAACGTGCCGCTGCCTCCGCGGTTTCGCTATCCAGAGGACGCGCGAACGCAGTTGCAGATGGCGCGCGAGTACTGCATGCGCCAGTTCGGCCTTCCCCCGGCGGGGCTGTGGCCCTCGGAGGGATCCGTTTCCGACGAAGTGTTCGATATGGCAGTCGATACGGGTTTCCGCTGGACCGCCACCGACAGCGGCGTGCTGGGGCGCACGCTGGGGCGCGCGATCGGCGTGGAGGCCATCTATCGCCCCTACCGCTGGGAGCATAACCGGCGCCAGCTTGACGTGATCTTCCGCGATCACTTTCTCAGCGACCTCATCGGATTCGTTTATTCGGGAATGGACGCCGGGCAGGCGGCGAACGATTTCCTGAATCGCATTCGCGACAACTGCCGCGGCCTGCTGGCGGGCGGCCGCGATGCCCTGGTGCCCATCATCCTGGATGGCGAAAACGCGTGGGAATACTATGACCGGAACGGACGGCCCTTCCTGCGGGATCTGTACCGTCGCATCGCGGAAGATCCGCAAATGTTCGCGGTCACCGTGAGCCAGGCCCTCGAGAAAATGGAGCCCGAGCCGTTGAGCCACATTTTCCCGGGCTCCTGGATCAACGCCAATTTCGACGTATGGATCGGGGCGGAGGAGGACAACCAGGCGTGGACCCAGCTTCTGCGGGCGCGGCAGGCCTTTGAGGCCGCCGCCAACGTGCCCGACGATCGCAAGCGCCTGGCATACGAAGAGCTGCTGATTGCGGAAGGCAGCGACTGGTGCTGGTGGTACGGTCCGGAGCACGATTCGGCCAATCGCGCCGAGTTCGATCAGCTATACCGCAGCCACCTGGCGAACATTTACCGGTTCCTCAATCTGAGTCCGCCGGAGGAGCTGTCCCGGCCCATTTTGCGCATTGCGGAAAAGGGAATCAACGTGCCGCCGAGCGGGCCGATCAAACCGTTTATCGACGGCGAAGTCACGTCGTATTTCGAATGGCTGGGGGCCGGCCTGTACCGCGCCGACGATCGCTCGGGCTCGATGCACGGAAAGAAATTTCTGGTGCGGGAAGTGTACTACGGCGCGGACGGGGCAAACCTCTATCTGCGGGTCGATTTTCATCAAGGGTCGGAGCAGGCCATTTCGGAGATGGAGGCGCGCCTGAGTGTCGCGCCGGGCAACGGGGCGGGCTCCAGCTTGACGGTGAAGCTGGACCACGGCCACCCTCATGTCACCGAGGTCAAGCTGGCCGCGGCAATCGAAGCGACGGCGGCGGCCACAGAGTTCGCTTTCGGGCAAATCCTGGAAGCGCGCCTCTCACTCGCCGCGCTGGGCGTGAGTGACGGAGCCTCGGTGCGCTTCCAGTTCTCCCTGTGGCAGGGCGGCCTACCGATGGACGCAGTGCCGCAGCAGGGTTGGATTGAAATGCCCACTACCGAACCGGCGGAGTGGCCGATCTAGAGTAAGTAGAAGGCCTGTCCCACTATTGGGTGCGGTCGGCGTTATCCTTATGCATCGAGTATCGATCCAGCTCGGTGATCAACGGACGCGCCGCCGCCGGTACCGGCGTGGGGGTCATCAGGATATCGTGGTTCTTCATGGGCTGGCCATAAAGCTCGGCATTATCTTTCTCATCGGAACGCAGGCTGGCGCCCTTGAGCGCGATGCCCGCGAACACACCCTTGCTGCGCGACCAGGAGAGAATTTCGGCGGTCATAAAAGCATCCGTGTCGGCCGCGGCGGTGCGTCCGACCGGGCCGGCGGCCACACTGGCGTCCGCGCCCAACGTGACTTTGCTCTTGTCCAATTCCTTCATGCCGTGCTCGTTCATCACCAGCATCACGACATCGGTGTCAGCTCCTCCGATCTGAAAACCAAAACTTCCCCCTTCCATAATCACGGCCGCCGGCGCGCCCCATCCCGCATGGTGCCTGCGGCAGACCGCGAACCCTTTTCCATACTCGCCGCCCACCAGGAACGCCGCCTTTTTCGCCCCCGGAACAACCACTACGCAGTATGCTTTGTTCATCAGATCCTGCGGAATGCCCTTGTCGGGTGTGTCCATAATTTCGTGCAAGACGCGCGCCGCATCCTGCAACCGCTCATCCGCCTTATTCTGCGCAAATAGCCCGAATGACGAGCTGCACAGAGTTACCGTCAAAACAAGAAACTTTCTCATCTCACATATCCTCAGTGACTATTATCGCGCCTAGTCGCCGATCGAGTTTGATTTGGGCCGATACAAGTGTGACCGGCAGTACAGCTTAACCCGCCACACTGTTACAATCTCCTCAAATGGACGTTGCCACGCCCCCGATCCAGTACTGCTCGGAGTGTGGCCGGCC
>Ga0302324_100020871_pt1 | contig 12791 bp, 7 predicted proteins | sample Palsa_T0_1_FD_201949 | JGI IMG/M metagenome (GOLD analysis project Ga0302324, IMG submission 201949) | Peat permafrost microbial communities from Stordalen Mire near Abisko, Sweden - Palsa_T0_1 | ecosystem: Environmental > Terrestrial > Soil > Palsa > Peat permafrost | place: Sweden: Abisko...
GGCATCCGCAGCTTGAGCGTAAAATCCTTTTCCCTCTCCAGACCCACCGTGATCCGGATTTGCTCCTCAGCCGGATAGCGAGTCTCCGTGACCAGCGTCACGGGAGTTTGGTCCTTGAGTTTTAACTTCGCGGTGCCGGCATCGTAAAGATTGACGACCGCGCCGGCATCGTCCGTGCAAACAGCAAACGTGGGAATGAGCGCCACACCCCGAGGCCCGCTGGACAAGCAGCAATTGCCGTCCATCATCTTGCTGGTGAAGGGCTTCTTGCCTTCCATCTGCACGTAATAGCCCCAAGCCGCGCCGTCGCAAGTCTCGGCGCCGAACAACTGGTTCAGCACCACGTGCTCCAATTGCTCGGCAAACCGCGCCTCTCCGGTCAGCCTCAACAACTGGGCGTTCAACTGAATCCACGTCACCGTGACACACGTTTCGCCGACATCGGCGACATTGGGAAAATCGAAGTCCCCGTGAAAAACCTCGTGATAACTTGCCGCGCCGGTGATATAAAGCCTGTGTTCAACGATGTCCTGCCAGGCGTTCAGGCAAGCCTCGAGGATTTTTGGGTCGCCAACGGTGCGGTAGTATTCCAGGGCGCCGTTCAGACAGGAAAGCATTTCGTAGGCCTTGCCGTTGCCGACCTTGTCCACCCGCTTGAGGGTGAGCAATGTCGAGATGATTTTCGGTCCGTCGGGCTGTTCCCAAGCTCGCAGGATATACTTGCAAAATTCCAGATAGCGCGGCTCTCCGGTCAAGCGGTAGAGCAAGACCATCGGTTCCAGCACGCTGGTTGGGGCCAGGCCCACGTGGTAACCGGCCTTGATGATGTCGCGTTTGCCGCCTTCATCGCCGAAGGTGTTGCACAAAAGGTCACCCATCCGCCGGCAGGCCGCCAGCGGCTCCATGTTGCCTGTGTAGCGCATGTAGGTTATCAAGCCGAGCAGATTGTACTTATGCGACCACACGTCCCATTCCGTCCAGCGGTCCTTATCCAGATAGGTGCCCAGATAGCCGTCCGCCTCCTGGCACTTGATCAATTCGGCCGCCCCGTAGTCCAGCTTCTGGCGCAAGGCCGGGTCACCCGTGTTGACCCAGGCCAGCGTGGCCGCGTGCAGCCATTTGCCGATATGTTCGCCATCATAAGTCTGTCGCGACGGCCGGTGGCGGAAGCCCTCCAGCAGCGGATTCAAATCAACGATGGCCAAGCGGTTCTTTTCGTTGGCCTCAATCCGGGTCCCCAGCCAACCCGTCAAATGCACCAGGTCGGGTTCGGTAAAAGCCTGCCGATCCGCCACCGCCCACGCCACCTTGTCTGGCACCGGTGTGATGCCCGCTGACAACGCCCCCACGCTCGCGTTGGCCGCAACCAACAATCCGACGACGAGCTTCAATGCGGAATTATGTTTCATAATTTAATGGTATTCCATGGGTTCGCCTATTGTCAATAATAGAAATACGGGCTGCCCGAGGCGCGGTTCCTCATCTGATTGAAGGGCCGCCACTCGACATGGCCGTCTATCATCCCGATGTTTCCCCCTTTGGGAATGGACTTGCCCTCCAGGTGCGCGCTGATGTGGCCTTTGTAGGCGTTCTCATACTTGTAACCGCCATCAACGTCACTCCAATTGTAAAACAGCATCGAGCTATAGATGTCGCTGTCCCCCGTATTGTTGAGGCTGGCGCAGGCCGTGAGGGGGCGCTTGGAGAGATTGCCCACCGGCACGCCCTCAGGATGAGAGCCGCCACCTGGTGTAGAGGTGTCTCCCAGCTTCCGGTTGGTGTTCGTTGCGTAGTCACCCGCGTAGGATGGCGTGTTCAAAAAGGTCAACGCGTAGCCGGTAACCCGATAACCAGTGCCTTCCTTTGCCCCTGGATCGGGCCAGGGAGCATTGTCCCAACACCACAAAGATGGGTTGCCGCCGGGCACAGTGCCATAGGGCACGGCGCCAAACCAGTCCGCCGGGCCGAATTTGGGCGCGGTTCCCGGATCATACCAAACCTGCGGCGTCGTTCCAGCTTGCGTCACCTGGTTTGCCAGATAGACATCCATATCCCAACACCAGGAGCCGTAGGAACCGTCGGGGAGAAAATCCTTGTTTTCCCCCGCGTACATGCAGAAGGACACGATCTGTTGTTTTTCGTTGTTGATGCACTGGACGCGGACGGCTTGCAGCTTGGCTTTCGACAAGGCTGGCAGCAGCATGGCCGCGAGAATGGCGATGATGGCGATCACAACCAGCAACTCGATCAAGGTGAAACCGCCTGCAACGCTCCTGTTTACTTTCGTTTTCATGTTAACTCCAACCCGTTCATTATTTACCACACCCGCCAGCCCATGTCGCGCTCAAATTCCAGCGCCGAAAACCTCCCTTCATCCCGGCGGTGCTGGGCGCCAATGGGGCGCCATCGCCACCGGGAATCAAACCGTCGAATGCTTGGCTCAATTCTCGTTCAGCCGATAGAACATCTGAGGCGCGCTGTGCGTAATCCTAAGAGGTGAAGCAGCCGAGTTTGTGGTCCACGGTCCGGCTATGTTGGTTGCTTGCTCCAGCGTACCCGACGGCCAGGTCAAATACAGATTGGAGCCCACGAAACCAATCTGGAGCGTCGCCAACGGCTTGCTCAACGTCGCCGCGATCAGCGTCACGTTCCCACCGCCGTAGTCGGCGGCGCATGTGACTTCGACAGTAAGAGTCTGGTTGGTTGCGCCAGCGGCAAACTGCAAGGTATAGGCGTCGGCCGAGCCGGGGCTGTTGCCGCCGGGATCACTCAAACTCTCATTAGAATAAGGCGGAGCCGAGTCGTCGCTCAGCGACGCCTGAAAGTTGACAATTGTGCCATACCCCCCCGCATAGACCGTGAGCGTCTTCAAGGTCGTGTCAGCCGGAACGCTGATTTCGTAGCCGTTGCCCACCCCGCTATAGTAAATCCCGGTCGTCGTGTTCGTCACGGCCGCGTCGGGCGTGCCATCGCTCCAGGAAACGGCGATGACCGCATTGCCAAACAGATCCGGGCCGCCGCCCGGACCGATGGCGGTGACGTCGCTGATTTGATTGGTGCCCCCGGCCTTTTGCTCTAAATAATTGGGGGCGGTCCCGCTCGCCACGCCCCAATCGGCCCAGTCCAGTGCGCCTTCCGGAGTCAGGTTGACGGTGCCCGGGGCCGTAGCCGCACTGCCAATCAAGGTTCCCGTGACTGCCAGGACGGTCAAATTGGCCACACTGCTCGTGGCCGCACCGTAACTGTTCGTGACCACGACATAGTAATTGGTCGCATTGGCCAACACCAAGTCGCTGATGGACATTGTCGCCGTCCCGGAGCCGGAGATTTGACCTGCGTCGGCCAGCGGAACATAGACATCGTTCGACTCTGTCCACCATCGGTAGGACAATGGCGCCGCGCCTTCCACCAGAGTCGTAAGTGTTGCCGTCGTCCCGACATTATTCGTTTCGGAAGCTGGCTCAGCCACGATGTTCGGCTCTGGGCCGGCCAGTGTGGCCGCCATGAGAGTGCAGTTGCCCCCGTCGGTGGCGCAAGTGACGGTGACGGTCAGCGTCTGGTTGTTGGTGCCCGCGGCAAACTCAATGGTATAGGCATCCGCGAGCGCAGCGCCAGGGGCAGTAACCAGACTACTATCAACATAGGTAGGGGCGCTGAGGTCGCTGAGCGCGGCCTGCACTTGCACCTGGCAATTGTACCCGCCCGCATAGACCGTGAGTATCTTCTTGGTTGTATCGGCCGGCACGGTGAATTGGTAGCCGTTGGCTATGCCATTAAAGTAAATCCCGTCTGTCTCGTTAGTTTCGGCTGCGTCGGGCGTGCCATCGCTCCACGAACACGCCACGATCGCATTGCCAAACGTATTCGGACCGCTGCCGGCGCCTATGACGGTGACGTCACTGATTTGATTTGTGCCGCCGGCCTTTTGCTCCAAATAATTGGGGGTTATCCCGCTCAATTCCCCCCACGCGGCCCAGTCCAGCGTGCCGGCGACGGTCAGGTCGGCCGTAGCCGGAGTTGGGACAGCGCCGCCGAGCATCGTTCCCGTGATGGGTAGAACGGTCAAATTAATCACACTGCTGGTGACCGCACCGTAACTGTTCGTGACCACCAGATAGAAATTGGTCGCATCGTTCGAAGCCAGATTGCTGATGGACAACGATGCCGTCCCTGCGCCCGAGATTTGCCCCGCGTCGGCAAGTTGGACAAAGACACCATTCGATTCCGTGTACCATTGGTAGCTCAACGGCAACCAACCCGCGGCCGACGCGGTAAGTTCCACGGTCTGCGTGTCCCAATTCGTTAATGAAGAAGTCTGAGCCGCAATGTAAGGTTCCGGCCCCCTCAGTGTAGCAGAGATAAGCTCGGTGTTGCCACCGCCCCCCCCGTTTTCAAGGAGAGAGTAAGCAAGAATGTTGAGCGTCTGGCCGGGCGAGTCCGCCGCAAACTCTATCGTATAGACTAGCGCTTCATCTTCATAGGCCAGTGTTGTCACACTTTCATCCACATAGGCCGGTGCGCTGGAGTCGCTGAGCGCGGCCTCAAAGTGAAGCTTCGAACTATACGCATCCACATAGACCTTGAGAATCTGCGCGTTGGTGCTGGCGGCGACGGAGAATTGGAATCCATTGTTCACGCCACTCCAATAAATCCCGGTATAGGAGTTGGTAACGGCCAGGTCGGGCGTGCCGTCGCTCCATGAAGCGGCCTCGGGCGCACCGCTATTTTGAGTCGGGCCGCCCGCGGGATCACCGAAGGTCGAGACGTCGCTAATTTGATTTGAGCCACTGACCTTCTGCTCGAGATAATTGGGCGCTGTCCCAGACAGATAACCCCAGGAGGCCCAGTCCACCGCGCCTTCATCAGTGAGGTTAACCGCCGCCGGGGCTGGCGCGCTGCTGCCGATCAGGACGCTGGTTTGTGTCTTGAGGGTCAGACCGGCCACACTGCTGGTGACCGCGCCCCAATTGTTGCTCACCACGACCTGGTAATTGGTCGCATTGGCCGCCACCAGATTGCCGACGGTCAAAGTCGAACTCGCCGAGCCGGAGATTGGGCCGGCGTCGGACAGCGGCACATAGACGCCGTTCTCCTCTTCCAGCCATTGGTAGGAAAGCGGCAGGCCCCCGGCAGCTTCCACGTTGAATCGCGCCGCCAGCGTGAAGAAGTTTGTCTGGTCGGCGGGTTGAACCGAAATCACCGGCGCGGGCGGGGGAATCTGCAACGTAGCCGCGGAGAGGCCGACGGTCGTAAAAGTGCCGTCCGTTACCCCCGTGACGCTGATGTAAACGGCGACGGTCAGCGTCTGGTTGGTCGAGTCGGCCGCGAACTGTATCGTTGCGTAGTCCTCCGCCTGGTAGTCCCCGGAATCATCGACTGTCAATGTAATGGGTGGGGCGCTGTTGTCGCTGAGGGTCGCCGTGCAAGCTACTATGCCGTCGTAGCCGCCAAAATAGACCGTGAGATATTTGGTTCTCGTGTCCGCCTTGACCGTGAATTGCAGGCCGTTGCCCGCGGGACCATTGGCAAAGCAGTCATTCGTGCTTGTAGAAGAGGCGTCGGGCGTGCCGTCGCTCCAAGAAAAGTTAGGACCACCGTCAGGCTGATAATAAGGGCCGATCGCGCCGTAAAGCGCGAGGTCGCTGATGGAATTAGTGTCCGGCCCCGCAGCCTTATGATCGAAAAGACCGGTCGGGGTACCCAACTGCTCCGCCCAAAATATCCAGTCCGCCGTGCCCTCCGTCGTCAGATCGTTGGTGGCGCTGTATTCGGGTGTCGCTGGGCTTATCTGAGTGACCGTGCCGAGCAGGGTTCCGGCAGTGGCCTGGCTGCTGACAATACACACGCCGGCCAGGCCTGTGAGCAGCATGCTGATGCTTCCAATTATTTTCATAGGATTTTTGCTATTCGTAAGCTTATTCTTTTTGTTTCTTCCTGTGAAGGAGAATATTCATTTGTCGGCTGGCCCTATCCGGGACCCGCCAGTGGGCAGGCTGGGTGATGGCGTTCGGGAAAATAATTGTTTCAACAGCGCAAATTGTTGCACCGTCAGGCGATGGCGCAAGGCATCGAGGATCACCGCCCCCACAATAACCACGCCGGTGATGACGCGCTTGGTCGGTTCGGACGCGCCGATTTGCGCCAGGCCGGCTTCCAGGGTGGCGATGATCAGCACGCCAAAAAAAGTGTTCACCACCGAACCGCGCCCGCCCATGAGGCTGGTCCCGCCAATGACCACCGCCGCGATGGCCGAGAGCTCCAAGCCCACCCCCGCGTTCGGATCGGAGGAGCCAAGTCGTGACGTGTAAAAGACTCCCCCCAGTCCAGCCAGCAAGCCGAGTAGCGCAAAGACCGCGATCTTGGCCGGCATGGGGTTGATGCCCGCCAGCCGCACCGCCTGTTCATTGGTGCCGATGGCCACAAGATAGCGACCGAACACCGTGCGCGACAGGGCCACCTGTCCGGCCACGATCACCAATATGGCGATCAGGAACGCCGGCGAAACCGCCAGGCCCGAGACCGGCGTGGACAGGCTTTCCACCGCGCTACCGATGTATTTTGTCTGCGAGTCGGTGGTCAGATAGGCCAAACCACGCGCGATCTCCAACATGCCCAACGTGACGATGAATGAGGGAATGCCCAGGCACACGATGACCAGGCCGTTCAGCAAGCCCGCCGCCAACCCAAGTCCGAGACCGAAGAGGATGGCCACCCAGAACGGCTGATGATAATTAACGAGCATCAAGCCAACCACCGAACCGCAAAGGCCCAGCACCGAACCGACTGAAAGGTCAATCTCGCCGATGATCAGCACCAGCGTCATGCCCGCCGCGATCACGGCCAGCGCGGGAATGCGATTGGCCAGCGTGAGGAAGGTGGCGGTGCTGAGAAAATTGTGGCTCAACAGCCCAAACAACAGCACCAGCCCCAGCCAGATCACGAGCATGGCTGTGTATTCCACCAGCTTTTTAAGTTTCAGATTCATGGCGACGTGGCGCTCTCGTTGCGGTCGAGATATCCACTGAAGGCGGCCCTTGTGATTTTTTCCTGCGTCCACTCGTCGGGCGTGAATTCGCCTTTGATCTGACCTTGCGACAGGACCAGAATGCGGTCGCATAGCGCCATCAGTTCAACCAGTTCGCTGGAGACGACCACGATCGCCTTGAATTCCGCCGCTAAGTCGCGCAACAACTGGTAGATGACGTGCTTGGCGGCGACATCTATCCCGCGCGTGGGCTCGTCGAACAACAGAATGGGGCAATCCCGTGCCAGCCACCGCGCGATAACGACCTTCTGTTGGTTGCCGCCGCTCAATTCGCCCGCCGTTTGTTCGGGTGAAGTGCAGCACACCTGCAACCGGCCGCAGAATGACTCAGTGGTTTTGGTTTCCGCGTTGGCGTCAAGCCAGCCGCTGCGAGCATGTCGTGCGATGGTGCTGAGCGTTGTGTTGACACGGATGGATTGGGTCAATAAGAGACCGTCCCGTTTGCGATCTTCTGGCACCAGGCCGATGCCCGCGCGCAGAGCATCGGCCGGGTTGCGGATGACTACAGGTTGCTCATCGACGAGAATCTCGCCGCCATCCTTTGCGTCCGCCCCAAAGATGGCGCGCAAGGTTTCCGTGCGGCCGGAACCGATCAGACCAGCGATGCCCAGAATTTCACCGTGTCGCACCTCGAAGCTGACGCCGCGCACCCGTTCCCCCGCCCGCAAGTTTCGCACGCGCAAGGCGACTTCCCCCATTGGACGCACAAGCGTAGTCTTTCGCTCTGGCAAATCGTGCCCGACCATATTTCGGACCAATTCCCCGAGTGTTGCCTCGCTGGCGTTGCAAGTGGCGACCGCGCGGCCATCGCGCATGACGGTGATGCGATCGGCGATGCGCCGGACTTCATCCATCCGGTGGCTGACGTAAATAACGCCCACACCCTCGTTCTGAAGCCGGCGAATGTTGCCGAACAACTGCTCAATTTCGGGGTCGGTCAGCGCCGCCGTCGGCTCGTCCAGAATGAGCAGCCGGCAAGAGTGCGACAACGCGCCGGCCACTTCGACCAATTGTTGTTGACCCACACCCAAAAATCCCGCCGGGGTGGCGGGATCAACCGCACCGAGGCCCACACGCGCGAGGGCTTTGCGCGCGGCTTCATGCAGGCCGGCGAAACGGAGGAATCCACCCTGCCGCGGCAACCGATTGAGAAAAATGTTTTCCGCGATGCTCATGGTCCCAATCACATTTAACTCCTGCAGCACGATGATAACGCCCGCGCGTTCGGCCTCGCGCTTGGAACTGGGGTTGTAGGGACGGCCTTCAAGCTGCATCTCCCCGCCATCGCGCGCGGTCAACCCGGAGAGGATGCGCGCGAAAGTGGATTTGCCCGCGCCGTTGCTGCCCACCAGCGCATGAACTTCGCCGTGCTGCAAGGCGAAGCTAAAGTCCACCAACACGGGAACGTTGTAACTTTTCTGCAGTCTGGTCACTTGCAGCAGTGGAGTGCCCTGGAACATAACACGGGATCACTTGGTGATGAGATCCACCGCCGTGATCTGATCCGCCGGCGGTGCTTCACCCTTTAGGATTTTCAGAGCGGCCTCGATGCCAAACACCGCCAGTCGGTCGCCGTGCTGGTCCGCCGTCGCCACCACCTGCCCCTTCTCCAGTAACGGCCGCAACGCGCTAATGTTGTCGAAGCCCACGACCAGGACCTTCCCGGTCTTGCCCGCCGCTTGAATGGCGGAGACCGCGCCCAGGGCCATGTTGTCGTTCGCGCACAAAATGGCCTTGAGATCCGCATGCTCGTTGAGCATCGCGGCGCCGACGTTGTTGGCCGCTTCCATTTCCCACCGGCCGCTTTGCACGCTCACGACGTTCATGCCGGCGGCTTTCATGGCGTCCTCGAAGCCCAGCCGGCGCTGCTGGCTGTTGAAAGCGGTCGGGATGCCCTCGATGATGGCCACCTTGTCGCCAGGCGCAAGTTGCTTGGCCAGCGTTTCACCCACTTTGCGCGCGCCGGCTCGGTTGTCCGGGCCGACGAAAGGTATGCTGAGCTCCGCCTGCTTGAGCACGTCGGCATCGAGCTTGTTGTCAATATTCACCACCAGGATGCCCGCCTCGCGCGCGCGCTTGAGGACCGTCACCAGGGCCTTGGAGTCCGCCGGCGCGATAACGATCGCGTTGACGCGCTGCGCAATCATTTGCTCGACCAGATTCACCTGCTCGGCCAGGTCCGTCTCGTTCTTGATGCCGTTGACGATAAGATCGTAATCGGCGGCATGGGCGGCCTGATGTTGTTTTGCTCCCTCCGCCATCGTGCTGAAAAATTCGTTCGCCAACGACTTCATGATCAGCGCCACCTTGGGTTTGCCGGGCGCGGATTTGTTGTCGGCGTTGTCGGTGGACTTTTTGCAGCCAGCGTTCAGCCCCGTCAGCGCGCCCAGGGCCAAGGCAAGCGCCACCCTCGCCATGGGTTTGGAGAGCAGATGTGTTTTTATAAGATACACGGTCAAGTTACGGTAACTCAGTTATCATGAAAAGGAATGCGCAAGAAGGCAAGTCGGCAAAACTGCCGATGGGGCGCATCTCACTTTTTTGCAACTTGCGTTACTCCCTCTCCTCCACACGCTTGTGGAGGAGCGGGGCGGGGAGAGGAGGAAACCCCTCTCCCTAACCCTCTCCCCGCGTGCGCGGGGCGAGGGGATTCAAAAGTGCGCGTCGGCCAAATCTTTGCGAGAAAGCCAGCGCCGGATAGATATCGCGAACCCTGGCTCCTTGCCCGTCAGCCGATTGATCATGTCCGCCTGGATTTCGGTCGGCGAACGGGAGACGTTCCAGATGCGGATGTCGTGGAGAGCTCCATCAAAATACAGGTTGGTCGAAGATTCTTCGGCGACGCTTCGGATGACCGACAAAGAGCACAACGCGATGGCGAGGCGGATCATTGAATTCATCATGACAGAATAACAGGCATGATCGCGCTTGGACAATGTTTTGTCTTTGGTGTTAAATGGGCAGCATGCCGTTTTCAAGGCATGCACTGAGAGCAATTTGTATATGGGCTTTGATGTTGCCGGCACAGTGGGCCATCCGGTCAGGCGCCCAAACCAATGCGTCGTCGGGCGCCATCGGCGCGTTGAGCGTGAATGTGGTTGATGGCGCCAGCGCTCAAGCCGTGGCCGGGGCAAAATTGCAAGTGGTGATCGCGGGCCAAAGACCGCACCTGATGGGAAACTGGACTGCCGATCAGACCGGCCAGGCCACGCTGCTCTTTCCAGCCTCGACGGAATACGAATTGAAATTCTGGACCATCGCTGACGGCTACGTTCCCGCCGAAACGACCTTGCAGCGCGATCTCAGCGGCGCCTTCCCGAATGTCTTCACCGTGCGATTGGAGCGAGCTGTGGCCGTGGGCGGTGTGGTCCTCAACGAAGCCGGGGAACCAGTAGCCGGAGTCGAAGTGTTTATGGAGTGGGGGAAAAACTCGGAAATTCAGGACCCATCCGCGGTCCCAGAAACAGATTATAATTTTCATTACGAAAAAACCGATCCCAAAGGCAGTTGGACCTGCCGTCACGCGCCCAAGCAACTTCAAATCGTTCGGTTCCGCTTGGTTCATCCCGATTATGTCGCTGTCAACTTTGCGCCAGACACGGCCGAGCGACAAAAAGCGAGCGTGGCCGGTGTTTCCGAAGCCGACTTGCTCGCCTCCGCCGCCGTTGTCATCATGAAGCACGGCCTGACCATCAAAGGTGTGGTCCTCGATTCGAGACAAAAGCCCATCGAAGGAGCCGAGGTCACCGCTGGCGATTATCCCGTCTGGACGCCGGCGGATGGCCGGTTCAGTTTCAACAACCGGCCGGCCGGCGAGACAGTTTTGACGGTTGAGGCGAAGGGTTTTGCCCCGCAAAGAAAGAAATTTCAAGTCAACAACGAAATGGATCAAGCGCGCGTTGAACTGGAGCAAGGCCATACGCTTAAGGTGCGAGTGTTGGATGCCAAAGGCAGACCCGTTCCCGGCGCGCGCATTTCCGCGGAAAGGCGCGAGGATAAAGCCGCCTCCCAGTGGCTGTGGGAAACCGACGCGGACGGGAGGCTCGTCTGGGATTCGGCGCCTGCGGTAGAAGTTTCCTACAGCATCAGCCATTTTGCATATGAAACCCTCCAGTCGCAACCACTGACCGCGGACGGGCGGGAACAAATCGTCACTCTTCACAAGCATCTGCAGGTTTCAGGGCGGGTGGTGGATTTTGACACGCGCGCTCCGATCGCCGCATTTCATGTGATTCCTGGTGTGCTGCACGTGGACCACTATGATTGGAACCAAGCCCTCGCGACCAGCGGTCAGAACGGGGCGTATGCCGTCGCGCTTCCGCAACGGGATTTGCCTCACGTCCTGCGAGTCGAGGCAGACGGATATTATCCGGAGATGTCGCGGACGTTCCTGGACGGGGAGCAAGATGCCGTGGCTGACTTTGCCTTGAAACGCGGCGCTCCCATCAGCGGCACAGTGCAAGGGCCCGACGGCAATCCCGTCCGCAATGCGCAAGCCGCCCTTTGCCTGGAAAACCAAACGACGGTGCTGGCAGGAACGCGGTTCGCCAATGTGCAGGCTGGGAATATTTCCGAAACAGATGCTCAAGGCAATTTTCTGTTCCAGCCGCAACTTGGCGTGAAAAGGATCGTCGTGGCGCACGAGCAAGGATACGTCGAAGTCTCCTGGGACGATTTTGAACAATCCAAAGTCATTCGCTTGAACCCTTGGGGACGCATCGCCGGCGTGCTCTATGTCGGAATCGCGCCCGGCGCCAACGAGTTGGTGCAGTTGGTCCGGCTCGGATCGTTCAGTCCGCAGTTTCAAGTCAACAGTTTCACCGCGCTAACGGATAGCCAGGGCCGATTCACCTTCGAACACGTGCCCCCGGGACAGCACATCATCGGTCGTCTGATTGACTCGCAATTCAGCCACGGACGGGAGACAAAAGTGGCGTCCGGCGAAACCACCCGGGTTGTCCTGGGTGAAGGCGGAAGGACGATCACGGGTTCCATTGTGGCCGCCGATGGGCGCGCCTTGGATTGGGAGATTGGCCGTCATCCGGCCTTCCTGCAAGCCAGACTTCCGCCGTTGGTCGTTCCGAGTCTGGCGGATGGCCTGGCCACCAACACCTGGCTGCGGGCCTATTGGGATTCCGACCAAGGCCGTGCGCGCCAGATTGCCGATGTCCATTACGTCCTCCAGTTTGAATCGAACAACGTCTTCCGCGCGCAAAACGTCCCGGCGGGAGTTTACGAATGCGAGATCCACTACCATGAACCGGCGGCCCATGATGATGAACCGGACAACTGTCTTGGAATCATGAGAAAAGAAGTCGTCATCCCGGAGTTGCGCCGCGGACAGCCTGAGGAGCCCTTTGACTTGGGGAGAATGACCATCACCTTGAACCCATCCGCGCCTTGATCCCGCTCAAACCGGCCCAAAACACCCGCCGGAAAAAAACGCATTTCGGCCTTGACATCCTCGTACAATTGTAAGAGAATTAATGCACGGCAGCGATTCTGCCTTTTTGGAGATCAATCATGAGCGAACCTGAAATGGCCGGCCTCGGTGCCGCAGAATCTGAAGTTCTGAGTATTGTCTGGGAACTGAAAGAAGCGACCGTGCAACAGATATGGGCCAAGCTGCCGCCGGGCCGATCCATCGCCAGCGCCACCGTGCAAACCATGCTCCGTCGATTGCGCAATAAGGGCTACGTGAAAAGCCGGGTGGCGGGCAAATCCCACATTTTCTCTCCGGCGATCA
>Ga0302324_100020872_pt1 | contig 12791 bp, 11 predicted proteins | sample Palsa_T0_1_FD_201949 | JGI IMG/M metagenome (GOLD analysis project Ga0302324, IMG submission 201949) | Peat permafrost microbial communities from Stordalen Mire near Abisko, Sweden - Palsa_T0_1 | ecosystem: Environmental > Terrestrial > Soil > Palsa > Peat permafrost | place: Sweden: Abisko...
GCTCGAGATCGCGCTTGAATTCGGACTAGCACCGGAAGATGCGCTGTGGGCCGTGCGCATGGCGTTGACCGCGCGTGCCGATGGGCCGGCGCTCGAACTGCTCTTTCCGCTGCTCGGGCACGACCGCATCATGATGCGCATCGGCGCGGTGAACTCGCATCTGCTGCATGGTCGCGGCCTCGAACCGATCAAGTTCGGTCCCGACGGCAAACCGTTTCGCCCGATCGAAGGCCACGCACCGTGAACTTGTTGGCAGCGCTGCGCGACGATCTGCGCGTTCCGGTCGAGCGCGATCCCGCGGCACGCGGATATTTGGACGTCATCCTCTCGTATCCCGGCTTTCATGCGATCGTGGCCCACCGCCTGATCCACGAACTGAACCGGACCGGCATTCCCCTCTTGCCGCGGCTGCTGTCGAACATCGTGCGCTTTCTTACCGGCATCGAAATTCACCCGGCCGCCAAGATCGGCCGGCGTTTTTTCATCGACCATGGGATGGGCGTCTTGATCGGAGAGACCGCCGAGGTCGGCGACGACGTCACCCTCTACAAGGGCGTGACCCTCGGCGGCACGAGCTTAGGCGGTGGTAAGCGCCACCCGACGATCGGTAACGACGTCGTGATCGGAACCAACGCCTCGATTCTCGGCGCGATCACGGTCGGCGATGGTGCGCGTATCGGGGCGGGTTCGGTCGTCGTTCGCGACGTACCACCGAAGGCGACGGTCGTCGGTATTCCCGGGCGCATCGTGCTGCAAGACGGCAAGCCCGTGGCGCCGGTGCAGGCAACGAAGCTCGTCGAGATGCCCGACCCGCAAGGCCTGGTCATCCAGCAACTCGCCGAGCGCATCGAAGCGCTCGAAAGGAAGCTCGCCGAACTCGGCGCCCCGACGCAACCGGTCCGGGCTGCAGCCGTGAACTCCGCGATTTTTGACGATGTCTCTCCGTCTATATAACACCCGCACCCGCCAAACCGAACCGTTCGCGCCGCTCGATCCGCGCGGCGTACGCATCTATGTTTGCGGGATGACGCCGTCGGCCGAGTCGCACCTCGGCCATGCGCGCTCGTTTGTGTTCTTCGACGTGCTGCGACGTTATTTGGTGCACCTTGGTTACCATGTGACCCACGTGCAGAACGTCACCGACATCGACGATCGCAGCATCAATGCCGGCAAAGCCGAAGGCGTGCCGTGGAGCCGGATCGTCGAGCGCTACTACTCGAGTTTCAAGCGGTCGATGGACCGGCTGCACGTGCTCGAGCCGGACCGCTCGCCACGGGCGACGGAATACATCCCGCAAATCCTCGCCATGATCGAGGAACTGGTCGCTTCCGAACACGCTTATGTTGCGGGCGACGGCGTCTATTTCGCGGTCGATTCGTTTCCGCGGTACGGCGCGCTTTCGGGACGTAATACCGACGACTTGCTGATCGGCGCGCGCATCGCCCCGGGCGAGGAGAAGCGCGATCCGCTCGATTTTGCGCTCTGGAAGTTCGCGAAGCCCGACGAACCGTCGTGGCCGTCACCCTGGGGACCCGGCCGGCCGGGCTGGCATATCGAATGCTCTGCTATGGCGCACGCGGTGCTGGGCGAGCCGTTCGACATCCACGGCGGCGGCTATGATTTGATCTTTCCGCATCACGAGAACGAAATCGCGCAGACCGAGTCACTCGGTTACGTGCCGATGGCCAACGTTTGGATGCACGGCGGCCTCTTGCAATTCGACGGTAAAAAGATGTCGAAATCGCTCGGCAACTTCGAGCCGCTTTCCGAACTGCTCGACCGCCACGATCCCCAGGCGATACGGCTTTTCTTCCTGCAGGTCGGCTATCGTAAGCCACTGAACTTTACCGAAGATTCGATCGACGGGTACACAACGGGTCTGCGCCGCTTGCAAGCTGCCTACGACGAGTTGCGCAGCGCTCCAGCGACGGCGCACCCGGACGACGCCGCGCAGCAGGCTGCGATGGAGCCGTTCATCCGGCGTTTCTACAATGCCCTCGACGACGACATGAACACCTCCGGGGCGGTTTCGGTCCTATTCGACCTGGCGAACGTCTCCAAGGCGTTGATCGCGGCGGGCGCCGCGAGTCCGGCCTCGGCTTTCATGCATGAGGCGCTCACGCTCTTGGGAATCTCACCGAACGAACGGACTCGCGCAAAGCGTGTGCTGCTCGAGGAAACGCTGCTCGAGTTCGCCGGGTCGGAGGTCTACACGGTGCGAGCGCCGGCGAACGCTGCCGATATCGTGACCCCGGAAATGCTCGAGCGTCTAAAGAGATTGGTTGGTCCGCAGGTGTTACCCAACGGCGTAAGTGGACCCGCGGCCGTCAACGACGTTATCGGTGCGCGCTACCGGGCGAAGAGGAACAAGGATTTTGCCGAAGCCGATCGGCTGCGCAATGCACTTCGCGAGATCGGTATCGATCTGGCCGATTCGAAAGAGGGAGCGACGTGGAGCGTCGGCGCTTAGGTTCGAGCCGTCCCCCGAAGCGCAAGGAGAACGTCGAGCTCGACGACGTCATCTACGGCGTGCATGCCGTCGAGGAAGCGCTGACGGCCAAGGAGCCGCTACGGCGCCTGTACATCGGCGACGAACGCAAGCGCGATCCGGCGTTACGCAAGCTGCTCGACGACGCGCGCGCCGGCGGCGTTTCGATTCGCTTCGAGAGCCGCACGTTTTTCTCGCAGTTTCCCTACCGCGCGCATCAGAGCGTGGTTGCGTTCGGTTCGCCTTTCGACTACGTGACGCTCGAAGAGGTGATCGACTCGCGGCCGGTCGGACAGTCGCTTTTCGTCGTGCTCGATCACATCACCGATCCGCATAATGCAGGCGCGATCATTCGCTCTGCCGAGTGCGCCGGGGCAACCGCCGTGATCATTCCGGAGCGGCGCGCGGCCGGCGTCAACGCAACCGTTCGTAAATCAGCCTCCGGCGCGACCGCTCACGTGGCGATTGCGCGGGTGGCCAACGTTGCCGGGTCACTGCGCACGATGAAGAAGGCCGGGATCTGGGCTGCCGGCGCGGCTTCGGGCCCGACCACGATCGAGTATACGAAGGCAGATTTGCGCGGCGACATCGCAATCGTCATCGGTGCCGAAGGCGACGGCATTTCGCCCGTCGTGCGCAAAGAGTGCGATTTCCTGATCAGCATTCCGATGTTCGGAGCGCTCGATTCGCTCAACGCATCGGTTGCCGCCGGTGTGCTCTTGTTCGAAGCGCGCCGGCAGCGGAGCGCGGAATCCTGACATTTTTCCCTCGGGGGCGTCACCTTGCGGTGTTAAGCGCCGTCGTGTTGCTCTTCATCTCGCTCGTAGGATGCGGCACGAGTCCGACGCGGACGATCGAATTTGGCGTGGACCTGCCGCTTTCGGGCGTCGATGGCGCGAGCGCGATTCCAGCGCGCAATGCGGTCATTCTCGCGATCGAGCAAGCCAATAAGCGTGGCTTGCCGGGTGGTTATCACCTCGCCCTCGAGGACCTCGACGATACGGTCGGCGGCAAGCACGATCCGGCCCAAGGTGCTTCGAATCTCAAGACATTGGTGGCGGATCCCGGCGTGCTCGCCGTCATCGGGCCGATCAATTCCAACGTCGCGAAGGCGGAGATTCCGATCTCAAATGCAGCCGGACTGGCGCTCCTTACCATGGGTGCAAGCGCAATCGAACTAACGCGCGGCCCCGCGGCCGCCGCTTTGCGCACGGGCCAACCCGGGCGGGTGACGTTCTTCCGGCTTTGCGCTGCGGACGACGAGCAAGGCGGGGTCTCGGCGCAGTACGCGCGCACCCTTGGTCTGCGGCGTGTCTTCATCATCGACGACAACGAATCGTACGGCCGCGGGATCGCCGATGTGTTCTCAAACGCGTTCACACAGGCCGGCGGCCAAGTGCTCGGCCGCGAGCACCTCACCAGCTTCGCGCTCGACTACAAGGCGCTGCTGACCAAGGTGAAGGAGCGCGATCCGGACGTGATTTTCTTCGGCGGCATCGTCAGTACGGGGGGCGCCGTTCTACGCAAACAGATGGCCGATGTCGGGTTGGCGCAGGTGCCGTACTTCGGTGGAGACGGTCTGTCGAATCCGCAGTACGTTCCGCTCGCAGGTTCAGCCGCCGACGGAACGTACTTCACGGCCGTCGCTCCCGACGTCGACCACTTTGTGCCGGGGCGGGCTTTTTTCAGCGCATACCGGGCACGTTTTGGTGCAGATGCCGGTAACTACGGGCCAGCATCGTTCGCAGCAGCACAAGTTGCGGTTGCCGCCATTACCGCAGCTCTCGCCGAGCACCCCGATCAAATACCGACGCGCGACGAGGTGTTGACCCGAATCGCCGCAACATCAAAGCTCGCAACGCCCGTGGGACCAGTCACGTTCGATTCGAGCGGTGATCTTCGCCATGCAACGATCAGCCTGTACCGAATACGCGCCGGACGCTTCGAGTTCGTGAAGCAAAGCTCAGCTCCGTAGCGTCAACGCTCGCGCCGGAAACGCACCACCGGGCGCGTTACTTCCGAATGGCCTGGCGCTCCCGACTCACCAGCGACGAATCAAGACAGCAAGCGTTACCTGGAGGATTTCGATCGGGTGCAGAAAATCGCGACGTCCACTGTTTGTCGGAATTGGGAGTCGTCAATGAGCGTACAAGTCGGACAGAAAAGCTATGAGATGCCCCCGCGCGACGGGTTCACCGTCACGCATTTTATCACCGTCGCCGACATCGACCGATCGGCCGATTTTTATGAAAGGGTCTTCGGCGGCCGCATTCTGAGCAGAGGCGATAGCAAGGGTGCGTCTGGGCACATTCAGATCGCGAATACGTGGCTCATTGTCAACGTCGGTGGCGGGCCTACCCCGGACAAGCCGACAGTAACGCTCAGCGTCCCCGCCGATCCGGATCAGATCAACAGCTTTTTAAATCTCCGCGTTGCGGATATTCAAGCGTGTTATGAACTATGGAAGAGTCGAGGGGCCGAGTTCCTGACGGAACCGATTGCCAAGTACGGCGAGATTCGCTGCTACATCCGCGATCCTGACGGTTATATTATCGAGGTCGGGCAGACCACCGACGTCACATAGGGCTAGATCTTCCGTGTTTCGTGCGACTCAGAGCCGGTGGGTAGTGATCTCTCGGTACCCGCTGATGGCTGAGCCGTCCCACTCTAGTTCGAGTTCGACAGCGGCGCCCGAAACGTTGTCGACTGATGATGGACGGAACGTCGCGTAGCAGGTTCCGCCATGTGCGCGTACGCTATCGTACCAGATCCCATGCCGCCCATCTGCGCGTAGTCTTGCACCGAGTGCTTGAGCGCCTGCGTACGTGATTGGGTCGTAAAGCGGCGGGTCATGCACATCGTGCGCTCCTCCGCGACGAATGTCCATATGGTCACGGTCGTCGAGCGTGAACTCAAGCGCGTAACGCGGAACCTTCGTAGGCGTGGTCGCGTGGGTTGCGTTAAGGTAACGACCAGCGTGATAGCTTGACTCACGTATCGCTACGAGTAAGGTATCCGCCGTATATAAGACGCCATATGTACCAGGCGAGAAGCGACTGGGTCCGAGGCGGAGAAAGGGTGCCATAACGATTGAAGCGCGCCGGCCTGTGTAACGGTCCTGGGGGGCTACAAGCGAGATTGCGCCGACAGCGTCCGCCGCGACTGGATCGGTAATCGCGCGAAGAGCCAACAGCTCTTCGAAGTCTTCGGGCTCGGCGACTAGGTCGATGAGCGCTGCTAGTGGATACTGCGGATCAGCGACGACGCGATGAACGTCTACCATCCCTGCCGGGCACGGTCGAGATAGGTACCCACGAACACAAGATCCTCGACGTTACCGTGCAGCATTCGTTGCAATGGTGGCTGATCGCCAAAGTCGGCGTTTGGCCGCCTGACCCATGTTCTGGCGAGTTCACTGCGTCCGAAAAGCGCCGCCAGATCTTCCCAGATTCTAACCAGATGCGAGATGCGCTCGAGAGTGTTTTGGGCCGCCGGCGCGTTCGCGGAAGTTCTCCTTGAGCCAGCGATAGGCAGTACGTTTGCTCACTCCCAGCAGGACCGCACTCTCATTGATGTCGAGGCCCCAGCTAGCCGCAATGCGCTCGTAGGCGTTCAATGCAACTCGAGGGGAGGGCGGAGCCAACAGCTTTGTCACGTGACAAAGGATAGGCCTTTCTGTGCCAGGTGGCAATAGGAGGGGGCCTTCGCAGGTTTCGTAGCACGCAGCCGGGCTGCCGCGATCCAGCGAGCAAGCGCGAATTGGTCACTCCCTCACGGGTTGAGGCGTTCGATCCGTCGGGGGGGATCGCTCAGCTAGCACCGCTTGCAGCCGGCGGTTTCGGCTCGTGCGCCCGGCGTTGAGGGCCAAAAGGCGGCCCATCTAAGCCTATCGTCCTTGACGCTGCTTGCAGGAGACTCCTATACTCATTAAGATGCGGACGGCTACGACGGGCTACGGCCCGCGATTTCGGCCGCATTGGCCCAAGGGAGAATGAACATGGGGCTTGCGCAAAGCGCGCCCGAGGGGCTCGACTACCACGAACGGGCCGACGAGGATCTTGTCTCGGCTGCCAAGGCAGGGGACAATCTGGCGATGGAATTCTTGCTCAACAAGTACAAGAATTTCGTCCGAATCAAGGCAAAGAGTTACTTTTTGATCGGTGCCGACCGCGAGGACATCATCCAAGAAGGGATGATCGGGCTCTACAAAGCCGTCCGCGACTTCAAGGCCGACAAGCTTTCGAGCTTTCGCGCCTTCGCCGAGCTATGTATCACGCGCCAAATCATCACCGCGATCAAGACCGCTACCCGTCAGAAGCACATCCCGCTGAACCAGTACATCTCACTCAACAAGCCGATCTACGACGAGGACAGCGAGCGGACGCTGCTCGACGTGATGGCTTCGCAGAAGACCTCGGATCCCGAGGAACTGGTGATCAATCAAGAGGTCTCCGAGGACATCAAGGAGCGCATCCAAGAGAATCTCTCGGATCTCGAATCGCAAGTGCTGCTCTCGTATCTCGAAGGTAAGAGCTATCAAGAGATGGCCCGCGATCTGAACCGCCACGTCAAGTCGATCGACAACGCGCTACAGCGCGTCAAGCGCAAGATCGAAAAGAATCTTGCGGAGATCGAACTGCCGTAGTTTCGCCTGCCGGTGAAGAAAAGGAGGGGACGCTAGCCGCGTCCTCTCTTTGTTTCCGGGCCGGCCGAGGGCCGGGCGCAGGCCAAGGGAGCTTGAAAGCAGCACGCGCAGTCGGTTACAATTGGCCGCGGTGCCGACGTAGCTTAGTTGGCTAAAGCAGCGGTTTTGTAAACCGCAGACCGTCGGTTCGAATCCGACCGTCGGCTTTCTTAGAAACAAGGACCCAAAGCGCTCATAAACTAACCTCCGTCGGTCCTACGTGGGTAGGTGGCCGAGTGGTTAAAGGCGGCAGACTGTAAATCTGCTCCGCATCGCGGTACGCTGGTTCGAATCCAGCCCTGCCCACCAAGAACAGCGCGGGTGTTGCATAGTGGTAATGCCTCTGCCTTCCAAGCAGAAGTCGCGAGTTCGATTCTCGCCACCCGCTCCAAAACTAGAGGCCCCTGTAGCTCAGCGGTAGAGCACGTCATTGGTAATGACGAGGCCATGGGTTCAATCCCCATCGGGGGCTCCATAGTTCGGTGTTCGAGGCTCCTTCGAGCCCGCGCAGCATGGAGCTCGGCCGGCAGAGACTGCTCGTGGCGGCCCTCCGGCGCTGGAGCTTCGCTAGATATACCGGCGTAGATGGAAGACGAAGGTGCGGTCGTCGCTGGTGCGCACCGTTACGCGGGTACCGCTCTTTGAGCGCAGCAGGGTGGATATACGCTTGTAGTCGGCGCTCGTTACTGGTGTACCGTCAATGGCGACGATGACTGCGCCGGCCCGTATGCCCGCAGCATAGGCTGGTGTCCCGGTGAGCACGAGGAGCGCACGTAACGTCTGACCCACCGGAGCGAGCAGGATACCCGAAAGATCGCCATAGGGCGGTGGTAACGGCGTACCGTTCGGTGAGAGCGTGATTTGTTGGCGCGCATAGTCGAAGTCGACGGTGAAACGCCCGAGCACGTCGTCTCCGATATTTGCGATCGTGCTCGGGTCAGCGGTCGCACCGCTGCGCGAGTGCGTAGCGAGCTCTACGCCTGGATCGCGCACGAATGCGCGTCCTAAGCGTACGGCCTTTGCATGCGCTAGGCACACATTTTCGGCGCCTCCGACGCCGCCCTCGAGCGGACCGCAAACGGTCGCGTGAAAATAATTGACCAGATGATACGATCGGACGGCAGGTGAGGTGACGATGATGGCGTCATCGGCGCCGGTGTCGATCGTCATCGACCCCGGGATCGCATCGATGCCACCGCTCACTTGAGGCTGGCGATCGGAGAAGACGAATGGGACCGCAACGCGCCCCGGCTTCGGTGCCAGGTCGTACGCGTCGCGTACGAACGTGACACTGCGCCGAGCGAAGTCGACGCGAGCACCGAGTCGCGCGAGCAGTTCGTAACCGACGATCCCGTCGGCCGCGGCGCCAATCGTCGACCCGAGATCCAGAACGATGAACGGCTGCTGCCGAAGAACGACGTTGCCAACGGTCATGCGGGCAACCCAGGCGAATCGTGTCGAAGCCAGGCTCGAACCAACGCCTGCGGCCTTGCCGCCGCCGACGACGTGCAAACCGAGTCGCTGCGCTGCCGACGGCGTGATGACGTTCTGGCCGCCGGTGTCGAGGATCATCCGCAACGGCGGTCCGTTGTTGAGTTGCACGGCAATTACCGGTTGCGCAAGTGTTCCGAGCATCGGGAGCGTCGTTGATTCGACTGCTAGGACGTCGTGCGGCGGAGCCGGCGGCGCAAACGTCGCTCGCGGCAGAGCTTGCGGAAATTCGGCGCTGCGCACCGTCGCGATCCAAGTTCCCCCGTCAGAGGTGTCGCGCAGTTCGAATGGGATGACGAGACCGTTGACGGTTCGATAGTCGGCGAACCACGTCTCGGCCTCTTCGCCTGCCTCATAACGCACGAGCGATGTGAGCAAGCCCGTTTTCGAGTCGAGCTTCGCCTCTGCCCCACGAGCCACGTCGGCCCAGCGGACGTGCAAGGCACTCGGGTTTCCCGCACTCGCCGCGACGGTTTGCGGCGTCGGACCTGCGCCGGACAGGACGTGCGACCAGACCCGAATAGCGCCTATCCGGTCTCGGTTGCCTTCAATGCGCGGGAAGCCCGTCGCATCTGCGCGCCACGCGTGCCGTCCATCGGACCCTTCCTGTTCCGAAATCGGCCCGACGTCGAGACGACGCACGAACGCGCCGGTGCTTCGGTCGATCGCGATGGTGCCGGTACCATTGATTCCGTAAGCGTTTACGCGTAAACGGAGCACCACGAATCGGGGTGTGCCGCGCGTCACCCGATCGGGTCGAATCGCGGCAATCGGACCTAACGCGGCGGCCAGCAATAAGGTGGCGATCATTGCCGGTTCACTCGAGTTCGCGCAGCCGGATCACCACGTTGCGTTCGGTGGCAGCACGCTCGATGCGTAAGGAAATATTCGAAAGCCGCAAGTCTTGGGTCAGCCAGACCAAATCGTCCGCTCCGAAGGTCGAGAGCGAAACCTTGATACCGGTCACGGCGACGATCTTGTCACCGGTTCGCATACCCGCTTGGGCTGCGGGCGAGCCTGGAACGACATAGAGCGTCGTCAGGTAGTTCGGCGACGTTTGGGTAAGCGACAGACCCGAACGGCCGCCGGCGAAGCGATCCTTTACATGCGAGTTCGGCTGGAACGAGATCAGGTGGTGCGCATAGTCAAACGTGAGCTTGAAGCGCCCCAGGATGCGGGCGCCGATGTTCCCGGCAATCGACCTCGACGCGAAGGCACCCGAGGTCGTCTCCGTCACGCTGACGATTGGAGCTCGTAGCGTCGTGCCGGCGATCGTCAAGCTCGTGCCGCGATATCTTGCGCCGGGAACCGTTCCGCCGACGCCGCCCGCCGAAACGAACGGTTCCCCGTGACCGCGATAGAGGTCGTGCGCGCTCGCGAATCGCCGGAAGACGCTAAGGCCGCCGCCGTCACCGGTGTCGATGCCGAAGAGCCCGCTCACGCCGTCGATCGTCGCATAGACGTACGGTTGCGAGCCGTCGGTGTAGAGCGGGACCGTGAACGGTGCCCGCACGGCCGCAACATCGAACGGCGCAAAGGAGATGGTTTTCGCTGCGTAGTCGACCGTCGTCTTGAAGTTCTTCAGCAGTTCGGCACCCACGAGTCCGTCCACATCGAGGTTGGCGCGGGGATGGGAGACCAAGAACGGCAGCGGCAAGATGATCGCCGTTTGCCCGGCGAGCTGCGCGTCGCCGACGCCGAGCGTGCCGATATTCGCGAATGAAGCTGCGACGCTGCTGCTTCCGACGCCGCTGATTTCCGTGCCGCCGCCGCTTGCGAGTGCCAAACGTTTTCCCGCCTCGGGCGTTAGGATGGCGGCACCACCGGAGTCAAAATAGACGTGCACGATCGTCTTCGCGAAGGTTGCGGGGATGATCAGTTGACCTGCATCGCGGGCGCTGAACTCGAACGGCACGACGGCCGGTGCGGGGCCCGCGAACGAGCTCAGATGCTCCGGCACCGGCCGCGCGATCGAAGCGAGATCGAAGTTTGGCTGCAAGCTGACGGACTTGAGCGTCGTCTCCGTTTTGGCTCCGGTCGCATCGATCGAGATGCTATGAAACGAAAACTTCGTACCGTCGACGACCCGATAATCGTCCTCGTTCGTAACGACGTCGCCTGCGTCGGCGTGGGCAACGGTGCGCGCGATAAGATGGGTGCGGCGGTCGATCCAGACGTCGATTCCGCTGCCGCCATCCGGCAAAACCGTAACGACGTCTGCGTCGAGCGCGCCGTCGGTTTTCTCACCGTCGTAAGTCATCGTCGCGCCGTTCGCTTGCCACCAGCCGTCGCGGCTCACGTAAGCCTGCGTGACGGCATCCGCGACGAGTCCCGGCAAATCGATCGTTACGGAGCTCCCGTTTTGCGAATCCCACGGAAAGCCATCGAATCCGCTGACATCGTGGAGTGGACCGCTATCGGCAGCGGTTCGCGAATAACCGCTCGCGCGCGCAACGATCGCATCAAACGTGGTTGGGCCGCCGCCGCTGACGGAGGTACCGGCCTCCTCGAGCGCAGCAACCGGCGTCCAGGCGGCGCCGCCGGCCGCTAGCTTTTCTGCTGCGAAGAGCTGGTGCGGATCGAGCGGCGTTTGCGCGAGGGCGGGAAGGGCGATGAGTGACGGCAGGACGCCGGAGAATAGCGCAAGTACGGCTCGACGAAACCTCGGCATTGCGCTCACCGGCTTTCACGCGCGCTCGTGAAGAGCGCGATGGAGAGCTGCCCTTCCAGGCCGTCCTCGTCGGGCTCATTGCCCGAAAGGGCCAGTTCCACCAGCTTCGCGCGCAGTTCCGCATAGCGGCTCGCCGAAAGCTTCAAGAATATCCGGGAGACGAGGACGCTCTCGTCGTCCGCTTCAACCGTTGGGTTCCCCGAGTGGGCACGCATACGTAGGTCCTCGGCGACGCTCTCGAGGAGCGACGCTTGAGCGTCGGCGATCTGGGGCTCGGAAGCGGCCGCGCCGAGGAGCGCACGATCGACCCGGAATTGGCGGGCGGTTGCGCGATACGTCTTCTCGTTGATGCCCGAAACGATTCGCTCGCCGACCACGTGCACGAAGCCGTGTTGTTCGAGCAAATTCAGATGGTAGTACATGCGCGTCCTTGCCGACCCGATTTTCTGGGCCAGCTCGGCAGCCGTCATCGGTGCGTCGATCAGCAGCGAGACGATACGATGGCGCTGACTGTCCGCGACGGTCCGGAGTGCCTCAAGCCGGCCGATAAGCCGGAGTTCCTCGAGTTGCCCATTCATAGCAAGTTGAACGGTTATATATTCAGGAACAGGCCGCCGTCAAGTGCTGGACAAGCAAGCCCCTTAGACGGGGTCGAACGCGCCTTGGACGATCATCGCTTCGCCGATGAGGCGCGCTTCGTGCAGCGTTTCAACCGTGCCGGTTTCTTTGCCGGAATCGACCAGCTTTTGCAGTTCTTCATCGAAAAGCCGGGTCAATTCGCTTGAGGTATGCATGCCGTGTTTCACGCGCTGGGCGACCATCAAGCGGTAAATGCGGTCGGTTGCGAGGTCTTCCATGTAGCCGTCCAGCAAACTCGCGCCTTTGCCGTTTAAGTACCCGTTGCGGTACCGGATTACCGTGCGGATGGCGGCACGCGTCCCTTCGGTCGTCACTTTACCGACGCCCTTGACCGACGGACGCATGTCGGGGTGCGGATCGAACCCAGGCTTGTAGCTGGCCAGTTGATTGGGCTCGGGGAACTGCGCAACGGCGATCGCATTCTGATCGGGGTGGCCGGTCCAAGCACCGTCCATACCGCAGTTTGCTTCATTTTTCTTGTCCTGAGCCAGAACGGTCAGGGCGCGCTCGTTCAGTGCGGGGTCTTCACGACTCGGATAGAGCGCGGTCATGCCGCCGATGGCAAGCATGCCATGTTTGTGGGTGATCGACGGAATCAACGTGCGCAAATTTTGAAAGAACGGCACGTCGTGCGGAATGGTGTTGCGATCGGGCAAAACCCACGACGCATCGTTGATATTGAAGTGAATGAGGCTCGCCATGTAATCCCAGCGGCCGAGATTGAGCCCAAGCAGATGGTCGCGCAGGTTGTACGCGAACTCCTCGAGTTGGAAGGCGATCGGGTGGGACTCGACGAGCGCCATCGCCTTGATATAGTC
>Ga0302324_100020873_pt1 | contig 12791 bp, 13 predicted proteins | sample Palsa_T0_1_FD_201949 | JGI IMG/M metagenome (GOLD analysis project Ga0302324, IMG submission 201949) | Peat permafrost microbial communities from Stordalen Mire near Abisko, Sweden - Palsa_T0_1 | ecosystem: Environmental > Terrestrial > Soil > Palsa > Peat permafrost | place: Sweden: Abisko...
TCGACGGCACGGTGGTCGACTTCATCAAGCAAGGCCTCAATGAGGCGTTCAAGTTCCAAAATCCCAAGGCCAAGGTCGAGTGCGGCTGCGGGGAGAGCTTCAGCGTCTAGGTGCGGCGGCGGCGCGGCGCGCCGCCCTGCACTTGCGGTTTTTCCAAGTAATACAGGCACTTCCGGTCGCGGTTCGGATTGCCTGCCAGCGCCCGCTAAAGTACACTTCGCGGTCTTTGTCGCCCCTTCGCGGGCCATAATCCAATCACCCGAGGTTAACCATGCCCATCGAGCGCACTCTTTCCATCGTCAAGCCGGACGGCGTCGGCCGCAATCTCATCGGCGAGATCATCAATCGCTTCGAGAAGGCCGGCTTGCGGGTGGTCGCGGCGCGCATGATGCAACTGTCGCAGCGGGAGGCGGAGGGCTTCTACGCCGTCCACCGCGAGCGACCGTTCTTCAAAGACCTGGTGAAATTCATGACGTCCGGGCCGGTGCTGGTGCAGGTGCTGGAGGGCGAAGGCGCGATCGCCAAAAATCGCGAGGTCATGGGGGCGACTGATCCGAAGAAGGCGGCGCCCGGCACGGTACGCGCGGACCTTGCGCACAGCATCGATGAAAACGTGGTGCACGGCTCCGATGCGCCCGATACCGCCGCCGGGGAAATTGCCTATTTCTTCCGGGAAATTGAGCTCTGCCCGCGTACGCGCTAGCGTAACGCTGGGTACGATCTGGGGACATTAGCGAAGTGGCCGGCGATCCCGTCAATCTTCTCGGCTTAGCGCGCACCGAGCTCGAGGCGTTCGTCGCCGAGCGCTTCGGCGCGAAACCGTTCCGCGCCCGTCAGCTGATGAAGTGGCTGTACCGCCGCGGTGTCGCGGACTTCGCGGCGATGACGGATCTCGCGCAAGAGTTCCGCACGCAGCTGGCCGAGGGGGCGACGGTTGCGGTACCGGAAATCGTCGAGGAACAGCGATCGACGGACGGCACGCGTAAATGGATGCTGCGCATGGACCGCGTGCAAGGCATCGAGATGGTCTACATCCCCGAGCCGGACCGCGGCACGCTGTGCATCTCCTCGCAGGTCGGCTGTGCGATGGATTGCTCCTTCTGCTCCACCGCGCAACAAGGCTTCAACCGCAACCTGAGCGTCGCCGAGATCGTCGGCCAGGTGTTCCTTGCGCAGCGCGAGTTGCGCGATGTGCGCCCCGACGGGCGCGCGATCACCAACATCGTGTTCATGGGCATGGGCGAGCCGCTCGCCAACTACCGCAACGTCGTGCCGGCGATGCGCATTTTCATGGACGATCTGGGCTACGACCTGTCGCGCCGCCGCGTGACACTGAGCACCTCGGGTCTGGTGCCGCAGATCTACAAGCTTGCCGAGGAATGCAACGTCGCTCTCGCGGTATCGCTGCATGCGCCGGACGACGAGCTGCGCAACCAACTGGTGCCCATCAACCGCAAGCATCCGATCGAGGAGCTGCTCGCGGCGTGCTGGCACTACATCGACAAGCAGAACGGACGCAGCGTGACCTTCGAGTACGTCATGCTCGAGGGCGTCAACGATCAGCCCGCGCACGCGCGTGCGCTTGCTCGGCGCCTGCGCGGCCATCCCGCCAAGCTCAACTTGATCCCGTTCAATCGGTTTCCCGGAACGCGCTATCGATGCTCTTCGGCGGCGGCGATGCGGCTGTTCCGCGATATCCTCAACGAGCACGGCGTGATCGCGACCATCCGGCGCACCCGCGGCGATGACATCGATGCGGCCTGCGGACAGCTCGCCGGACGGGTGACCGACCGTACTCAGGTGCGGCTCGGCACGAAAATGACCGGAACACGCGCTCCGGCGGAGGTTCAATGAGGAGCGCAGGTTTGCCGAGTACTCGCGCGAGCGGGCGGATGGCTGCACTGCTCGTGGCGGCCGCTCTCGCCGCGGCGTTGCCCGCCTGTCATTCCTCGCCGCCCCCCTATCAGCAGCCCGACCGGCACAGGAAACCTGTGCCCGAAGAAGCCGCCGTCGCCAATATGAAGATGGCGCTCGAGTACCTGCGTCTCAACGACCTGTCGCATGCGCAAGAGCGCATCGAGCGGGCGCTCGGCGAGGCACCCGACAATCCCGACGTGCAGGAGACCGCCGGTCTCGTCTACGAGCGCTTGAACGATCTGCCGAAGGCGAAGCACGCTTTCTCGGCGGCCGCGCGACTCGGCAAGAACGATCCCGATATCCTGAACAGCTACGCCGGATTCCTGTGCCGCACGGGCAAAGCGGCCGAGGGTGAGAAGCTCTTCATCCAAGTCGCACAGAATCCGGTCTACCGGACGCCCGAGGTGGCGCTGCTCAACGCGGGGGTGTGCCTGGGCTCTTCGGGCGACGTGGTTGATGCGGAGCGTTATTTCAATCGCGCGCTCACCATCAAGCCGAACATGCCGGAGGCGCTGCTGCAACTCGGCAACCTCGCCTACAGCCGCGGCGACTACAAGCAGGCTCTCGAGGACGTGCAGCGCTATCTCGCCGTCAATCCGGCTTCCGCCGAAATCCTGTGGCTCGGTTTTCGGACCCAACGCAAGCTCGGTGACAACACGGACGCGATCGTGTACGGCCGGCGCATTCAAACCGAGTTTCCCGATTCCGTGCAGGCCCAGCAGCTGCGTGCCGGCGTCAGTCAATGAGCGAGGCCGCGCAAGCGCTCGGTCAGAAGCTCAGGACGGAGCGCGAGAAGCGCGGCATGAGCGCGCAGAAGATGGCGGATGACATGCATCTCGATGCGTGGGTGATCGATGCGCTCGAGGCGGGCGAATACGAACGCATCGGGCCTTCGGTTTACGCGCAGGGACATCTCAGGAAATACGCGAGCATTCTCGGCGTGTCGGCGGGGCAGGCGATCCCCGCCCCGCCGACCAAGCCCTCGGGTCCTCCGCCTCCCACGCCCATCATTCGCCTCGACCCGCCCGGCGGGGGCGGCTCAATCTGGCCAACGGTCGGCGGCTTCGCCGTGGTGGCGCTGGTCGCGGGCGGCATCGCCTGGTGGCGTCCTTGGCACTCCACGCGCGCGGCGCAGGCCGCCGCACGGGCGCCGCTCGCCGCGAGTGTCCCGGCGCCGCAGTCGGCCTCGGCCGGCGAAACTGCGGACGCGGCGGCGACCGACGCGGCGGCCAACCCAAGCGAGGCGAGCGCGACGGCCAATGCAAGTGGGACGGCCGACACAAGCGCGACGACCAGCACGAGGGCTGCGGCGGGTAGCGGCGAGGGAGCCCCCGTCGCGGCGGCGACTCCCGCAGGCCCCGTGGAACTCACCCCCGGGGTCGGAAGAGCGCAGCTGCGCCTGAGCTTTTCCGCCGATTCGCGCGTGGCCGTGTACGACTACACGGGTAGGCCCGTGTTCACAGGCAACGGTCGGGCGAACAGCGTCAAGACTCTCTCCGGCATGGCGCCGTTCCGGGTGTACCTGGGATTCGCGAGCGGCGTGCAGCTCCAAGTCAACGATCGCGCCGTGGCCATCGGGCCGCAGTTCGTGTCGGGCGACGTGGCGCGTTTCGAGGCGGGTGCCGATGGTGTGCTCCGCCGTGACCCGCACCCGATGCCCGCCGGCGCGCCTGTGCCGGCCTCGCCGCGCGGCTGATACAGGAGCTTCTCTTGAGCAAGATCATCGAGCCCTTGCGAGGCGTCCATGACGTGTTGCCCACGCAGGCGCCGGCCTGGCAGCACCTCGAGCGCACCGCGCGTGAAGTGTTCGCAGCCTATGGCTACGACGAGTTCCGTGTCCCCATCATCGAGCAGACGCAGCTCTTCAAGCGCTCGATCGGCGACTTCACCGATATCGTCGAGAAAGAGATGTTCAGCTTCGTCGATCAAGGCGAGGATCACATCACGCTGCGACCCGAGGCGACCGCCGGCGTGGTGCGCGCCATGATCTCGAACGGATTGCTGCGCGAGAACCGGCTCAAGGTCTGGTGCATGGGACCGATGTTCCGGCGCGAGCGACCGCAAGCAGGCCGTTTTCGTCAGTTTCACCAGATCGACGCCGAGGCCTTCGGCTTCGAGGGTCCCGACATCGATGCCGAAATGATCCTGCTATCGGCGCGGCTCCTGCGCCGGCTGGGGCTGACGCGCATCAAGCTGCTGGTCAACTCGCTCGGCACGCCGGCAGTGCGTGCGGCCTATCGCGAGCGGCTGACGGCTTATTTTGCCGCGCACGAATCCGAGCTCGATGAAGACAGCAAGCGCCGCCTGCGCACCAATCCGCTGCGCATCCTCGATAGCAAGAATCGGGAGATGCAGGGCCTCATCGCGGGAGCGCCTGCGCTGCTCGATGAGCTCGACTCCGGGTCGAGAACGCACTTCGATGCGCTCTGCGCTCACCTCGCGGACGCCGGCGTCGAATATCATGTCGAGCCGCGCCTGGTGCGCGGCCTGGATTACTACACGCGCACGGTGTTCGAGTGGACCACGGATCTGCTGGGAGCCCAGAGCACGGTATGCGCCGGTGGCCGCTACGATGGGCTGGTCGCCCAGCTTGGCGGCGCGGACACTGCCGGGATCGGCTGGGCGATGGGGCAGGAGCGCATCGTGATGTTGCTCGAGAAGCAGGCGCAGGAGATTCCGGCGCAGCGGCCACACGTCTATCTGGTGCTGATGGGCGAGCGCAGTGAGGCGGAAGGGCTCAAGCTCGCCGAGCGGTTGCGCGATGCGCGGCCGGACTTGCGCTTGCAGATGAACCTGGGGGGCGGGGGCTTCAAGGCGCAGTTCAAGCGCGCCGACAAGAGCGGCGCAGAGCTCGCCCTCGTCCTGGCGGAGGACGAGATCGCCCGTGGAGTCGCCGCGGTCAAGTGGTTGCGCGAAGAGCGGCCGCAGGAAGAGTGCCCGATCGACGCAATCAGTGAACGCTTGGGCATGTTGTTGGGTCTGTAATTGACGGAGATTGGCGGAGCACTCATGGCAGAAGATTATTTGACCGACGACGAGCAACTCGAGCACGTGAAACAGCTGTTCGCGGAGTACGGCCCCTGGACGTTCGGCGCCGTCATCGTCGGCTTGGGTTTGGCCTTCGGTTATCGCTACTACAATCAGCACCTGAACGAGCGCGCGCTCGATGCCTCTGCGCAGTTCGCCGACATGAGCGCCGCGGTCGACGGCAACAACCCCGGCAAAGCGCGCCAGATCGCGGACGGTCTGGTCAAGTCCTATCCAAGCTCACCCTATGCCGACCAGGCACAGCTCGTGCTTGCGCGTCTGGCGATCGATGCGAATCAGGAAGCCGGGGCCGTCGGTCCGCTGCAAGAGGTCATCGAGCACTCCAAGGATGCGGAGCTGAAGCACATCGCGCGCCTGCGGCTGGCACGCGTGCAGATCGATCAAGGCAAGCCCGACGAGGCGTTACAAACGCTCTCCGATCCTCCTGGCACCTTCGCCGCGCGTTACGACGAGGTGCGCGGCGATGCGTACTACGCGAAGAAGGATCCGGCCAAGGCCGCGGAGATGTACAAGAAGGCGCTCGGTGAAGGCGATCCCGAAAGCATGGACTCGGCGCTGCTCGCCCTCAAGATCGCCGACCTCGGTGTGGCACCCGGCGAGCCGCCGGCGCCCCCCGCGGCAGCAGCTGCGCCGGCGTCCGCCCCGCCAATGGCAGCCACCGCTCCGCCGCCGGCATCGCCGGCCTCTCCCGTCTCCTCGAAAAAGGCCAAACCCTGATGCGTGCATTGCTCCCCGTTGCCCTTGCGGCCTTGCTTGTGATGGCCGCCTGCAGCAAGGACAAGGACGTCGAGCCTCCGGCCAAGCTCGTGGCGTTCCCGCAGACACTCCCGGTCAAGGAGTTGTGGGGAGACAAAGTCGGCGGTGGCAAAAAACAGGTGAAGCTGCGTCTCGGCCTCGGGCCGGCCTACGACAATGGACTCGTGTTCGCCGCCTCGGATCAGGGCGAGCTCGTTGCGGTCAATCTCGAGAGCGGCCGCCAGGCCTGGGTGAAGAAATTCAAGAAAATGCAGTTCTCCGCCGGTCCCGGTGCGGGCGCGGGACTGGTGGTCGTGGGCTCCACCAAAGGCTGGGTGATCGCCCTGCAGGGCGCGAGCGGCAAGGAGCTTTGGCGCACGCGCGTCAATTCCGAGCTCCTCTCCGCCCCGGCGATCAGCGAGAAGATCGTGGTCATGCGCTCCGTCGACGGTCGCCTGCACGGATTCGACGCAAGCGACGGCAAGGCGCTCTGGTCTGTCGAGCAGCAGGTTCCGCGGTTGAGCCTGCGGGGCACGGCCACGCCCGTCATCGCCAAGGAAATCGCCGTGAGCGGGTTCGACAATGGCAAGGTCATGGCCGTGTCGTTGGCCTCCGGTGACACGCTATGGGACACGGCGCTCGCGACACCGCACGGCAGAACGGAGCTCGATCGGCTGGTCGACGTCGATTCGGCGGTGAGCGTCGTCGGCGACAACGTGTTCGCGACGGGCTTTCAGGGACGCACGGCCATGATCGCGCTCGACTCGGGGCAGATCTGGTGGGCGCACGACATGTCGAGCTATCACGGCCTCGCGGTGGATGAGGATAACTTGTTCGTGACGGAATCCGACGGCACCGTGGTCGCGCTGCGCCAACGTGACGGGTCGGAGGTTTGGCACAACGACAAGCTGAAGCGTCGCGGACTGAGCACGCCCGCCGTGACCAGCACGGCCGTCGCCGTGGCGGACTTCCAGGGCTATTTGCACTGGCTGGACAAGCAGACGGGTGTGCTCGTGGCGCGCCAGCACATTGCCAAATTCCGCGTGACGAATCCGCCCATCGCCGTCAGGGACACGGTGATAGTGCTCACCGACAGCGGCAAGCTCGCTGCCTATCGCGCGACCCCACGGGTTGCCGTGGCCGCACAGCCCGCGGCCGCCCCGCCTGCCGTGGCCGCCCCGCCTGCCGTGGCCGAGCCGCCTGCGGTGGCCGAGCCTGCCGTGGCCCAACCCCCCGCCGAGCCGCCTGCCACCGCCCCGCCGACGCCGGCGCCTACACCGCCGTAGGCGCCCTCATGCTGCCCGTGGTCGCATTGATCGGTCGGCCGAACGTCGGCAAATCGACCCTGTTCAATGCGCTCACCGGCACGCGCGATGCGCTGGTCGCCGATTTCCCGGGCCTGACGCGCGATCGGCAATACGGCTACGCGCGGCGCGCGCAAATGCCTTGCATCGTGGTCGATACGGGCGGCCTGGTCGAGGACGCGGACGCGATCGAGGGCCTGATGGTGGAGCAGACCGAGCGCGCCATCGCGGAGGCCGATCGGCTGATCGTGCTGGTCGACGGCCGCGCCGGACTCACGCCGCGGGACCAGTTCTCGGCGCAGCTTGCGCGACGCAGCGGCAAGCGTACCTGGCTTGCGGTCAACAAAACTGAAGGGTTCGATCCGGACTCGGCGGTCGCGGAGTTTCACCAACTCGGGCTCGGCGAGCCGCACCCCATCGCCGCCGCGCACGATCAGGGCGTCGTGTCCTTGCTCGAAGCCGTGCTCGAGGGACTCGTGCCCGATCCCGAGGATCGGCCCGAAGAGACCGGCATCAAGGTTGCGGTCATCGGCCGCCCGAATGTCGGCAAGAGCACGCTCATCAACCGCCTGCTCGGTGAGAATCGAATGGTGGCCTACGACGAGCCGGGGACCACGCGCGATTCCGTCATGGTGCCCTTCGAGCGGGACGGTGAGCGCTACACGCTGATCGACACAGCGGGACTCCGGCGCCAGGCGCGCGTCGAGGGGGCGGTCGAGCACTTCAGCGTGATCAAGACCATGCAGGCCATCGAGACCGCGCACGTCGTGGTCGCCGTCATGGACGCGCAGGACAGCGTCGTCGAGCAGGATGCGAGCCTGCTCGGCACCGTCATCGAGGAGGGCCGGGCGCTCGTGATCGCCATCAACAAGTGGGACAACATTGCGCCTGAACAGCGCGATCTCATCCGCGGACAGATCGTTCAGCGCCTCTCCTTCGCCGATTTTGCTCCGCTGCACTTCATCTCGGCACGCCATGGAAGCGGCGTCGGCGAGCTCATCGCGACCGTGCGCCGCGTGTACGCCGCCGCCATGCGCGACATGAGCACGCCTGAGTTGACGCGCGTGCTCGAGGCTGCCGTCGAGAGCCATCAGCCGCCGTTGGTGAGCGGGCGGCGCATCAAGCTGCGCTACGCGCACCAAGGCGGGCGCAATCCGCCGGTGATCGTGATTCACGGCAATCAGACGGATCATGTCCCGGACGCCTATCGGCGCTATCTCGTGAACGTCTATCGCAAGGCATTCGATCTCATGGGCACGCCCGTGCGCGTCACGTTTCGCGCCGAGGAGAATCCCTATGCCGGCCGCCGCAATCCGTTGACCCCGCGCCAGCAGCGCAAGCGCAAACGCCTGATCCAGCGAAACAAACGCTAGCTGGCGGCGCGCCAAAGGAAGGCGCTCCGGAGAGAATCGCTGCACCGTCACGGTGCACCAGAGATTGTGCCGGCGCGACCTGGGAGTGCTAAGTCCCTGAATCCGCGAACATCTGGCTCCGTGGCACGAGCAATGCTTAGATCCGATCCCAATCCTGGGTCGAAGGGCGCATCGTGGCGCAGGCTGAAGGTCAATGAAGCTCGTCTGCGCCGTCATCAAACCCTTCAAGCTGGATGAGGTTCGCAAAGCGATCAACGATATCGGCGTGCACGGCATGACCGTGACCGAGGTGCGGGGGTTCGGGCGGCAGCGCGGCCACACCGAGATTTACCGGGGTGCCGAGTACGTTGTCGAATTCGTGCCGAAGTCCAAGATCGAAATCGCCGTGACCGATGCATTGGTGGATCAAGTGGTCGAGGCGATTCAAAAGTCCGCGCACACCGGCAAAGTAGGAGATGGCAAGATATTCGTTTTCGCGCTCACGCACGTGGTGCGCGTCAGAACCGGCGAGCGGGACGCCGGCGCCATTTAGGGGAGTCGCATCGATGATCAAGTTGAGCCTCATCCTGGGGTTGCTCATGGCGTGTACACCCATGGTGCACGCGGACGAGACGCCCGGCGCGCCGGCGTCGGCCGTCGCCGCGCCGAGCGCCGCACCGACACCGGCTCCGACCGCGCCTTTCATGCTCGCCGCCGACAAGTTGAGCTCGGGCGACACGGCCTGGATGCTCACCTCGACGGCGCTCGTATTGATGATGTGCGTGCCCGGGCTCGCGCTGTTCTACGGCGGCATGGTGCGCAAGAAGAACGTGCTCGCGACCCTGATGCAAAGCTTCGCTTGCACGTGCGTGGTCACCATTCTGTGGTGGGTGATCGGCTATTCCTGGGCGTTTACTCCCGGCAGCGCCTTTCTCGGGGGCGCTTCGCGAGCCCTGTTCGACGGGCTGCGCTATGTGCACGGCGATGGCGGCAGCAGCCTGAGCGTCTCGCATCTCGCGCCTACCATCCCGGAGTCGGTGTACGCGATGTTCCAGATGACGTTCGCCATCATCACGCCGGCGCTCATCGCCGGTGCCTTCGCCGACCGTATGAAATTCTCGGCGATGTTGTTGTTTCTGTCGGCGTGGTCGCTGCTCGTGTACGCGCCCATCGCCCACATGGTGTGGGAGCCGACCGGTTGGCTGAACGCCGCCGGGGTGCTCGACTACGCGGGCGGAACGGTGGTGCATATCAACGCGGGCATCGCCGGCCTCGCGAGCTGTATCGTGCTCGGCAAGCGCCTGGGTTACGGCCGCGAGGCGATGCCGCCGCACAATTTGACCTACACGCTCATCGGCGCATCGCTCCTCTGGGTAGGCTGGTTCGGGTTCAATGCCGGGTCGGCCGTCGCGGCCGACGGCCGCGCGGGAATGGCCATGCTGGCCACACAGATGGCGACCGGGGCGGCGGCGCTCGGCTGGATGTTCACCGAGTGGCTCGGCAAGGGCAAGCCGAGCGTTCTCGGCATCGCCTCGGGCGCGGTGGCGGGGCTGGTGGCGATCACGCCCGCGTCAGGCTATGTCGCCCCGACCGGGGCGGTCATCATCGGTGCCGCGGCGGGCGTGGTTTGCTACTTCGCGGCCACCACGCTCAAGCATGCGTTTCGCTATGACGACTCCCTCGACGCCTTCGGTGTGCACGGGATCGGCGGGATTCTCGGCGCTTTGCTCACCGGCGTGTTCTTCAGCAAGGAGCTGACCGGCGTCGACTCGAGCATCGGCCATCAGCTGTTCACGCAACTCAAGGGCGTACTCACGACGGTGGTGTACGGGTTCGCGGTCAGCTATGTGCTCCTGATCGTCATCGACAAAACGCTGGGCTTGCGCGTCACCGAGGAGCAAGAGCGCGAGGGACTCGACATCTCCTTGCACGGTGAGAGCATCGAGTAGCGTAGACTGCGGTCCCACGGGGGTGGGACATGTCGTGGTATGGGCTCGCAACCTTTTGCATCGCGTACTTCCTGGCGGTGGCAACGCCCGGCCCGGGTGTGGCGGCCGTGATTTCGCAAGGGATGTCGCGGGGTGCCGCAGGCGCGCCGGCCTTCATCGCCGGGTTCCTGATCGGCGATTATTTGTGGTTTTTGGCCGCTGTCTTGGGCTTGAGCGCGCTCGCCCAGACCGCCCACATGGCGTTCGTGGTGGTCAAATACCTCGGCGCCCTCTATCTGCTCTACCTTGCCTACAAGCTCTGGTCCGCGCCGGCACGATCGCTCGCGGAGGAGACAGGACCCGAGATCGGGCGCCCGCCGCGCGCCCTGTTCTTAGGCTCGCTCATGCTCACGCTGAGTAATCCAAAGCCGATGCTTTTCTTCCTGGCGCTGCTCCCCACAGTCGTGCCCCTCGAGACGTTGAGCCCGCTCGGCCATGTCGAGCTCGCCAGCGCGATCACGGTCATCTTGCCCGCGACGCTCGGAGGCTACGTGCTGATGGCCGCTCGGGCGCGCGCGTGGTTCCGCAACCCGCGCGCGGTCAAGATCCTGAACCGCAGCAGCGGCACCTTGATTGCGGCGGCGGCGGTTGCCGTGGCGACGAGGTGACCATGTTTCCGTTTTCCCAGTTCGTCATCGGCCTCGTCATCCTCATCCTGCTCTCCGGGCTGCGCGTAGCGCAGGAATACGAGCGCGGAGTGATTTTTCGGCTCGGCCGCTTCAAGGGACTGCGCGGGCCGGGTCTTTACTGGATCATCCCGCTCGGCATCGAGCGCTCCGTCACCGTGGACATTCGCACGCGCACCGTGTCGGCGGAGCAGCAAGAGACGATCACCCGCGACAGCGTCACCATCAAGGTAAACGCGGTGCTCTGGTACCGCATCACGGACGCCGCGCGCTCGGTGATCGCCGTCGCCGATGCGCCCGCGGCGGTCTATCAGCTGGCGCTCACCGGTTTGCGCAACATCATCGGCCAGCATGATCTCGACGAGGTTCTGCAGCAGCGCGACAAGATCAACGCCCTGCTTCGCGAGGCGATTGCAGGGTCGACCGCCGCATGGGGTCTCGAGGTGCAGCGCTTCGAGATGAAGGACGTGGAGCTCCCCGTCGCCATGCAGCAGGTGATGGCGATGCAGGCCGAGGCGATTCGCGAGAAACGCGCCCGCATCATCAAAGCCGAGGCGGAGCTCGAGGCCTCGGTCAAGCTGTCAGCCGCTGCCGCGCAGATCACGGCCAACCCGGCAGCCCTCGAGCTGCGGCGCATGCAGATGATCTCGGAGGTCGGTGCGGAGAACAACAGCACCACCGTGATCATGATTCCCTCCGACTTCGTCTCGCTCGCCCACAGCCTGAACGACCATTTGGCGCATCAGGCCGCCCGCAAGACCGACAGCGACGCCGATCAGCCCTAGCCGGCCGCGCTAGGCACAGCCCCGAGTCCGCAAATAGCGACAGTCGCCGGCGCGCCACGGCCGCCATCTCGGGGTTTCGTGACGGATGTCCCACTTGATTTGCGATTATGCCGGTTAGTCTCTCCGCGCACTGTCGCGATCCGGAGAATCCGTATGAGCAACCCGTATAACAGCGCTACCGAGCGCGCATCCATCCTGGGTCCTACCCTCTATTTCAAGGGCGATCTCAGCGCAGAAGAAGACTTGTTGATCCAAGGCCGGGTCGAAGGCTCGGTCACCCACACGCAGCGACTCACGGTCGGCGCGCAGGGCACGGTGAAGGCGAATATCACGGCGCAGCTCATCATCGTGGAAGGCACCGTGGAAGGCGATCTGCATGCCGACAAATCCGTGTTCGTGAAGGACACCGCCAAGGTCCACGGCAACATCTTTGCGCCCACGGTGAGCATCCAGGAGGGTGCGAGCTTCAGCGGCAGCATCGACATGGACGGCAAGAGCAGCCATGCCGCCGCCAAGCCCGATGCGCACGCGCGCGCGCTGCGAACCTCCGGGGGCGCGGCGTGAAATGGCCTGGTTCAAGAAATCCGAAGATGGAGAGAATGACATGATGAACTCAGCCCCAGGCAGCCGCCCGGCTGCACACGAACCCGCTCGTCCGGAGCCGCGCGAGCCGCGAATGGAGCCCCGTGCTCCCGTTCCACCGCGTGCCGCGGAACCCCGCGCACCGGAGCCGCGCGCCAGCGAGCCGCGCACCGTCGAGAGCGCCCCGCGGGCCTCGGTGCTCGGCCCGACCTTGAAGTTCCGCGGTGAACTCTCGGCGCAGGAAGACCTGATCATTCAGGGCAGCGTCGAGGGGTCGATCACGCACACCCAGAGCCTCCCCGTGGGAACGGACGGCACGATGAAAGGCGACATTCGCGCGCGCGTGATCGTGGTCGACGGCAAAGTCGACGGCGACCTCTATGCCACCGAATCGGTCAATATCCGCGCGACGGCGAAGGTCAAGGGAAACGTCTTCGCGCCGCGCGTCGGCATC
>Ga0302324_100020874_pt1 | contig 12791 bp, 10 predicted proteins | sample Palsa_T0_1_FD_201949 | JGI IMG/M metagenome (GOLD analysis project Ga0302324, IMG submission 201949) | Peat permafrost microbial communities from Stordalen Mire near Abisko, Sweden - Palsa_T0_1 | ecosystem: Environmental > Terrestrial > Soil > Palsa > Peat permafrost | place: Sweden: Abisko...
CAACACGAGCAGCCCAAGCAATCCATACATGGCGACCCTCCTGAATGCCAGCAATGTGCCAGATCGCCTCGACCACGGCAAGTCATGAAACATTCACGTTGACAACACGCTGGGTTGCAATATAGTCACAAACAATAAATTTAGGTATGGCTAATATACCAAAGAACACCGCGACGGATGTTGGGGCGGCCCCGCTCGGCAGCAACCGGTCACTTGAGGGGATGCACAGTACAGTGGACGTGCCGCATCATCAGGCTGGCTTTTGGAAGCAGTGGCGGGCATTTGTCGGGCCGGCGATTCTCATCAGCGTCGGCTACATGGACCCGGGCAACTGGGGGACAGACCTGCAGGGCGGCGCGCAGTTCAAGTATGGGCTGCTCTGGGTGGTGGGGCTCGCGAGTCTGATGGCGATCTTCATGCAGGTGGTGTCCGCGCGCCTGGGAGTGGTCACGGGCAAGGACCTAGCGCAATGCTGCCGTGACTGGTACCCGCGTTGGACACGCTGGCCCAACTGGCTGTTCTGTGAGGTGGCTATTGGCGCCTGTGACCTGGCGGAGGTCTTGGGAAGCGCCGTGGCCTTGAATCTGATGTTTCACATCCCGCTGCTCTGGGCTGTCATCATCACGGGGTTAGACGTGCTGCTTCTGCTGGGCCTGCAGCGATTCGGGATGCGAACCCTCGAGGCGGTTGTGCTGCTACTGATCGCCACCATTGGCGTGTGTTATTTCATCGAGATTTTTGTTCTGCCGCAGACGCAGCCGAGCTTTCTGGAGATGGGGCGGGCGCTCGTGTCGCCGAACTTCCGTCAGGTGGGGATGATTTATGTGGCGATTGGCATCATCGGCGCGACCGTGATGCCGCACAACCTGTATCTGCATTCCGCGCTCGTCCAGAGCCGTAACTTTCAGAAGGATGAACCGTCGATTCGGCGCGCCATCCAGTTCAACACCATCGACTCGACGGTCGCCCTGACCGTCGCCTTCTTCGTCAACGCGGCCATTCTGGTGCTTGCCGCGATGGTGTTCTTCGGCAAAGACAGCGTGACGGCGGCCGGCGGGCAGGTGGTGAAGTTCTCGCCGGACAGCGATTGGATTCGGATCGCGTATCTGACTCTTGCGCCGTTGCTGGGGACAGCGGCGGCGAGCACGCTGTTTGTGGTGGCGCTGCTGGCGAGCGGCCAGAGCAGCACCATTACCGGCACGCTGGCCGGCCAGGTGGTCATGGAAGGCTTCATGCACTGGAGGATTTCCCCGTGGTTACGGCGGCTCATTACCCGCACCCTGGCCATCCTGCCGGCGGTGTTCATCATTGGGCTGCGCGGCGACAGCAGTGTGACCGATCTCCTGACGCTCAGCCAGGTGGTGCTCGCGTTGCAGCTCCCGTTCGCGATGTTCCCGCTGCTGCATTTCACCAGCTCGCGCAAACGCATGGGCAAATGGCGCAATGGCTGGTTCTTGTTGATCGCCGGCTGGGGAAGTGCCATCCTGATGACCGCCTTGGACATTTATGGGCTGCCGGATTCGCTGAAAACGGCGTGGCAGGTCATCACCGGCGGATGAGACGCATGTACAAGACCATTCTAGTGACATTGGACGGCACGGCGACCGACCGGGCCATCATCGAGCACATCAAGGAGCTCGCAAAGGTGATGCGTAGCCGGATCGTATTGCTTCACGTAGCGGACGGATGGGCGGCGCGGACGTATGGCGCCGATGCGGTGAGCCCGGAAATCACCGAGGACAATGCGTACCTGGAAAAAGTTCGGGCCGAATTCCAATCCGCCGGGATCCCGGCCCACGTGGAACTCGCCTATGGTGAGCCTTCCGACGAAATCATCAAGTGGGTGGAAAAAAAGGGTTGCGACCTGGTGGCCATGAGCACGCATGGACATCGATTCATTGCCGACCTGTTTTTGGGATCCACGTCCCGCCGCGTCCGCCACAGCATCAGCGTGCCGGTGCTGCTTCTCAAGGCGAAGTAAGGCTTCCGAAACCGACCTGATCTCCGTCCGGTCGTCCGTACCTTTTCCACGTGTCGTAACGCATAAAATTTAGTATTGACTAACTATTTTAGTTATGGCTAACTATCGGGCAGATGTGGCTCGCCTGAAACAATTCGCGAACTGGAAACGCTATGCGCAAACATCTGCTGCTGGTGACGTCACGGATGGTCGTTGCGACCGTCGTGCTGGCTGGCGGTCTCGCGTCCGCGCAGAGCAACAGCCCGCCATCTGTCGAGGGTGGTCCGGCAGGTCCCCACACGCTTCCCTACGCAACCCCGCAAGGCTCCGAGACCAATCGGATTCAGCGGTGGAACTTTCACGCGCAGAACACGGACATCGTCCAGGGCGATCCCGGTTTCCCCGCCAGATACTCCGGCCCAAACAGCCTGGACAGCGCGGGCGAGGTTCGGGAAACCGTTACGGCGGACTTGTATGCGGGCGCACGGTTATGGCACGGCGCCGAGGCGCACATGGATTTTTTGATGTGGCAGGGCTTCGGCCTGAGCAAGACGTTCGGCATCGAGGGATTTCCCAACGGCGACGCCTACAAAGCCGGTACCGAGACTCCCAACTTTACGTTTGCGCGTTTGTTTATTCGTCAAACTATCGGCTTGGGCGGCGAACAGGAGGACATGCCCGACGACCAGTTCACGCTGGCGGGCAAACAGGACATTTCGCGGCTGACCTTCACCCTAGGACGGCTCAGTCCCCTGGACATTGCTGACAACAACACCTACGCGTCCGACCCGCACACGGAGTTTATGAATTGGGCGATGATGGGCAACCTCGCGTGGGATTACGGGCAGGATACCGTCGGATACACCACCGGAATTGGCGTGGAATTACACCAGCCGCAATGGGCGTTGCGCTACGGATTTTTCCAAATGCCGCGTGACAAGAATGGCTTCACCGGTGACGACCAGTTTCTAAAATGGCCTAACGCCGGAGACTATGGCCCGTTTTTGCGGTCCTGGGCGATGATGACGGAATTGGAGCGCCGTTACAGCGTCAACGCTCATCCGGGGGCGATTCGGTTTCTGGCGTGGCTCGATGAGGCTGATTTTGCCAGCTACTCAGAAGCGACTGCTCTTCTGCTGGCCAACCCTCCGCCTCCGAACGTCGGTCAGGGATCGGGAGTAACGATCCCGGCCGCCGCGCGCGCTTACCGCTTCAAATACGGTTTTGGGCTCAACTGGGAACAGGAAGTTGCGAAAAACGTCGGCTTGTTTTCGCGCCTCGGCTGGAATGACGGCCGCGAAGAGACGTGGACGTTCACCGATGTTGATTGGACCGGGTCACTGGGTGTGAGCGTCAGAGGCGAGGCATGGCGTCGGCCCGGCGACACTTTGGGCGTGGCAGGTGTCGTGAACGGCGCTTCGCGCGCCAACCAGAAGTTTCTGGAGGCCGGCGGCACGGACATGCTGGACGGCGACGGCAAGTTAAGCTACAGGCCGGAGAAAGACCTCGAAACCTACTACGACGTCGCCATCTGGAAGTCAGTTCACGCGACCGCCGATTTCCAATTCATTGACGACCCGGCGTTCAATCGCGACCGCGGCCCTGTTGAAGTCTTCGGCGCTCGGCTACATTGGGAATTTTAGGCTGGTTTCCGACAAAGCCGCGTGGCATGCTCCAGCCATGAGCAAGCACGGACATCACTTTGTCGCCGACCCGTTTCTCGGCACAGCGGCCCGCGTCAATGTGCCAGTGCTCCTTCTCCGCGCCAAGTAGCGCCTCCGCGAATTCCGAATTCTCGAGACCGCATGACCAGGACAAAAGAACCATGTCAGGCATTCGTGGCGCGGGTTGCGCCGGGCATCCTGATCCCGTGGCTTGTCCTGCAATCAGTAAATGGAGTACGGGCGCAGGAGTTGGTGGCGAGTTCCAATGCGCCCCCACAAGCGATCGCGTTGAATTCGGAGACCAACCGTGTTCAACGCTGGAACTTTCACGCGCAGAACACGGACGTCGTGCAGTATCACCCAGCCTTTCACGCGGATTACTCCGGGCCGAACAGCCTGGCGAACGATGAGGAAACAAAAGAGACGGTGTCGGTGGACCTGATGGGTGGGGTGCGAGCGTGGGAAGGTGCGGGTCTGTATCTGGACGCGCTGACGTGGCAGGGATTCGGCTTCAGCAAGACATTGGGCATTGAGGGGTTTCCGAACGGAGAAGCGTTCCGGGCAGGAACGACAGACCCCAACTTTACCTTGGCCCGCGTTTTCCTCCGCCAGGTGATCGGGCTTGGTGGCGAGCAGGAAACGATTGAGGACGATGCGCTCCAGTTGGCCGATAAGCAGGACGTGCGGCGGGTGACGATCACGCTGGGGAAATTCAGCGTCAAAGACATTTTCGACAACAACGCCTACGCCAATGATCCGCGCACACAATTCATGAACTGGAGCCTGATGGCGAACGGGGCGTTTGATTACTCGGCGGACAGCATCGGGTTCACGCACGGGTTCGCCGTGGAATTGAATCAGCCGCAATGGGCCTTGCGCTACGGTATCTTTCAGGTGCCGAAAGTGTCCAATGGGATGGCCCATGATTGGCACCTGTTGAAGGCCTGGCAGATGCCGGCCGAACTGGAGCGCCGCTGGACGGTGAAGGATCATCCCGGAACCGTGCGATTGCTCGCCTATGTCATGCAGGCGCACATGGGGAGTTTTCAGGACGCGATCGACAGTCCCGTCCGTCCCGCGGACATCGTGGCCACGGAGAAGTACCGTACCAAATACGGTTTCGGGCTGAATGTGGAGCAGGAAGTCGTGAAGGATGTCGGCTTGTTCTCGAGGCTGGGATGGAACAATGACCGGACCGAACCCTGGGCGTTTAACGATGTTGGCTACACGGGGTCTGGCGGTGTCAGCGTCAAGGGCGAACCGTGGCGCCGGCCGAACGACACGCTGGGCGCGGCGTTCGTGATCAGCGGCATTTCCCGCGTCCATCAGGAATTCCTGGAGGACGGTGGCACCGGGATTCTCGCGGGCGACAGCAATCTGTCCTACGGCTTGGAGAAAGTCGTGGAGACTTACTATGATTTTCAGGTCTGGAAGACCATTCACGCTGCCCTCGATTTCCAATTCGTTGACGACCCGGCGTACAACCGCGACCGTGGCCCCGTCGAGGTCCTCGGCGGGAGATTGCATTGGGAGTTTTGACCGGCTATCGCGGCGCGGGCAACCTACCTGAACCGTCTGTTCACCAGATCGTTCATCTTCGTGACCAAGCCTTGGAGGTAGACGGTGGCGAGCTGGCCGTATTTGACGACGGGCTGGCCGTTGACGAGGACGAACTTGGCGCGGGGGGAGTGGCAGAGCAGGAGGGCGCCGAGGGGGTCCTGGGCGGCAGCACCGGCGAACTCGATGGTGTTGAGGTCGTAGATGGCGATGTCGGCGGCGAAGCCGGGGGCGATGTTGCCGAGTTCATTTTCGCGGTTCAACAGGCGAGCGCCGCCGAGTGTGGCGATCCGCAACGCGTCCTCGGCGGTAAAACTGTCCGCGCCATTCTTGACCCGTTGGAGCAGCAATGCCTGCCTCGCTTCGGCGAGGACATGCGCGCCGTTGTTGCTGGAAGAACCATCCACACCGAGGCCAACCGTGGCATTCGCCTGAAGCATCTCGCAAATGGGCGGGATGCCAGATCCGAGGAGCATGTTGGAGGACGGGCAATGGGCAATGGCGGTCTTCGTATCGGCGACGAGCTTGATCTCGTCGGAGTTCAGACACACGCAATGCGCCCACGACACATCAGGGCCGACCCAATCGGCATCGGCCATGTAATCGGCGGGTCGCTTGCCGAATTTCTCGATGCAGAATTTGTTTTCGTCCTCGGTCTCGGCGACGTGCGTGTGACAGAGCACCTTGTGTGATTTGGCGAGCGCGCGTGTCTCTTTCAACAAGTCGAACGTGATGGAGAAGGGGGAGCAGGGCATCAGATCGACGCGGGTCATGGCATACGGTTTCGCGTCGTGGAACTTTTCGATGACGCGCTCGCAGTCTTTCATGATGGCGTTCTCGTCCTGCACGACATCGTCGGGCGGCAGGCCGCCGTGGCTACGGCCGAGCGACATCGAACCGCGTCCCGCGTGGATGCGCATGCCCAGTTCGGCAGCGCCTTCAATGACAGCCTCGGCTTTCACGTCGGATTCGCGCGGGTAGAGGTAAAACATGTCGTTGGTGGTGGTGCAGCCCGAGAGCAGCATTTCCGCCATCGAGATTTGCGAGCCGAGCTTGACGGCTTCGAAATCGACGCGCCGCCAGACTTCGTAGAGGCCGAGCAACCAGTCGAAGAGCTTCGCGTTCTGCACGGGCTTCAAACAACGCGTGAGCGATTGGTAGAGGTGATGGTGCGTGTTGATCAGCCCGGGGATGACGGCGCAGTTCGTCGCGTCGACGGTTTCGTCCGGCTCGAAATCCTTCGGGACAGTGGCGACGACGTCGCGAATGCGATGGTCTTCAATCAGGACGTGATGCGCCTCCAGTTGCTCGACCCGGCGATTCGCGTTCCAGCGGATGACGTGGCCGTTTTTGATGAGGAGTTTCATGGATCGGCAGCAGTTTTACGCAGACGGCAAGCAACAAGGCAAAGGAATTCGTCGAGCCAATTTTATTCATCTCGACAGGGCGAGTGGATTCGCCCTATAAGTCGCGGGACGGGATGGCACCCGTGGCAAGCCCAATTCAAATCCAAAGGAGAACTATCATGAAGAGACTCATAGTGTCTGTTGCAATGGCTTGCACAGTTATGTTCATGTCCGGATGTGCGATGCTCGGTGGAGTTGCTGGCGGGAGCTACGCAGGAATCTATACGGCGACAGAAGGTCCAGTAGCTGTCGGGAGTGCTGCTACATCCGACAAAGTGGGAACCGCTACGTCCACCGCGATCATCTGCTTCGCGACGGGTGACGCCAGCATCAAGGCGGCGATGGACAATGCGGGGATCACGAAGATTCATCACGTGGACTACAAGGTTACGAGTGTGATGGGCGTTTACGCCAAGTACACGACAGTCGTTTACGGCGAATAGGCAAACAATGACGCCACGGGTGCCGGGTCCGTCTTGTTTGCCGAAGGAAGTTCGTCCCGTTGATTTTCTGCCGAGCGCCGCGTAGTATCTGGCGCATGGCGATTCAACACATCTCCCAATTGAGGTGCGTCATCTGCGGCACGACGTATCCCGCCGACAACCGCTACACCTGCGACAAGTGCGGTGTCGAGGGCATCCTGGATGTCGAGTACGACTACGAGAAGGTCGCCAGAACGCTGACGCGGCACGCGCTGGCGCAACGGGCGCAGTGGCATTGGCGCTATGAGGAGTTGATCCCCGTTGATTTCGCGCTGCATTTGCCGTCGCTGCAAGTGGGGTGGACGCCGGTGTACCACGCCGACCGGCTCTCCGAATGGGTGGGCGTGCGCGACCTGTACGTGAAAGACGACGGACGCAACCCGAGCGCGTCGTTCAAAGACCGCGCCAGTTCCGTCGGTGTCATGAAAGCGACGGAATACCATGCCCAGACCATTGCCGCAGCCTCGACGGGCAATGCGGCATCGTCGCTGGCATGTTTTGCGGCGGCGGTGGGGATGCCGTCGGTCATCTTCGTGCCCGAAAAGGCGCCCGAACCAAAAATCGCGCAACTGCTCGTGTTCGGCGCGACGGTCATCAAGGTGAAGGGGACGTACGATGCGGCCTATGATTTCTGCATGGAGGCGTGCGCGAAGTACGGCTGGTACAACCGCAATTGTGCGATCAACTCGTATCTCGTGGAAGGCAAGAAGACGTGCGGGCTGGAAATCGCCGAGCAATTCGCCGACATGATGCCGGACTGGGTGTGCCTGAGCGTTGGGGACGGGTGCACGATTGCCGGCGCATGGAAGGGGATACGGGAGATGTTTCATCTTGGCTTCATCAAGAAACTGCCGAAGATGTTGGGCGTGCAGGCGGCCGGGTGCAAGCCCGTGGCCGATGCGTTTCATTCGAGCAAAGACGTCGTGACCGTCGACGGCGTGACCCGCGCCGACAGCATCAATTGCGGGACACCACGCAACTGGCGAAAGGCCGTCCATGCCCTGCGCGAGTCGAGAGGGGAGATTGTTGCCGTGTCGGACGACGAGATCATGGAGGCGATGAACAAGACGGCGCGGCTGAGCGCCGTGTTTGGTGAACCGAGCGGCGCGGCGAGCGTGGCGGGCGTCAAACGGGCGATTGCCGATGGGATCATCAAGAAGAGCGAGAGTGTTTGTGCCGTCATCACCGGCAACGGCCTGAAAGACATCAAGGCCGCTATCGAGACGGCCGGCGTGCCGATTCATATTGCGCCCGATCTCCATGCGCTGGACGAAGAATTGAAGAAACGGAACGCGGGTTAGGGCTCGGTGTTCCTGGTCGAGGCTGCCCTGTTTGTTTCCAATTGTGACGTGTTATTATTGGCTCGATGACAGGACAGAAGCCAATCGATGACTCTCCGGACCAGCCGATCAGCGGGTTGTCCACGGAAACGGAAACCTACTTCGCGCGCCGGCCCTGGCTTCTGGCTTTGATCTTGGTCGTCGTGACGTTCGTCGCCTACGTACCCGCGATGCGCGGTGGTTTCATTTGGGACGATGACGATCACCTGACGGCGAACCCGGCCATGACGATACCACATGGCCTACGGCGGGTTTGGTCGTCACTGACTGTCTCCCGATACTACCCACTAACACTGACAACATTTTGGGTTGAACAGCATTTGTGGGGACTCGACCCAATGCCATATCACGTCGTCAATATCGCGCTTCATGCCCTCAACGGCGTTCTGGTTTATTTCGTGCTACGTCGGTTGCGGATACCATGCCCGTGGTTGGCGGCGATTCTCTGGTCGCTTCACCCGGTGAACGTCGAATCGGTGGCGTGGATTACCGAATTGAAGAACACGCAGTCGGGAGTCTTCTTTCTGTTGTCGCTCCTGTGTTTTTTTCGCTTTGAGGCTGATGGGAAGCGCGGGTGGTATGCGCTCGCCCTTGGCTGCGCGACGGCGGCATTGCTGAGCAAATCATCCACGGTCGTGTTGCCCGTGGTCCTGCTCTTGTGTGCGTGGTGGCAGCGGGGCCGTTGGCAACGAGCGGACATACTGCGAAGCATTCCATTTTTCACGATCGCGGCGGGGATGTCGGTGTTGACCGTCATTGAGCAGCGCGGTTACATCCTGAGACGAGGGTCGGCGGAATGGAAACTGGGAATCGCGGAGAGGCTCGTGCTGGCCGGCCGGGCAATCTGGTTTTATGTCGGCAAGTTGGTGTGGCCCGCCGACCTGACGTTTGTCTACCCACGCTGGGAATTGGACGGGAGATCGCTTCTGTCCTGGATGCCACTGGCCGGATTGGTGGCGGCAGGCATCGCCTTGTGGGTGCGGCGGCGACAGAGTTGGGCGCGAGCTGGACTGCTTGGGCTGGGAGCGTTTATCGCATGTCTTTTGCCGGTGTTGGGGTTCTTCGACATTTATTATTTTCGGTTCTCCTACGTCGCGGATCACTTTCAATACCTGGCCAGTATCGGCTTGATCGCATTGGTGGTGAGCGCGGGAGCGAGACTCTGCGGGAGAATCAGGCGATCCGAAGAAGGATTTGGGATACTCGTGGCGTCGATCACCGTCGTGGCGCTCGGGGCGTTGACTTTCCAGCAGGAATTCGCTTACCGAAACGTGGAAACGATCTGGAGAGACACCGTGGCGAAAAACCCTGGGGCCTGGCTGGCGCACAACAATTTGGGCGTTGAACTGTGCCGGTTGGGCAGAGTCAGGGAGGCGGCGGAACAGTATGAGGAGGCGCTGGAGGATAATCCCGATTATGCGGAGGCGCACAACAACTTGGCGAACCTCGTGTATGAGCACGGAGACTCCACCGATGCCATGCGCAACTGGGAGGAGGCGTTGCGGAGCAACCCGAATTTCGCGGAGGCCCACCTCAATCTGGGGAGCGCGCTTGTCGAGGCGGGCGAAGTACGGGAGGGAATCGCCCATTTTGAAAAGGCGTTGCTGATCAAGCCGGATTTTCCCGAGGCCCATTGCCATTTGGGAGACGCACTGGCCGAGGTTGGCAAGCCGAAGGAGGCCCTTGCGCAGTATGAGACGGCGCTCAAACTGAAGTCTGACTTTGGTTGGGCTGAGTATCGATTGGCCCGTCTTCTCGGAACACTTCCGCCGGCGGAAGGCGGCGACCCCGCCCGGGCCGTGGATTTGGCGCGACGAGCGTGCGAGATTTCCGAAAATCGCGACCCGGGGGCGCTGGATACATTGGCAATCGCGTATGCCGCTGCCGGTCGATACAATGCCGCCGTCGCCACGGCCCAGGAAGCTATTGATCGTGCCCGCGCCGCCGGGCAGGCTGAATTGGTGAAAGACATCGAAGCCCGGCGGGAGTTGTATCGCAGTGGACGTGCTTACCATCCATCAGCTTCTGCACCGTGACGGTCGTTGGATACAAGGAAAGAGCCCCGCAACTCTGCGGGGCTCATCCAAATCACGGATGCGACCAACGGGTCTGGACGCTAATCCTTCTGGTAGAGATTGAGTTCTACGGTTTTGTTCCTTCTGTCGGCTTGATACGTCAACCTCGTAGTTCCCACGAAGGTGAAGCCGGAAGGGGCGGCGGCGTTGGTTGGCATCATCAGGTACGCGCCTGTGACAAGTCCGGGGCCGGCAGGTCCCGTCGCTCCCGTGGCGCCGGTCGAACCTGTAGGTCCTTGTGCGCCTGTGGCACCCGTCGGACCTGTAGGGCCTGTGGGTCCGGTATCGCCTTGTGGTCCCGTCGCTCCTGTAGCGCCCGTCGCTCCTGTGGTTCCTGTAGATCCTTGTGGGCCGGCAGGTCCTTGAGGGCCTGTGAAACTGGTAATGTTGGTGGTGCCGAGTTGGCCGCTGGAATTCACTACGACGAACGCCCCATTTGTCAAACTGACGCCACTGATGCCGGCGATGAACGTATTCGTGTGGACGCCTTCTGTGCCGATACGGATGATGGCATCGTCGCCGAAGACGCCGTCGTTGCCGATATCGATATTATTGTCGCCCGCGATGAGATTGGAACCGGCGAGATAGCCCAGGGCGATGTTGGTGCTGCCGGTCAAGTTGGCTTGAAGCGCGGCGACACCGTCAGCCGTGTTGTAACTACCGCTCGTGTTGAAATAGAGTGCGGCGTCGCCGTTGGCGGTGTTTTCGTTGCCGTTGGTGTTATTCTGGAGTGCTTCGAAACCGGTGGCGGTGTTCTCGTTGCCGTTCGTGTTGGCCCAGAGCGCTTGGTAGCCGTTGGCCGTGTTGTTGGAGCCGGTCGTGTTGTTCCCGAGCGCAAAAGCGCCGTCGGCCGTGTTCTGGTTACCGGTCGAGTTGATCGCGAGCGCATCCATGCCGTTGGCCGTGTTGTATTCGCCGGTCAAGTTGTGCCAGAGCGCTTGGTAGCCGTTGGCGGTGTTCTCGCCGCCGCTGGTGTTTTCAAAGAGCGCTTCGAAGCCATTGGCGGTGTTGTTGTTACCGCCCGTGTTGCTCATGAGCGCGTAGACGCCGTTGGCCGTGTTGTAGTTGCCGCCCGTATTGGCCTGGAGTGCTTCGTAGCCGTTGGCCGTGTTGTATTCGCCCTGGTTAAACTGGAGCGCTTCGTAGCCGATGGCCGTGTTGTAGTAGCCGTACGTATTGGACTGAAGCGCAGCGTAGCCGATGGCGGTGTTGTAGCCGCCGTATGAATTGGACTGAAGCGCAGCGAAGCCGATGGCCGTATTGTCGCCGCCGGAGATGTTGAATTGGAGCGCGAAACAGCCTTCGGCCGTGTTGGCGATGCCAGTCGTGTTGCTCTGGAGCGCGGAGACGCCGTTGGCCGTGTTGCTGGCGCCGGACGTGTTCAACTCAAGTGCTTCGAAGCCGTTGGCCGTATTGTTGTTGCCGGACGTGATGTGCAGGAGCGCGTTGGAGCCGATGCCCGTGTTGGCGGAACCGGTAAGAGTGTTGTTGCCGGCACCCAACCCAAATTCGTTGCCCAATTGTGCGCGGGCGGTGTACGCCAGCGCCAGGACGGCGGTGATGGCCAAAACTGTGGTTTTCATGTGCTGATCCTCCCTCGGGGCATGGAATCCCGTAGCGTCGTATGAAATTGCCCCATGCGACCGGGATGGCTGACCGGGAAAAGCTTTCCTCATGCCACAGTCGACTGTTGGGAAAGGGCTATCTGGTAAGCGTCCAAGACGCAACGGCCGGGTGGGTTGGACGTTTTACGTCAGGTACTGTCCAATTTTGTGTGGCCATCCGTGTACAACTAAAGTCGTTGACTGCGTCCTCTTCCGTTGCGCGAGCGACTACTTGGTCCGCGACCTCTGGCGCAAAATATCCCGCCCACGAGCAACGCGACGAAGAGGAATGGCAGATGGTCGTTGCTTGATAACATGTGCGCCAGACCCTTACGGAATGAATGCGACGCCGGTTGCGCGGCGGACAGCGACAGTTCCACGCCGTCGTTGCTTGCGCTCAACATTTGTTGTGTAAGCACTCCTCCGTTCGAGTCCCGCGCTGCAAGATATTGCCGATGCCCGAATGCCAGGTCGCCAAGCAACAGTGAGCGGATAGCCACGCACCTGCCAGCCTGAAGCGGGAAGCGCATCCAAATTTCCAGTGCGTTGCTGGAATTGGCTTGCATCGTGGTTTGCCGGGCGGCGACCGGTGTTCCGTCAACCCGTACGTCGAGGAGATCATCGCGCGGCAGCAGCGGCTCGACATCCGGCTTCGCAAAAGTCAAATGCGCGAGCAGTTGGCCGCCTTCGAAGCGCAAGTCCA
>Ga0302324_100020881_pt1 | contig 12787 bp, 11 predicted proteins | sample Palsa_T0_1_FD_201949 | JGI IMG/M metagenome (GOLD analysis project Ga0302324, IMG submission 201949) | Peat permafrost microbial communities from Stordalen Mire near Abisko, Sweden - Palsa_T0_1 | ecosystem: Environmental > Terrestrial > Soil > Palsa > Peat permafrost | place: Sweden: Abisko...
TCTATCCCGACTTCGAGAGCGCCGCCGAGCAGGCCCGTGAGACCGGCGACCGGTTCATCGAGGCCGGACGCAAGATCACCAATGCGTACCTCGACGGCGTCGAGAAGTACGTCCACGGCGTCGCGCGGTTCCAGCGCAAGCTCGGCGAGCAGTCCAAGCTCGAGCCGCTTTCGGGCGTCCTCACCGCGCAGGCCAAGCTGACCGAGGACTTGACGAGCGCGAGCGTCAGCGCCGCGCGCGAGCTGATCGCCGCCTGACTCGCAGTCACTCCTCCTGACGGCGGCACGGGCGCCTTCAGCGTCCGTGCCGTTCGTCGCTTAAGCGCCGGCGTCGTCGGCTGGGTGCTCGGCCGGGTCGTCGGCGGTCGGTCGGCGTGACCGGGCCGGCTGCAGACCGGCCGCGACGAACGCCTCGTAGACCTGGGTCAGTGCCTGGCGCTGGCGGCCGGTCAGCCGCGCGTCCAGACGGATCGCCTGCACGACCGGCGACTCGCCCTCAGCCTCGGGCGCGACGCCCGCGTGCTCGTACAAGGTGTCGGCCGACACCTTGAGCGTGTCGGCGATCGCCTGCATGACCTGCTCGGAGGGCGCGCGTAGACCTCGCTCGATCTGCGACAGGTACGGGTTAGAGATGCCTGCCACCCGCGCGAACTCGCGCATCGACATCTCAGATAGCTCGCGCTGTCGGCGGATGAACTCCCCCAGCGGCGGGACGGATCGGGCCATCCAGCAAGCATAATCTCGTCAGACCCTGACGCCGACCGAGGAGACAGGTTGTCCATCAGCAACGAAAGCGCGCTGCGCGCTGCCGTCGAAGGCTTCAACGATCCCGCGGGCCACGAGCGATGGCTGGATCTCTACAGCGCCTACGTCACCCTGCACGGCTACCCGCGCGGCCTGGAGGGCCATGACGGCGCGCGCCGCTTCTACGAGCAGCTGTGGTCGGCGTTTCCGGATGCGCGGCTGTCGCTGGAGGACGTGCTCGAGACCGAGGATCGCGTCGCGATCCGCTACAAGCTGCACGGCGTCCACGCCAACGAGTTCTACGGGTCCCGCGGCACCGGCGTGAACACCGAGATCGAGGGAATGGCCTGGATCCGGTTCGCCGACGGCCAAGCCGTCGAGGTGTGGCAGACGTCGGGCACGTTGGACACCGTCGTGCGGCTGGCCGCGCGCGCCTCGCTGGCACCTCGCCGGTCGGCCAGCGCGGAAGCGGCGGCGCTGAAGCTCGAGGAGCGCGACGAGCTGTAGCGCCGGGCCGCGACGGCGCGGCGAGCTGTATCGCCGGGCCGCGACGGCACTCCTAGCCTGAGAGCGTGCCTCGCATCAAGCTGTTGCCGGACCTGACCCCGTTTCGCGCCAGCCGCGATCTGCGTCTGGTCGTCGGCGGCAACTTCGTCTCCAACATGGGCGCGCAGGCGTCGCTGGTCGCGCTGCCGTATCAGCTGTACGTGCTCACGCACTCGGCGTTCCTCGTCGGGATGTTGGGCGCAGCCGAGCTCGGCCCGCTGGTCTTCATGTCGCTCGTCGGGGGCGCGCTCGCCGACCGCTCGGACCGCAGGCGGCTGCTGCTGCTGACGCAGATCGGTGTCGTCACGTGCGCCGGCGGCCTGGCGGTCGTCTCATTCGCAGGCCATCCCGTGCTCGCGTCGCTGTACGTGCTCGGCGGGTTCCTGGCCGGCTTCAACGCGCTGCAGAACGCAGCGCGATCGGCGGTGCTGCCCGGACTGGTAGCCGATCGCGAGCTGCTGGCGTCGGCGATCGCGCTCAATTACGGCCTCTCGACCCTGACGATGGTGCTCGGGCCGGGCCTCGGCGGGCTCCTGATCGGGCTCTTGGGCGTGGAGGCCGCCTACACGATCGACGCCGTCAGCTGCCTGGCGGTGGTGTTCACGGTGCTGCCGCTGGGGCCGATGCACGCCCCGGCGTCCGCGGCGCGGGCGCAGACGGAGAGCATCCGTCGCTCGATCGCCGACGGGCTGCGCTACGTCCGCGGCAACAAGGCGCTCCTCGGTTCGTTCGGCGCCGACCTGGTCGCGATGACATTCGGAATGCCCCGCGCGCTGTTCGCCGTCCTGGCACTCAGCGTCTACCACGCCGGCGCCGGCGGCACCGGCGTGCTGTACGCGTCGGTGGCGGCGGGCGGCACCGTGTCGGCGCTCCTGACCGGCTGGATCAAGCACGCCCGCCGGCTGGGCCGGATCGTGATCTGCGCGGTCACGGTCTGGGGGGTGGCGATCGCGCTCGCCGGCCTGATGGGCTCACTGTGGCTGGCGGCCGCGATGCTGGCCCTCGCCGGCGCGGCCGACTCGGTAAGCGCCGTCTGCCGCTCCACGATCAACCAGACCGTCACTCCGGAAGCGATGCGCGGCCGGATGTCGGCCGTGTTCGGCTTGGTCGTGACCGGCGGACCGCGGCTGGGCGACCTCGAGTCCGGCTCGGTGGCGGGCGCGGCGGGCGTGCGCTTCTCGGTCGTCTCCGGCGGTCTGTTGTGCCTGCTCGGAATCGGCGGGATCATGCTGGCGTTCCCGGCGCTGGCGCGCTACGACACTGCCGACTGGGCGGTCGCGCCGTCGGGCGACGAGCCCGGCCGGCCGCTGGCGCCCAACGTCGCGGCGGAGCCCGCGGCGACGGGCGTTGGTCCACACATGACGTTGAAGTAAGCTCAACTGCACCGTGTCAGTCACCGACCCCACCCGTGGACGTGCCGCCGTGGCGAGGGGACGGCCGCGGGCGGCGCCGCGACCGCTGGCGTACTTCGACGACGACTCGGTGATCCGGCGGGTGATGCGCGAGCGTGCGGTCGCGCTGTCAGGCGCGCGCGCGCTGCTGATGCAGGCGGCGCATCCGCTGGCGGTCGCCGGGCTGCTGGCCCACTCGGACTCGCTCGAGGATCCGTATCTCCGGCTCGCGCGCACGGCCGAGGTGATGAACACGATCACGTTCGGGACGCGGGCGGACGCCGACCGGATGACCAGACGCGTGCGCGCGATGCATCGCTCGGTCCGCGGGGCACTGCCCGAGAGCGTCGGCATCTATCCCGCCGGGACGCCCTACCGCGCCGACGATCCGCGGCTGCTGTTGTGGATCCTGTACACGCTGATCGACTCGGCGATCGTCCTCTACGAAACCTACGTCGGCCGGCTGGACACGGCCGACCGCGAGGCGCTGTGGCAGGACTATCGCGTCATCGGACGGCTGTTCGGACTGCGCATGACGCAGATGCCCGCCGACTATTCCGAGCTGGTCTCCTACGGACGCCGGATGCTCGGCGGCGACGAGCTGCAGGTCGGAGACTGGGCCCGGCGCCGTGCGCGTGAGATCGTGCTCGAGCCGCCGGTGCCATCGCGGATGCGACCGGTGCTCGAGACCGTCAACTTCATCGTGATCGCCCTGCTGCCGGCGCAGATCCGCTCGCAGTACGGGTTCGCGCCGCTCCCGCCGGCGTTCGTGCGCCGGGCTCTCGTGCAGGCCGGCGCGGTCTACGTCCGGCGCGGGGTGCTGCCGCTGCTGCCGACTCGCGTCCGCGAGCTCCCGGCGGCACGCCGCGCGGTCAGCTGACCGCGGTCAGCTCGCCGCCGGGTCGGGGTCCCTCAGCTGACGGCAGACACGTCGGCGTCCGGGAGCGCCGCGATCAGCGCCTCGGTCCTGACCCCGAACACGTCGTGGTGGGTGCCGGCCGCCGCCCACACGATCTCGAAGCGCTGAAGCGATTCGTCGATCGTCGTCGGGAGCTCTGCGGCGTGGCCGAGCGGCGGGATGCCTCCGATCGCGAACCCGGTGACCGCACGGACCCGGTCGGCGTCCGCACGCTTGAGCCCGAGGCGCTTGGCGTCGACGGTGCGGTCGCCGGCGCATAGGACCATCACCGGCTCGCCGTCACGCAGGAACACGAGCGACTTGACGATCTGGCCGACCTCGACCGTCAGCGCCTCCGCGGCCAGCTGCGCCGTGCGTGCAGACTCAGACAGCGTGCGCACCTCGATCTCGGTCAGGCCACGGTCGGCGAGGCGATCGACGAGTCGCTGCGCGGTGGGGTGCATCGAGGCCACGCTAGCGCGACGCGCACGGGTGCCGGCGGGCGTCCGCATCGCCTTCTGGAGACGATTGGCCCCTGTCGTGCGTGATCATGCCGGGTTCGCTCATCGGCGCAGAGCTTTCCACAATCGAGGCGGATGACTGAGCAATGACACGAGTTGCAGTAATCGGGCACGTCGAGTGGGTCGACTTCGTGCGGCTGGAGGACTACCCGCCGCGCGGCGGGCTCGCGCAGGCCACCCGAATCGACGAGCATGCAGCGGGCGGCGCGGTCGTGGCGGCCTCGGTGCTGGCCGCGCTCGGCGCCGAGGTGGAGTTCTTCTGCGCGCTCGGCCACGACGAGCGCGCCCGACGCGCGGAACGTGAGCTGACGGCTCGGGGCGTCACGGTCCACGCCGCCCGGCGCGCGCAACCGTCGCGGTTCGTGTTCACGATGCTCGACGAGGGCGGCGAGCGGACGATCGTGACCGTCGGCGAGCGCCTGCAGCCATCCGGCAGCGACGAGCTGGACTGGGACCGGTTGGCGACGACCGACGGCGTCTATTTCACGGCCGGCGACGACGCAGCGCTCGCCCGTGCCCGCGCCGCGCGCACGCTGGTCGTCACGCCGCGGGCGGGCGATCACGACGCGGGGCTGAGCGCGGCGCCTGAGGTCGACGCGACCGTGTTCAGCACTCACGATGGTGACGAGCAGCGCTGGGCCGAGGATTGGGAGGCCCACAGCCGCCTGATGGTCGCGACCGACGGCGCCCACGGCGGCCGCTGGTGGGGCGAGAGCTCGGGCCGGTGGTCCGCGGCGCGCGTGCCGGGGCCGATCAGAGACAGCTATGGCTGCGGCGACTCGTTCGCGGCCGGCCTGACCTTCGGCCTGGCGAGCGGTCACGATGTCGCCGACGCCGCGGCGATCGGAGCGCGGTGCGGCGCCGAGATGTTGACGCGGGTCGGGGCGCCCTAGCGGTCGGGGGTCGGGCGGTCGGGCGAGCGGTGTCCGCACCCGCTGCGGCGCTGACCGAAGGCGGAATCCTCGGAGGATCGACGTCGTCGAACTGGTTGCCGGCCACGATTGGAGTCGTTTTTGCCGATGCGAGGACGAAAAGAGACCAACCCTGCGGGGCGAGACCCCCGCGGCTGCCCGGCGCGCGTGACCCCCCGCGGCTGCCGAGCGCGCGTGTCCCCCGCGTCTGCCCGAGCGCGGGACACCCGAAAGCTGCGAACGCCCAGAACCCTGGACCCCGAGCCTGACCGGTGACTCGGGCCGGCCGCGCCCCGCGTGGTCGCGACCCTGGGTGACCACGGTTGGTCGCTTTTGCCGATGGCAGGACGAAAAGCGACCAATCCTGTAGACGGACCCGACGATCTGTCTAGCGGTGGTGAGCAACTGCTCGAGGCCGGCGTCCATCCAGGCCCCGGGTCGGCGATGTTGATGAGCACCGCCGACTCCGACCCAGCCGCTCGTTTCTCCTCGAAACCGCGCGCAGACGCACAACACGGCCCGCGGTGGGGCGGTCGCGGTCGGTCGGCGGGCGGTCGCTGTCAGGCGGCGGGCGTTCGTGGCCACGACCACGTGGGAGGGGTGTCTCCGCCGAGGCGCGACCTCTGCACGGGCGGTGTCGAACGTCTCGTCCTGGAACTCGACGCCGGCGTCGGTCAGGCGAACCCGGCCGGCCTCCATGTCGTCGACGTGCAGCGCGATCGGCGCGCGGGAGGTGAAGTGCTCCATCCCCACCTCGTGGCGCGACCATACCTTGAGCGATCGGGCACGTCGATCATGGCGCGTGAACACCTTCGTCTACCGGTCGTCCGCGGGCCGGTAGTGTCGCTGGCCATGCCACCCCGCTTGCCAGCCCTGCTCGCCGAGCCACCCCGTGCCGGCGGAAGGGTGTGGCTGACCGGCGGCGCCCTGTTCGACGGAACCGGATCGGAGGCCAATCACGGCGCCGCCGTGCTGATCCGCGACGGCGTCATCGAGGCCGTGGTGCCGGCCGGCGAGGCCGCGCCGTCTGACGCGCGGGTCATCGAGCTCGACGGTCGCACGTTGATGCCCGGACTGATCGACGCCCACGCGCACATCAAGGCCGAGCTCCCCGTGCCCGACCCGGGCGCCGAGCCGCTGCTGGCCAACAGCCGGGCGCACTTCCTCGCCGCCGAGCTGAGCGAGACGTTGCGGCGCGGGGTCACGACCGTCCGCGATGTCGGCTCCTTTGACGACATCGTGTTCGAGGCCCGCCAGGGCATGCGCTACGGCGCGTTCCGCGGCCCGCGCCTGCTGACCTGCGGCAAGATCGTGTCGGCCACGGCGCCCGGGGGGCGGTTCTTTGCCGGGATGTATCGCGAGGCGGACGGCCCCGACGACATCCGGCGCGCGGTCCGTGAGCAGCTGCGACGCGGGGCCGACTTCATCAAGGTGATGACCACCGGGGCGCGCAGCGTCGAGCTGGAGGACCCGGACCCCGCTCAGCTGACCGGTCCGGAGATCGTGGCGCTGGTGCAGGAGGCCCACCGCCAGGGCTACCGGACCGCGGCTCACGCCGAGGGCATCGCCGGCACCGAGCTTGCGATCCTTGAGGGGATCGACACGATCGAGCACGGCATGTATCTCAACCAGCGGCCCGACCTGCTCGAGCGCATGGCCGCGTCCGGCCAGGTGCTGGTGCCGACGCTGTCCTGTTTCTACGGCGTCGCCGGTCTCGACCACCAGATCGGCGTCGGCGTGCAGGCCACCGACGAACCCAACGCCCGTGACCGGATCGGGGTCGCGTACTCGCCCTGCCATGGCCCGGAGCGACCCTGGAGCCCATTGCTGGTGGAGCTCGCGCACTACAACCTTCGCCAAGCCGACCTGACTCTGCGCGCGGCGTTGGCGGCCGGCGTGACGATCGCCGCCGGACACGATTGGCACCCGTTCTGGGATCTCGCGCTCGAGCTACGGCGGATGATCGCCCACGGGATGTCGCCTGGCCAGGCGCTGCGGGCAGCCACCGCCGGCGCCGCCTACGCGCTGGGAATCGCCGACCACGTCGGCACGATCGCCGCCGGCAAGGTCGCCGACCTGGTCGTGTTCGACGGCGACCCGCTCGGCGAGCCCACGCTGCTCAGTCGCCGTGACGCCGTCTGGCTGGTGCTGCAGGGCGGCACCCCGGTCGCCGGCGCGGCGCTCGATCCGGCCGCGCCCGGAGACGTGCCCGCCGCGCGGACATCGGTCCCCGGCCTGCCCGTTGCCTGAGCCGAGGCGGGCGCGCGGGCGGCGCACGGACGGCGGGGCGATCGTGTCTATGTGTGGCTCAGTCGTCCGGCAGCAACGGCACCCACTCGTCGACCGGCGTTCCGAGCAGCGCGCCCCGTGAGATCGCCGCGGAGCCGAACCGGTCGCGCAGGTCGTCCAGCGCGCGGTCCAGGCCGGCCGCCCGGTCAAACGGCAGCGCCAGTTGGATCGAGCCGGCGTCGCACAGGTTCGTCAGCGAGATTCCGATCAGCGTCAGCCCGCGCCGCGTGATCGTGGCGGCGGCGGCGCGCAGCAGGCCCCGCGCAATCCGCAGCAGCGTCGCGGTCCGCGTCGTCGCCTGCGCGACCGTGTGCGAGCGGGTCGCGCGGGTGTAGTCGGCGAATCGCAGCCGGAGCACCACCGTCCGGCAGGCCCGACCGGCGGTGCGCATCCGGCGGGTCACCCGGTCTACGAGCGTCATCAGCGCGGCGTCGATCTCGCTCGGCTCCCGGGGACGACTGCCGAGCGCACGCTGGGCGCCGATCGACCGACGGCGACGGCGCGGTCGCACCCGGCGCGGATCGCGATTGTGAGCGAGCGCGTGCAGCTGTCTGCCCATCCCCCTGCCGACGAGATCGATCAGCACGCGTTGGTCGAGCCGCGCCACCTCGCCGACGGTCGTGATCCCCTGAGCGTGCAGCTTCTCAGCGGTGACGCGGCCGACACCCCACAGCCGCGTGACCGGCAACGGGTGCAGGAACTGAAGCTCGGACCCGGCCGGAACCATCAGCAACCCATCCGGCTTGGCGACAGCGCTCGCGACCTTGGCCAGGAACTTCGTGCAGGCCAGCCCGACCGTAATCGCGAGACCGACCTCCGCGCGGACCTCACGCCGCAGCTGGTGCCCGATCTCCAGCGGGGTGCCTGAGATGTGCCCGAGACCGCGCACGTCCATGAATGCCTCGTCGATCGAGAGTGCCTCCACCATCGGCGCCGTCCGGCGGAAGATCTCGAACACCGCTCGGCTCGCCTGGGTGTAGGCGTCAAAGCGCGGCTTGACGACGACCGCATTTGGGCACAGCGCGCGGGCCCGGGCGCCTCCCATCGCCGTCCGGATCCCGCGCGCCTTCGCCTCGTAGCTGGCGGCCAGCACAACCCCGCCACCGACGATCACCGGGCGGCCGCGCAGGCTCGGGTCGTCGCGCTGCTCGACCGACGCGTAGAACGCATCGAGATCGGCGTGGAGGATCGTCGGGCCATCGGCTGACACGAACAGATGTTCGCATAAGCCTCGGACGGATTGAGCGCGTCCGGGGCCGGAGGTGGCGTCTCAGCTCTCGGGGGGAGCCTCGCGAGGCCAGACGAGCGGCTCGGTGGCGTCCCCGTCCGGCTCGTCGCGGCGGTCACCCATCCGATCGGCCGCGGACCGGCGGCGCCGCACGAGCGGCTCGGTCGCCTCCTTGCTGGGATCGGTGATCCGCTCGGTCGGCGGGACCTGCCGGTCGGCCGCACCCGAATCGGCGCGCCCCCCGGACGGCCGCGCTGGCGCCACGCGCGTCTCGTCCTCGGATCGCACGGGGCGCTCGGGCGGCTCGGGGTCGGACTCCGGACGCGGCCGGCGCCGCGAGACCCGCGTATCGGCCTCCGAGAGGTCGACGATCGGCGCCTGCCCGCGCGCCGCGGACTCGGTCCCGCGCGGCGCCACCGCCGTCGTGGACTCGCCCTCGGCACCCGGCGATGGCGGCGGCGGCGCGGGCTCATCAGGACCGGGCGACTGCGGCGACTCGGGGGCGGTATCGCCGTCGCCCCCTTCCCGGTCCGCGCCGGGCGAGTTGGGCGACCATGAGGCCCCGGCGGTCGCGACGTCGCTCGGATAGGTCGGGCGGGCGCGCCAGAGGAACCAGCCGGCGGCCAGCAGCGATACGAGCATGATCAGGAAGGTGATCTGCAGGCCGTCGCCGGTGGCGGTCGAGACGGGACCGACCGTGTGCGTGCCGATCGGCGCCTTCTGCGGCTCGAAGCCGGCGATCAGATCGGAGACGCCACCGAACAGCAGGGGCGCCAGCGCCTGCGCGATCGAGCGTAGGAAGGTACGCGCGCTCTCGGCTCGCCCCCACAGGCCGGGCGGCATGATGTCCAGCCGGGCCGCGTCCAGCGGTGGGTTGGCGGCCGAGATCAGGGCGGTGCCGAAGAAGCAGAACGGCAGCGCGGTGATGAGGCTGCCGGTCAACAGGCCGGGGATCAGCACGATCCCGGCGCTGATGTTGCAGATCGCCGGGACCCACACGCGCGCGCCGATGTGGCCGGACTTCGTCAGCAGATCGGTCAGCGGGCCGCTCAGCAGCGTCCCGATCACGGCGCCGAGCACCAGCACGCCGAGCACCAGGGTCGCGGTCGCCTGGTTGACCTGGAAGTGGCCGCGCACGAACACGACGGCGAACGTCTCGAGCCCGGCGAAGAAGTAGTACCCGAGCGACGAGCTGATGATCAGCAGGACGTTGGTCGGGATCTTCAGGATGTAACGGATCGAGTCGGCCAGCGACATCCGGTCCGGGTTGCGGTACAGGATCAGCCTCGGGTCGGGCTTGTAGCCCTGCTCCTGCGCCATCCGGTAGGCGAGGTCCTGCTCGGCCGGGGGCGGCGGCTCTGCCGTCTCGCCGCCCTGGTCGTCACGGCCGTGGGCAGTGGCTCGCTCCAGATCCTCGGTGCCGCGCGCGAGCCGGCTCTGGCCGCCGCGCAGCGGCTCGGGCACGGTCCGCCACAGCGAGCGCGCCAGGAACAGGCCCGGGATCGACAGCACCCAGAACGCCGCCTGCCACGAGATTGCGCTCGCGATCGTGCCGCACACGATGAAGCCGACCGCGGTCCCGGCGATCTCCCCGGTGAGGATGTACCCATACACACGCGCGCGCTCGTGCGAGGGGAAGTAGTCGCCGGTCAGGGACGCGATCGCCGGCCCCGCCGTGGCCGACACGAGCCCCAGCAGCACGCGGCTGAGCAGCAGCGTCCCGTAGGAGCCCGCGAGCGCACCGAGCATCGTGGTGACGCTCCACAGGACGATCGAGATCGACAGCATCGGGATCCGCTTGGTCTTGTCGACCAGCAGGCCGATCGGCAGCACCGCGAACGCCGAGACCAGCAGCGTGACCGTGTTGAGCAGCCCGATCTTGGTGTTGTGGATGTGCAGCGCGTGCTCCATCGTCGGCGCGACCGCGCCGACGGTCGAGATCTGCGCGCTGGACAGCGCCAGCACGCAGCCGAACAGCACGACCACCCGGGTCCGGGCCGGCCCACCGACGAACTGGACGACGTGGCCGCGGATCAGGCTCCAGAACCACTCCAGGCCCTGTGCCGGGACCGACGCGGCGCGCCGCGAGCTGCTCATCGCGTCCATGTAGGCCAACACTTTCGCACGCCGCCCACCCAACTCCGGGCGAACGTGCGCGAAGCTCACGGGTCGGGCGGGCGGACGGGCGAGCGGGCCACGCACCGCGCACCGCTTAGCCGATCAGCCGCTTTTCTGCAGCTGGGTGATGCTGATCGAGCTGCTCGGCGGCGAGATCGGGAACGACGTGTTGTACTGCGAGAACGTCACCTTGCCGGTCTGACCGCCCGTGTGCTTGCTCAGCTGCAGCGGATACGGCTTGCCCGTGGTGGCGACGTACACGGTGCCGCCCTTGCTGGAGTTCACGGCGATCACCGGCTGGCCGTCGAGCGTGGACGTCGAGCCCTTCGAGAGCGTCCCGTGCGACTTGGTCAGCGACCCCATCAGGCCGTCGATCGAGGTCAGCTGGCCGAAGCTCTGGAAGCCGGAATCGCTGGACGTCGCCCTCAGCCACTTGCCCTTGAACAGCTGCACGCCGGCCTGCGAATGGGTGAACTTCAGGAGGAACGCCGGACTGGGCTGGATGTAATAGTTGCCGCCGACCTGAACCAGCTTGAAGCCCGCCGACCCTTCGGAGATCGTGCCCGAGGCGCCCTTGCCGCTGACGATTGACAGGTCGAGTCCGATCGACTCGCCGCCGTTCTTGACCGCGCCCGCGACATGCAGACTCTTGGCCGAGTCCGCCGCACTGACCGCGGAGCTCAGGATCTGATTCGCCGACTTCGATGAGATGCCGTTGCTCTTGGAGCCGCCCGACCCGCTTGAGCTGCTCGAGCTACTCGAGCTACTCGAGCTGCTTCCACATGCGGACACGGCCACCGCCGCAACTGCGGCCAGCGCGATCGCCGACCCCGTTCTCCTGAAAAATGCCGGCTTGCTGTGTGACATCGGGTGCCCCCCTACTGCGGTTGTGCCGCGTTCACCGCGCGTTTCGATACGGCGATCGCGGACGAGTGGTTGTCCTGCGCGAACCTGCGCGCTGGGTCGAAATGCGCCTCACCGACAACGACCCTTCGGCGTTGCGCCCCGCACCCCCGCGTAGCGTACCGGCATCTGCGGCCGCCGAGCGGGCGCGGGGCGGAACTCACCCGCTCACATCAGGACGATCGTCCGTCCGTCGTGGACGAGCACCCGGTCGTCCAGGTGCCAGCGAAGCGCCCGCGCGAGGGTCACGCGCTCGACGTCACGTCCGACGCGAATCAGGTCCTCGATCGAGTAGTCGTGGCCGACGCGCTGGACGTCCTGATCGATGATCGGGCCCTCGTCGAGATCCTCGGTGACGTAGTGGGCGGTCGCACCGATCAGCTTGACCCCGCGCTCGTAGGCACGCTGGTACGGACCGGCACCGGCGAACGCGGGCAGAAACGAATGGTGGATGTTGATCACCGGGCAGCCGACGCGGCGCAGGAAGTCGCCGGACAGGATCTGCATGTAGCGGGCGAGCACGACGATGTCGGCGCGGCCGTTGATGATCTCCAGCTGGGCCTGTTCTGCGACCGGCTTGGTGTCACGCGTAACCGGGACATGGTGAAACGGGATCTCGACCGCCTCGACGTCTGAGCGGAAGTCCTCGTGGTTGGAGATCACGCCGAGCAGCTGCATGTTGAGCTCGCCCCGCCGGTGGCGCCAGAGCAGGTCGGCCAGGCAATGGTCCTCCCGGGACGCCATCAGGTAGGCCCGCTTGGCCTCGCCCGCGTAGCTGACCCGCCAGCTCATCTGAAATCGATCGGCCAGCTCGGAGAAATCAGACTCGAACGCGGCGCGCCGCTGCGCATCCTCGGCCAGACCGTCGAGGTAGAGCGCGACCCGCATGAAAAACGAGCCGTGGGCCGGGTGCGTCGAGTACTGAGCCGAGGTGACGATGTTGGCGCCTTGGCCGACGAGGAAGTTCCCGACCGCGGCCACGATCCCCGGACCGTCCGGGCATGAGACCAGCAGGCGCGCCGAATGAGTGGCGCCTTGCCCGGCATCGGCGGAGGACTGGGTCGCGGACATGGCGGCTCAGCATACGCGCGTGCACGAATTCGTTCAACGACGCCTGGGTCGGCGCTCCCGCAGACCAAAGCGGTCCGCGCGCTCAGCCGTTGAGCCGCAGCGCCAGCTGCTCGGGCGGCTGCGTGACCGTCGACTCGGGGTCTGACCCCGGCCGGCGCCGGCCAGCCT
>Ga0302324_100020884_pt1 | contig 12786 bp, 14 predicted proteins | sample Palsa_T0_1_FD_201949 | JGI IMG/M metagenome (GOLD analysis project Ga0302324, IMG submission 201949) | Peat permafrost microbial communities from Stordalen Mire near Abisko, Sweden - Palsa_T0_1 | ecosystem: Environmental > Terrestrial > Soil > Palsa > Peat permafrost | place: Sweden: Abisko...
GGCGGAATTGACGGCGGCGCGGCTGACGATCGTTTCCGTCGGCCCCGCGCGGGCGCAAACCATTTTTCTGTGAGCCACAGCGGGGCGTGCGTTTTGGCGGCCCCATTTTCGGGAAGAAACGTGCGGCGTCAAATATTCATCAAATCGCGCTTGCCCAAAGACGGCCGGGTTTCTAAACTCGGCCCGTCAATGAACCACGTAGAAAATCTATGAATACAATTGTTCCGCTCATCAGTTCCGGCGTGGCCGGCCCGCTTGGCGTGCTGCACCTGCCTCGTTTTTGGCTCAAAGTCTCGCTCGAATGCCACGGCAAACTCGCCGCCGGCTATCCCGGCTGCGGCACAGGTTACGATCAAATGGTGCTCGACGCCCTGGGTCTCAAACGGGAAGTGGTGATTGATTTCATCAAAACCCGTCGGCCCACTTATCCCCAATTCGAGACCTGGATCACTCAACAGCCCGGCGCCAAACTGGACAAACTCTCCATCGACAAGCTCAACAGCGCCATCCGCGGCTACATTCACGACGATCAATGCCGCAAGGGCATCCTCTCCGCCAACGGCATCCCGGACGATTCCCGTGCCTTCCGCGACGCGGTCAATCTCAATAATTTGGACGACTGGAAGGAATTCCACGAGGCCGAATTGAAGTAGCAGGGCGGGCTAACCCTCCAATCCTAAGGCGGCCGCGAAACATTCCGGGGAGCACACGCGCCCTCGCGTGTCGCAATCGGCGCCCTCGCCGATTGCATCTTCCTATTGGAGCCGAAGTGTCTAAGATGACAAGACGTGACCGGCGAGGGCGCCGGCCGCAACACGCGAGGGCGCGTGTGCTCCCCGATCCGCAGATGGACTTCCGTTACGGCGAGCATCAAGGGGCCCGGAAGTCATGGCGCAACGGCCGCCTCGCGGACGCGCTCCAGGATGACATCGGACAGGTGGGGCTCGCTGCCGATGGCGGCAGTGTACCAGATTCTCTTGCCGTCGCGCTCGGTCGGGTTGCGCCAGGTCGGCTGGCCTTGCTGCAATCGCTCGCGCACGATCCGCTCAGGCAGGCCCAGCATGACCGGGATGTCCTCGTAAGAATGCAGGCCGTCGCTAATGAAGAAGGGAACCATCACGATATTCTTGACGCGCGCCAGGCGGCCACAATCGCCGATGCGCGGGTCTTCCTCCATGAACACGGCGTGGACTTCCGCGTAGAGGCGGCGGTCGCGGATCAAACGGGCCTGTTGCTCGATGGCTTGGCGCGAGTTCTCGTTGTTGCCCGTGCCGTGGCCGGCGATGAACAGGGCGGTGTCGGACGGCTTGGGCGCGCGGGGAAAGGGGAATTGCCGGAGAATATCACCGGCGCGGGCCAATAAAACTTCCGTCATGCTGGGATGGGTGCCGACGGGGCCGCAATAATGGAGCGTCTGGTCGCCGCGTTGTTGGGCGCGGGCAAAGTCCGTTTCGCCAGGACGGCGCAAGCCCAGTTCGCGCGGCAGGACTTCCTCGGTGAAGTAGCCATCGCTGATGAACAGCGGGACGAGGAACACGCGCGGGGCGAAGACGCCGCGCAAAACTTGCCAGACATACGGCTCCTGCTTCCAAAAGGCTTCCCGCACCTGCGCGAAGAGCCCGCGCCCGCGCAAGGCATCGGCGTGCCGGCAAGTCGGCGTGGCCGAATCGGCGTTGACGGTCGAGCCGTGGCCGATCAGCACCAACGCGGCGTCTGAAAAGTTTTCACTCACGAAAAAACCACTTGCGCGCCATGGGCGCAGCCTCTATATTGCGCGTCCTTTTGAAATAAGGAAACTAATTACTATTATGCGACGTCCCAAAGGCATTAAGACCAAGAAATCGGTGGCCAAGCGGTTCAAGATAACCGCGCGCGGCAAAGTCATGCGCATGCGCGCCGGCAAGCGGCACTTGTTGCAAACCAAAAGCCCCAAGCGCCGCCGCAGCCTCGGCACCTCCAAGCAGGTCGATCCGACCGATGCCTATCGCATCTTGCAGAATTTACCCTTCAGCCACTAACCGACCCGCCTCCTCAAACCTATGCGTGTTACCAATTCGCCCGCCTCGCGCAAGCGCCGCATTCGCGTCATCAAGGCCGCCAAGGGCTTTCGCCTCAAACGCTCCAAGTTGTATCGTTACGCTTCCGACGCGCTGGATCACGGCCTGCAATACGCCTACCGCGATCGCAAAACCAAGAAACGAAACTTCCGCGCGCTCTGGCAGGTGCGTATCAACGCTTCGGCTCGCGAGGCCGGCATGACTTACAGCCGTTTTATCGAGGGCCTCAAAGCCGCCCATTGCGCCTTGAACCGGAAAATGCTGGCCGATCTGGCCGCGCGCGACGCCGCCGCTTTTGGTGAATTGGTGCAAATGGCTCAAAACGCGCTCAAGGCCAAGGCCGCGCCCCCGCAGTAAGGCTCGCTGCCTGGCCGCGTCGGTGGCGGTCCCAAAACGCCATGGACATCGAACCGTTCAAGCAAGCCGCGCTGGCCGAGTTCAAAGCTGCGCCGGATTTGGCGGCCCTCGATCAAGCCAAAGGGGCCTGGATCGGCCCCCATGGAAAATTCACCGCTTTGATGAAACAACTGGGCGCGCTGCCCAAAGAGGATCGTCCCGCGGCCGGCAAGCTCATCAACCAAGCCAAGACCGAGTTGGACGCCGCCATCTCCGAACGCCGCGCTGAATTGGAACTCAAGGCCGCGCTGCCCAAGGAGGCGACCGATTTCACTTTGCCGGGGCGGCGCCGCCCGCTGGGCAAACTTCATCCGCTGACCCAGGTGACGGAAGACATCGTGCGCAGCTTCCGCAAGATCGGTTTTGCCGTCGCCGACGGGCCGGAAGTCGAGGACGAATATCATTGCTTCGACGCCCTGAACACGCCCGCGGACCATCCGGCGCGCGATTTGCAGGACACGTTTTATTTGCAGACTCGTGAACGGTCGCTCCTGCGCACCCACACTTCCACGGTGCAAATTCGCACCATGGAAAAGCAGCGTCCGCCCGTGCGCGTGATTGCGCCGGGGCGCGTGTATCGCCGGGACAATCCCGACGCCACGCATAACCCGACCTTCCACCAGATCGAGGGCCTGTACGTGGACCGCAAAGTGACGGTAGGCGATTTAAAGGGGACGGTCGAATTTGTGTTCAAGGAACTGCTGGGCGAAGAAACCCGGATCCGTTTCAGGCCTCACTATTTCTCTTACACCGAGCCGAGTTTTGAGATCGACTTTTCCAGTCCGCTGACCCGGAAAATGGGCAAGGAATGGCTGGAGATTGCCGGTTGCGGCATGGTGCATCCGCGGGTCTTCGAGCAAGTCGGTTACGATCCGGAGGAGTGGACAGGCTGGGCCTTTGGCTTTGGCATCGAGCGGGTCGCGATGATCCGTTACAACATTACCGACGTGCGGTTGTTCTACGAAAACGACCTCCGGTTCCTGCGGCAGTTCTAATTTGCCCGCCGCATGAACGTCATTTCGCACCGCGAGGCGGATTTTGCCGCCCAACTCCGCCGCCTCCTCGCGCCCTCCAGCCTGTTCGATCCTGCCATCGAAGAGCAGACCCGCGCCATTGTCGAATCGGTGCGGACGCGCGGGGACGAGGCGCTGGTCGAATTGACGGAGCGCTTCCAGGGCGCGCGCCTGACCAGCGACCAATTCGCCGTCAGCCAGGCGGAATTCATGGCGGCTTCCCTGCAGGCGGATGCCTCGCTGCGGGCCGCCATCACCGAGACGGCCTGCAATGTGGAGGCCTTCGCCAAGCGTTCGCGGCGCAAGGATTGGTCGATGCGCAATCTTCACGGCGCGCAAGTGGGCGAGAAATTTGACCCGTTCCAGCGAGTCGGCATTTACATCCCGGGCGGCGCGGCGCCGCTGGTTTCGACCGCGCTGATGACCATTCCCTTGGCGCGCGTGGCCGGCTGCCGCCAGATCGTCGTTTGCACCCCTTGCGACCGGACGGGCCAGGTCAACCCGGCGCTGCTGCACGCCGCGCGCGGGGCGGGCGCCACGGAGATTTACCGCATCGGCGGGTCGCAGGCCATCGCGGCCATGGCTTTGGGCACCGGCGCCATTGGCAAAGTCAACAAAATCTTCGGGCCAGGCAACGCCTTTGTCGTCGCCGCCAAACGACTTTTGTTTGGACACGCGGCCATCGATTTGCTGCCGGGCCCCAGCGAGTTGCTGGTCCTGGCCGACGACACGGGCGACGCCGCCTGCATCGCGGCGGATCTGTTGGCGCAGGCCGAACACGGCTCGGGCCACGAGCGCGTTTGGCTGCTGACCACTTCCGACAAAATCCTGCGCGCGGTGCAAAAGGAAATCGACCGGCAACTACCTCGGCGCGCGCGACGGGAGTTGATCGAGCGCGCCCTGGCTCGCAACGGCTGGCTGGTGCGCGTGGCGGACCTCCAGCAGGGGATCGATTTGGCCAACCAGCTTGCGCCCGAACACCTTGAGGTCATGTGCCGCCAGGCCGAGCGCATCACGACGCAATTGGTGACGGCGGGAGCGATTTTCGTCGGCAATGATTCTCCGACGGTGCTGGGCGATTACGCGGCCGGGCCGAGCCACGTGCTGCCCGCCGGCGGCACGGGCGCTTCCTTCTCGGGCTTGACCGTCGATCAATTTCAGCGCCGCACCAGTATTGTCGAGTATAAAAAATCCGCCCTCAAAAAAGCACTCCGCACCGTCAGGACGTTTTCGCAAATGGAAGGTCTCGACGCCCACGGTTGGTCGGCCGAAATTCGCCTCCGAGCCAAAACCGGGCGACGATAATCTCACCCCAGCAGTTGCCGGGCGTGGGTCAGGATTTCATTTTCAATGCGGCCTTTGAGCGGATAAGCGGCCAGGGGCAGATTCAACTCGATCATCACTTCGGCCGGTTGCACATCCAGTTTCCCGGTGACGGAAAACCCCATGGCCTTGAAGCTGAAGGCGTCGACATAGCCGTTCCAGGATTCGGCCATCTCGCTGACTTGCCCGGCGAAGCGGGCGCGGGAATCAGCCATCAAACCCGCGATGCGGTTCTTGGCCGCTTCCTGGCCTAGCTGGTGGGCAACGGACAGACTTATCTTCGGCATGGCGGAAATTATATCCGCGTCGGCGCGGAAACAAGCGGCATCCAGCGCCTAGTTCGCAATAAAGTCCCTAATTCGCAGTCAGATGGGAGTTGAATTCGACCAGTTTGCCGATGCCTTCGTCGGCCGCTTTGGCGGCAGATTCGCCGCCGAAGTTCATGGCGATCAGGACGGCGAAGTCTTTACTGGGAGCGATCCAGACGCTGCAATACCACCTGGTGTTGCTGCCGGCGTGAGTCAAGGCCAGGCCGTTGGCCCAGGTACGTATCGTGCTCATCCAGCCGCCGGCGTAGTTTTGTTTGAGCTGGGGCGTGGTAAGTTGCTGGAATGTTTGGGCGGAGACGAGCGTGGGATGGCCCTGAGCGGCGTGCAGCGTCTCGGCGATGAATTTGGACCAATCACTGATGGAGCAATGGACGGTGCCTGCGGGGCCCAGGACAGGGGGGTTATCGAATTGCTGCGGGATGAGCTTTCCTTGCTCCAGGCTGTGTCCCCATGGTTGGTCCACTTTGCCGGGGGTTCCGGGCGGACCGAATCCCGCGGAGGCCATGTGCAGCGGGACGAAGATTTTCTTGCGCATGACTTCTTCCCATGGCTGGCCTGTTTTAGCTTCGATGATCGCGCCGAGCAAGACGTAGCCGATATTGGAATAGAGGTAAGATCCGATGGGGGTCGCGGGCGGGACGGAAAGGGCCCTTTCGACGGCCAGACGGCGCTGCCTGGGGAGAGGAAGTTGGGTGGCCGCCAAGGCCTCCCAATCGAGGTCGTGCGGAAAACCGCCGTTATGATTGAGCAGATTACGCACGGTATTGGTAGCCATGGCCGGATGCATTTTCGCCTCAAGATCGGGGAAGATGTCGCGCATGGTGCTGTCCAACGTGAGCTCTTTTCTATCAACGAGCTGGCCGATGAGGATGGCGGTCATGGCCTTGGTATCGGAGCCCAGGTGGATCGTATCGGTGGCAAGAAAAGGCGCTGGGTCACCGACTTTGCGAATGCCAGTGCTGCCCAGGGCCATGATCTGACCGCCATGTATGATCGCGCCCACGACGCCCGGCAGTTGATATTTTTCGGCCAGCGCGGCAAGGGTGGGAGCGAGATCACGCGGCGCGGCAGAACCGTCCGTTGCGAGCGCCAGCGCCAGTGGAACCATGAAAGTGAAGCGGCTGGGGCGACGAATGGAGAATAAACTTTGAATCACGCTCATGCTGGCCCCAAACTGGCCGACCAGTGGAAGGGTGTCAAGAAGCGCCTCTCGGTTATGGACGGACTTGGTGAGGCGTCAGGCGTTTTCTTGGACCTTGCATTCGCTGAGCATCAGTCTGGCGAGGGCGCGGCTCTCGGCGGCGTCGGAACGAGAAAGCACATCGAATACACCTTGGCTATCCGCTGCGGGCCGGTTCTGGCCAAGCTTGAATTTGCCTTCGATGCGGCTGATGGGAATCTCGAAGGCTACTATGCTTTGCATGAGCTTGTCGCGGTAGTCGTCTGGAAGGTCTCCGGCCCAAGGCTGTTTGAAAGATGCCTCGTAAGCCGAGATGGTCTCGCGCAGGAGCGCGACCACACGCTCGTGTTCGCTGAAGACCGTCGGCACACCGTAGGCGTGGACGGCGGCGTAGTTCCAGGTCGGGACGGCAATCTTCGTCTGATACCACGAAGGAGAAATGTAGCTGTGCGGCCCATGAAAGATGGCCAGAATCTCGCTGCCGGGGGCGAAATGCTGCCATTGCGGGTTGGCGCGCGCCATGTGGGAAACGAGCGTGCCGCGAAGCCCAACCTTGGGACGGAAGAGCATCGGCAAATGGCTGGCAAAGGCCGCGTTGCCGTCGTGGCTGATGAGCGTCGCGAAGCTGTAAGACTGGATAAACGCGGCAAGCTTGCTGGGGTCCTCAACTCGGAAAGCGGGCGGAATATACATGGTGGAGTTTTTATGGTTTCGCCGGCGGTTCGGGAAACGTGATGGTGACCTCGACCGGCACATCGGGCGAAGGCAGATTGTTGGCGTTCGGCTCCCAAATCAGGTCATTGTCGTGGCCGGGGCCGGTGTAATTAATCAAAGCCACGGGATCCGTCACCAACGAAATAATGGAGCCATCCATCTGGGCCAGGAACTTGTTCTGGATGATGAGCGAACCGTTGTAAATCCAATAGCCCTTTTCCATGACGGCCCGGCTGTCGTTTTTGTAGATCAGGTCTTGGGCGGTGTGACGCGTGTCCCCGTCCGGTGTTTTCCATTTGACGTCGATGGCCACCTTGTTGCCCGGGACGGTTTCCTTGGAAGGATGGACCACGGGGCCGGGAACACCGTTGGTCGGGCTGCCAGGGAACTCGGCGTTGCCGGGCCCGGCTACCCCCAGAAGGAGCATGGCGAGGTGGATGTGATACGGTTGGGCATCGGTTTTTAGAATGCTTTCATGAGTTTTGCCGTAAGTGGTGACCAGGAAATACTCCATCAGCCCTTGTGCCTTATCCAGCACAGCCGGCAAAGTGACGCTCCGGCGGCGCTGGTCCAGCCTGACTTTGCCAATTTCAAAAATGCCCGGTTCCACCATGCGCATTTGAGCATTAGTCAGAGCCGACATGGAACTTTCCACCGGTTTGTAGCCTTCAGCCGGTCCGGAGGCAGGCGCTTGTTTGGGTGGAGGATTTGTGGCGGGAGGCGGAACTTGGCGGGCGCTGGCGATCAACGCGCCGAGGGCCAAGAACAGCCAGACACCGGCCTTTTGCATCCGTGTCACAGCTTGTTTTCGATGATCTCCAGGGCCGTGACGGCGTAGGCGCTGTCAAGAATGGGGTCTTTTTCCCACCAACGGCCGTTGTCATTGGCCCAGAAACCGTCGGCCTTTTGCAGGTTGATCAGTTTCAGCGCCAGCTCCTCGCGCCAATTTACCTTGCGGCCGTCCTTGGTTTCCAAAATGTCCACGCCGGCGAAGGTCAGGGCTTTGGACATCAGGACGTAGTAGTAATAGAGGCCTTGCGGACCCATGGCCGGATTCTCATCGACGGTGTAGTTCCCGCGCAACCAGTCCAGAGCGGAAGTGACGCGCGGGTCGTCGGACTTGAGGTCCGAGTAGATGTAGCTCAGCAAGCCGGCGTAGGTCATCGAACCGTAAGAACGATAGGCGACGCGGCCGGAAGGCAGATTGGTTTGGCCGGCGTTGCTGCGTCCGGGAGCATAGATGAAACCGCCCTTGTTGGCAGGATCATCCGAGGCCCACGGCAGGGCGTTGGGGCCGGGTAGATTCTGGCAATTTTGCACAAAGCGTATGGCCGCTTTCCAATCTAAATCCGGCGCTTTGACTCCGTTGTCGTCCCGCACCGTCGGCCGGCTCTCGTAAAGCGCTTCCAAGACCAGCGCGGTGTTGGAAAGGTCGGGCCGCTTCTCACTGCCGCCGTAGCCGATCCCGCCGCTGAAGGGGCTGTTGGTCTGGCCGACCTCGGCGTCACCGACTTGCAGGCCGATCAGGTATCTCCGCGCATTCTGGATTACGACACGATCCTCGGGCCGGTTGCGCAACACCAACGCCGACAGCACGACCGACGTGTTGTAAGATTGCACTTCCTTCTTGTAGATCCCTCCATCCGGCTGGACGCAACTCAGCACATAGGCGTATCCCTTGTCGATGGCTGGCGTGGCGGATTGCCCTGGTGGCGGACCGATCAAGGCCGTTAGGACCAGCGCGGTCAGCGCTGGATGGTCCGGCGAGGACCAATAACCGTTGGTGTTCTGCCTGGCTTCCAACCAGGCGCAGCCCCGTTCGATGGCGTGCCGCACTTCATGGCGCAGGGAGATGTTACTGGGAAGCGGGGAGGTTGGTTTGGGCGCGTCCTGCGCCGACACGTTCAAGCAGCCTGCCAGGAGCGCAACGGCCCAACGCCCACCTCTTTGCCAACGACTGGAAATAGACCGGGGTGTCACGGGAAATCATCCTTCAAGTTCGATTCATCGCGTCCGTCAACACTCTAGGCCTCCCTGCTGCGGAGTCAAGATTGCGTTCGCGGCTAGTAAAATCAAGGCTCGACATGCCAGGCGTTTTGTGGCATCGTGCCTTTGTAAGAATTCGGATTCTTTATGAAGAAATGGTTGTTGTGCGCGGTCGCGGCCGTTGTGTTCGTTTCGCTCTGGTGCCGGGCGGAGGACAAAAAAATGTGGGCCAAATCTTTCCTGGGCAAACCAGCGCCGGCCATCACCGTGCAAAAATGGATCAACAAGGAACCGGATCGCACTGGGAAATTCGTCCTGATCGACTTCTGGGCCACTTGGTGCCCGCCTTGCCGCAAGGCGGTGGCGGAACTGAATCGTTTCCACGAGAAATTCGCCGACCAACTCGTGGTCATGGGCATCTCGGATGAAAAGGAAGAGGTGGTGCGCAAATTCACCGAGGAGAACATTAAATACTACAGCGCGCTGGACACCACCGCCGCGCTCAAGAAACAATACCGGGTCACCGGCATTCCCCATTGCGTCATCATCAACCCGGCCGGCACCGTGGTCTGGGAAGGCTTCCCCTTTCTGGAAGGTTATGAGTTGACGGATGACGTGGTCGCCTCCCTTTTGAAAAAGTGAGGCGCTATATGCAACGACAGAATTGAAGTCGCCTGCCGGGTCAGGGGACCCGGCCTACAGCGCCGATTGTAGGCCGCGTGCCCTCACGCGGCGCGGGTCACATCTGCAATTACTTTTCTCGCCGTGTTTAAATCGCAATGGAGACGTGCTTGGTCTCCAGGAAAGCGTCCAGTCCTTCGCTGCCCAATTCCCGGCCCCAGCCGCTTTGCTTGACACCTCCAAACGGAGCGTTGGTCGTGGTCGGCAGCCCGTCGTTGATGGCGAGCATGCCCGCCTCAATCTGCTCCATGAGCCGGAAGGCGCGGCTCAGGTCGTTGGTGAAGGCGTAGGCGGCCAGGCCGAAGGGCGCCGCGTTGGCGGCCTCGATCGCCTCCGCCTCCGTCTCGAACGGCCTGACCGCGGCGACCGGGGCGAATGTTTCCTCCCTCAGACATAGGCTCTCCTTGGACACATCAGCCAGTACGGTGGCTTCCAAAAACCAGCCCGGGCGATCCAGGCGTTTGCCGCCGCACAAAACGCGCGCGCCGCGCTGGACGGCGTCGGCGATGTGCTCCAGGGCCTTCTGCACCGCTTTTTCGTCGATCAACGGGCCGACTTGCACGCCCGGTTCCAATCCGTCGCCTACCTTCAGCGCCCGCGTTTTTTCCACCAGACATTGCACAAAGCGGCCATAGATCCCGCGCTGGACGTAAATGCGGTTGGCGGCGATGCAGGATTGGCCGGTGTTGCGGAATTTGGCCAACATGGCTCCCTCGACCGCTTTCTCCAAATCGGCGTCGTCAAATGCAAGGACCGGATTCAGGCCGCCCAGTTCGAGCGAGAGCGGTTTGATCTGTGCCGCCGCGCCCGCGATCAGGCTGCGGCCGACCTCGGTCGATCCGGTGAAACTGATTTTGCGCAGGAGCGGGTTTTCCAGGAACTCGGCGGCGATGGCCCCGGCTGAACCGGCCGCCAACTGAAACACGCCCTTGGGCAGGCCGGCCGCATGGCAGGCCTCGGCGAAGGCGACGTTGCACAACGGCGAGGCGCTGGCCGGTTTCAAAATGGCCGTACAACCGGCCGCCAGCGCGGGGGCGACTTTGCGCACACCGAGCACGAGGGGAAAATTCCACGGGCTGATGGCGCCCACCACGCCGATGGGAGTCTTGACAACCAGATTGCGTTTGCCATCGGTTTGATGCGGAATCACCCGTCCGTAAGCGCGCCTGGCCTCCTCGGCGAACCAGTGAAGGTGATCGACACTCATGGCCAATTCGCTCAGGCTTTGGGCCAGCGGCTTGCCGGCTTCGAGCGTGATGGTGCGGGCGATTTCATCGCGACGGCGATCCAGTTCGTTGGCGATCTTGTGCAGGAATTCGCCGCGCGCCTTGGCCGTCAGCGCGCGCCAGCCGGCGAAGGCGGCATGGGCGTCCTCGATCGCCCGTTTCAACCGGGGACGGTCCACGGCGGACATTTCGGCAATGACCTGTGCGGTGGCGGGATTCCGGACGGAAAAATGTTGGTCCGTCGTCAGGAACTCCCCATTGAGATAAAGCGGATAAATTTTCATGATATTCGTCATGCGTTGCTCTGGCGCGTTTTCATACTGTTCGTAATCCTAATCTTAATCTTCGGGTTTGAAAAAGGAGATTAGGACTAAGACAAGCCGTACCGAGCGGCTTGCAAAAGAGCTTGTCCAAATTCGCCTGGTCATTATTCTGGCGGACATGACGAACCTTGCAAAGTCCCAACCGGACGCATTATGAAACCACATTCTTTCCCAACCGTCGCCTTGACACTTTTCTCCTTCGTTGCCGCCGGCGCCGCGGCTCCATTCGGACCCTCATTCTACGGAGATCCTCCGGACGACCATCATCCTTGGGTGGTCCATGATGGAAACCGCCCGCAACCGACCATCGTCACTCCGGGCACGTTCAGCACCCAGGAGCAACCCGGCAAACCCCCTTCCGACGCGGTGATTCTCTTCGACGGCACGGATCTCTCGAAATGGGAAGCGGATGAAGGCAAGGGCATTCCGACCAAATGGGTCATTAAGGAGGGCGCCATGGAATGCGTCCCCGGCTCCGGCTACATTCGCACCAGGGAAAAATTCGGCGATTTCCAATTGCACGTCGAATGGGCTGCGCCCACCGAAGTCCAAGGCGACAGCCAGGGCCGCGGCAACAGCGGCGTTTTCCTGATGGGTCTGGTCGAAGTGCAGGTTCTGGATAATTACAATAACCCCACTTACGCCGACGGGATGGCGGGCGCGGTTTACGGCCAGAACCCGCCATTGGCCAATGTCTTGCGTCCGCCCGGCGAATTTCAATCGTATGACATCGTTTTTCGCCGACCGCTCTACCGCCACGGCCAGTTGTGGGATCCGGGCTACGTCACCGTTTTCGAGAATGGCGTTTTGGTGCAGGATCATACCATGATCGAAGGCCCGACGGGCCACATGAAGCGCACCAGAGCGGAGACTTTTCCCGACACCGGGCCGATCAAACTCCAGGACCACGGCAACCCCGTGCGCTTCCGCAACATCTGGTATCGCCCGTTGCCGCCGCGATTGATGGAAGGCAGCACCGACGGCTACCTGACCACCGAGGCTACCCTGGCCAAGCGCAAGGAAATCGCCGCCTCGATCCGGCAGGATGCGCAAACGCTGGAAAACGTCGCCAATCCCCTGCCCCAACTGTTGCGCCTGGCCGAATCTCTCGTCTATGAAAATGATGAGGCCACGTCCAGCAAGGTGCAACAAATGGCCACCCAATACGTGGCCGATCTGGGCCAACTTTCCGGCGATAGTCTTGCCGCGAAAAAGGACGACGCCAAACGCTTGCGCGATGCTTTCGTCTTTCTCGTCGGCTGCAAGGTCTTTCCGAACCATTGGGAACCGAAGGCCAAACTTGACCAAATCATCAAGCACCAAAATTGGGACAAGCGGTCAGCGGGCGGAAATCATTAACGCCATGAAAATGAAGAAGCCAATGTTTATCGCGGCGCTGTTCGCAGGAGCCTTGCTTTCAGACCAGGTTTCCGCGGCGGATTTCAAGTTCGGCGCTCATACCATCACGGTGCCCGACGGCTTTGAGGTGGAGTTGATTGCCGGGCCGCCACTGGTCGAACGACCCATTTCCGCCGACTTCGACGAGCAGGGACGCCTT
>Ga0302324_100020885_pt1 | contig 12785 bp, 15 predicted proteins | sample Palsa_T0_1_FD_201949 | JGI IMG/M metagenome (GOLD analysis project Ga0302324, IMG submission 201949) | Peat permafrost microbial communities from Stordalen Mire near Abisko, Sweden - Palsa_T0_1 | ecosystem: Environmental > Terrestrial > Soil > Palsa > Peat permafrost | place: Sweden: Abisko...
CGCCCTCCGCGCGAATGGCTTCCACGGCGCGATACAGATCGGCGGGGGCCAGTACGGGCTCCACGTGTCCACCGGGGCGCACGGTCAGGTCGCAGCCGGCGAAGCCCAGGTCCTTGAGCACGCCGCCCAGGTCGGCATAATGGATCTTGGGGAGGTGCTTGGAGAACAGGCAGATGGTGGGCATGGCGCGGGGTGTTTGCGCGCGGATTTGCAGCGCGGCGGCGCCGACGGCGAATGCTCTTCTGGTGAGGCGGTCCATCAATGGCTATTCTAAGTCCAGTGGCGCGCACGATCCTAGTTCACGGCCACCGTGGCGCGCGCGCCATGCGGCCGGAGAACACCTTGCCGGCCTTCGCGTACGCCATCGCGGCGGGCGCGGACGCGCTGGAGATGGATGTGGCCGTGACGCGGGACGACGCGGTAGTGGTGTCGCACGAGCCGAAATTGAACCGGCCGATCCGCGACCTGACTCTGGAAGAAGTGGAGCGGTGGGACTGCGGCTCGACGCCCAACAAGCGGTTTCCGAAGCAAACACTGGTCCCCGGCGCGCGCATTCCCACGCTGGACCAGGTGCTGGATCTCGCGGAGCGGGGGCGGTTCCTGTTCAATATCGAAATCAAGAGCTTTCCGGAGCGCCCGGCGCTGACGCCTCCGCCGGAACATTTCTCGGAATTGGTGTTTCAGGCCATCCGGCGGCATAAACTGCAGCATCGCGCGATCGTGCAATCCTTCGATTTCCGCACGCTGCACGCCATGCGCAAACTGGCGCCCGAGATCCGGCTGGCGGCGCTTTACGTGGGATCGCCCAAGAGCTTCCACAGCATCGCGCGCGAGGCGGGCGCGGATATGGTGGCGCCTTACCACGCTCTGGTCAGCGCCAGACGCGTCCGGGCGGCGCATAGCGAAGGACTGCAGGTGGTGCCGTGGACGGCCAACAGTCCGCGACAATGGAAGCGTCTCATCGCCGCGCAGGTAGATGCCATCATCACCGACGACCCCGGCGGACTGATCGCGTACCTACGGGAGCGAGGGCTGCATCAATAAATCTCGAAACAGAAAACCTTGTTTGAATCCTGCGGCGTCAGCGTATATTCGCCGTTTTCCAGAATATCGTCCACTTCCAGCTTGTAAAGGTTATCTTCGAGGCGCGTGACATTGAGCCGGATAGGACGAGCCACCACCTTTTTCCGGCGCGCGAACAGCATCTCGCGGCGGCCGCCCTTGGACTGCATTTTGTAGAGTTGCATGCGATCCGCCTGGATTTCCTCCACAATCATGAGGAAAGCCGGCGAGGAGAGCGGTGTGCGCGCCGTTGAGTTGGCGCCGGGGATGGTGTAGGTGACGTCGCCCTTGCTGCCCTCCTGAGTAGCTTCCAGGCTTTCGGTAGGTACCAGGTTGTCGGCGTGTATCAGGTAGGGAAGATCTGGCTTGGAGGGGCGCGGGCCATCGTATTTCTCGGCCAGTAAGGGGCATACGCACAATAGGAGGACTGGGAAGCATTTCCGCATATGAATACTTTAGCGCGTGGATAGGCGAACTTTTCCTCGCGGGAAGAGCCGGCTGACAGCCGGCTGCGGGCACGATTGCCCGCCCCACGGTGAAGTGTGGAAACTGCAGAGGCAGGCAGATTAGCGGGAAGCGGCGTGGATGGCTTCCAGCACGCGGTCGAGCTGCTTTTCATCCACCGGCTTGGCCAGCACAAAGCGGCTCTCGCCGGCGAAATCGGCAGAGAGGTCCGCGTTGTAGGAATCGGAAAGCAGCACGAATCCGCCCACGCGGGCTTTCACCTGCTCCGCGGTTTCCACCCAGTTCAAACCGGGCGCGTGCACCGAGCAGAAGATGGCATCGAAGCGCAGACGCTGCGCCAGATCGAGGCCTTCGTCGGAGCTATTCACCGGCACCACGCGGTATCCACGCATGGCCAACATTCCGCGCAACTGCGTCTGGATGGCTTCGGATGGATCGATGACCAGCGCCGTGAGCGTGTGCGCGCTGCCGCGGCCGTTCTCAAGCGCCGCGCCGCCGGGCTTCTCGCGAGCCGCGCAGGGCAACTCCACTTGAAACGCCGGATCGGCGGCGGCCTGCTGCACCAGCCGGATCTCGCCGCCGTGGCCGGTGATCAGACTGCGGCAAACGGCCAAACCCGTGCCACCGGACACATCGTCCGCGCCCGGCACAAATGGGTCCGCGGCACCCTTCGCTCCGCTAAAGCCGATCTCCACCAAGATGCGCCGGGCCACCAAACTGGTGCGGATGGCGATGGTCTTCTCGCTGGACTCCGAGAGAGACTGTTCGGCGTGCACCAGCAGGTTGAGGAAGACCTGCTCGAGTTGGCCGTGCGATCCCAACACAATCATGGGATCGTCGGCCAGCAGGCTGCGCGCGCGAATACCGCGCACTTTCCACTCGCGCTCGCGGAACTCGATCAGGTTCCGCAACAGGCCATTCAACTCGACCGGCTGGGTCTGGGCCTGGCCCGTACCGGCAAATCCCACCAGCCGGTCGACGATCTCCGACGCGCGCTGCGCTTCGGCCGCGATGCTCCCCAGGTCCGCCGCTCCACTGCCGGTTCTGGAGAGGCCGGCTATAGCGGCTAAGGGCGTTCGCAGATCGTTGACGATCCCGGAGATGAGCTGACCGACAGCCGCCAATTTCTCGGTGCGGAAAAGCTGCTCGCGGACGGAACGCTGATCAAGCAGCTTGACGGCCACGCCGATCTGGTTGGCCAGATGCTGCGCCAGAGTCTGCTCCTCGTGGCTGAAAACGCGGGCGCGTTCGTGCTGATCCATCTGCACGATGCCCAACACCTCGCCTTGCGCCAGCATGGGTACGAACAGCAGCGACCGGGGCGCGGCCGATCCTATGTGCCCAGCCACGGGAAACGGGCTGCGGGAGATGTCGGGGATGGCCAGCAGGGTGCGGTAATGGAAGCAGGCCACCGCGCCGGCTTGTGGCCCGGCCGGCGGCGCAGACAGCGGAATGGAAGCCGGGTCGGAGCCGCTTCTGTCCACCGCATCCAGCGTCTTGGCATGGCGGTTGTACAGGTACAGTTCCGCGGTGGTAACTCCGAAGATTTTGGGCACCACCGCTTTCACCTTGCGCAGGATCTGTTCGGTGGAAGAGGCGCCCAGGATCTCCTCGCCCAGTTCATAGGCCCGGCGCAGCAATTCACGCTGACCGCGAAGCCTTTCGTCGCGGCGCCAGACCACGAAAACAACCACGGCGATGGCGAAGACCCCGACCGGCAAGGCCACCTGCAGGCCGATGAGCAGAGGGGAGCCGGTCATGACATGTCCGGAGTCTGCGCCCGCAGCCACGGTTCGAGTGCAGGGCTGAGGAAATCGTCGATGGCCAGATCCGCGCCCGGCAACTCGCGGTGGGTGGTGCGCAAGCCGACGATGCGGGCGCCGGCAGCTTGCGCCGCCTGCACGCCGGAATAGGAATCTTCGAATACGATGCAGTTGCGCGGCGGGATCGACAGCAAATGGGCGGCGAGCCGGTAAATCTCCGGATGCGGCTTGGGACGGCGCACCTGGTGACCGTCGACGACGACACGGAAATATCCGCGCAGGCCTCCCTTATCCAACACGAAGCCGACATTGGCCGGCTCGGCGTTAGTGGCTACGGCCAAGGGCCGCCCCGCATGGCGCTGGAGCAGAGCGCGCACGCCGGGCACCAGGGATTCCGCGAAGACGGGCGCCAGCAACTCCCTGTACAAAGCTTCCTTGGCGGACCCGTGGACGGCGATTTCCGCCGCGCTCAAGCCGGGGCCGAAAAAATCGGGGACGATCTCATCGTTGCGCCGGCCGTACATGCGGTCCGCCAAGGAATCTCCGGCGTCGATCCCATGGCGGCGGGTGTACAACATCCACGCCTGGGTGTGCAGCGGATTCGAGTGCACGATCACGCCATCCATGTCGAACACCATGGCCAGCCCCGGTTGCAGCCAGGCATCAGCCACCTAGCTGACCCTCCAGCCAGTTCATGTAATTGGGCGCGCCGGCCACTACCGGGACCGCCAGCACCTCCGGCACATCGTAGGTGTGCGCTTCTTTGAGCGTGTCCCGCAGCTTATCGAAGAGATGCAGGGAGGATTTGACGATGAGCAGGCACTCGGCGGCCGACTCGATGGCGCCCTGCCAGCGATAAATGCTGCGCGCGCCGGGCACGATGGTCACACAGGCGGCGACGCGGGCTTCCACCAGCACGTGCGCCAGCTTGGCGGCTTCTTCTTCCGTCGCGCAGGTGCTGAACACAACAATTTTATCCGTCATAAGAAAAAATACGTGAACAGATTTTGATTCCGATGTTAACATTATCTTCGTGGCTTGATGCGATGAGGTCGTCTTTCACCAAATTTGCCGGTATAGTGGCTGTATTAGCGGTCGCTGCGTATGCATTGATTGCGTTGCAAGGGCAGCAGGGCATTCCCGGATTAGTGGAGAAGCGCCGGCTGATTCAGGAATATGAAAAGAAGAACGCGGACCTGGCGCGCAAGATCGAAGAGCAGCGTGCGCGCATCGGGCGGTACAGCGACAGCAAGGCCGATCCGGATTTGGAGATCCGGCAGCGGCTGAAGCTGGTGAAGCCCAACGAAAAAGTGTTCATCCTGCAGGATCAGCCGCCGGCGCCCCCTCCGCCCGCACCGCGGCAGTGAGTGGTCAGATTTCCCTCTCAATCGAATTGGCCGAACCCAACCCGCCAGACCGACAGATCGGTCTGATTGCACGACTGGCGACAAGTTGTTATGATCGAAGCGTTGGCCAATGCAGTTCGCATGGGCATACCCAAGCCAGTCTGATGAAATGAGGAAGATGTATGGCAATCAGCGCGCGTAGTCCGAGCCACGAAACGGTGGCTGTGGCTGCTGGCACGTCAAGACGGCTCAATATCGTTCTTTCTGAAACGGCACAGTCAGACCTCTCAGAACTCGCCCTCCGAAACCGGAAGAGTATGCCGGAATTGGTCAGGACTGCTTTGGGGTTACTGAGGATCGTTTTGGCGGAAAACGAAAAGGGTAATCGGCTGGTAATCGTGGATGCCGAAGGCAATCCCAAACGCGAGATAATTCTTCCAGAATGAGGTGAAGTGAAGTCCTGCTTCTTTATTTCGCCAATAGGCAGCGCGGAGAGCGCCGAGCGAGTTGCGTCAAACAAACTGCTCAAGTTCATCATCGAGCCGGTGCTGAAACGGTGCGGGTACAAGAATCCGGTGAGAGCCGACCAGATCACCCAGCCCGGCGTAGTTACCAGTCAGATCTTCACCAAGCTCTGGAATGACGATCTGGTCATCGCCGACCTCAGTGGAAGCAATCCGAACGTGTTTTACGAGTTGGCGGTGCGGCATATCGCCCGAAAGCCCTGTGTACTGACGATCCGAAAAAGCGAGCGTTTGCCTTTTGACGTTGCTCCAAACCGCACGATCTTTTTGATTTCGATATTGAGGATGCGAACAAAGCTCAAGCGGAATTGGAGGCTATGATTACGGATACAGGAAATGAACCGGAGACTGTTGCCACGCCATTGTCGCTGGCCATCGACCTTGCCCCGCTGGACCGAAGCAAGAATCCAGTAGAGCAGGGAATTACAGAGATACTTTCCCTCGTTCAAGATATCCGAACCATCGTCGGTAACATGGCAAAGACCGCAGGGGATGCCCAGGGGTCATCGGGCGTAGACATCCTTGTGAAGGACCTCGATCAGAGGGTTGCTTTAGGCCCGGTCCGACCTCGAATGAGCCGTAGAAAGCCCTAAGCTCGTCAACCTTGCGGGTCGAAACACCTCGATGGTATCTTGCCCGAGCTTCACGTTGCCGCCACCTTTGAATTGGGGGCCCGTGGTTAGCAGTTGGAGCCCAAACACGGTGGCCAACGATACGTGGTCAGCAGGTGTCCACGCCCAGGGACGTGGTGCGGCAAGCCCGACGGTGCTCGAAATGAAATGAACTGGCCGTCACAGTATCGATATAGTCCCTGAGTTGCACAGGCTCAATTATGCCCGTGCCTGATCGTCATGTCTGAAAACGATCAGATTGTCCCCGCGCACATCATTCGGGCGCGGATAATATCGCTTGTTGCGATCAGGGTGTCACTACGAAACCGCCAACGGTTAATAGCCTCCCGCCGGGTGTCGTGACTTGAACCTTTCCCGTAGAGGCGCCGGCCGGGACGCTGGCCGTGATTTCAGTTGCAGAGACGACCGTAAAATCCGTGGGTATGCCGTTGAAGTCGACGCTGGTGGCGCCGGTCAGGTTCGTGCCGAGGATTATGACCTGGGTTCCGACGGGGCCCATCAGCGGCACTGTCTTGACGATGGGTGGCAGTCCCATGGATAGGCGGAAGATGGCGGCGTTCGACCCATAAAAGGCGCCGTCAGTGCCCTGAACCAGCCCGATCAGGGTATGGGCTTCAAGCCTGATGAAGTTGTGCAAGGTCGTCAGCGCGCCATCCGAGGCGATCTGAAAGATGGTACTGGAGCCGCCGGCGATATTATAGTAGGTTGTTCCGTAGAACTTACCGTCATTGGCTTCCACGAGCGAGGCCCAGGGTATGGCGCCCGGCGTGTCGTCGAAGCTGAACAACGAAGTGAAGGCTCCCTGGGGCGTGATCTTGAAGACCGTTCCTAAATCATAAGCTCCGCCACCCGCGGTTGTGCCGTACAAGTACCCGTCCGCGGCGGCGATCAACCCGTTATAAGGCGCATCGCCGTCGGTCCCATCGAAGGCGTGCAAAACGGTGTAAGTGCCCGTGGGACTTATAGAGAAAATTGTGCCACAGCCATAAAAGGTGCCACAGTTGCCGGCGGGAGGCACGATCCCGCCTTCCTGTGTGGCGCCGTAGAAATTTCCATCCGGGCCTTGCACGAGTCCGCCTACCGCCACATCGCCGTCTGAGCAACTTGGTTGGGAGCAAAAGTCATAGATGGTGGTCAACTCGCCCAACGGAGCGATCTTGAAGACGGTGCCGTGGCCGTAGGCCCCGCCGTACTCGGTTGTCCCGAAGAATTCCCCGCCGATGCCCTGAACCAGATTGCCGGAAGAAACCGAGCCATCCGTTGCCGGCTGGAAACTGTGCAAAGTGGTCAGGGATCCCTGGGGAGTCACCTTGAAGACCGTGCCTCCATTGTAGGCGCCGCCCTCCGAGGTGGTCCCATAGAAGTTCCCATCAGTGCCTAAAGTCAGCCCGGCAAAAGAGATCAAACCGTCGGCGCACTTGGGTTGGGAACAGAACTTATAGAGAGTCGTGATTGTACCCGATAACGTTACTTTGAAAATTGTGCCATTCAAGTTTTCGGTTGTGCCGTAGAAATCCCCATCGAGGCCCCGGGGTAAGGGGCGCGTCGGCGCCGATAGCGCCCTTAGGCCAATATGCCACGACGCTCAACTTCGGAGTGCCGGCTGTAACAGCAGTTACAGCGCAGAGTGAGAAAACGACGGCGGTTGTTTTGCTGTAAATAAAGTTGCGCACTAATATCTCCTTGCCGGTGCGGAAGTCAGAGTATATCAGACGAGATCGGCGATGTTGCCCTCTATGAGTACTGGAGCTACCGTCGCGCCGATTTTGACGTTGTGCATCGCGGATGCCTTGGTGGAGTTAGGTGAAAGGAGAGCCGGCGAAAGCCGGGCTACGCCCGGCGCGACGACAGGAGTGTCGTCGCGGCAGGCAAGAGTGCCCGCGCCACGTCAGGCATCGGCCACTTCGCGATAGACCGCGAGCACCTCGCGGGCGGTGCGGTCCCAGCTATAGCGGGCCGACTGGAGTTTGCCTTTAGCGGTGAGATCGGCGCGCAGATCTTCATCGAGCAGGGCTTCCTGGATGGCACGCGCGATCTCGAAAACGTTTTCGGGATTCACCAGCAGGGCCGCGTCGCCGAGCACTTCGGGCAGCGAGCTCACATTGGATGCCACTACGGGCGTGCCGGTGGCCATGGCTTCGAGCGGCGGCAAACCGAAACCTTCATAGAGCGACGGAAAAACAAACAGCGCGGCGCTCTCGAAGAAAATGCGCAGCGCGTCGAAGGGGACAAAACCGAGGAAGCGCACGGCCTTCTCGACGCGGCTCTGGACCACGGCGCGGCGCACCGAAGGGTAGCGCGAAATCTCGTCGCCGATGATAATCAGGTGCAGGCGGCGGTAGACCGGGTGGCGGGAGAGTTGCTCGCGAGCGACCGCGAAGGCCTCCACCAGGCGCGGGATATTCTTCTGCGGGCGGATGTTGCCGGCGTAGAGCAGGAACGGATAGTCGATCTGGTAGCGTTCCAGGATGCGCGCGCGGTCGGCTGTCGCGGGGCGAAAGAAGTCCGGATTGGGTGCATTGTGGACCACGCGGATACGGTCCGGGGGAATGCCCAGGGCGTCGCGGACGTCGCGGCGGGTGGCTTCGGAGACCGCCATGATGCGTTTGGCGCGCAACAATCCGCGGCGCATCAGGAAGCGGCGGGCGTCCATACGCAGGCCCGAGCCGGTATCGAACAGGAGGCTGGCCATGTCGTGAATGGTGACCACGTAGGGCTCCGTCATGAATAGTGGCACCTGGTTCAAGGGGATGTGGACCAGGTTGGGCGCCATACGGTGAAGGAACCAGGGAAAGGCCAGGTGATTGCGCTTGTAGGAATCGGTCCGGCGGTAAGGGGTGGTTTGAAAATTGGGCGGCAGAGTGGCGAACGACGCTACGTCCTCGGGCAGGGCGAGCAGGATGTAATCGTTCGACGAATCGATGGCTGCCAGGGCGTGCAGCAGACCGCGGATATACGTGCCAATGCCGAAGTCCCGCGCGCGGCGGACATCGAGCACGATGCGCAGCGGCATGGCCCGTGGTCAGGCCCGCGCCAGAGCAGGACGTTTCCATTCGTACAACGGAAACTTCTCGGTGAGCGCCTCCACCCGGCGCCGCACGGCGGCGCTGGTTTCTTCGGAGGCGACGTTCTGCAGGACTTCGGCGATGAGCGCAGCTACTTCACGCATCTCGGGCTCGTGGAAGCCGCGCGTGGTGACGGCCGGACTGCCCAGCCGAATGCCGCTGGGATTGAGCGGCGGATTCACATCGAAGGGGATGGCGTTTTTGTTGACGGTGATGCGGGCGCGGTCGAGGGCCGCTTCGGCTTCCTTGCCACGCACGCCCTTGGAGAATACATCCACCAGCATCAGATGCGTATCGGTGCCGCCCGATACCAGGTGAAAGCCCGCGTCCATCAGTCCGGCGGCCATGGCTTGGGCGTTGGCGATCACCTGCTTCTGATAGGCCACGTAGCCGGGCTCCATGGCTTCCTTAAAGCTGACGGCTTTGGCCGCCATGATGTGCACCAGCGGACCGCCCTGGAAGCCGGGGAAAACCGTCTTGTCCACGGCCGCCGCGAATTTCTCTTTGCACAGGATAAGTCCGCCGCGCGGACCGCGTAGAGTCTTGTGCGTGGTGGTGGTGACGATGTCGGCGTAATGGCAGGGATTGGGGTGGAGCCCGGCGGCGACCAGGCCCGATATATGCGCCATGTCCACGACGAAGAGTGCGCCGACGGAGTCCGCGATCTGGCGGAAGCGCGCGAAATCGAGGATGCGCGGATAGGCGCTGGCGCCCGCGAGCACCATTTTGGGCTGGTGCTCGGCGGCGAGGCGCGCGAGTTCGTCGTAATCGATGCGCTCGTCGTCCTGCCGCACGCCATAGGGCACGATGTGGTAAGTCTTGCCGGAGAAATTGAGCTTGTGGCCGTGGGTGAGGTGTCCGCCGTGGGCCAGGTTCATGCCCAGGATGGTGTCGCCGGGCTGCAGGACGGCGGCGTAGGCGGCTTGATTGGCCTGCGAGCCGGAATGCGGCTGCACGTTGGCGTGCTCGGCGCCGAACAGCTTCTTGGCGCGGTCGCGGGCGAGGTTTTCGACGATATCGGTTAACTCGCAGCCGCCGTAGTAGCGTTTGCCGGGATAGCCTTCGGCGTATTTGTTGGTGAAGACGCTGCCGGCCGCTTCCATGACCGCTTCGGAGGTGAAGTTTTCGCTGGCGATGAGCTCGAGCTGGGAGTGTTGGCGCTCGGCTTCGTGGAGGATGGCTTCGTAGATGTCGGGATCGACTTCGGCCAGGGGGCGGGAGAGGCGTTCCGATTCGGTGGTTTTCATAGCGGGGTAAGTCGATTTTAACATGTGGGGTACGCCTCCATTTGCTTTGCAGCAAGTCTCCAGACCCGTTCCTCGCGGGCCATGGTATTCCTCTGCTTGTGGGCTCTGGACCAGTGTGGCGGCATCGCAGACGAGGGAAATGCACAAGGCCGCCATTTGGGTTTGTGCATAATTATATGGATGTCAGCGCCCGCCTGGGTGAGCTGGTTTCGTTAGCGTGCCGGTTGCCACGAGGCCACTTGTGCGAGAAAGTAGATGAACGCCATGATGCCGTTCCTGTCAGGCTGGTTATCGCAGAGTATTCGAATGACTGGCGGGTCGAGCCGTTCCTGTAGCCAGTTTTCGGTCGGTGGGTGCTCGTCATCGAACAGCGGCTGTGAATCGTCCTTGTCGTTGAGGATGACTCCAAGAACGAAATCCATTTGGGAAACGGTGCGCAATAGATTCTGCCGCGCCTTCAACTGCTCTGTCAGCTTTTGCCTCTCAGCTCTAGTGCCAGTCCGCTTTATCTCAATGATCGCTCGGGTGGCAAAGATAGGAACCAGGGCAAACTCCGACGATTCGAAGATGGCCGGCATTTCGGAAGGGTCCCACACGATGAGGTCACATTGAGGCACATCCCGAGTACTGTCGTTCGCATGTATGACCGCTCCCGTGGATATCCGGAAACGAAGGCCGAGCATACTTCCGACCATGGACCGAAGCCACGCCTCTGCGTATGCGCCCGTAACGCACGGATTTGTAACGAAGGCGGAGAGCAAACCACTGGCCTGCAGAGGCTGCGCAAAAGCGCGGGCGTACAAATCCCAGTATTCATCCCAACGCTTCCACGCGCCGCTCATTTTGCACCATCCAGCGGCGGGTAGAAATCACCATTGTAGTCCGGCACATCTTCATGAAATTGCTTGCGGTAACCTTGTGGCAGATAAATGCGGGCAAGGTCCTCTAAACGGAACGCGAGCCCACCGTGCAAGCGCCACTCGCGCTCCATATAGTAATTGTGGGGATGATCCTCGGTCAGACCTTCTTGGAAAAACTTAATCCGCGCGAAGTGAGCTCCTCAAGCTCGCCGTGCAACTACTCGAAGCGGCCGCGCAGTCGGTGGCCCTCCGGCGTACCTGGCGCGGAGAACCTCGATAAACGGGGCGTGTATCCCTCAATCCGGGAGACGTATGCTTCGAGGTCGCTTTGAACGCTCTGCAATTCCGCATGTAGGTTGTCGAATCGGTCCGCGACGTTCTGGGGGCCGACACCGGCGGTCTGATTACGCGCGTTACCAGGTACATAGTAGACGGGAGTAGCACCCTTGAGACGAAGAAAGCTTTTAGGAAATGCGACGCCGAACGAACCGTACTTTGCCATGTGAATCGCGAGTTGTCCCGTTGGAATATCGCAGAAGCAGAGCATCGTGCACCTGATCGCCTCATCCGTCGAAATCGGCTTCAGTCCGTCGCTGCACATCACGAAGCCGGCGCCAAGCTCCCCGCGGTAGCTCGCCTGCAGCCAGCCCTGTGGCGGCGTCCTGGTGTCAGATGGGTGACCAAGAATCGTCAGGAGCAGGGCATATCGTTCGTCATCGGGCCGCCCCCGTCCGACAAAATGAGTAAGTTCGTTCGAGACGTAGGACCGATTCACGCTCTTATTGTCGCGCAAAGCTCGAAGGCAGGGCTGCTGGGCTGCTGGCAGGCTCCCAAGGCCGAGTCCGGACAACTTGGCGGCGCTCCGTGCTGCGGGGCGGGCCCTAATCCCGAGGGATGTCGACCTCGGCAAAGCTGCCGGGCTTGGCCGCGTTGACTGCCTCAACAACGCGTTGCATGTGAGGTAGAAGGCGCGGCCATTGCTGCTGGCCGAGAACCACGATTGCGATTTTGCGGCCCGCCAGATTCTGCTGGTGGCGGATGTTTTTGTCGGTTGTCAGCAGTAGGTCGAACCCGGCATCTTCCGCCGCGGTGAGCAGATCGCCATTCTTGAGCCTGCCCCAGCCTTCCTGCGCCGCCGTGCGTACCGTGTGGGCTTTTGAGATACGGACGGATCGGCACAGGAGTTGCTTGATCGAAAATAATGAGCATCTAAGGCGCGTAAACAGGGACCCGATCAAGACTCCGGGCGGCAAATTCGATAACCGCCTTGACCTGTTCGCGGTCCAGCCCGTCGAACCATTCCATAATGTCGTCGATATTGGCTCCGGCTTCCAGATTCTCGAAGATGGCGGACACCGGCATGCGCGTGCCTTTCAAAACCCAGGCGCCGCTCACCTTGCCGGGGACGCTTTCCACAGCGGGGCATTGCGACCAATCGAGACTCGGCATTTGTTCGGCCTCCCTGTTTCATGGTACGCCAGATGGCACTGGAAAACCGCGGCTGAGGAGTGAGTGCCGAACAAAGCCTATGTGATTGGATTTTATGGGGACGGGTTTGTTGGGGGGCGTTGTGGCGGGGTGCGGGGTTGGATTTTGGCCACGGATGCACACGAATAAACACGAATAAGCAAGGACGGGAGAGACACGTTTGGTGGGACCGGGGGGACTGGGGAATGGGTTGTCAAAGAGCAGGGGTTGGATTGGTTAGCGGGTGTCGGGGGCCATCACGTAGACGTGGCCGGGATCTTCGGCCGGCTCCGGATGCGGGGGCTGCGGGACTGGGGGCTGCGGGGCCGGAGGTTGGGGGCTGGGGGCCGGGGT
>Ga0302324_100020889_pt1 | contig 12785 bp, 12 predicted proteins | sample Palsa_T0_1_FD_201949 | JGI IMG/M metagenome (GOLD analysis project Ga0302324, IMG submission 201949) | Peat permafrost microbial communities from Stordalen Mire near Abisko, Sweden - Palsa_T0_1 | ecosystem: Environmental > Terrestrial > Soil > Palsa > Peat permafrost | place: Sweden: Abisko...
GCCCTGGCTGCGATGGGCTGGTATCGGCAACCGGTTCACCAGGCCACATCGTCGCCGCAGGAACGCGCCAGAACCGCACCTAGAGTTACCGTTCATGGCGGACGCTCAGGAGGAATAGGGCATGCTGCCGGAACCGGGCGAGCAAGAACGCGGTGAAATCATCCGCCGTCTTGAGCGCGAGTACCAGAAAGCGGAGGCAAAGCTTCGTAAGGCCAGCCACGACCATTCGATGGCGCGCGCGGACAAGCACAATGCGGAGGCGCGCCTTTTCCGCGCGCAATCTCCGCCGGATGCCAACAACTTCTGCCTTCTGTGCTGGGTCACTCATCAGCGGCTAAGTTACCTGCGGCCCGTACCAAGCCCAGAGCCCCGCCTGGTCGATCAGTGGAGGTGCCAGGCCGACGACTGCGGCCACATTGAAGATCGAAGGACCGGGATGAGGTGAACGGAACAACGCGCCGGCGATTGCGAACAAAACGAGAAACTGAGATCGTCGCCGCTTCTGTCCGGGTTGAGTCGCTTTGTTCCGATGGTCTTCGCCTACCTCGACACCTTGAACCCGGAGCAGCGTCGTGCCGTCGAACACGGCGTGGAGGCGGGCAGCGCGCCCGCGGCTGAACCGCTGCTGATCATCGCCGGCGCCGGCTCGGGCAAGACCAACACCCTGGCTCACCGCGTGGCGCATCTGATCGTCAACGGCGCCGATCCGCGGCGAATCCTGCTGATGACCTTTTCGCGCCGCGCCGCCAGCGAGATGACCCGGCGGGTCGAACGCATCGGCCGGCGGGTGATGGGCCACAAGGCCGCGGTGCTGACAGACTCCATGGCCTGGGCCGGGACCTTCCATGGCATCGGCGCGCGGCTGCTGCGCGAGATCGCCGACCAGATCGGCCTCGACCCCGCCTTCACGATCCATGACCGCGAGGACGCCGCGGACCTGATGAACCTGCTGCGCCACGAGCTTGGCTATTCCAAGCTCGACAGCCGGTTTCCAGCCAAGGCCACGTGTCTCGCGATCTACTCTCGGTGCGTGAACGCCCAGGCGCCGCTGGACGAGGTCCTGGCGTCGGTCTTCCCGTGGTGCCGAGCGTGGGTCGTCGAACTCAAGGCGCTGTTCGGCGGCTACGTCGAGGCCAAGCAGAGCCAGAACGTGCTCGATTACGACGATTTGCTGCTCTACTGGGCCCAGGCCGTGACCGACCCCCAGTTAGCCGCCGAGATCGGCGGGCGCTTTGACCATGTGCTGGTCGATGAGTACCAGGACACCAACCGCCTGCAGGCCTCGATCCTGCTGGCGCTGAAGCCCGACGGCCGCGGCCTGACCGTGGTCGGGGACGACGCCCAGTCGATCTATGCGTTCCGGGCGGCGACAGTGCGCAACATTCTGGATTTCCCGGATCAGTTCTCGCCGCCGGCGACGGTGATGACGCTCGACCGGAACTATCGGTCCACCCAGCCGATCCTGACGGCCGCCAACGCGGTGATCGACCTGGCGGCCGAGCGCTTCACCAAAAACCTCTGGACCGAGCGGCAGTCCGATGGCCCGCCGCGGCTGGTGACTGTGCGCAGCGAGACCGACCAGGCGCGCTATGTGATCGAGCAGGTGCTGGAGCGCCGCGAAGCCGGCACGGCCCTGAAGCAGCAGGCCGTGCTGTTCCGCGCCTCACACCACAGCAGCGCGCTCGAGGTGGAGCTGACCCGCTGCAACATTCCCTACGTGAAGTTCGGCGGCCTGAAGTTCCTCGACGCCGCCCACGTCAAGGACGTCATGGCGCTGCTCCGCTTCGTCGAGAACCCGCGTGATCGCGTGGTCGGATTCCGGGTAATGCAGCTGCTCCCCGGCGTCGGGCCGGTTTCGGCGCAGCGGGTCCTGGATCACATCGCGTCCAGCGCATCTCCGATCGTCGCCCTACCGTCTGCGCCGGCGCCGGCGCGGGTCGGCGCCGATTGGAAAGGCTTCGTCGACCTTGTCGCCGACCTCGCTAGGGGCGATCTAAGCTGGCCAGCCGAACTGGAGCGGGCTCGACAGTGGTACGAGCCGCACCTGGATCGCATCCATGAGGATGGCGAGATACGCCTCGGTGACTTGCTGCAATTGGAGCAGATCGCAGCCGGCTATCCTTCGCGCGAGCGGTTCCTGACCGAGCTGACGCTGGACCCGCCCGACGCCACCTCCGACCAGTCCGGCGTGCCGTTGCTGGACGAGGACTATCTGATCCTTTCGACCATCCATTCGGCCAAGGGGCAGGAATGGACCTCTGTTTTCGTGTTGAACGCAGTCGACGGTTGCCTGCCGTCTGACCTCGGCACCGGCGCCACTGCCGAGATCGAGGAGGAGCGCCGGTTACTCTATGTGGCGATGACTCGGGCCAAGGACGATCTGCACATCATGCTGCCTCAGCGCTTCTTCGTGCACGGCCAGCAGGCGATGGGCGACCGCCACGTCTACGCTTCGCGGACCCGGTTCATCCCGAAAAGGCTGCTCGATCTCTTCGAGAAGACATCTTGGCCGCTCGCGGAGCCGGCGACGGCGGCGGTCGGCCCAGCTCAGCCGCCACGCGTCGATGTCGCTGAGCGGCTGCGCGGGATGTGGCGCTGACGCCGGTGGGCGAAGCGCTCCGCAAAATCATTCACGTCGACATGGACGCCTTTTACGCGTCCGTCGAACAGCGGGACAATCCCGACCTTCGGGGCAAGCCGGTCGCGGTGGGCCACGGCGCCCGCAGAGGCGTGGTCGCGGCGGCAAGTTACGAGGCACGGCAGTTCGGGGTCCACTCGGCGCTGCCGTCCGTGACGGCGTTGCGTAAATGCCCGGAGCTAATTTTCGTGCCGCCACGCTTCGAGGTTTATCGGGCGATCTCCGGTCAGGTTCAGGCGGTCTTCGCCGAGTTCACTGACCTGATCGAGCCGCTGTCGCTGGATGAGGCCTATCTCGACGTCACCGCCAACAAGGCGGCTCTTCCGACGGCCTGGCTGACCGCCAAGGCGATCCGCGCCCGGATACTGGAGGAGACCGGCCTGACCGCTTCGGCTGGCGTCTCCTACAACAAGTTCCTGGCCAAACTCGCCTCCAGCCAGCGCAAGCCGAACGGTCAATTCGCGATCATGCCGGAGGAAGGCGCGGCGTTCATCGAAACCTTGCCGATCACCAAGTTTCACGGCGTCGGCCCGGCGACGGCTGCGCGAATGCATACCGCTGGGATTCAAACCGGCGCCGACCTAAGGGCGTGGTCGCTGCAGGACCTGCAGCAGCGCTTCGGCAAGGCCGGCGGCTGGTACCACGCTATCGCCCGCGGCGAAGATCATCGGGCGGTGAATCCCAACCGGGAGCGGAAGTCATCGGGCTCGGAGACCACGTTCGGGGAAGATCTGGTCGATCCGGCTCGCATTGAAGAAGGCGTGCTCGCCATGGCCGATGATGTCTGGGCCTGGTGCGAGAAGACTGGAGCGCGCGCCCGCACCGTCACCGTGAAGATCAAGTGGGCCGATTTCCAACAGTCGACGCGGAGTCATTCATTGGCGAGCCCCCTCGGCAGCAGGTCTGCGCTGCATGAGGCCAGCCTCGGCTTGATCCGATCAGTGTTTCCACCGCCAAAGGGCATTCGCCTCGTCGGCGTGACGCTGTCGAATTTCGCGGGGCCAAAGGCTGACCTTGCCCAGGGGGCGCTGCTCCTCCCCGAACCGCCTCGAACTAGGTAGGCGCCTAGGCGCCATCAGCAGAACTTTCCTTCCGGCCCGAAAGCAGGCCATGGGGAGCGCGCTTCCGCAAGTCCACTGACAATTCACGTTTTGTTCCGAACGGCGACGTCGGGTACATTCCGGGCGAGCCCGGAGTCGGAGCGGCGAACAGGAGAGATGCGCGTGGTTGCGGCTCCGCCTTTCGCCTGTCCTTGCGCGCCAGCGCGCTACTACGCCTGATGCCTTGTTGATCCGCAGCAGTTCCCTCCCTCATTAGTCGCCCCGTCTCTGGTCAGCGATCGCGCGGCCAAGTCTGTGGGGGGCACCGGTGGGCGTCACAGCCATCAACTCTGAAGCCAGGTCGCGCGGCGCCCGGATGCTGCGGACCGCCCTTGGGCCAGCGATCGCCAGCTGGCTGGAAGACCCCGGCGTCGTCGAAGTGATGCTGAACCCCGACGGGCGGCTCTGGATCGACCGCCTGGCCGGCGGGCTGGAGGATACCGGCCAGCGCCTCGGGCCAGAGGACGGCGAGCGGATCATCCGCCTGGTGGCGCACCACGTCGGCGCCGAGGTTCACGCCGAGCGCCCGCGGCTCTCGGCCGAGCTGCCCGAAGGCGGTGAGCGGTTCGAGGGCCTGCTGCCGCCGGTGGCCGCCGCGCCGACCTTCGCCATCCGCAAGCCAGCCGTCGCCGTCTTCACCTTGGCCGACTACGTCGCCGCTGGGATCATGGATGCAGCTGCGGCGGGCCGGCTGGCGGGGGCCGTTGCCGCGCGCCAGAACATTCTGGTCGCCGGCGGCACGTCCACCGGCAAGACCACCCTGGTCAACGCGCTCCTCGCCGAAGTCGCCAAGACCGACGACCGCGTGGTGCTGATCGAGGACACCCGCGAGCTGCAATGCGCCGCGCCGAACCTGGTGGCGCTGCGCACCAAGGACGGGGTCGCGACGCTCTCGGACCTGGTGCGCTCGTCGCTGCGGCTGCGCCCCGACCGCATTCCGATCGGCGAGGTGCGCGGCGCCGAGGCGCTGGAGCTATTGAAGGCCTGGGGCACCGGCCATCCCGGCGGCATCGGCACGCTGCACGCCGGCTCGGCGCTGGGGGCGCTGCGCCGGCTCGAGCAGCTGATCCAGGAGGCGGTGGTCACCGTTCCCCGCGCGCTGATCGCCGAGACCATCGACATCATCGCGGTGCTGTCCGGACGCGGGGCCGAAAGGCGACTCGCCGAACTCGCCGAGGTCCAGGGCCTGACCCCAACCGGTGACTACTGCCTTGCGCCGGCGCGCCTGCGCCGACCCGCCACGAGCGGGCAAGGGGGCTCGCCGGAAGCCGTCCCGTCTTCATCGTCCAGCCTTTCCGGAGACCTTGCATGATCCGCCGCCGTCTCGCTCGTTCGCTCGCCGCCGCCACAGGGTTCGCCTTGACCGCCGTCAGTGCGCCGGCCTGGGCGGCCGGTTCGTCGATGCCCTGGGAGACACCGCTCAACCAGATCTTGCAGTCGGTGCAGGGACCGGTGGCCAAGGTGGTCTCGGTGATCATCATCGTCGTCACCGGGCTGACGCTGGCGTTCGGCGATACCTCCGGCGGCTTCCGTCGGCTGATCCAGATCGTCTTTGGTCTGTCGATCGCCTTCGCCGCCAGCTCGTTCTTCCTCACCTTCTTCTCCTTCGGCGGCGGGGCGCTGGTCTGATGGAGGCGCCCCTTCCCGGGTTCGAGGCGCCGGTGCATCGGTCTTTGACTGAACCGATCCTGCTCGCGGGCGCGCCGCGTTCGGTCGCCATCCTCAACGGCACGCTGGCCGCCGCGGTCGGGCTGGGTCTGCGCTTGTGGGTCGCCGGGCTCGCCTTCTGGCTCATCGCCCATCTCGCCGCAGTCTGGGCCGCGCGCCAGGATCCGCACTTCGTCGACGTGGTCCGCCGCCACGTCCGCTACCCCAGCCACCTCATGGTCTGACCCCGGATGTTCTCCCTCTCAGAATACAATCAAAAGGCCGCGAAGCTTGCGGACTTCCTGCCGTGGGCGGCGCTGGTCGCCGCTGGCGTGGTGCTGAACAAGGACGGCTCGTTCCAGCGCACGGCGCGCTTCCGCGGCCCCGATCTCGACTCCGCGACAGCGGCGGAGCTGGTGGCCGCCGCGGGCCGCCTCAACAACGCGCTGCGCCGGCTCGGCTCCGGCTGGGCGGTGTTCGTCGAGGCGCAGCGCAACGCAGCTGAAGCCTATCCGCACAGCGAGTTTCCCGATCCTGTTTCGGCGCTGGTCGAGGCCGAGCGCCGCGCGGACTTCCTCGAGGCCGGCGCGCACTTCGAGAGCGCCTACTTCCTGACTTTCCTCTGGCTGCCGCCGGCCGAGGCGACCGGCGCGGCAGAGAGCTGGCTCTACGAGGGCCGCAGCGACCGCCATGTCGACTGGCGCGAGGTGTTGGCCGGCTTTGTCGACCGTACCAACCGGCTGTTCGCCCTGCTTGAGGGTTTCGTTCCCGAGGCGGCCTGGCTGTCGGACGCCGAGACGCTGACCTATCTGCATTCGACGGTTTCGACGGCGCGCCACGCCGTGCGCGTCCCCGAGACGCCGGTGGGCCTCGACGTGCTGCTGGCCGACCAGCCGCTCGCCGGCGGGCTCGAGCCCCGGCTGGGGACGGCCCACCTTCGTATCCTCACCATCTGCGGCTTTCCGACAGCCACCTGGCCGGGGCTGCTCGACGAGCTCAACCGACTGGCGTTCCGCTACCGCTGGTCCACCCGGGCCGTCTGCCTCGACAAGACCGACGCGGTGAAGCTCGTGGCGAAGGTCCGTCGCCAGTGGTTCGCCAAGCGCAAGTCGATCGCGGCGATCCTGAAGGAGGTCATGACCAACGAGGCCTCGGCCTTGATGGACACCGATGCGGAGAACAAGGCGCTCGACGCCGACGCCGCGCTGCAGGATCTCGGCGCCGACCAGGTCGGCCAGGCCTATGTCACCGCTACGGTCACGGTCTGGGACGAGAACCCGGCCCAGGCCGACGCCAAACTGCGGCTGGTCGAGAAGACCATCCAGGGCCGCGACTTCACCTGCATGGTCGAGCGGGCCAATGCGGTCGAAGCCTGGCTGGGCTCGCTGCCGGGCCACGCCTACGCCAACGTCCGCGCCCCGCCGATCTCGACCCTTAACCTCGCGCACATGATCCCGCTCTCGGCCATCTGGGCAGGGCCCGAGCGCAACGAGCACCTGGCCGGTCCGCCGCTCTTCTTTGCAAAGACCGAGGGCTCCACGCCGTTCCGGTTTTCCCCGCACGTCGGCGATGTCGGCCACACCCTGGTGGTGGGCCCCACCGGCGCCGGCAAAAGCGTGCTGCTGGCGCTGATGGCGCTGCAGTTTCGGCGTTATCCGGACGCCCAGGTGTTCGCGTTCGACTTCGGCGGCTCGATCCGCGCGGCGGCGCTCGCGATGAGCGGTGACTTCCATGATCTCGGCGGGGCGCTCTCAGACGCCCTCGAAGCCGCGGTCTCGTTGCAGCCGTTGTCGCGGATCGACGAGCCGGCCGACCGCGCCTGGGCGGCCGAGTGGCTGGCGGCGGTGCTCGGGCGCGAGCGCGTGGCGGTGACCCCAGAGGTCAAGGAGCACCTCTGGACCGCGCTCGGCAGCCTGGCGTCCGCGCCGGCGGCGGAGCGGACGCTCACCGGTTTTTCGGTGCTGCTGCAGTCGCAGGCGCTGAAGCGGGCGCTCATGCCCTACACGGTGGCCGGGCCCTGGGGCCGGCTGCTGGACGCCGAGGGCGAACGGCTCGGGACGGCGGACGTCCAGGCGTTCGAGACCGAGGGCCTGATAGGCTCGGCCGCGGCGCCCGCCGTGCTGAGTTACCTCTTTCACCGCATCGAGGGCCGGCTGACCGGACGTCCGAGCCTGGTCATCGTCGACGAGGGCTGGCTGGCGCTCGACGACGCCACCTTCGGCGCGCAGCTGCGCGAATGGCTGAAGACCCTGCGCAAGAAGAACGCGGCGGTGATCTTCGCCACCCAGTCGCTCGCCGACATCGAGACCAGCGCCATCGCGCCAGCGATCATCGAAAGCTGCCCGACCCGGATATTCCTGCCGAACGAGCGCGCAATCGAGCCGCAGATCACCGCGACCTATCGCAAGTTCGGGCTCAACGACCGGCAGATCGAGATCCTCAGTCAGGCCACCCCGAAGCGCGACTACTATTGCCAGTCGCGGCGCGGCAACCGGCTTTTCGAACTCGGCCTCGGGCCGGTCGCCCTGGCCCTTGCCGCCGCCTCGTCGAGGACCGACCAGGCGCAGATCGCCGCCATCCTCGCCTCGAGCGGCGCTGACGGCTTTGCGGCCGCGTGGCTGCGTCACCGGTCGCTGCCCTGGGCCGCGGACCTCGTGGCGGCCAAGCCGCCGCCATCCGTTTCCCCGCCGGTTCACCTGGAGGCTGCCGAATGAAACCCCATCGCCACTGGCTTGCGGTCGCCGCGAGCGTCCTCGTCATCGCCGCCGCCGCACAGGCTGGCGAGGCTCAGGTCGTCGTCTTCGATCCCAAGAGCTACGTGCAGAGCGTGCTCAGCGCCGCGCGCGAGCTGCAGCAGATCAACAATCAGATCGTCTCGCTGCAGAACCAGGCCCAGAGCCTGATCAACCAGGCCCGCAACCTCGCGAGCCTGCCGAGCTCGGCGCTTGGGATGTTGCAGTCGGACCTGACGCGCACGCAGCAGCTGCTGAGCGAAGCGCAGCACATCACCTACAACACCGGGCAGATCAATCAGGCCTTCGCCACCCAGTATGGCCAGGCGAGCCTGACCATGCCGCAGGTCCAGCTTGTGGCCCGCGCCCAGCAGCGCTGGCAGACCTCGCTCGGCGCGTTCCAGGACGCCCTGAACGTCCAGGCCGGCGTGGTCTCCAACCTGGCCAACGCCCGCACCCAGATGTCGACGCTGGTGACGGCCAGCCAGGGATCGACGGGCGCGCTTCAGGCGAGCCAGTCAGGCAACCAGCTGCTCGCGCTGATTGCCAAGGAGATCGCTGACCTGACGGCCGTCGTAACCGCACAGAGCCGCGCAGACGCCCTCTCGGCGGCCGACAAGGCGACCGCGCCCGCCGACGCCCAGGTGCGATTCAGCCAGTTCATGGCCGGCGGGACCTACACCCCGCCTACCGTCAGCATGTACCACTGATGCGCACGCTCACCGTTCGGGGCTGGGGGACGTTGGGCGCGATCCTGGTGTTCCTCGCGGTCGTCGTCGCCACGGCGGCGACGCTGTCGCAAAGGCCCGGCGTGCGGCCCGCCAGCTTCGCCGAAACCACGGTCGCCAACGATATCGCCCGCTGCAGCCACCAGGGAGACGCCGCCGAAAACGACCCCGCCTGCCGCGAGACGTGGCGGCAATCGCGCGCCCGGTCCCTCGGCCTGTCATCAGTGGCCCGGCCATGAACGACACCGGCGTCGTCGACACCTTCCTCAACACCTTCACGACCTACATCGACAGCGGCTTCGGGCTGCTGGGTGGGGAGGTGCACTTCCTGTCCGCCACCCTGGTGGTGATCGACGTCACTCTGGCGGCGCTGTTTTGGGCCTGGGCGCCGGGCGAGGACATCCTCGCCCGGCTGATCAAGAAGACGCTTTACGTCGGCTTCTTCGCGTTCCTGATCGGCAACTTCAACAACCTCGCCAAGATCGTGTTCGAGAGCTTCTCGGGCCTGGGGCTGAAGGCGTCCGGCTCGGCCATGTCCGCAAGCGACTTCCTGCATCCGGGCAAGATCGCCCAGACCGGCATCGACGCTGGCAAACCGATCCTGACTGCCCTGGGCCAGATGGCCGGCTTCCCCGGCGTGTTCGAGAACATCGTGCAGATCGTGGTGATGCTGCTGGCGTGGCTGATCGTGCTGATCGCCTTCTTTATCCTCGCGGTTCAACTCTTCATCACGCTGATCGAGTTCAAGCTGACGACGCTGGCCGGCTTCGTGCTCGTGCCGTTCGGCCTCTTCGGCAAGACCGCCTTCCTGGCCGAGAAGGTGCTCGGTAATGTGATTGCCTCCGGCGTGAAGGTGCTGGTGCTGGCGATCATTATCGGCATCGGCTCCACCCTCTTCGGCCAGTTCACCACGGGCGCCGCCGGCGCCGGCTCGAGCCCGGATCTTGAACAGGTGCTGACGCTGGCGCTGGCCGCGCTGACGCTGCTTGGCCTCGGGATCTTCGGTCCCGGCATCGCCACCGGTCTCGTCTCTGGCGCCCCTCAACTCGGCGCAGGCGCGGCGGTCGGCACGGCGCTGGCAGTCGGCGGCGTCGGCGTCGCTGGCGCCATGGGAGCGCGCGCGGCGATCGGCGGCATCGGCGCGCTCGCCGGCCGCGGCGGCGCTGCAGCCGCGATGACGTCCCGTCCGCGCCCCACCGGCTCGGGTGATCCCAACAACCGTCCGCCGTCGTCCCCCAGCGGCGGAAGCGGCGGCCCCGCTCCCCAGGGCGCCGCCGCGCCGCCTCCCTCGCCGCCTGGTGGCGGGGGAGGCGGATCGCCTGCCGCCGGAGGCGCTGCACAACCCTCGCCAGACGCAACAGCCGCGTCCGAACCCGCTTGGGCCCGACATCTTCGCACCGCCGGCCATGCGCTGCAGACCGCCGCGCATGCGGTCCCCACACACAGCGGCGGTGGCGGTGCGCAAGTGTCGGTCACCGAGGAGCCCTGATGAACCCGTTCAAGCGATCCGACGTCCGCTATGGCCGCACGCCCGTTCCTGAGACCCCGTACCAGAGGGCCGGCCAGGCGTGGGACGAGCGTATCGGCTCGGCCCGGGTGCAGGCGCGGAACTGGCGGCTGATGGCGTTCGGCAGCCTCGCGCTCGCGTCGGGGCTCGCCGCGGCGGTGGTCTGGCAGAACGCGCGCGGGACGGTCACACCCTGGATCGTGCAGGTGGATCGCCTCGGCCAGGCCCAGGCGGTCGGAGCTGCGACCGCTGGCTACCAGCCGACCGACCCGCAGATCGCCTGGCACCTCGCCCGCTTCATCGAGGACGTCCGGTCGGTCTCCGCCGATCCGGTCGTCGTCCGCAAGAACTGGCTGGAAGCCTATGACTACGTCACCTCTCAGGGCGCCCAGGCGCTGGGCGGATACGCGCGCGCCGACGACCCGTTCGCGAAGGTCGGGAAGATGCAGGTGGCGGTCGACGTTTCCAGCGTGATCCGCGACTCCCCCTCGAGCTTCCGCGTCGCCTGGATCGAGCGCCGCTACGTCGACGGACAGCTCTCCGCCACAGAACGCTGGACCGCCATCCTCACCGTCGTGCTGCAGACCCCAACCAGCGCCGACGCCCTCACGAAGAACCCGCTGGGCGTCTTCGTTCACGCCATCAACTGGTCAAAGGAGCTCGGCTGATGCGCCGCTGCCTCATCTCCATGCTGCTCGTCTCGACCGCCCTCCCGGCGCTGGCGTCGCCCCGCACCCATACGACCGCGCTCGATCGGGTCACCGAGGCCAATGCCGCGGCCCGGGTGCAGCCGGCGGCTGCCGGCTATGTCAACGCCGTGCAGGTCTACCCGTGGACCGACGGCGCGCTCTACCAGGTCTACGCCGCGCCCGGCGAGGTGACCGACATCGTGCTTGAGGCCGGCGAGGCGTTGTCCGGAACCGGCCCGGTCGCCTCCGGCGACACCGTGCGCTGGGTGATCGGCGACACCGAAAGCGGTTCGGGCGAGGCAAGGTGCGTGCACATCCTCGTCAAGCCGACCCGGCCGGATCTGCGCACCAACCTCGTCATCAACACCGACCGGCGCACCTATCACCTGGAGCTGCGGGCGACCCCGCAGGCCTACATGGCCTCGGTGTCCTGGCGCTACCCACAGGACTCGCTGATCGCCGTTCGCAGGTCCGCCGCTGACGCGGCCGCGGCCGACAGGCGGGCGTCGGATCGCGGCTTGACCGGCATCGATCTCGATCACCTGGATTTCCGTTACCGGATCAAGGGGCCGCACCCGAGCTGGCGGCCGCTGCAGGCGTTCGATGACGGGCGCCAGACCTTCATCGAATTCCCGGCCAACGTCGCCCAGGGCGACCTGCCCCCGCTGTTCGTCATCGGCGCCGACGGCACGTCGGCCGAGCTCGTCAACTACCGTGTCGAGGGCCAGCACATGGTGGTCGATCGCCTCTTCCAGACCGCCGAGCTGCGCCTCGGTGACAAGCAGACCGCTCAGCGCGTGCGCATCGAGAAGGCGCACTGAAATGAGCGCAGACGCCCAGCCGACTTCCGAAGCCGACATCGCCCGCGAGCTTCGCCTGCATACGCCGGCCACGCCGGTCGTACGCCTCTCGCGCAAGGCGCTGATCATCCTCGGCGTTGTCGCCAGCGCCGCCATTGCGGGCGCGGTGGCCTTCGCGCTGATGCAGAAGCCGGCAAACAAGGGTGGGAGCGAACTCTACCAGACCGAAGGCCAGCACCCGCCGGAGGCGATGGCGGCGCTGCCGGCAGACTATGCCAGCCCGGCGTCCAAGCCGGGCGGCGACATTCCTAACCTCGGGCCGCCGCTCCCAGGCGACTTGGGCCGGCCGATCCTCGCAGCCGGCCAGACGAACTCGGCGCCGCCGATCGGTGTGCCCGGCGCCGCGGCGCCGGGCACACCGACATCGCCGCCTGGTCCGAGCCCCGAGCAGCAGGCCCTGGCTCAGGAGCGGGAGTCCGCCCGCACCAGCCATCTCTTCACCCAGGATGCGCAAGGCGCGTCACCGGCCGCCACCGCACCCGCGACCGCCGCCGCGGCGCCCGGCGCTACGGAGAGTGTGCACGAGGTGGGGGAGGGGGCGCCGTCCGCGGCTGCTTCGGCAGCCGGCGACGTCAATCCTACCCGCCTGCAGCCACCGGCGTCACCCTATGTGGTGCAGGCCGGGGCGGTCATCCCCGCCGCCCTGCTGACCGGCCTGCGCTCGGACCTGCCCGGTCAGGTGGTCGCCCAGGTCACGGAGAACCTCTATGACAGTCTGACCGGCCGCATCCTTCTGGCGCCGCAGGGGTCGAAGCTGATCGGGACTTACGATTCCCAGCTGGTCTTCGGCCAGTCCCGGGTATTCCTGGCCTGGACCCGCCTCATTCTCCCCAACGGCAGATCGCTCGACCTGCCCCGAGAGCCAGGGACCGACGCGGCCGGCT
>Ga0302324_100020890_pt1 | contig 12784 bp, 16 predicted proteins | sample Palsa_T0_1_FD_201949 | JGI IMG/M metagenome (GOLD analysis project Ga0302324, IMG submission 201949) | Peat permafrost microbial communities from Stordalen Mire near Abisko, Sweden - Palsa_T0_1 | ecosystem: Environmental > Terrestrial > Soil > Palsa > Peat permafrost | place: Sweden: Abisko...
GGCCAGTTCGGCAAGAACCATCTCGGCGACCGTAACGAATTCCTGCCGACGGTGCACGGCTTCGACGAGTTCTTCGGCAACCTTTATCACCTCAATGCCGAAGAAGAGCCGGAAGATCCAGACTATCCGAAGGACGCCGAGTTCAAAGCCAAGTTCGGACCGCGTGGTGTGCTCAAGACCAAGGCTAGCGACCGCGACGATCCGACTGTCGGCCCGCGTTTCGGCAAGGTGGACAAGCAGACGATCGAGGACACCGGGCCCCTCGACAGAAAGCGCATGGAGACGATCGACGACGAAACGACTGCCGCGGCTATCGACTTCATGCAACGGCAGGTGAAGGCGAACAAGCCATTCTTCGTCTGGATGAACACGACTCGCATGCATCTCTACACGCACGTTCGCGCCTCGATGCGCGGTCAAAGCGGCATGCCGGACAACGAATATGCCGACGGCATGCTCGAACACGACGGCGACGTTGGAAAATTGCTGAAAGCTTTGGACGACCTCGGCATCGTCAACGACACATTCGTCGTCTATACGACTGATAACGGCCCGCACATGAATTCCTGGCCTGACGCGGCGATGACGCCGTTTCGGAGCGAGAAAGACACCAATTGGGAAGGTGCCTTCCGCGTGCCGGCGATGGTGCGCTGGCCGGGTCACATCAAACCTGGAAGCATCGCCAACGACATTTTTTCCAGTCACGACTGGTTTCCGACGCTGCTGGCGATACTGACGTGAAGGACCGGCTGTTGACCGGCTGGCAAACCGGCGGTCGTACCTACCGGGTGCACCTCGACGGCTACAATCAGTTAGGGCTCCTGACCGGCCAGCAAGAGCATTCCGATCGAAAAGGGTTCATCTACTTCGACGACGACGGCCAACTCGTAGCGGCAGCGGCGCTGTCGCCGCTTCGCGCGAGGTGACGCTCGGCAGGTTCAACGCCACGGTCAATGTCAATCTCAACGCTACGATAAAGGCCACGCCGGACCTGGTTTTCATCGCGCCATCGTACACCTTCGCGACTCCGGTGTTCGGCGGTCAATTGGCCGTTGGTGTCACAGAGGCTGTTGGGCGCAGCATTGCCGGCCTGGACGGGACGCTAACCCTGACCGGACCGGCCGGCGGCGTCATAAACCGGCAAGGCGGGATCGACGACGGCCGGGATGGGTTCAGCGATCTCTATCCGCTGGCGACGCTGAAATGGAATTCAGGGGTCAACAACTGGATGGTTTACGCGACGGGCGACATCCCGGTCGGCACGTACAACACGAGCAGCCTCGCCAACATCGGCATCGGGCACGGCGCCGTCGATAGCGGTGTCGGGTACACCTACTTCAATCCGCAAACCGGCAATGAGTTTTCCGCGGTCACCGGCCTGACGTACAACCTCGTCAATGCCAGCACCGGCTATCAGAACGGCATTGATTGGCATCTCGACTGGGGCGCGTCGCACTTCCTCGGCAAGACGGTGTTCGTCGGCGCTGTCGGCTATGTCTACGACCAGGTCTCCGCCGACAGCGGTTGCCTGCCGGCGCTGTGCCCGTTCGAGTCGCGCGTCGCGGCAGCCGGACCGCAGATCGGTTTCATCATTCCGGGCGCGTCGTTCCAGACCTATCTTAATTTCAAGAGCTACTGGGAGTTCGACGCTGCAAATCGGCCGTCAGGTTTCAATGCTTGGGTCACCCTTGCGTTCACACCGAGCCCGCCCTCGGAGAAAACAACGCCGCCGGCAATGGTCACCAAGGCACCGCCTCATTAAATTTGCTGGATTCGTCCGGTCTTGCCGATGATGTCGCTCAGTGCGGGGGCATGACGTCGGTTACGCCACCTTCAAAACCGGAGGCTTCAACAACGCAATCTTGCGCATGCCCTGCCAAATCTCGACCGGTTCGATTTTGGCGATACGACCTGCTTCCCTGATCGCAGCATCGTCATCGGCGCATTCGCGGTCGACGGGGAGACGGGCAACCTGGTCGTACTTGGTCAGCGTGTAAAAACGGTATTCCGCCACGGCAGGACTCCCCGAACGCCCCCGGGACCTAGTCCTGATTACGCTCGTGCAAAAATGTTGCGGAAATAAGGAAAAAACCCCGGCGGAACAGCCGGGGTTTCTGAACCAGCCCCTCAGACTTAAGCCAGTTTGACGTTCTGATAGCGGACGGTCGTTACCAATGACTGAAGGCTGCTAATCGCTCGATGCCAGCGCCCGAAAGAAAGGCCACGGGAGCTAAAGTTCCGTCTGGTCTTCGCGATGACGTCGCTTAGCGGCACATCGCGGACATTAGGAAAATCAGCGTTGCACCTGGACCGTCACGTGGGACAGGGCCCGAAATCGCCTCAGCAGGGATTGATAATACTCAGGTCCCCGCGGTTCTCGTGTTGCGACAGAAAGAATTGCCCCCAAATGGCCGGGCCCAAGTCGCCACAAATGCAGATCAGTTATTTGGTCGCCATCTGTCTCGATTGCGGCTCGCATACGTTCGGCCATGCCCTGGTCGGGGTTCATGTCGAGCAAAACGGCCCCCGTACCGCGCACGAGGCTGTAAGCCCAAACAGCGATAACGACCGCTCCAACCAGACCCACCACTGGATCCATCCATGTCCAACCCAGCAAGCGCCCAAACAAAAGGCCGATGATGACCGACAACGACACTGCCGCGTCCGCGAAAACGTGATGATCGCGGCCTGCATATTGTTGTCGCGATTAGCCGAACTGTCTGCGTGCTCATGCTCGGCAAATTCGACGGTGCTGGTTTCGTCATGGCTTGCTTCATGAGCGTGGTCATGACCGGAGTGGGAATGGCCGTGGGAGTGGCCGGGGGAGTGGCTATGATCATGTCCGCCGCCGCTCAGGAGAGAAAAACGCTTACAACGTTGACCACCAAGCCAAGGACGGCGATGGGGATTGCTTCATTAAAGTCGATTGGAACAGGCCAGACGAAGCGCATGGCGGCCTCGTAGCCAATCAGCAGAGCAATCATGGCGAGGATGATGGCACTCGAAAAACCCGCAAGATCACCAAGCTTCCCGGTACCGAAGGTAAAACGCGTATCGTTCGCATGCCGCCGCGCGTAGCTATAGGCGAGGGCAGCCAGCAACAGCGCGCTTGCATGGGTTGACATGTGCAGCCCATCCGCAACCAGCGCAATTGAGCCGAACATAAGGCCGCCGACGATTTCTGCCACCATCATGAAGGAGCACAACGCGATCACCATCCAGGTGCGGCGCTCGTTCTTTTCGTGGCCCTCGCCGAGAAATACGTGATTGTGGCTTGCAAGGTCGGTCATGATCGACACCTCAACGCTTCACTTCAGATAGGCGCGAACCACCTCAATGAGATCGTCGGCCCCTTCGTCACGTTCCTTGGCGGCAAGGGATGGTGCGGTGACATGACATTTGATGTGCTCCTCCATCACCTCCGCCATCAAGCCGTTGACAGCTCCGCGGACAGAAGCAATGACCCGCAAAACATCGGCGCAACCGATTTCAGCTTCGAGGGCGCGTTCGACTGCCTCGACTTGACCGCGAATGCGCCTCACGCGGGCTAGTAGTTTGGACTTTTCGCGGATGGTATGGGTCATAATGGGCCTATACTATAAATATCTTGCGGGGGCGAACAAGCGGACAGGCGCCGCTTTGCATTTAAAACTTTCGCGCCGCTTGAAGGGCCACGCGGATGCGATCGCATCGCGGGAACGGTGTTGCTCGTCATGACGAGGAGCGAATTGCGCCTTGCGACTTTTGTCGTTGTCCCTTGTGCGTCTACGGGCTTAAGTGGTTGCATCGGCCATTAACATGAATTGCGCACGGCTGAAGTGAGCAGTGCAGGGTGTGCACAGGCAAAGTGAGAGAGGACACGCGATGCAGGTTTTCATTCACGAGGATCAGCCGCTGGAGAAATGGCGCGACGGCGTCATGACGCGAATGCGCGTATCCGCGCTGAATGGGGGCCGGCAGCTGTGCATCTTCGATCAGTTCTGCGATCCGGGCCTTGGCGCGCCTACGCATCTGCACGCCGTGGAGGAGGTGCTGGAGGTTATCGACGGCGCCGCGGAGATTTGGATTGGTGAGGAAAAGTCGATCGTCCATGCCAACCAGTCGGTTGTGGTGCCGGCGGGTTCCAGACACGGATTCCGCAATGTGCTGAAAGCGACGCTGCACGTGCGGGCAACGCTCGCGGCGAGCATTTTCGAAGCGGCTTACGATAACAAGATTGAATCGTCGCGGCGCTGGTCGCCCGGCCAACCGGCATGACCGTGTAGCAATCGCAACAGAAAAATCTTTAAGCGAATGCCCAAAGCGTTTCGGCTTTACGAAAATGGCGGGCCTGATGTCCTGAAATGGGAGGAGGTTGAGGTTCCTTCTCCCGGCCCGGGGCAGGTCCTCGTTCGCCAAACTGCAATCGCCGTGAACTACCGGGACATCTTGGTCCGCAACGGCCTGCACGCGGTGAAACTGCCGAGCGGATTGGGATTGGAGGGCGCTGGCGTCGTCGAGGCTGTTGGCGCCGACGTCCGCGACATAGCGGTTGGAGATCGGATTGCATGCGTCTCCGGTCCGGATGGAGCTTACGCGGAAGCGCGGCTGGTCCCCGCCGCGCGGGTCATCAAGCTGCCGGACACGATCAGCGACCGTCAGGCTGCCGGAATGATGGTGCGCGGGATGACGGCGCGTTACCTCGTCCGCGAGACTTACAAGGTTGGGCCTCGAAGCAAAATTCTTGTTCATGCGGCGGCGGGCGGTGTCGGAACCATTTTGTGCCAATGGGCCAAGCATCTTGGCGCGGTGGTGATTGGAGCGGTCGGGAGCGAAGAGAAAGTGGCTGCCGCGCTTGGAAACGGATGCGACCACGTCATCAAATATGGTGAGGGCGACTTCAGCAGCGAGGTGAAGCGGCTGACCAACGGTGAGGGGGTGGATGCGGTTTATGATTCCGTAGGCCGAAGTACTTTCGAGCAATCCGCGCTTTCGTTGCGCAGACGCGGCTTCCTGATTTCATTTGGTGAGGCTTCTGGAGACCCCGATCCGGTACCGCCGCGCCGTTTGGGCCAGCTCGGCTCCCTTTATCTCACCCATCCGAGCCTGCCGGATTATACCGCGACCCGGGACGAACTGCTGACCACCGCGAACGAACTGTTCGAGATGGTGGCCTCCGGCAAGATTCGCACCGACATCACCGCTGAGTACGCCCTCCGCGACGCTCCCCGTGCGCACGCCGATCTGGAGGCGCGGAAAACGACGGGGGCGATCATTCTGGTCACATAGTAAGTGGGGATAGAGCGGGACTTACACTTGAGTCTTGTCGAGCTCCGCAAGAAGGTCGTCCAGATCGAGCCGGTGGGTGAACATCTCCAGCCCGCCGTCCTTGCGCTTCGGCCATTGCTCCTTGGGCCGGTCCCAATAAAGCTCGACGCCGTTGTCGTCGGGGTCGCGCAGGTAGAGCGCCTCGCTCACGCCGTGGTCGCTGGCGCCTTCCAGCGGGATCTTGGCGACGATCAGTCGGGACAGTGCATCGGCAAGGAGCCGCCGGGTCGGGTAGAGGATCGCGGTGTGGTAAAGGCCGGTGGTGCCGCGCGCGGGTGGCGAGCCGCCACGGCTCTCCCAGGTATTGAGTCCGATATGATGGTGATAGCCGCCGGCCGAGATGAAGGCTGCGCCGGGGTATGTGGTGGTCAGGGTGAATCCGAGCACGCCGCAGTAGAAATCCAGCGATCGTTGCAAATCGGCGACCTTCAAATGGACATGGCCGATCCGCACCCCGTCGTCGATGGTGGGAAATTGCGGCGAAGGCTTTTCGAGAGTAACAGGCTTGTTCATGGTGATTTCTCCGCCCCTTTGCTGGCCCGTCCGTCGGGCGCAATTCTGGCTATTGGGGACCCTCGCACCTACATGTAAGTCTCGGCGCCGATAGGCTAAAGTCCCCCTATGACAGTAAAACCCGTTCCGGCCTCGATCGACGCCACCGTCGATCTGCTCGCGAAGGCCGATTATCTGGCCGACCGCTCACTCGGCACCGTGCTTTTCCTGGCCCTGAAGATGGGCCGGCCGATTTTCCTCGAAGGCGAGGCCGGTGTCGGCAAGACCGAGATCGCCAAGGTGCTCTCGTCGACCCTCGGGCGCCGGCTGATCCGGCTGCAATGCTATGAGGGCCTGGATATTTCGGCCGCCGTTTACGAATGGAATTACGCGGCGCAGATGATCGCGATCCGGGTCGCCGAAGCGGAGGGTGATCGCGACCGCGCCACGCTCGAGCACGATGTGTTCTCGGACCGCTTCCTGATCAAGCGGCCGCTGTTGCAGGCGCTCGAGCCCGACACCGCCGGCGCGCCGGTGCTGCTGATCGACGAAATCGACCGCACCGACGAAGCGTTCGAAGCGTTCCTGCTCGAAGTGCTCGGTGACTTTCAGATCACTATCCCGGAGATGGGTACGGTGAAAGCCGCTCATCCGCCGATCGTAGTGATTACCTCGAACCGTACCCGCGAAGTGCACGACGCCTTGAAGCGCCGCTGCCTTTATCACTGGGTCGGCTATCCGAGCGCGGAACGCGAGCTGGAAATCGTGCGCACCAAGGTGCCGGGCATCAGCAAGAAGCTGTCGGAGCAGGTGGTCGGCTTTGTGCAGCGCTTGCGCCAACAGGAATTGTTCAAGTCGCCCGGCGTCGCCGAGACTTTGGACTGGGCGGCGGCGCTCTCCGAGCTCGACGTCGTTGCGCTCGATCCCGCTACAGTCTCCGACACGCTCGGCGTGCTGCTGAAATATCAGGACGACATCGCCAAGCTCGAAGGCAGCAAGGTCAAGGAGCTGCTCGAAGAAGTGCGGTCGGATTTAAGAGCGGCTGAGTAACAGTTCACGCTCATTCCCGCCCCCCGATCAAGTCGGGGGTAAACTCCAGCGGGAATCCAACTGGGTCGCCGCTGTTGCGGCGACGAGCGACGGAAGGGCATATGGCAGAGAACGACGGCCGCCTCGCCGAAAACATTCTCTACTTCGCGCGCGCTTTGCGCGCCGCCGGCATTCCGGTCGGCCCGGGCGCGGTGCTCGATGCGCTCGAAGCGGTGAAAGCTGCCGGTGTCGGCACCCGCGATGACTTTTACTGGACGCTGCATTCGGTGTTCGTCAAACGCCATGAACATTCGGGGCTGTTCGATCAGGCGTTCCGGATCTTTTTCCGCCGCCGCGGTTATGTCGATCAGCTGCTGTCGATGATGCTGCCACAGGCGGCGACAAACACGCCGCAGCCGCCGCAGGCCGGCGCAACCCGTATCCATGAGGCGCTGTTTTCCGGGCTCGACGACAAGCTCAAGAAGGAGCGCGAGATCGAGCTCGACGCGAGGCTCACGGTCTCCGATCGCGAGGTGCTGCAGAAGAAAGACTTCGCGCAGATGACCGGCGCGGAGATCGCCGCCGCCAAAGAGGCGATGAAGCGCCTCGTGATGCCGCTCGCCGAAGTCCGCACCCGGCGGCTTGCGCCGCATCCTCGTGGTCACCTGATCGACATTCGCCGCACGCTTCGCGCCAGCCTGAAAGGCGGCGGTGATTTCATCGACCTGAAGTTCATCGGTCCGAAGACCAAGCCGCCGCCGCTGGTGGCGCTACTCGATATTTCCGGCTCGATGAGCCAGTACAGCCGGATTTTCCTGCACTTCCTGCACGCGCTGACGGATGCGCGAAAGCGCGTCCATACTTTCCTGTTCGGCACCCGGTTGACCAATGTCACCCGCGCATTGCGCGAGCGCGATCCGGACGATGCGCTGGCGTCCTGCTCGGCAAGCGTGCCGGACTGGTCGGGCGGGACCCGGATCGCGTCGTCGCTGCATGCCTTCAACAAGCAATGGGCGCGGCGGGTGCTCGGGCAGGGGGCGGTGGTGCTGCTCATCACCGACGGGCTGGAGCGCGACGCCGACGACAGTCTGCAATTCGAGATCGACCGGCTGCACCGGTCCTGCCGCCGGCTGGTCTGGCTCAATCCGCTGCTGCGCTTCGAGGGTTTTGAGGCCCGCGCGCGGGGCATCCGTACCATGCTGCCGAATGTCGATGAATTCCGGCCCATACATAACCTCGATTCGATGGCCGACCTGGTCGGGTCCCTGAGCGGGCAGCGAGGTCTGCATGCCGGGCGGCCGGGCGATCCGAAACTGTGGATGCAGAGGGTCGCGTGATGCACTATATTCGACCGTATATAGCGGTCCTCATATGGAGGTAGACCATGCTCTCAACCGACAATGACATCCTCAAAGCTGCGGCAGACTGGCGCAAAAACGGCCATGCGGTCGCGCTCGCCACCGTGGTCGAGACCTGGGGCTCGGCGCCGCGCCCGGTTGGCTCCAATCTCGTGATCGACGAGGAGGGCAACTTCCTGGGCTCGGTTTCGGGCGGCTGCGTCGAAGGCGCGGTGGTCACCGAGGCACTCGACGTGATCGAAAGCGGCAAGCCGCGAATGCTGGAATTCGGCGTCGCCGATGAAACCGCCTGGAAGGTCGGGCTGTCTTGCGGCGGCAGAATCCGGGTTTTCGTGGAGAAAGTAGACTGATGTCGTTCCCGGAGCTTGGCGTAATGCAGGCGTGCATCGCTAAGGTTTCCGGAATGACGAGCAAGGGGTTTATATGAAACTCGAAGTTCTGAACGAGCTTAACGCCGAGCGCGAAGCGCGCCGTGCCGCCGTCGTCGTCACCGACGTGGAGTACGGCAAGCAGCGCCTGGTGAAAGCGGCCGACGTCGCGAAAGACCCGCTGCGCGCGGTGCTGTCCGACGCTCTGCGCACCGGCAAAAGCGGCATGGCGGAGACACCCGAAGGCAGGGTGTTCCTCACGGTCCACGTGCCGGCGCCGCAACTGATCATTACTGGTGCGGTCCATATCAGCCAGTCGCTGGCGCCGATGGGCAAGATGCTGGGTTACGACGTGACCATAATCGATCCGCGCAGCGCGTTTGCCTCGCCGGAGCGTTTCCCGGATGTGAAGATCGTCGCCGAATGGCCCGACGTGGCACTGCCGCCGCTCAATGTGGACCGCTACACCGCATTCGTCGCGCTCACCCACGACCCGAAGATTGACGATCCAGCGCTGCTGCACGCATTGTCGCGGGACTGTTTCTATATCGGCGCACTTGGCTCGCGGAAAACGCACGCGCGCCGTATTGAACGGCTGAAAGCGCAGACTAACGCCGATCTGACCCGGATTCAGGCGCCGATCGGGCTCGATATCGGTGCTGTGTCGCCGGCCGAGATAGCGGTCGCGATCATGGGACAGATCACCGAGAAGTTGCGCGAAGAGCCCGAGGAAGAGCGCACCGAGATCAAGGCGGCGTCATGAAGTTCGGTCCGGTCGCGCCCGGCGATGCCCTCGGCGCGACGGCAGTGCACAGCATTCGGCAGGGCTCGCTGGTGCTCAAGAAAGGCACCGTGATCGGGCCGCCTGAAGTCGCGGCGCTCGATGCCGCCGGCATCAAGCATATCGTCGTCGCGAAACTCGAGCCGGGCGATATATCCGAAGACGTCGCGGCCGCCGCTATCGCAAAGAAAGTCGCGGGCACCGGCGTTCATATCGATCGCGCCTTTACCGGCCGCGCCAATCTGTTCGCGGAGGCCGCCGGTGTCCTGGTCATCGATAAGGACTCCGTGGACCGACTCAACAGGGTGGACGAGGCGATCACGTTCGCCACGCTGCCGGCTTTCAAGCCAGTCGTCCCCGGCGAGATGATCGCGACGGTCAAGATCATTCCGTTCGCCGTCGCCAAGTCCGCTTGCGATGCGGCGCTCTCGGGTATCGGCAAGCCGCTGCTGCGTGTTGCGCCTTACCGCATCCGTAAAGTCGGCATTGTATCCACGGTGCTGCCGGGGCTTGCGCCCAAAGTCATCGAAAAGACGCTGAAGATCACGGCCGACCGGCTTGCGCCAGCCGGAGCGAAGATCATTGCCGAACGCCGGGTACCGCACGACCAGGCGGCATTGGCGAAAGCGCTGGATGAGGTGCTTAAGGCCGGCGCCGAACTCGCGATCGTGTTCGGGGCCTCCGCGATCGCGGACCGCCGCGATGTGATCCCGAGCGCGCTCGAAGCAATCGGCGGCCATGTCGAGCATTTCGGCATGCCGGTTGATCCGGGCAACCTGATGATGATCGGCGACGCCGACGGCCGTCCGGTGATCGGTGCGCCGGGCTGCGCGCGCAGCCCCAAGGAAAACGGTTTCGATTGGGTTCTCATGCGGTTGCTGGCGGGTCTGCCGGTGCCGCGTGAAGATATTACCGGCCTCGGAGTCGGCGGCCTGCTGATGGAGATTGTTACACGTCCGCAGCCACGCGCAGAACCCGAGCCCGCCGGCCGCACCATTGCCGGGATCGTACTTGGCGCCGGTCGTTCCAGCCGTATGGGCGGTCCTAACAAGCTACTCGAACAGATCAACGGCAAGCCCTTGATCCGTATCGTGACCGATCATGTGCTCGCCTCGAAGGCCCGGCCGGTCATCGTCGTCACCGGGCATCAGCGCGAACGGGTCGAAGCGGCGCTCAAGGGCCTGCCGGTGAAGCTCGTGCACAATCCGAATTTCGCCGACGGGCTTGGCACCTCGTTGCGGGCCGGGATCGCGGCGCTGCCGCCGGAGCCGGATGGCGCCATCGTCTGTCTCGGCGACATGCCGCAGGTGGATGCCGCCATTATCGACCGGCTGATCGATGGCTTTGATCCCGATAACGGCGCACTCGTGGTAGTGCCGACCATCGAAGGCAAGCGCGGCAACCCGGTGCTGTGGTCGCGGCGGTTCTTCCCCGACCTGATGGCGGTCGAGGGCGATGTTGGTGCCCGTCATCTGATCGGCCGCTATACCGAAGCCGTTGCCGAAGTACCGCTCATCGGCACTGCGGCGCTGACCGACGTTGACACGCCGGAAGCGTTTCAGGCGGTCAAAGCGGAGCTGGAAAGAACTTAAATCCGTCCCGTACTGCCCTGCTATGAATAGCGGGCATCGAGTCTGGCCTTTAGAGAGCGGGCATGATCCATCGCCCTAGCCGCCGCGAGGTCGTGAAGACCGCAGCGAGCCTGACGGTTGCTGGCGCTTTAGGCCCGCGAGGCGCGACCCGCGCACTCGCCGAGGCCGCGCCTCAAACATCCCACATCGACGCACTGCTCCGTGAGGCGACGAACGCTGGCGAAGTGCCTGGCGTCGTAGCGTTGGCCGCGACCGATAACGGCACATTTTATGAGGGTGCGTTCGGCCGGCGCCGCCTCGGCGAGGCGGCAACGATGACGCGCGATACGGTGTTTGGCGTCGCCTCGATGGTCAAGCTGATCACCTCGGTCGCCGCCTTGCAGCTCATCGAGCAAAACAAGCTTTCGCTCGATGCGCCGGTACCTGACATCGATCCGGCGATCGGCGCGCCGCAGGTGCTCGACGGCTTCGACGCCAAAGGAGTGCCGCAGTTGCGTCCGGCAAAACGGCCGCTCACGCTGCACCACCTGCTTACTCACACATCGGGTTTTGCCTACCGGCTTTGGGACGCCAAGGCGGTCCGCTACGCCAACGCGATCGAGCGTCTGCCGCCGGCGAAGCGAAAAGCCGCGCCACGCACACCGCTGATGTTCGAGCCCGGCGACCGTTGGCAGTACGGCACCAGCATCGATTGGGTCGGCCGTATCGTCGAGACAGTGGGCGGCGATCCGCTCGATGTCTATTTTCGCAACAATATCTTCGATCCACTCGGAATGAAGGACACTTCGTTCGTCCTTTCGCCGCGGCAGTACGCGCGGCAGGCGAGTGTGCATCGGCGCGGGCCCGACGGGTCGCTGACGGCGGAGCCGCTGGAGCCGATGGCAAAACGGCAAGCTTCGGCACCGCGGTCGTTCTCCGGCGGCGGCGGCATCTATTCGACCGCACCGGATTATCTCACGCTGATCCGGGCGCTGCTGGGCGGCGGCGCGCTCGATGGCGCCCGCATCCTGCGTCCCGAGACCGTCGTGCTGATGGGGCAGAACCAGATCGGCGATGTCGACGTTGGCGTCCTGAAAACGACGGTACCGTTGCTCTCCAACGACGTCGATCTTTGCCCGGGCGTGACTTGTAAATGGGGTTTCGGTCACATGATCAACATGAGAGCAATGGCGGGGGGCCGTGGCGGCGGCAGCATGACCTGGGGCGGCCTTCTCAACACCTATTATTGGATCGATCCGGGCAAGCGGATCGCCGCGGTTTTCATGACCCAGGTGCTGCCGTTTGCCGATGGCCGTGCCTTGCGCCTGTACCGGCAATTCGAACGCGGCGTCTACGCAGCGGTTTAATCGCCGGATAACCGGGATTCACCAACTAGCAACCCTTCCCAGTTAGCTTTCCAGGGTCTCTCAGGGGGAGGGGCTTTCATGTCCTGTTTTCTACGAAATGCCGTATTCGGCATTGCTGTCATGTGTGCTTCGGTAGCTTTGATCGGCGCGGCGGAAGCCGCTGGCGCGATGGCGGTCGGTGCCTGCGGCGCTTACGGCTACGGCTTCGACTACAGTAAGGTCGCGGATGCGCGCATTGCGGCCATGAGTAAGTGTACCGCCAGCGGCTGCAAGATCGTTGGCGAAGTGCATAAAGGCTGCGCTGCCGTCGCGGTCGATGCCAAGCACCCATGCGGTTCGTTCGGCTGGGCGATCAATTCGCATCTCGGCAAGGCTGAAAATGCCTCGTTGCAGCGCTGCTACCAATTCGGCGGCAAGGAGTGCGTGGTCCGCGCTTTCGCCTGCGACGAGAAGGGTTGAGACCCGCGCGCAGCGCTGTTTGCCGACAAGTCCCGATTCAATAGAATAATCG
>Ga0302324_100020892_pt1 | contig 12784 bp, 7 predicted proteins | sample Palsa_T0_1_FD_201949 | JGI IMG/M metagenome (GOLD analysis project Ga0302324, IMG submission 201949) | Peat permafrost microbial communities from Stordalen Mire near Abisko, Sweden - Palsa_T0_1 | ecosystem: Environmental > Terrestrial > Soil > Palsa > Peat permafrost | place: Sweden: Abisko...
GTGACTTTAGCTGCCTCTTTATAAGCCGGCGGAGCCGGTGTCGCAGGGACTTTATATTTTGGACCCACGTTGCAGGCTGTAAATAGGCTCACGATGAGCAGCATCGCAAGCCCACTCGTCGCGCAAGATACCGCACGATGAATGGGGCACCCCATTGCGCTTGGATGGGGCACCCGAGTTCTCATGGGTTGGCGACCAAAGCTCACTGCGGCACCGCCGAGAGGGTAGTCGCTTTGACCGGCTCCCCTTCCGCGATGGAGTCGGAGGGATCGACGATGATGGCGTCCGAAGCAGAGAGCCCGGTGGCGATTTCAACGGTCTTGCCGTCGTCCTTCCCGATGACGACGTTCTGGAGGTGGACGTGGCCGTCCCTGGCGATGGCGACCTGCAGGCCCTGGGAGCGGAAGAGGAGCGTGTTGGAGGGAATGGCGAGCATCAACTGCTGCTGCGGCACCTTGAAGTGAGCAAAGACGTAGGCTCCGGGGAGGAGTTTGCCGGCCGCATTGTCAATGTCAACTTCGACATTGAGGGTACGGGAGGACATGTCGATGGCATTGGAATTGCGCGCGATGGTGCCAATGAACTGCTGGCCGGGATATTCGTCGAGGGTGAGGCTCGCCTTGTCGCCGTTGTGGATGTCGGGTGCGTAGACCTCGGGGACGGCAACGAAGACGCGCAAGGTGTTGACGCTGGCGACGCGGAAGAGCTCCTTGGCGCTGGAAGAAGAATTTGGTGAGCCGGCGTCGATGAGATCGCCAACATCGGTATTGCGGACGGTGACGATTCCGGAATAAGGTGCATAAACCTGCTCGAAGGATTGCAACTGCTGGAGGCGGCGAACATTAGCCTCGGCGGCTTCAACGGATGATTTTTTTGCGGCGGCGCCGGAGACGGCAACATCGGTTTCCTGCTTGGAGACGGAGTCCTGCTTGAGAAGGTTCTGGTAGCGCTGCGAAGTGGTGTCGGCGAGGTTGAGATCGGCCTGCGCAGCTTGCAGATTAGCCTTAGCGACCATGAGTTGCTCATCGAGTTCGGGGGTTTCGATGGTGGCCATGAGCTGGCCTTGGGTGATGTGCGCGCCGATATCGACGAACCATTTTTTGAGATAGCCGGAGGTGCGAGCATAGATGGGAGTTTCTTCCCAGGCCTGGGTGTTGCCAGGGAGGGAAATCTCGGCGCCGCCGGTGGCGGGAACCGGATAGACCACGCCAACAGTTGGTGTGGCGTTAATGAGAGTAGTTTGCTGGAGGGAATGTTCGGCATCAGAACGCTGGATGAGACGGTAGGCGACGCCAACAAGCACAACGGCCAGCACGATGAAGCAGGCAATCCAAAGCCCGGCGGGGATGCGACTGGGCGCAGGTAGTGTATGCGCGGGATCGGAGTGGGTTGCGCCTGTTTGCTCGGACGAGGGCGTAGTCATCTCAGTATTTTCCTGCGGCTCAAAGTCGGTGTTGTGGAGTGGAGGCATTCTGCCGGTTCTCCTGGGTTTGCTGAGCTTAGCTTACGGCGTGCTCATGCTGAGGCGCGGTTGAGATGCTGAAGAGTTGTGCGGTTGCCTCCGTGTAGCAGAGCGAAGACCGCAGGGACAAAAATAAGTGTGGCAACAGTAGCGAATAGAAGACCGCCAATGACTGCACGGCCAAGCGGAGCATTCTGCTGGCCTCCTTCGCCGAGGCCGAGTGCCATGGGAACCATGCCGATGATCATGGCAAGAGCCGTCATGCAGACGGGACGGAAACGCGTGGCGCCGGCTTCGACGGCGGCGAGGGTGGCATCGCCGAGTTCGGCCAAACGGTCCTTGGCAAAAGAGACGACGAGGATGGAGTTGGCGGTTGCCACACCCATGCACATGATGGCTCCCATGAGCGCGGGAACAGAGAGCGTTGTGTGGGTGAGGAAGAGGAACAGAATGATGCCGCTGATGGCCGCTGGAAGCGCGGTGATGATGATGAAGGGATCGAGCCAGGACTGGAAGTTAACAACAATTAGAAGGTAAACGAGAACGATGGAGAAGATGAGACCGAAGAGCAGACCGGTATAGGAGCTGTTCATGGACTCCACCTGGCCGCGAACACGGACGAAGTTGCCGGTTTTGAGAGCGGTTCGATTTGCGTCGACAATCCTCTGGACATCGCGAGAGGCGGCGCCGAGATCGCGGTCCTGCACGGCGGCATAGATATCCAGCGTGCGCCGGGTATTGAAGTGCGTGATGATTGGGATCTCGGTGGAGCGCGAGATGCTGGCGACATCCCCAAGAATCTCGGGCTGCTTGGCATTCGGTGAAGTAATGGGAATGTTTTGGAGCGCCTGCAGCGATTGGATGTTGTACTGCGGCGACATGGCAACGATGTTGTACTCCACACCATTGCGATAGTTGAGATAGAACTGCGGCGTGAGCTGCGTGGAGCCGGAGAGAATATTGAGCGCAGAGGAGCCGACATTTAGCGCGGTATAACCGCCCTGCGAGGCCTTGGTGCGATCGACGCTAACATTAAGGACGGGATAATCGTTGGGTTGCTGCAGACGGATGTCGACGAGGCCCGGGACCTGACGGAGTTGCTCGATCATTTTTGTGGCGACGGCGCGGTTGCCGGTATCGTCGGTGCCCTCGATCTGCATATCGATGGGGGCGGGGAGACCGAAATTGAGAATCTGGGTGACGATGTCGGAGGGCAGGAAGTAAAAGGTAGTTCCGGGAAATTCGCGCGGCAGTTTTTCGCGCAGCGTGCGGACGAAGTCAGCGGTGGGTGTGTGGTCTTCCTTGAGCGAGACGAGAACGTCGGCATCCCCCGAGCCGAACAGGCCGCTGGTAGCGTGCTGAGTGTTCAAGGTGGAGTAAGGCAGGCCGATATTGTCGAGGATATTGTCCATCTGCGCGGAGGGAACGGTTTGGCGGATGGAATTTTCGATTTCATCGCAGAGGCGAGCGGTTTCTTCAATACGCGTGCCGGTTTTGGCGCGGACGTGCAGAAGGAAAGAACCGTTGTCGGTGGCGGGGAAGAAATTGCGGCCGAGGGCTGGAATCAGCAATAGAACACACAGGCAAGCGAGAAGGAATGCAGGGATAAAAAGGCGCCGCAGAGAGACGATGCGCTCCAGCAGCGTGGTGTATGCGGAACGCACAGCTTCGAAGAGGCGCTCAAAGGCACGCTGGAAAACAGCGAGAGGATTTCGCGAAAGCGGGGCATCGTGGTCATGCTTATTGAGCAGATACATGGCCATGGTCGGAACCAGGGTGCGGGAGAGCACATAGGAGGCAAGCATGGCGAAGACAACGGCTTCAGCGAGCGGGACGAAAAGAAACTTCGAGACGCCGCTGAGGAAGAACATGGGAAGGAAGACGATGCAGATGGAAAGCGTGGAGACAAGCGCGGGAACAGAAATCTGGGCGGCGCCTTCAAGGATGGCATGGTTGAGTTCGTGGCCCTCCTCAAGATAGCGCTCGATGTTCTCGATGGTGACAGTAGCGTCATCGACAAGGATGCCGACGGCGAGCGCAAGGCCGCCTAAGGTCATGATGTTGATGGTTTCGCCGAGCAGGCCGAGGATGGTGATGGAGGTAAGGATGGAAAGCGGGATGGAGACAGCGATGATGAGCGTAGATCGCCACGACCCGAGGAAGAGAAGGATCATTAGCCCGGTGAGAGTGGCAGCGATGATGGCTTCGCGAATGACGCCATTGACCGAAGCGCGCACGAAGATGGATTGGTCGCCGATAGGCGTAAGCTTCAGCGTGGGAAATTGGCTGAGAACCTGCTTGACGCGCGGCAAGGCACCCAACACACCTTTCACTACGCTGATGGTGGACGCATTTCCTGATTTAAGAATGACCATGAGAGCGCCGCGGCGGCCGTCCTGGCGCACGATATTGGTCTGCGGGATGTTGCCGTCTGTGACGCTGCCGATATCCTTCAGATAAACGGTAGCACCATTGACTTGCTTGATAGGAAGGTCGGCAAGGCCTTCGATGGTGCGCGGGGTGGTATTGAGTTTGACGTCGTATTCGGCTGAGCCAATTTTGGCGGTGCCACCAGGCTCGACGACATTCTGCTGGCCGAGAGCACTGAGAACGTCCTGAGGAGACAGGCTTTCGGCCTGAAGCCTTTTAGGGTCGAGGTTGATCATGATCGACCGCTGCTTGCCGCCATAGATGTTGGGAAGGACAATCCCAGAGATGCTGACCAACTGCGGGCGCATGAAGTTGGCGCCGATGTCGTTCAACTGGGCTTCCGACAGGCCCTGGCCGGAAAGCCCGAGTTGCAGGATGGGAACGCTGGAAGCGGAGAAGTTGATAATCTGCGGCGGCAGGATACCCGGAGGAAGCTGGCGCAGCATGAATTCAGAGGCTGACGAAACCTGTGCGTTGGCGAGATCAAGCGAAGCGCCGGGCTGAAGGTAGACCTTGACGATGACCTGGCCAAAGAGCGTGGTCGATTCAACGTGGTCGATGTTATCGACGAGCGTGGTGAGGCCTTTTTCGTAGGGTGTGGTGAGGCGGCCTTCCAAATCTTCGGGATCCAAACCTGTGTACTGCCAGGCGATCGAAACCACCGGGATATCGATGTTGGGAAAGATGTCAGTGGGAGTGCGCAGGATGACGACTGGCGCGGCGATCAGGATAAGGATCGCGAGCACAATGAAGGTATAGGGTCGGTTGAGCGCGAGCCTAACGATCCACATCGACAGGGAACTCCAGCGGCGAGAAACAGTATCTCGCTTTAAAGACTATGACCAATGGTTTATCGTCTCACGATTAGCGACGAAATCGTGCGATAAGCGAAAGAGAAGAGATGTCGCACGAGGGCTAGCGACAAAAACTCATGCAAATGAACTGATTGAGGCGGAGCTGAATCTGGAGGAGTCAGCTGATAGCGAGGCGACTATGTCCAACCTACTCAAGAAGCCAGAAAGCGAAAGGTTTGTCAGCCGCGCTTACCTGAAAGTACGAAATATTTGATGCAGTTTTGTGGAGCGATGTTGCTTGGGAATCACAATAATTTTTATTGGCGTTAAGTACGGTTTCGGCTTGTATTTATGCGGGTTTACGGCAATATTATCTGGTGAGTTTTGACGAACTGATTTTGTGCAATCACCATCTTACGGGCAGGAGTTCCAGGCGATGAAGAGCGGCTTGCCGGGGGTATTGATCGTGGACGACGATCCCGATCACCTGAAAATTTATGGATGGATCCTGGAGCGGGCAGGTATGCAACCGGTGCCGTGCCTGGTGAGTAGGAATGGTTTGGAGCTGCCGGAGGTGGATGGAATCGATCTGGTGGTACTGGATTACATGCTGCATTGCGGTGCGACTCCCGTTGAGGTTGCGCAACAGTTGCATAGGGAGTATCCGCAGGCGCCGATCGTGCTGCTCTCTGATGTGCAGGGGCTGCCGGAGGAAATGGAACCCTATGTGCAGGCCTTTGTTCGTAAGGGCAACCCGGAGAAGCTAGTGGCGACGGCAACGTCGCTGCTGGGGGTTGCTGAGAATGACAAGGCATAGTGCATTGAACGTTGGAAAGTCGGGCCCGAGACAAACAATCCAACACAGAAGTGGACGGTGCGCGAATTGAATTTGAGGCGGAGATTTGAAATTTCAGTCGTGGTGGCGTGCTGGCTGATGCTGTGTACGCGTGCACGGGCGGCTGAGCCGAGGACAGAGCCTGGGTCCGGGCTTAGTAGCTGGCAGGGAGCACAGGGAGATGAGTCGAAGAAGTTGAAGACGATGTCCCTGGAAGAGCTGGGTTCGATCCAGGTGGTGACGGAGTCGAAAGAGCCGAAGGAGATATGGAATACGCCTTCGGCAATCTATGTGCTCACTGGCGATGAAATCCGGAGGTCGGGAGCGACCAACATTCCAGATGCGCTGCGCCTGGTGCCTGGCGTGGACGTGGCGCGGGTGAATGGTGACCGCAATTGGGTAGTGGTGATCCGCGGGCTGAGCGACCAGTATTCGAAGTATGTGCAAGTGCTGATTGATGGGCGCAGCATCTACACGCCGCTGTTTGGAGGCGTGTTCTGGACGATCGACAATGTGATGCTGGAAAACATCGACCGCATTGAGGTGCTGCGCGGGCCGGGCGGAACTATATGGGGTTCGGACGCAGTGAATGGTGTGATCAACATTATTACGAAAGACGCTGCGGAAACACAGGGAACGCTGGCATCCACTGGCGCAGGAAGCACGGACTACAACACTGAGGACGTGCGTTATGGCAGCAAGAGTCATGGGTGGAGTTACCGCACGGATGGATTTGGTTTCTTTCGTGGAGCGGAGTACCAGCAGATGGGGACACCCAACTACGATGGGTCGCGGCTGGGACAGGCAGGCTTCCGCACAGACAGGAACACGGCTCGTGATGGAGTGACGGTGAAGGGAGATGTGTACCTGGCGCATCTAGGCGATGCACAGACGATTTCGACTTTCACGCCGCCTGCATCTTTCACTTCCTATGGGCCGACGGATGCACACGGCGGAGACCTGCTGGGCCACTGGCGCCACCAGTTGCAGAATGGTGGCGACCTCAGCCTGCAAGCATCCTGGGCCTACGACTATCGCATCGGATCGAACTTTCAGGAGACACGCAACACGATTGATGTGGACTTCCTGCAGCACTTCAAGGCATTCGCGCACCAGCAATTTACATATGGGGCGGGAATGCGCATCAGCCCAAGCTCAACAGCGCAGACGGCGGTGACGCTGGGATTTTCGCCTGCGAATAAGATAAATGCTTTGTACAGCGCGTTCTTGCAGGAAGAAGTGCGGTTTATTCCGGACAAGCTTTCGGTGACCACAGGGATCAAGCTGGAGCACAACAACTATACAGGCTTTGAATACCAGCCGAACGGACGGCTGTTGTTTACGCCAGGACCGCACTCGACGATGTGGCTGGGCGTGTCGCGGGCGGTGCGCATCCCGGACCGCGTGGATGAGGATCTGGACGACTACCAATACTTCACGAGCACGCCGGTTGTAATTTTTGCGCAGATTATTGGAAACAAGAATCTGCGCGCCGAACGTCTTACGGCTTATGAACTGGGTTATCGGACGCTGGTGGGTAAGAAGCTATTTTTCGACTTTGCAGGATTCCATAATGCATACCATGACCTTATTGCGCAGAGTGCAGTGGCCCTGGTTCCAACACCGGTGCCGCCGTTGCCTCCGGGGTCATTTCTCTTTCAAGCGCACTATCTAAACGCTATTCATGGGAATACAGATGGCGGAGAGATTGGGCCGGAGTGGCGGCCAACTTCGTGGTGGCAGTTGAAGGCATCCTATTCATATCTGCATGTGCATCTGGGTGACCAGGCGGGGTTCACTGATACTACGACACTGACAACACTGCACGGATCCAGCCCTAATAGCCAGCTAGTTGTGCGATCGCTCATTGATCTGCCGCACCGGTTCGAATTCGATACTTTGTTGCGCTATGTAGAACAGCTCCCGGCGCAGAATGTGCCACGCTACACGACTGCCGACATCCATGCTGGATGGCATGGCGTTCCGGTGAAGTTCCTTGGCTTCCGGTACCTGGACTTTTCCGTGGTGGGCCAGAACCTGCTGCAACCGCACCATGAAGAGTTTGGAATCACACCTGGGCCGAATGTTGGAATTAAACGAGGCGTGTACGCGAAGCTGGTGGTTTGGAGCAAGTAAGAGCGCATGACAAGAGCCAGGGTGTTGAAGAGTGAAGGCCGGCGCAGATGGAGGGCCCGGGCTCTGCTGACGATTGTGTGCGCATGGGGTTTTGGCGGGAGTGCGGGGGCACAATCGCCACGAGATTCCGATGTGGAAGCCGCCTATCTTTTCAACTTTGCGAAGTTCATGCATGCGCCGGCACACAGCGCAGACAGCTTTACGATCGCAGTGGTGGGAAAGAGCCCGATCGGCCCGATGCTGGAGACGATCACAGCGAATGAGCAGATCGATGGACGGCCTCTGAAGGTAGTGCAGGCAGCTTCAGTTGAGCAGGCGCGAAATTGCGACATTGTTTTATTGAGTGAAACTGAGACACCACGCATGGATAAAGACCTTGCCGCTCTGGCAGGGAGCAATGCGCTCACCGTAAGTAATGCACCAGACTTTGCGCAGCATGGAGGCATGATCGAGTTCAAGATAGTGAACAATCGCGTGCGGTTCATCGTGAATCTGGATGCAGCCAACAAAGCGAAAGTTACGCTGAGCTCGGAGCTACTGAAGGTAGCGATGAGCGTGACCGGGACGGCCGGTGTGGAGGCTCAACCATGAGGACTCTTTGGGGAGCGCGGTCGATTTCGGCAAAGCTGATCCGGATGAATTTCCTGGTGACCGCGACGGCGCTGGTGCTGGCGTCGGGGTCTTTCCTGGCCTATGACGCTTATAGCTTTCGGCAGAATCTGTTGCACTCGCTGCATACAGAGGCGCAGATTATTGGGTCCAACAGTGTGACTGCATTGCTGTTCGACGACCACGAGTCGGCACGGTCTACACTGAGCGCGCTGGAGGGTTCGCCGGCGGTGGTCTCAGCGACGATTGTTCGGCCGGATGGGAAGCCGTTTGCGGAGTACACACGCGATGGTGCCGCAGCGATTGCTGTCACAACCCCGTTAGATGCTGGGGTGAGCGAGCAGCAATGGAGGCTGGGCAACCAGATGCTGTTGGGTAGTCGGATTAAGTTCCAGGGCAAGACAGTGGGGACGGTGTATATCCTGGCGGAGACAGGCGAGGTAGGGCAGCGTGTGCGAAGGTACATCCTGATTGCGCTAACGGTGCTGCTGATCTGCCTGATATTGGCGCTGCTGGTAACAGCGTCGTTGCGGCGGGTAATTGCGGAGCCGATTGCCGGACTGGCGAAGATTGCGCAGAAGGTGACGAAGGAGAAGGACTACTCCTACCGCGCGCCGCCGCCGGTGACGCAGGATGAAGTTTCAGTGCTGGTGAACTCCTTCAACGAGATGCTGGAACAGATCCAGACGCGGGACAGAGCACTTTTGGCGTCGCGGGATGAGCTGGAGCAGCGGGTTTTGGAGCGAACCGCCGAGTTGCAGGCTGCGAACCGCGAGATGGAGGCATTTTCATATTCGGTGGCGCATGACTTGCGTGGGCCGCTGGACACGCTGGGGAATGCGACGTTCATGCTGCGCCACTCCCAGCATCCGGGGATTGATGCACCTACACGCGAGCTGTTGGAGATGCTGCCACGGATGACGGAACGGATGTCGTCGCTGATTAATGACCTGCTTAACCTCTCGAGAGCAAAGAGCGTGCCTCTGCATCTGGAACCAGTGGATTTGTGCGCCATGGCCAGAGGGATCTGCGAGGAGCTAATCACTGAACATCCCGAGCACAAGGTGGAGCTAGATCTGTGTCTGCGCGCTGTGGCGATTGCGGACCAGGGGTTGATACGTGTGGCGCTTGCGAACCTTCTGGGCAATGCATGGAAATACTCGTCCAAAGTTGCCCAGCCGAAGATTGTGTTTGGAACCCGGCAGGAAGGTGATGAGACAGTCTTTTATGTTCGCGACAATGGAGCTGGATTTGACCCGGCACTGAAAGACAGGCTGTTCACACCCTTCGAACGGCTACATACGCAGAGTGAATTTACAGGGACTGGAGTTGGTCTAGCTACTGTGCAGCGAATCATCACCCGGCATGGAGGCAGGATATGGGCGGAGGGCATATTAGGGCACGGAGCGACCTTCTATTTCACGCTGGGAAAGGCCGAGCCGCATTGAGAAATAGAGTGGCTTAAAGCCGAAGCCCCGAGGCTGTCTGATAGCTGGCTCGGGGGCTTCTAAGGGGCTTGAGGTATTGCTTCTAAATGGTTGCGGGGGCAGGATTTGAACCTGCGACCTTTGGGTTATGAGCCCAACGAGCTACCGGGCTGCTCCACCCCGCATCTCAAGTATACGGTGACCACTGCGCAGGGTCAATGCAGCAAGGGAGCTGAAGCAGGTCTTTTAGGTGCTGCTGACGGCACTAAACCGGAACTTTTCCCCCACAATCACGTCTGATTGAATAGGGTTTTTAGGCAGCAGACCGAGGCAAAGAAATCCGTTGCGAGGAGATGACATGAGATTGAGGGGACTTCGTTCTTTTGGGGTTGCGCTAGTGAGCGTGGGACTGATTCTTGGCGCGGGCGCGATGCTGGCGCAGCAGGGAACGACCTCGGATGCCCAAGTCGAGTCAAATGTGCTCAAGGCGCTGGCAAGTGCGCCGGAACTTTCCACGCAGAACATCCAGACATCGACGGTCTATGGGGTTGTGACGTTGAGTGGCAATGTCCACGATGAGGCGATGCGCACGAAGGCGGAGAACCTGGCGGCGCGCGCGCAGGGCGTGAAGAAAGTGGTGGACGAGTTGTCGCTGGGCGACACTCCTGTGGCGGCAACCGAAGCTCCGGCAACGCTGCCTGCGGGACAGCTACCGCCCGATCAGCAGGCAGGGCCAGCTGGCATGGTATTGCAATCGGATGGTACGTATGCGCCGGCGCCGCCAGAGCAGACGGAGCCAGTGCAGCCGGCTCCCGGCACTCCGGCTGAGGCACAGAACACGCCTCCGCCGCCCGCTCAAAGTCCGCAAACTCAAGGAGCGCCGCAGTATCAGCAGGCCCCTCCGCCTCCCAGTGGCAGGCAGCCGATGTATCCGCAAGGATATGCCGCGGGGCCGAATGGGCCGCGTGGTGGACAAGAGGCTGGGCTACAAGTGACAGTGCCTACCGGGTCAGTGCTGCAGGTACGAATCAATCGCGGCATCGATTCCAAGAACATCAAGCCCGGAACAGCGTTTGACGGCATTGTGATGAATGACGTTGTGGCTGGCGGTGCAGTGGCTATCCCACGCGGTGCTGCTGTGCAGGGCGTAGTTGTCGATGCGAAGAAGGCTGGTGCGTTGAAGGGCGAGGGTGAACTCTCGCTGCAGGTTAGCAGTGTGACGCTGGGTGGAAGAGTCTACCCGCTGAACACCGACCTTTGGGATCATACGGGCCCGGACAAGACGGCGAGCACAGTGAACCATGCCATCGGCCTGGGCGCTTTGGGCGCGATTGTTGGCGCTGTAGCCGGCGGTGGTACAGGTGCAGCCATTGGCGCTGGCGTTGGCGCCGGCGCCGGTGTGGCGACCTCAGCAGGGTCACAGCGCGGTCAGGTAATCCTTCCGCCGGAGTCAATCGTGACGTTCAGAACGGCGCAGCCGGCGACGGTAGCGACGGTTTCGCAGCAGGAGATGGATCGGCTGAACTATGCAGCAGGTCCGCCGCAGGGGCAGCCGAGGCCGCGGGTGCGGTACTACAGCCCGTACTACGGCTATTACTACGGACCTGCGCATTATCCCTATCCACGCTAAATCGGCAGAAAAACTGGTGAAGCCGCGGAGTGAGTCCGCGGCTTTTCTGTGTTTGCAGCGACGATGCCCTTTGGCCTGAATGCATTTATACTTAAGCGGAGCCCCTGCACGCAGGAGAGGTGCGTCTTTCTCTACAGCGAGATGATGCATGACCGTGCGCAAAATCCCGGGCGGGCGTGGCCTATGAGAGGCGAGCGCATTGAAGGTCGTTAGCCAAGCATGATCCGCATTTTGCAGCAGGACAGCCGAATAATTAAAGGCGTTTTTATTGTCATTATTGTCGCAGCCATTGGCGCGATGACCGTAACGCTCATACCGGGCATCTTCGACAACGGTGCCGCCAGCGATGCGACAGTATATGCAACCGTGCGCAAGCCAGGATTTATTGGGAAGCTTTCCGGAAGCTGCGCAACAGTGAAAATGCAGGACGTGCAGCGGATCGCGCAGATGCAAATGAAGCAGCAGGGGTATCCGGATATGGCGCTGCCTTACATCCTTCCACGCATTGAGCAGCAGCAACTGATGCAAGCGGTGCTGAGGTGCGAGGCCGATCGCATGGGACTCGAGGCCAGCGACGAAGACATGGTGAATTATCTGAAGGGTAGCCCGTTGTCGGAATACCTTTACCCTAACGGGACCTTCATAGGCAAAGACAGGTACCTGGATTTCGTATCGCAGAATTACGGCATGTCCGCGGTTGAGTTTGAACAGGACATCAAGGACGAAATCGAGATGCAGCACCTCGAAAGTCTGGTGACAGGTGGCGCGACGGTTTCCGATGCTGCGGTACGGCAGCAATATATGGAGCAGGGTACTAAGGTGAAGTTTGATTACGCTGTGATTTCAGCGGCGGACCTGAGCAAGACTATCAATCCGAGTGACGCTGACCTTCAGGCGTTCTTCAAGCAGAATGCTCAACGGTACGCGACAGCGGTGCCTGAGCAGCGAAAGATTGCGTTCTTCGCGTTCGACAGCTCCAATCTGCCTGGCGGCAAGCCGCAGGTCAGCGATGCGGAAATCCAAGGCTATTATCAGGCCCACTTGGAACAGTACAAGACGCAGGAGCAGGTGCAGACGCGGCACATCCTGATCATGGTGCCGCGCGGCGCGGATGCAAAGACGGAAGCCGCAGCCAAGGCCAAGGCCGAGGACGTGCTGAAACAGGTGAAGGCCGGTGGGAATTTTGCGGAACTGGCAAAGAAGTATTCGGAAGACACGGGATCGAAGGACAAGGGCGGCGAACTGCCATTGTACCCGACCGGCCAGCTTGATCCTACGTATGCCAAGGCGGCGATGGCGCTGAACCCCGGGCAGACATCGGACCTGGTGCGATCGCAGTTTGGATATCACATTATCCAGACCGAGCAGAAGCAGCCGGCAAGCGTGAAGAGCCTGGCCGAAGTGAGGGATTCGATTGTGAATGCGCTCCAAGCGCAGAAGTCGGCGGCCGCGACGCAGAGC
>Ga0302324_100020893_pt1 | contig 12784 bp, 2 predicted proteins | sample Palsa_T0_1_FD_201949 | JGI IMG/M metagenome (GOLD analysis project Ga0302324, IMG submission 201949) | Peat permafrost microbial communities from Stordalen Mire near Abisko, Sweden - Palsa_T0_1 | ecosystem: Environmental > Terrestrial > Soil > Palsa > Peat permafrost | place: Sweden: Abisko...
GTTCTATTTCAGCGAACCCTTGCAGACGAACGGTTCCGGCCGTTACTACCGCATTAGCGCGCCTTGAAGAAAGGCTAAAGGCAAAAGGCTGAAAGTTCTCTGATGTTGCTCTGAACAGGTGTGGATGGCTTTTCGCATAATCCGTGCCAACGGCGGATTGCGTGCTGCAAAAGACTTAACTATTTAGATTGAGCTATCGGCCTTTTTAGGGTTTGATAACCAACCATGACATGCTCACCGGCAGCATCGGACCATGTACGGAATTATTTCCGGCAAGTGTTGCAGGCACTTCCCCATCCCCGAATTAAAATGAAAGCCGCCGGAATTCTGCTCCTGGCAGCCATTTCCCTTTTGGACCAGAAGGAGTCGTTGGGTCAATCTATCGTTTGGAACGGCAGCGGCGATGGCGCATCGTGGTCGAACCCTCTAAATTGGGTGGGAGGCCAGGTGCCCGGCCCGACCAACGCCGTGTTCATCACCAACGGCGCGGGCGCCAGCGTGGTCATAGTATCCGACGTGTCGGTGGAGAGCGTTGTTTGCAACAAGGGCCTGGCGATTTCCAACGGTTCTTTGACGGTCACCGCGGGCGCTTCATCGTTGCAGGGGGCGTTGACCGCGGCCAGCGGCACTTACCTTGCGGCCAGCGGCAGCAACACGACATTCACTTCCACTGGTCCGGTCAGCGTCGATGACGCGAATTTCTACGTCAGCGGCGGGGCGGTGGTGACTCTGGCGGGCTTGCAGAATTACAACAAGTATTGCAACGGAGCCAACTGGACGGTGACGGGGGCCAACAGTATGCTAAGCTTGCCCGCGCTGACCAATTTCAACGGCGAGGCCTGCAACTTTCCGGTCATTCAAGCTTCGGCGGGCGCCCAGATTCTGGCCACGAACCTGGCCGCCATTGAGGCGGGACCGCTGGCCTTCCAGGCCGACGGCTCCAACAGTTTGATTGACTTGGGCGCGCTGTCTGTTTGCGCCGGGCAGGATGGTTATATGGTGACATTCGAAGCCAGCGGCGGGGGAACATTGGAAATGCCGCAAATGACCGGCGGCCCACTAGTCGGTGTCATCCTCAATCCGGGCGGGAGCATGCCCACGGCGCAAATTCAAACCCTGGCAGAACTTACGTTGGACGACGTGGCGGCCAGCTTCACCGCCCTCGCCAACGCGACGGGCAACTTCACCATCAACGGGGAAACGGTGAATTTCCCGGCCCTGACTAATTTCTACGACGGCAACTTTACGTTGAGCGGCGGCGCAGTGGTGACGCTCCCGGCCTTGCGAAGTTACGGCAAAGACTGCGATGGAGCCAACTGGACGGTGACGGGAGCGAACAGTGTGTTAAGCCTGCCCGCGCTGACCAATTTCATCGGCGCGGCCTGCAACTATCCGGTCATTCAAGCCGCCGCAGGCGGTCAGATTCTGGCCACGAATCTGGCCAGTGTGCAGGCGGGGCCGCTGGCCTTCCAAGCCGACGGTTCCAACAGCTTGATTAATTTGGGCGCGCTATCCGCTTGCGCCGGGCAGGATGGTTATATGGTGACATTCGAAGCCAGCGGTGGAGGAACATTGGAAATACCGCAAATGACCGGAGGCCCATTAGTCGGTGTCATCCTCAATCCGGGCGGGAGCATGCCCACGGCGCAAATTCAAATGCTGGCGGCCCTGACCGTGGACGGGGTGGCGGCCGGTTTCTCCTCCCTCGCCAATTCGACCGGCAACTTCACGATCACCGGTGAAACCGTGAATTTCCCGGCGCTGACGAATTTCTACGACGGCAACTTCACGTTGAGCGGCGGGGCGGTGGTGACGCTCCCAGTCTTGCGAAGTTACGGGAAAAATTGCGACGGAGCAAACTGGACCGTCACAGGACCTGCCAGTGTTTTAAACTTGCCGGCTCTGACTAATCTCACCGGTGCGCCGTGCAATTTTCCGATCATTCAAGCCGCGGCGGGTGGCCAGATTTTGGCGACCAATCTGGCCAGCGTGCAGGCGGGACCGCTCGCCTTCCAAGCCGACGGCTCCAACAGCCTGATTAATTTGAGCGCGCTGGCCTCTTGCGCAGGTCAGGCCGGTTACATGGTAACTTTCGAGACCAGCAGCGGAGGAACATTGGAAATTCCGAATCTGACGGGAGGCCCCCTTGTGGGCGTGATACTGAACCCGAGCGCGAATTTGCAGGTGTCGCAATTGGGTCAACTGAGCAGCATCACGCTGAATGGCGGGACAGCCATTTTTTCGGCGCTGACCAATGTCTCCGGCGGAGCCATCACACTCAACGGCGGGACGGCCAGCTTCCCGGCCCTGAGCAACTTTGCCGGCGGCGCCATCACTGCAAGCGGCGTGTCGGCCAATTTCCCGGTGGTGAACAATTTCGATGGCGGGAACATTTCCGCCGATGGCGGCGCGGTCGTGACGTTGCCGGAGTTGGTGAGCTACCAGGCCGATTGCGCGAATATTACCTGGCTGGCCGAAGGCGGGGGCAGCGTCGTGGAGTTGGCGGCCTTGACCAACCTGCAAGGGCCTGAATGTGGCGGCACAATGAATATCCAGGCCTTGAACGGCGGGCAGATGCTGCTCAGCAATCTGTTTTCCATTTCCGGCGGTTTGGTGCAAGTGGAAGCCAGCGGCCTCAATAGCCTCGTGAATCTTGAGAACCTGGTCGATTACCAGCCCTCCACCACCCTTATGAACACCACCAACGGAGGAGTCATTCTGCTGGCGCAATACGCGGACTTATCCGTCATGAACCCGGCCGCGCCCTCCACTGCCGTCCTGAACCAGACGGTGCCGTTTACCTTCACTATTGCAGATCTTACAGGCGTTTTGGCCGAAGGACCGTGGCAGAACCAGTTTTTGCTGGCGACCAATCCATCCGGCTCCAACGCGCTCAGTCTCGGCACGTCCATCTTCAGCAATTCCATCGCGGGCGGAAGTTCCATCAGTCTGACCCAATTGGTCATTCTGCCCCCCAACGTCACGGGTCCCGTTTACCTAGGTGTCACGGTGAACAGCGGCGGGAGTCTGCCCGAGGCCACCCTGACGAATAACACCGCCTTCTCGCCCTCTCCCACGCTGGTCACTGCCGCAGATTTGGCTTTGGCGCAACTCAGCGCTCCCCCATCGGCGCAATTTGGCCAGAGCGTCTCCATTTCCTTTGCCGTGACCAACATCGGCACGGCTTCGGCCAATGCAACCTGGAACGATCAAATCTTTTTGAGCGCGTCGTCGAATTCCGCCGCCGGAGCGACTTTGTTGGCGACGATCCCGGGCGTTTCGCCGCTGGCTCCGGGCGCGGGATACACTCGCAATCAGGCCGTCACGCTTCCGCTGTCATCCACTTCTGCGGCGGGCGTTTACTACATCGTTGCCGTGGCCGATGCCGGCAATACGCAACCTGAAAGCTCCACCATCAACAATATTCTTGGCGCGCCTATTTCACTCTCTCTGCCGGGTTTGCCGGACCTCGCCGTCCCTGAAGTCGTTGCACCCGCTACGGCGCTGCCTGGTTCCAACGTCACTCTTATTTGGACCGTGACCAATCAAGGGACCTTGAACATAACCAACGAGGCTTGGAGTGAAGCAGTCGGCGTGTCCAACGCCGGCGGTGTTTCCATGTTGTCCGACTTTCGTTTCACGAACTCGCTCAACGTGGGCGGTCTGCTCCTTCGAACCCAGATCGTGACACTGCCCATCAATACGCAGGCCGGAAATTTGACCTTCTTCGTCACTGTCAACAATCTTGGCGATATCATCGAGTCCGTCACCGGCAATGACACCACTTTGGCGACGAACTTCACAGCCATCCCCGCTGCTCTCTCCCTTCTGACGCCGGTGACCAGTGTGGCGGAAAATACTTCCGCGCCCAATCTTTCGTGTCTCGTTTCGCGCAACGGCAATGTCACGGCGCCGCTGGTCGTATCACTGGCCGGCAGCGCCGCCAGCCAACTCGCAGTCCCAGCCAGCGTCACCATACCGACGGGAGTGTCCACCGCGCCTTTTACGGCCACGGTGCTCAACGACGGCCTGCCCGGGCCAAACGTGCTGGTCTCCATTTCCGCCAATGCGGGTGGTTATCTGGGCGCAACTTCCCAAGTCACAGTCATTAATACGGATGTGCCAAGCCTCGCCATTTCCCTGGCGCTCCCGCAAATCACCGAAGGCCAGACGGTCAGCGCCACAGTGTCCGCTCTGCCGGTTAGCAACCAGCCTGTCGTGGTGTCCATTGCCAGTGCCAGCACTGCTCTGGCGGTTCCGACTACGGTGACGATTCCGGCCAATTCCAATTCCGTGGCTTTCCCGATCCTTGCGGTCCAAAACACAGTCATTGCGCCTGCGCAGACCTACACCATTAGCGCTTTCGCCAATGGCTACGCCACCGCCACCACAAACCTGACGGTGCTCAACGACAACGCGCCGACGCTTGCGCTCTCCCTCGACAAGACCAACATCAATGAAACCGACGGCCCCTTTGCCGCCATTGCCACCGTCACCCGCCAACCTGTGACAGATCAGCCAGTCACGGTGTCGCTGTTTAGCAAGAATTCCGCAGCCGCCCTCGTGCCCGGGCAGGTCATTATTCCTGCGTTGACGGGCAGCGTCACTTTTTACGTGGCCGCGGTCAACGATACCAATGTCACCGGCCCGAAATTCACGGTCATCTCCGCGCAGGCGCTCGACGTTCAAGGCAATCTGGTAGGCAGTCCGGCGACCGAAACACTCGCTGTGCAGGACAACAACGGGCCGGCGCTGCGGGTCTCCATCGCGAACAGAGTGGTGCCCAAAGGCCTCAGCCCCGCCACCACCGCCACGGTCTGGACGGCCACGCCGCCGACCAACAATCTTCTTGTGACGCTTGTGTCCAGCGAAACGAACGAAGCCACCGTGCCGGCCTCGGTCACAATTTTAGTCGGGCAAACCAACGCCGCGTTCGCCATCAACAGCCTCAACGATGGCGTGTCAAACACAAGCCAAACCCTCAGCATCACCGCCAACGCGACCAATTACGCCAGCGGCAGCGACGTGCTGACGGTCACCGATTTGGGTCTGCCGGACCTTGTGATTGCCAACATCGGCGCGCCCGGAGCCGTCTTTACGGCCGAGCCTGTGACGATTAGTTTCAGCCTGATAAACCAAGGATTGGGCGAGCTTACCAACGGCGTCACGCAAAACGTTTATTTCACCACTAATCCGGTGGATGGCAATTATTTGCTCATGGGCAGTGCCTACTTTTCCGGCCCGCTCGCGGCCGGGCAGTACGTGGCTCAATCCGTCGTGGTGCCGGGCAGCGCGCTGCCTCCTCCTGGCATCTACTGGGTAGTAGTCACTGCCGATGCCAACAACAATGCGATCGAATTGATCGAGGGAAACAACAGTGCGGCCAGCCTCGCGCCCGTGGCCATTTCGCCCGAATACACCGCCACCGTTCATGCCGGCCTGACAAATGTTTTCTTGGGCACACCCGTTCCACTGACAGGTTCCGCCATTCTCATGGTCGGCGGCCCCGCCACCAATGTGCCCGTCAATCTCCTGCTGAACGTTCGTGGATTGCAGCGGATTATAGGTGTTTACACCGACACCAACGGCAATTTCAGCACCGTCTTTACCCCGCTGCCCAACGAAGCCGGAACTTACACCGTCAGCGCCGTTTCTCCTGGAATCACCAGCGCGACGCCCCAAACCCAGTTCAACATTTTGGGCATGTCGCTCAGTCCGGCATCACTGGCGTTGAACGTCACGGCAGGCGGAAATGTGGCAGGTTCCGTCACGCTCCAAAATCTGAGCGATGTGCCGCTGACGAACCTCTCCGCGACCGTCAGCGGACTCGCGGCCAACCTGTCCGCCAGCGCCACGCTCGCAACGAACCAGGTGGCAGGCCAGGGCGCGTTGACGCTTTCGTACAACGTCACGGCCACCAATGCGAGCACCCAGCAAAGCTCCTTTACTATAGAGATTACCAGCGCACAAGGCGTCATGCTGAGTTTGCCGGTCACCGTCACGGTCATTCCGCCATCTCCCATTTTTGTGACTTCGCCGGCCCAACTTAAAGCCTCGATGATTCCGGGCGGGCAGAGCGTGGTGCAATTCGAGGTCATGAATGTCGGCGGGGCGGCATCTGGTCCGATGACCGTGAACGTCCCGTCCGAGCCTTGGCTCAACGTCGCTTCGATGAATCCGCTGCCCGCGCTCGCTCCCGGACAGTCCAATCTCGTCACCTTATTATTGACGCCGCCCGGCGATCTGGCGCTTGGCCCTTACACGGGCATTCTGGCGGTCAACAGCATCAGCGCCAATGCGCAAGTTCCTTTCACTTTCAACGCCGTGTCGGATGCCAACGGGGCGCTGCTCATTCAATCCGTCGATGAATACACCTTCTACAGCAGCAACGCTCCACCGTTAACGAATGCGAGCGTCACCCTGACCGACCCGTTCAGTGGATCCATCGTCGCCAGCGGTGCGACTGACAGCAACGGCTTGTTCTTCGTGCCTAGCTTGTTGGCGGGCACTTACTCCCTCGCCGTGATGGCCAACCAGCACGCGTCGTTCAGCGGGACGGCGATGGTGACGGCGGGGCAAACCAACACCATTCAAACCTTCCTTTCACTTCAGACGGTCACCTACACCTGGAGCGTCGTGCCCACCCAAATTCAGGATCAAACGCAAATCACGATTCAGGCGAGTTTTGAAACCGATGTGCCGGCCCCGGTCGTCGTGCCAACTCCGACTTCGATTGACGTTTCTTCTTTGACCCAAGTGGGCCAGTTCATCAATGTGCCTCTGACCCTGGCCAATTACGGCCTGATAGACGCGCAAGCCGTGACGATTTCCATCAACTCGACTCCCTCGTATCAGTTCAACATTGTCACGACGAACCTCGGCACGCTGCCCGCCCACGGAACGGTCACTGTTCCCATGACCATCACCCTGGTCGATTCGAGCAACGGCATCGCGCACGGGCAGGCCAACGATTCAGCCAATCCTTGCATGATTTCTCTTGGCATCGGCTACATTTTTCCGTGCGGCATTTATGATGTCAGCACTGCGATCAGAATCCCCGTCCTCCACGTGATGGGAGACTGCGGCGGGACGTCTTACCCGGGCAATACGGTGATCGTGGGAGGCAATGGTTGCACCGGCTGTGGCGGAGACAGTGGAGACGTCACCATCAATATTCCGCCTTCGGTTGGCACCTCCAACACCTGCAATCAATGCCTGGCCACGGCCATCATTGAATGTGCGATTGGTTATACGCCCTACGATCTTGCTTACTCCATTTGGAACACGACGGCGAGCAAGCTCGATGGAGATCCGGATGAAACGGTCCTTGAAAAAGCAGTGACGGGCGGGATTGGTCATATCAATCCCGTGGCCAACACCGCCTGTTGTCTTTATTCCTTTCTGCGCTGTAAATGCACCAATAACCCCTTTGGGACCAACGCCTTTCCCTTTTTTTCTTGTGTCGGAAGCCTACTCCAGCAATTGGTGTTTGATAACGGAGCTAGGGTGAACGACTCTTCGGTGGGGCTAGGGTTGTCGGTGCTTGATCTGAAAGATGTTTATGCCGCCCGGTCTTCTTTTCAGTTGGAGTTTTTGTCGATCATGGTAGGCGATACGGACGGCCGATGGTTCAGCCCTGGTTCGGGCGGCGCATTTGGAGCGTTCTATGAAGGCTTTTCCTCCGATATTCAGACAAACAGCCAGACTGGCGACCTGATTTCCCCGGAACAAACCGCCGCCTTGATGGCGTTGCCCCGGCCCAGCACCGTGGCCGACGCGGACGTGCAAAACGCGGTGGACCGTTGGAATCTTTCACTCAGCAACTGGCGCGCCGGAATATGGTCCCCGACTAATGTCACCGGGGGAGGCGACACCAATTTTATTGACTTGAATGTCATGACCAACCTCATTATAGAGATCGACTCGCAATTCAAGGCCAGCGTGGCCGCGGGATACGACGGTCCAATCGGCGGCTTTTTTGCGGCCCTCAATTCCGCCGAGAGCATGCTGGGCAGCTACACCAGCGGCGCCACGTGCGCGTCCATCGTCCTCCAGATCGATCAAAACGCCGTGCTCACCCTCAATGCCTTCCATGTCACGCTCCAATTGGACAACAATGGCGCGGACGCTTTGACCAATGTGTCTGTCAATTTAACGGTGCAAAATCAAGCCGGACAGGACGTGACGAGCTTGTTCGGCCTCGAGCCGCCGGTCGTATCCGGCAGTCTGACGGCGGTCGATGGCACCGGCATGCTCGCGGCCAACGCTTCAGGCTCCGCGCAATGGACGTTGCTGCCGGGTCTGGACGCGGCGCCGGAGGTGGTGACTAATTACATCGTCGGCGGCTCATTCAGCTACGTGCAAAACGGCATCCCCATTACTATTCCTCTTTCGCCGCAGCCCATAACCGTGCAGCCAAGTCCGCAACTGTACCTGAACTATTTCTTGCAGCGCGACATTTATGGCGACGATCCATTCACGCCGGAAATCGAGCCGTCCATCCCTTTTCCGCTGGCGGTCATGGTGCAGAACAAGGGATACGGCACGGCCAACAATTTCCAAATTATGTCCGCGCACCCCACGATTGTTGACAACGAGAAAGGGCTTCTGATTAACTTCGATATCATCGGCGCGCAAGTCGAAGGCCAGCCGGTGTCTCCCTCTTTGACGGTGAATTTTGGGAATATTTTGCCCGGCGCGATTGACATCGGGGTGTGGTATCTCACGTGCTCGCTCGAGGGCTTGTTCACCGATTACGCGGCGACCTACCAGAACCTGGATTCGCTGGGCAATCCGCAGCTCTCCCCCATTCAAGGCCTGCAAATTCACCAAATGACCCACATGGTCCAGGCCGATGGCGCATGGAACGACGGCGAGCCGGATTTTCTCGTGCAGGAAATGGCCAACACCAACAACCTGCCCGACACGCTCTACCTCAGCGACGGAACCGTTCAACCTGTCAGCGCAGTGGAAACGGCGACCAACGGCGGCCCAGTCACCTCCGGAAATCTCCAGGTGCAGTTCGCTGCGAATTTCCCGGTCGGCTTCACTTACGTTCTGGTGCCCGACCCGGCTAACGGTCAATTCCCGCTTCAGTCCGTTCTCTACTCCAATGGAGCCAACTTCCTGACCAACAATTATTGGGTCACGGATCGCACCTTCATTGGTCTTGGCGTGCCGCCCTTGCTCCAAACCAATTTGAACCTCTTCGTTTACCACACCAACGCCGGCCCGGACACGTTCACGTTGATCTACGAAGCGGTAACAAACGCGCCTCAAACCAACGCGCCGGTCAGCTCCGTCTTTTCGTTGCCCGCGCAAAGCCCGCCCATGTTTGGCGTCGTATGGAGCGGCGAAAGTTACGTCGGACAGGCGCCCATTGCTTACTATGATATTTACGTGTCCGACAACGGCGGCCCTTTCACTGTCTGGCAAAGCCAGACCGCCGGCACAGGTGCGCTTTACACCGGAACGCCGGGGCATACTTACGCGTTTTATAGCATCGCGACCGACACCGTCGGCAACCGCGAAGGTATCCCTTTGCAACCGCAAGCGCAAACGACCGTCGTCGCAAACACTTCCCCGCCAATGATTTCCGTTGCCTCCAACGCCACTCTCAACGCCGGCCAAACCCTCACGCTGAACGTGACCGCGAGCGATCCCAATCCGCTCAACACCCTGACTTTCAGCCTCGGCCCGGGCGCGCCCGCAGGCGTCGTGGTCAATCCAACCAGCGGCCAGATCACTTGGGCCACCAGCCCGACCTTTGGTGGAACGACCAACCTTATCAGTGTCATCGTGACCGACAATGGCCAGCCGCCGCTCAGCGCCACCGGCATGGTGACAGTCATCGTTCTTCAAGTCGCCAACCCGCCGGTGTTGGCGCCCATTCCCAATTACACCATTTACGAAGGCACGCCCTTGATCATCACCAACTCCGCCACAGACAGCAACCTGCCGCCCAGAACGCTCATTTTCACCTTGGGCGCGGGCGCCCCGACCAATGCCACCATTGGCAAACTCACCGGGATATTTCAATGGCTCCCAACCGCCGCGCAGGCCCCCAGCACCAACGTCATTGCTGTCATTGTCACCGACAATGGGAATCCGCCTCTCAGCGCCACCCAGCAATTCACCGTCATCGTCAATCCCGTGGCTTACGAATTCCTCTTAAGTTTCGGATACACGAACATGCTTGTGGGGCAAAGCAACTCCGTCGCGGTCACTTTGTCGAGCCAATCGCCCTTGACCAACATCACGGCCGTCTTGCAGGCCTCCACCAACAGCTTGACAAACCTGGCCCTGGCGCCCGTTTCGCCGGAAGTCATGGGCACGATTTTGCAGCCGCTCGGCTCCAACCAGTATGCCATTGCCTTCAATCTTAATCCGGCCCTGAGTCCCGGCATTACGCGCACGCTCGCGCAATTTTCCTTTTCGTCGGTGCCGCAGCTTCATTCTTCGATCGTTCCCTTGCAGGTTTCGCAAACGGCCGGCTTGGAGACGGGCGGCCTGTCCGCCACCAAACCCGGCGCGGCGAATGGCCGCGTCATCATTGTTGGACGGGAACCGGTCTTGGACTCGGTTTCCGGGACAAACTCCAGTTTCACGCTCACGATCTTTGGAAACATTGGCTCGAACTATCAGATGGCCTTTACCACCAATCTTGCCTTGACCAACTGGCAGACCGGGGCAAGCGTCCTGATATCAAACCAGGAGCAGAATTTCAATCTGCCCGCGACGAACGCTATTATGTATTTTCGCCTTCAGTAATATTCATCACGCCGCCTTCACTTTGATCTTGCGGCCTTTGATCTGGGTTCGGTTGAGTTTGGCGATGATGACGTTGGCATGTTCGGCGGCAACGTCCACGAACAAATGCCGCTCGCGGATATCCACCGCGCCAACGATGCTGCCAGGCAGTCCGGTTTCGCCAGAAATGGTATTGACTATATCAATCGCGACGATTCCCGTTTCCGAGCCAATGTTCGCCCACAATCGCTTCTGAAAGGATTGTGTCTGCGGCCTCTCCTTGGGTTTGGCGGCGGGGGGCGTTGGCGCGGCTATTGTGGCAGAGGCGTCCCGCCTCTGCTCCTTCAATACAGGCGCAGCCACCGGTGGCGGCCGCGGAGCGGGTGTGGGCGGACGTTCCGTTGTCTGGGGGCGCGGCGGCTGCGGCAACGTTGCAACGGCGTCCCGCCTCTGCTCCTTCAATATAGGCGCAGCCAGCGGTGGCGGTCGCGGAGCCGGCGTGGGCGGGCGTTCCGTTGCTTGGGGGCGCGCCGGCTGCGGCAATGTGGCCGGAGCTTCCCGCCTCTGCGCCGGTCGCGGATCCGGGGGACGGGCCGCGCGCCGTTCTGGCAATCGTTGCGGGCGGGCGGCCTGTTCTTCCGCGCGATCAGGGCGCGGCGCGGGCTTGGCCGGCGCGGCCTCGCCGCCCTGCAAATGATGAATCAGCGCGGAAGCGATGTCGGTGGAAGAGAAGCCTTCTTCGAGCAGGCGTTCGATCAATCGGTCGTGCCGTTTGAACTCACCGCCCTGGAGCGTGGCGCGCAGTTTATCCAGAAAAACCAGCGTGCGCGCTTCTTCCACTTCATTGGCCGTGGGCGGCTGGCCGCGCTGAATGCGCATGTTCGTGTAGCGCTCAATGTTGCGAATCTGGAAAACCTCGCGCCCGGACGCAAACGAAATGGCGCGTCCGCTGCGCCCCTTGCGGCCCGTGCGCCCGATGCGATGGACATAATCTTCGCCGTCGTAGGGCAGATCGTAATTGAAGACCACCTCCACGTCGTCCACGTCAATACCCCGCGCGGCCACATCGGTCGCCACGAGAAAATCCAAGCCCGATTTGCGAAATTTTTGCATGACACGATCGCGCATCATCTGGGTCATGTCGCCATGCAGGCGGTCGGCTGAATAGCCCTGGGCGTTGAGATGATCGACCAGATCATCAACCATCCGTTTGGTGTTGCAAAAAATGATGCCCAGCTTCAAGTCGTGGATGTCAATGAGCCGGGTGAGCAAATCAATTTTAAACCGCCGGTCCACCTCGTAATATACCTGTTCGACCGTCGGCACCGTGAGCGCCTTTTGCTCGATGCGCACCTGTTGCGGGTCGCGCGAATATTTCTCAATCAATTGCTGGATGGGCCGCGGAATGGTGGCCGAGAAAAAGACGGTTTGCCGTTCCTTGGGCGTGGCTTGCAGGATGAGTTCAATATCATCGCGAAAGCCCATGTTCAGCATGACATCGACTTCATCGAGGATGACCATTTTGATGGCGGCCAGCTTGAGCGTGCCGCGACGCATGTGGTCCATCACGCGCCCCGGCGTGCCAATGACGATGTGCGCGCCCTGGCGCAGACCAGCCAATTGTCGGTCGTAAGATTGGCCTCCGTAAACCGGCAGGGCGTGGAGGCCGCGTTTGAAAAGCGCCAATTTGTGGACCTCCTCCGAAACCTGGATGGCCAATTCGCGCGTGGGACAAAGGATGAGCACCTGAGTCGCGCGCAGGGCCACATCGACTTTTTCGATGGCCGGCACGGCGAACGCCGCCGTCTTGCCCGACCCCGTTTGCGATTGGCCGACCACGTCCTTGCCTTGCATGAGAATGGGGATGGCTTCGGCCTGGATGGGCGCGGCCTGCTCGAAGCCGAGCTGATCAATGGCCTTTAGCAATTCGGGCGACAAGCCCAGTTCAGAGAATAATTTTGGCGTCATACAAATCTTTCGTCAACCGCACAACATAGGTGCGAAGCCCTTCCAATGCGAGGGCGCACAGCAACTT
>Ga0302324_100020897_pt1 | contig 12783 bp, 13 predicted proteins | sample Palsa_T0_1_FD_201949 | JGI IMG/M metagenome (GOLD analysis project Ga0302324, IMG submission 201949) | Peat permafrost microbial communities from Stordalen Mire near Abisko, Sweden - Palsa_T0_1 | ecosystem: Environmental > Terrestrial > Soil > Palsa > Peat permafrost | place: Sweden: Abisko...
GTGATGGGTCCATGGGATTGAGCGGATCCTGGGCCTGCAGCTGGGTGGTCAGCAGGGTCAGAAACGAATTGGTATTCAGCCCGCCCGTTCCCGCGCTCGTGGAGGAGCTGTTGGACGAGGGCAGCTGCGTACTAGCCGGGGGCGTCGGTTGCAGCAGCGACGTGGGGTTGCTCATCAGACTGGATGCGGAAGCCATGCGATGTTCTCCTTGGTGCGGCCTCTAGGCCTGCACGCTGAGCCTGCCATTGGAATCGAAAGCCGTGTAGTTCTCCGGGGATGTGTCGGTGGTACCTGCGTTCTGCGCCGCTCCCAAAAAGCCCGTGCCCGCCCCGCCGGAGGGCGAGGGCCGCGACGGAGTTCCGCCCTGATTCTGGTGGCGGGCCGCGCCGTCGCCGACGCCCGGTCCGGCGTGGGCGGAGCCCTGCTGCAAAGAAAGATTTTCCACGCGCAGCTGGCGTTCGCTGAGGGCCTGGTGCAGCGCCGGAAGATCGTTCGCGAGGGCGGCGTGCGCGTCGTGCCGCTCGACGGTGATGGCCGCGCCCACCTGGTCTCCGGTGACGTGCGCGCGCACCTGCACCGCGCCCAGTCCCTCGGTCCGCAGCGCCACGTTCATTTCCGCTCCGGCCAGAGAACCCGCCAGTCGGTCCGACGACACGGGGCTGGCGGAGGCGCGTTCCCCGCCGTTCCATGCCTGCAGTCCGGGCGAAAGCTCCGGACCGTCCTCCGAGCGCTCGCTTAGCGCCGTGTGCGAAGAAGGCGCGTCCGGGGCGGACGTGCTGGCCGCGAGGGAGGATTTCGAATCGCTGTGGTATGGCCCGGGGGCTGCGGTGAGCGGAGAAGCGGCCGGGGCCGCGGCGCTGCTGTCGGCAGCAGCCGGCGCGAATAAGCTGATCGCCGGTTTGGAGAGGCTGTTCGCCGGTGCGTCGGAGGCGGCTTCTCCGGTCGCAGTCGTCGGGGCTTCCGAAAAGGGCGCGTCTGCCCCGCTGGCGTCCCGGGGAGCGGCGGGTGCGGCGGAGGTTGCCGCCGCAAGAGGGTGCGCTGTTCCGTCTGCCGAAAACAGGGAACGGGTGTCGAGCGTTTGTGGCGGCTCCTGGGCCATCGCCGGCGCGGGTTCGGCGGAGGACGGCTGCGGATCGATCCCGAGTGGTTCGGCGCGAAAGCTGGACGGTACGAATCGCCACACAGCCGGTGTCGAGAGAGTTATTTTCGCGGAAGCGGCCGCAACCGGTGCCGGCGTTCTGCCGGGCGAAGGAACGGGATCGGGCGCGGCGGGAAACTCCGGCACAACCGCTGTCGCAACGGGCGAAACAATAGGTGGCGTCTGTGCCGCGAGAGACGCCGAAGAGTCCGGTGATGCGCTTGCCCCAGTCGTAGCCCCTGGGTGCGCGGTAGACGCGAAGTTTCCCTGCGGAATTCCGTCCCAGAGGAACACAGCGGGAAGCAGGGAAGCGAAAGCTCGAGAACCTGCGGCTGCTGGCGATTTTGCCGGAACCGGGTCCGCCGCCGCAGCATTCCCAGAGGGAAGCGCAGATGCCGGTACGCCGGAAACAGAATCCGTGGCTGACGGAGACTGGCTGGCTGCCCCCCAAGAGCCGGATGAATTGTCCGGACCGCTCACGGACGCTGGCTGCGGTGCCGTCCCGGTGGAAACCGTCGCGGTCGCTGGCAACGCTGGCGCGCCGGTCGTACGGACCGTCCCGGGGAGCGGCGTCAGAAGAGTCGTCTGCGCGAAAGAGGGAGGTGCGCTGGCTTGCGGCGGAGGCGCGTTCGCCGGGACCGAAGCGGTATCCGCGGTGAGGCTGCCGCCCGATTCAGAACCCTGTGTGGTGTCCGGACGGGCCGCAGGGTCGGTGACGCTGGAAGCGGGAATTTGTGTCGCAGTGCTTTGGCGGCCGGTGGGGAGGACGGTTGAAACGAAGGCTTGCGCTGTGTCGTTGCCGCTCGGCGGGTTCGTGAAGCTCCGAACCGAAACTTGCGGGGCAGGGCTACTGACGGTAGCGGCACTGGAATCGAATGTTGGTCCCGCGGTGCTGCTGTCCGCAAGGGTCCCGATGCTTGAACCGGAAGTTAGCGCTGCACCGCTCGTCCCCGCCGCGGTTGTACGGCCCAAGCGATGCGAAGGCGGCGGCTGTGTTGTGGTCACCGTCGCGCCGGGGGCCGCGAAAAGCGTTCCGGAAGCTGGGGAATCGGGCGCACCGCCCGGGGTGTCGGCTATGCCAGGGGAATCCGGCGCAGCGATCGCCAGGGAAAGGGGAGCGGTTGGCAGCGCGGCAACCGGCGCTGGAAAGATCACGGGAACCGTCGCAGTGGGTGACTCCGCGGAATCGGAAGCCGTGGGGCTGTTGCTGGCCGCAGGGTCCGCCGACGCGGTGCCGCCGCTGGACTTTCTGGCGTGGGCGGGGGCAGGCGCGCTGCTGGCGAGCGAAGCCTGCAGCACGTCCGAGAAACTCGCGACGGCGCTCAGGGAAGAGCCTGGCGCGCCCGGTTGCGCGGCGGTTTTTCCCCGCAATGACGTCCCGGTTTCTACGCTGGCTGCCGGCATTGTATGCGACGCGTCCACCATGGATTCCATTTGTCCCACCCACAGAAAAGCATCCCGAGGACCAAAAAAGAACGCAGGGTCTCAGCTGTGCAGTTCTCGGAAGTGCCACAAAAAAAGAGAGTTGAAAAACGGACTGAAGTTTTTCTGAAAACGGCCGATACAAAGCTAGGTAACGCTTGCCCGGCGGCTGGGCAATTCAGCGCTTGGGAACAGGACTGCGAAAGGGCCTTCGTCGCGCGGATTTCTCTCCGGCGGTGAGCGCGGGCAGGCGGCTAAGATGCCGCTAGGAATTTTTGCGGGCGGCCTGGCGCACGAGGAAGAGTTCGTCGAGCTGGCGCTGGGTCCGGCGCGACTGCTCGAGTTCCCAGGCCGCCAGCTGCTCCTCCCGCAGGTGCGCGATCGTTTCCTTTTTCTGGCGGGCCTGGAGATAGCACTGCATCTGGGCCTGCTGCGCGCGTTCGAGTTCCTGCAGTTTTGTTTGCAGCAGGCGGCGGCGTTCGAGGGACGCCGATTCGCGGGCGGCGCTGAAGTGCAGTTCCGCGCCGGAAATTCCGGCCGAGGCCTCCTTCCACACGCCGCGCCGGATCTGCTGCGCTTCGGCTTCGAGGGAAACCATCTCCGCGCGGACGCCAGCCAGCTGTGCGGCCAGGGCCTGCAGCCTCTGCAGTTCGGACCGCTCCTGCAGTTCGCGCACGCGCAGCACTCCTTGCAGGGGAAAGACGAAGGCCATCCGCTTATCCCGGCAGCGCCAGCAGTGCCGGCAGCGTCTGCTCGATAGAGGACTTGTCGTTCTTGTTCTGCTGCAGGAACGCATTGATGGCGGGCTGCGCCGCGATGGCCTGGTCCAGCAGAGGATCGCCGCCCTTCTGGTAAGCCCCGATGCGCAGGAGATCTTCAGAGGCCGCGTAGGAAGCGATCAGGGACCGCAGGCGCGCCGCTTTTTGCAGATGCTCCGGACCGCATACGGCAGGCATGAGACGGCTCAGGCTGTCGAGCGCCGAGATGGGCGGATAGTGCCCGCGCGCCGCCAGGCGGCGGTCCAGAACAATGTGGCCGTCGAGCAGGGAACGCGCCGCGTCCACCAGCGGATCCTGCTGGTCGTCGCCTTCCATCAGCACGGTGTAGAAACCGGTGATGCTGCCGCTGCCGAAATGCCCGGCGCGTTCGAGCAACTGCGCGAGCAGCGTGAACACCGAAGGCGTGTAGCCCTTGGCCGTGGGCGGCTCCCCGGCGGCCAGGCCGATTTCGCGCTGGGCCATGGCGAAGCGGGTGAGCGAATCGGCCACCAGCAGTACGTGTTTTCCCTGCGCGGCAAAATATTCGGCGATGGTGGTGGCGGCCAGCGCCGCGCGAATGCGCGAAAGCGGCGGCTGGTCGGAGGTGGAAACGACCACCACCGACCGCGACAGTCCTTCCTCGCCCAGTGCGTCTTCCAGAAACTCGCGCACCTCGCGGCCGCGCTCGCCCACGAGAGCCAGAACGGTGAGGTCGGCGGACGTTCCGCGGGTCATCATGCCGACGAGCGTGCTTTTCCCCACGCCGCTGCCGCCGAAAATGCCCATGCGCTGCCCACGTCCGCAGGTGAGCATCCCATCGATGGCGCGGATGCCGCAGCCCAGCGCTTCGCTGATGCGCGTGCGGGTGAGCGGCAGAGGCGCGTCCCCGCGCAGCGGCCAGTATTCCCGGGCCCCGTAGGAGCCTTTGGAATCGAGTGGCTCGCCGGTGCCGTCGATCACGCGGCCCAGCAGGCCCGGCCCCACGCGCAGGCACGGGCGCGTGCCGCGGGTGACGATGCGGTCGCCGTAGCGGATTCCCGCCGGTCGTTCCAGCGGCATGGAGAGAACCAGTTTGCCGCGGAAGCCCACGATTTCGCCCGCCAGCGTGCGGCCCTCCGAGGTGAGGATGGCGCAACCCTCGCCCACGGAGCAGAACGGGCCCTCCGATTCCACCAGGTAGTCGACCACCTTGGTCACCCGGCCCACCCAGCGAAACGTCGAGAAGTCGTCCAGCCGGCGAAAATAAGCAGCGAGCGGGCTCGCGGCGCTCATGCCGGTCCCCGAGGACGCTGTTCCAGAAGGTCGAGAAAGCCCTGCTCGATTTCCTTGAGCTGGGTTTCCAAGCTGATGTGTGTGCTGCCGAGTTCGGTTTCGAGGGCGCAGCTGCCGGAGGCGAGCGAGGCGTCGCCCATCAGCTCGGGAGCCGGGACGATGCCGGTCGAGCGGCTGAAGTAGTCGCGCCAGAAGGGAATCTCCTGGGGATGGGCGCGCAGGCGCACCTGTGTCCCGTCGTTCAGACTTTCCAGGGCCACGCGCACGATGCCGGTCAGCAGCAGCGGGTCCATCTGCACCTCGCGGTGCAGAATCTTGCGCGCGATGGACAGCGCCAGCTGCACGACTTCGCTCTCCGCGCGCTGGAAGTAGCCCTCGCGCTGGGCCGCGAACTGGCGCAGCGCTTCGGAGAGTTCGCCGCGCAGGCCCGACAGTGTTTTTTCAAACTCCGCGCGGGCGCGCGCTTCGCCTTCGGCCAGTCCCTTTTCGTACAGGGCCTGCCCGTTCGCGGCGGCGGATGCTTCGCTGCCCGCGCCGGAAGCATTCCAGGCGGCTCCGCCGTGCGCACGTACGCCATTCTCCCCGCCGGGAGAGGAGAACACGAACGGCTGGGCGGCCACGTCTTCGGGAGCGGCGGGTTTAGACGACAAAGGCGTCCTCGGCTTCATTCTTCAGGGTCATTTTTCCTTCCGCTTCGAGCTTGCGCGCAACGGCGACGATCTCGGTCTGGGCCTGCTGCACGTCCTTGGCGCGGATGGGGCCGAGCGCTTCCATATCTTCCTTGAGCATTTCGACCGCGCGCGAGGACATGCACTTGAAGAAATGATTGCGCAGATTTTCCGAGGCTCCCTTGAGTCCGGTGGCCAGGGCTTTCTTGTCCACCTGCGAAAGCAGCTCGCGCAGGCCGGTCTCGGGCACCTCGACGAAATCCTCGAAGGTGAACATCTGATTGCGGATGGTGGCGGCGAGCGAGGCGTTGTCTTTCTCGATCCCGGCGAGCAGGTCGGTGGTCACTTTCGGCCCCACGCGGTTGAGCAGGTCGGCCACCGTGTCGACGCCCCCGAAGGCGCGCTGGTCCTGCTTTTCCGCCGGGGCGGCCAGCTTGCGCTGCAGCACCACGGAGATCTTCTGCACCACATCGGGAGAAAAATTCTGCATTTCGGCCAGCCGCCGCACCGCCTGCGTGCGCGCCGGTTCGGGCAACAGCAGCAGCACGTTTTTGGAAACCGCGGCGTTCAGGTGCGCGAGCACCAGCGCGATGGTCTGGGGGTGTTCCTGCTGCAGGACTTTCACGATCTGCTCGGGCGGGGCCTTCTGCACCGCTTCGAAGTTCCTGCTGGTGGTCTCGAGCGAACGCACCTGGTCGACCAGCGGGCGGCTTTCCTCGTTGCCCAGCACCTTGACCAGAAACTGCGTGGCGAATTCCGGGCCGCCGCGCCCCACCGATTCCTGCGTGGTGGACTGCTGCTGGTATTCCTGCAAAACCTCGGCCGCCGCTTCGGGGGGGATGCTGCCCAGCGCGGCGATCTCCTGCGCGAGAATCCGCAGGGCTCCCTCGGGCAATCGCTCGCAGATCTTGCGCGCGGCTTCGTCCCCCAGCAGCACCATCAGCATGGCCGCCTTGGCGGGATTGCTGACAATTTTCGCCGCCGGCGCGCTCACGACGCCCCGCCCTCACCCAGCCAGTTCTGCACCAGACGCCCGGCGCTTTCCGGATCGGCCTTCACGGTGGAGACCACCTGCTGGCGCATGTTCAGGGCGCGCTGCAGTTGCGGGTCGGCGGCGGAGGCCGCCCCCAGTCCCGGCCGGCTGGCCGAGGCCAGTTCCGGCGCGGACGGCACTCCCGCGAGGGCCGGGTTCGCGGCTCCCGCGGGCAAGGCTGGCTGGCCCGCATTTTCAAACGCCGACAGTACCTGCTTTTTCACCGGATTCAGAACCAGGAAGTAGACTATCAGAAACAGTCCGAAGAGGGCCACGTAGCGCAGCATGCCAGTCCAGCGTTCCGTCACCACGCGCACGCGCTCGGGGAGGCTCGGCCCTTCGAGTTTTTCTACGGGGGCCGCCTGGAAGGAAATGTTCTGTACCGAAATCTGGTCCCCGCGGGTCGGGTCGAAACCCAGCGCGGCCTTGGCCAGGTCCTCGATCTGTTTCATCTCCTGCGGGCTGCGCTTGCGGCGCGTTTCGCTGCCCTGTCCGTCGGCGGGCGCGGTGACGGCGTCGTCCACCAGGATGGCCGCGGCGATGCGCTTGAAGCGGCCGGCCGGCTCGATCACATGCTTGGTTGTGTGGCTGACGGCGAAGGTCTTGTTCTCGCTGCGGATTCCCTGCGAGGTTTGCCCGCTGGTGCTCTGGTTGGCGGCATTTCCGGCGGGCGGTGTGTTGGGGGCGTTGGTGGCCGTTCCGGGAATGCCCGAGGAGTCCAGGTCCTGGGCGGTCTCCTGCGAGGTCTGGGAGGTGACCACCGCGGCGGTCGCGGGGTCGTAGAGATCCTGGGTGCTTTCGGCGGACGTGGGATCGTACTCGATGGTGACGCTCGACTTCACGTGGTCCGCACCCACCACGGGCGAGAGCACCTGCACCACGCGTTCAGCCATGGCTGTTTCCAGGTCTACCCCGCTGGTTTCCAGTTCGCCCAGCTGCCCGTGAGTCTGGTTGGGCATGCGCCCGTCGGTGGTGATCACGCTGACGTTCTGCGGCGTAAGGTCGTCCCACGCGCTCGACACCAGGTTGGCGATCGACGAAGCGGTCTGGTCGGACAGGCGCGTGCCGCGCAGCTTGAGGACCACGGCAGCCTTGGCGGGGCGCTCGCGCTCGGTAAACAGGGACTCGTGCGGGAGCACCAGGTGCACGCGCACCTGCTCCACGCCGTTCATGGTCTGGATGGTGCGTTCGAGTTCGGCTTCGAGGGCTCGCTGGTAGTTCACTTTTTCGGAGAAGTCGCTGCCGGACCAGTTGGGCTTGTCGAATAGTTCAAAGCCCATGCGCCCGCTGGCGAGGGGGCCCTGGGAGGCCGCCTGCAGGCGCGCCTTGTCGAGTTCGTCGGAGGGCACCAGCACGGAGGTGCCGTCACTCGATATGCGGAAGCTGATATTCTGCGCCGCGAGGTCCTGGGTGAGCTTCTGGGCGTCGGCCGGAGCGAGGCCGGTGTAGAGCGGTTTGTAATCGCTGTTGCCGATCATCCACACGAAGCCCCACACGGTGGCCCCTACCACCGCGACGCCCACCAGCAGCAGGATCACCTGCGCGGTGGTGAGGCCCTTGAGAAAGGCCGCGATCTGTTTCTGGAATTTTTCCATGGTTTGTTTGGGCCCGTTCCGCTGCGTTTAATCCGCCGCAATCAAAAAGCGGAGCGGAGAATTTCGATGATCCGTTTCCTGCCTCTAGAACGGAATGCGTGATACTTCCTGATACGCCGAAATGATCTTGTTGCGCACCTGCACCATCAACTCGAAGGTCAGGTTGGCTCTCTCCACCGCGATCATGGCGGAATGCACGTCCTGCCCGCCGCCGCTCAGCATGCTGGCCACCTGGGTGTCCGCCTGGGACTGCAGCTGGCCCACCTGGTCTACGGCCGAGTGCAGCGTGTCCAGGAAGCTCGATCCGCCGGAGCCGCCTGGTCCGCCGGAGCCCTGTTGCGCGCCGCCCGCGGCGACGTTCAGGTCCGGCTGCGCCTGCGGCAAGCCTTGAATGGGACTGGTCATGATGCGTTTCTCCCTGCCTTTTCCGTTCGTTTACGACTTCAGAATGTCGATCGACGACTGGATCATGTTCTTGGTGCTCTGCACCGCCGAGGCGTTCAGCTGGTAAGAGCGCGCCGCGCCCATCAGGTTGACCATTTCCTCAACCGGGTTGATGGCCGGGTACGAGACGTAGCCGTCGGCGTCCGCGTCGGGGTGGCCGGGTTCGAAGCGGCGCACCGGAGGCGCGCCGTCTGCCACTACGTTTTTCACGTGTACGCCTTCGGCGTGCAGATCGGTGAACGAGGCCAGGGTCGCGGGGAAGCTACCTGCTTCCGGCAGTGTGTGCGCGCCGAACACCACGTGCATGCGCTGGTACGGGCCGGTGCCGCTGGCCGCATGCGTGGTCTCGGCGTTGGCCAGGTTGCTCGTGACCACTTCCGCCCTCTCGCGCTCGGCCTGCAACGCCGAGCCGCTGATTTCCAAAATGCGAAACAGGTTCATGCGGATGTCCCTCCTTCGGTGATCGCCATCTGTAAATTCTTGAACTGAGATTTGAGCAGCTGCTCGGCGATGCCAAACTGCAGCTGCACCTCGGAAAGCAGCAGGCCTTCGCGGTCGATGCTGACGTTGTTGCCGTCGGGCCGCGTCACCAGGCCGGTCACTTCGTGCACGAAGGGCTCGGTCTGGTCCGCCGGCTGGCCCTGCATGGCGCGCGCGAGTTCGCCCTGAAAGTCGATATCCTTGGTGCGGTAGCCCGGCGTATCGACGTTGGCGATGTTGCTGGTTATCAGCGACTGCCGCTTGGCCGCCAGGTCCATGTAGCGGGCCAGCAGATCGGCCTGCGCGGAGTGAATCCAGCTCATACGGCCGCCTCGCGCGCCGCCAGTCCATATTCGCGGATCTTATTGCGCACCGTGCGCAGGCTCACGCCCATCATTTCGGCGGTGCGGGTGCGGTTGCCGTTGGTGGCCAGCAGGGTGGCCTCCAGCAGAGAGCGCTCCATGTCCTGCAGGGTCAGGCCCGGCTTGGGCAGGGCCGCGGGAGCGGGAGCCTGCGACCGGGATACGGTGGCAAAGAGTTCCACGCCCAGCGTGGTGCTGTGGGTGAGGGCCAGCGCGCGGCGGATAAAATTTTCGAGTTCGCGCACGTTGCCCGGCCAGTCGTAGTCTTCCATGGCCGCGGCCAGTTCCGGCGCAATGTGAAAGCGGCGGCCCTGCGCCTTGGGTTCGTACTTGCGCAGGAAATGCTGGGCCAGCGTGAGAATGTCTCCGCGGCGCTGCTGCAGGGTAGGAATCGTGAACGGAATCACATTGAGCCGGTAATAAAGATCGGCGCGGAAGGTCCCGGCTTTGATCAGCGCGGGCAGCGAGCGGTTGGTGGTGGCGATCACGCGCACGTTTATCGGCAAGGGATGGGTATCGCCCAGGCGGTCGATTTCGCGCTCCTGCAGGACGCGCAGCAGTTTGGGCTGCAGGCTGAGCGGCATCTCGCCGATTTCATCGAGCAGCAGCGTGCCGCCGTCGGCCACCTGAAACTTTCCTGGTTTGGCGGCGATCGCTCCGGTAAACGCGCCGCGCACATGGCCGAAGAGTTCGCTCTCCAGCAGATTTTCGGGGAAGGCCGAGCAGTTCACCGCCACGAAGGGTTTTCCGGCCCGCGCGCTGGAACGGTGAATCAGCCGCGCCAGCAGTTCCTTTCCGGTGCCGCTTTCCGCCTCAATCAGGATGTCTGCTTCGGTGAGCGCCACGCGCCGGGCCTGCGCCAGCAGGGCCTGAAACACGGCCGACTCGCCTACAAATTCCGGGGCGTTCTGGTGCTGCCATTCGGCGGCCTGACCCAGGATGCGCTGCGCGGTTTCTTCAAGCTGCGCAAAGGAAACCGGTTTCATCAGGTAGTCGCACGCGCCTTCCTTCATGGTGAGCACGGCTTCCGGGACGCTTCCGTAGGCGGTCAGAAGGATCACCGCGGTCTGCGGCGCGATCTGCCGCACGCCCTGCATCACGTCCAGCCCGTCGCCGTCGCCCATGCGCATGTCCGTGACTACCAGGCCGCAAGGGGCGCTGCGGAACTTGGCCAGCGCTTCGGCGACTCCACTGGCCGTGGACACCTGCCATCCGCCGCGGCGGAAGTTGGCGTCCAGCGCGGCGCGCATGGAAGCCTCGTCGTCTACCACCAGCACCTGGCTCATGCGGATCCTTTCTGAAGAGGCAGCAGCAAGGAAAACCTGGTTCCCTGCTGCGTCGAACTCTGCACCCGGATGCTCCCGCCGTGCTGCTCGATCACCTTTTTGCAGACAGAAAGCCCCAGCCCGGGGCTGCCGGCCTTGGTCGTGAATCCGGGTTCGAAGATGCTGGGCACGGCGGTCGGGTCGATCCCGTGGCCTTGATCCTGAAAGTCGACTTGCACGAAAGCCCCGGACGCGTTCCGGACGCAAATGGCCAGCGTGCCGCCACCCTGCATGGCGTGAAAGGCGTTCAGGGAAAGATTGAGGAAGACCTGTTGCAGGCGGTGGGCGTCGGCCGCCACGGTCGCGGTCCCCAACGAATTTTCCAGGCGGATCGCCAGGCCGCGTTGCCGCGCCAGCGGTCCCAGAAATTCGGCGGTTTCCCGCAGCAGGCGGTCGACGCTCGTGGGCAGCAGTTCGCCGCACGGCTGACTGTGAAATTGCAGCACGTTATTCACCGTCGCGGAAAGCGAGCGCAGACCGGCCTGCAGGTGCGTCACCCACTGATTCGCTTCCGGCATGTCGGCGGTCGAACCCGCGAGCAATCCGGCGAACAGTTCCATGCTCCCCAACGGATTGCGGATTTCGTGCGCCAGCACGGTGGCGATTTCGGCCAAGGCGTGCGCGCGCCGAGCGGCCTCGCGTTCGGCGGCCATGCGCTTCTGCTCGCTGATGTCGCGCAGAATCCAGATGGTTTCGGACGCGCTTCCGGGAAAACCTTCCACCCGCGTGGCAGACACCCCGATGCTGGCCGCTTCCGCTGCTGCGGCGGAAGTCCACTCCTGTTCGGTGCGCGCGCCCCCGGGAATGATTTCCGATAGAAGCTTTTGAATGGAGACCGGGCAGGTCGCGGAGGTTTCCGGATGCCAGCTCTCTTCCAGTTCGAGCAGACGCCGGGCTTCGGGATTAGCCATGCGCGGCTGGCCGTTGCCTTCGGTGACCAAAATGCCGCACGGCAGGCCTTCGAGAATGCGCCCGAGGAAGGCCCGCATGCATGAGGTTTCTTCCAGGCTGCGGGACAGCTCTCCGTTGGCGCACTCCAGATCGGTGCGCAGGCGTCCCACTTCCGCCTGCAGCTGGGCGTAGGATTTCTCGAGCGAACCGGCCGCCTGCGTGAACGTCAGAAAGGCGTGTGCCAGCGCTTGCGGGTCGGCCGCGCGATGCTGCGGCGTGTGGGACCGCGGTTGACTTTGCCGGGCTGTAGGCAATTTTGGCATCCCTGCGCGGTACTGCAAGCAGGGTGCCAAAAAGGAACAGTCTGCCCGTTAGGGATCGCTAAGCTGCGTCGTGTTCTCGTCCGGGAAAGTGAGATTTCCGAGGGAGAGGGCTTTTTGCACGTCATTGAGCGAAGCGGCGCTCGGTGGACGCGTGTTTCTCCCGGTTACCGGGAGGAAACACAGAGAGAGTTCAGGAACGCATCGCTTGCGATGCGCACGGGCGCGCGCGAAAAATTAGATGGTTCTAAAGTGCGACGGGTCGGCCGTGTGACTGAAGTGCTCGACGTGCAGCTGCAATTCCTGCCCAGCCAGGATGAAGGCCCGCTCGACGGAGTGCTGCAGCTCACGAACGTTCCCCGGCCACTGCGCCTGGCGCAGGAATGCGATGGACGAGGCCGAAAGCCTCTTGGCCGGAATTCCGGCTTCGCGGCAGAGATTGTCCAGAAACTTCTCGGCGAGCGGTCCGATGTCCTCCGGGCGCTCGCGAAGCGGCGGCAGTTCCATCGGAAAAACGGCGATGCGGTAGTAGAGGTCCTGGCGGAAGAGTTTCTGCTTCACGTGATTGAGCAGGTTCACGTTGGTGGCGCACAACACCCGCACGTCCACGCGAAAAACGTCGGAGCTTCCCAGCCTTTGCACTTCGCCATCCTGCAGAAAGCGCAGCAGCTTGGCCTGCATGGTCAGCGGAAGGTCGCCGATCTCATCGAGAAACAGGGTTCCGCCGTGGGCGTTGTGAATGCGCCCGACGCGCGACTGGACCGCGCCGGTGAACGCGCCGCGCGCGTGTCCGAACAGCTCGGCCTCGAGCAGCGCTTCCGGAATGGCCGCGCAGTTCACCACCACAAAAGGATTCGTCGAACGCCGGCTGATCTCGTGAATGCCGCGCGCAACGAGCTCTTTTCCGGTGCCGGTCTCGCCGGTGATGAGCACGGTAGTGTCGCGGGCCGCCACCAGCCGCGCCAGCTGGTAGATGTGCTGCATGGAGCGGCCTTTGCCGACCATGGACGGAAGCGGTTCTTTTTCAGGTACCTGCGGAATATCGGAGTGATGGAGTGGCGCAGCTGCAGAGGGA
>Ga0302324_100020900_pt1 | contig 12782 bp, 6 predicted proteins | sample Palsa_T0_1_FD_201949 | JGI IMG/M metagenome (GOLD analysis project Ga0302324, IMG submission 201949) | Peat permafrost microbial communities from Stordalen Mire near Abisko, Sweden - Palsa_T0_1 | ecosystem: Environmental > Terrestrial > Soil > Palsa > Peat permafrost | place: Sweden: Abisko...
GGTGGTGAGGCGGCCGGGCCGGTGAATGGTGGCCTGACCGATGTGGGCGGTGGCTACTTCTTGGACCCGAGCTGCGCTTACGAGAACTCGACGGCCACCGCTGGTGGCACCCCGGCCAACAGCTGCGGCACGGGCGGCGGTACCAGCTCCTTCAAGCCCCAGTCGATCACCATCACTGACATCACCCCCGAAACGGGCACCCCAGCCGGAATCGGCGGCAGCCTGTTCTTCCCGACCGACACCCTGTACCTCTACGTGCGCTCGGCCGATCTGGACTCGACCAAGGACTGGCAGCCGACCGGGACTACCAATTGGGTGCAGACGCTGTTCTACACGACGAAGTCGACCACCCCCTTCATCGACTCGGCCGAGGGCCAGGTGCTGCTCGACGACGCCGGGATGATCCCGCAGATCTCGACCTGCGTGATCCTCACCACCAGCGCCTCCACCAGCACCACCCCCTGCACCTAACGCGGCCGGGACGCAGTTGCGCCCCACTTCCCGGATCCGGGAAGTGGGGCGCGCTATCTCTTCGCGGCTTCGTCTCAACTGTGCGCCGCTCGTTTACTCCTTATTAACCGGTCGGCTCTTGGGTGTACACCGGGGCCTGAGAAGATTCCGGTGCACGCCCAGGGGTGCTCCCTTCGACCGAAGACCTTGCCGGCCATTGGGGCCAGCCGACATGCAAACCAAATAGCAATAACCGAATACCCAGTCCGAATAACCGTCCATTGAAAGGAACTCTTCTCACGTGAAGAACAAACTCAAGGCGACGCTCTGCGGGACGCTCGCCACGGCGATTGCTGGCGTGGGTCTCCTCGCCGCCACCGCCGCCCCCGCCTTCGCCGCCAACGGCGGTGTGCCCCCGTGGGAGCCGGACGCCAACGCCGGTTCTCCCTACGGCAACGTCCAGCTGTTCAATGCCGACGGCGTCGTCGTCACCTCGGGCTCGGTATCCAGCCAGGCTTTCGCCTTCGCCGCGGCCACCACCGCCCCCGACTCCGGCTCCACCCACGCGACCGTGTACTGGCGTGATCCTCAGGCGCCTCTTAGCTCCAGCCCGCCGGCGACCTGGTCCGGTCCGCAGGAGAGCAACACCACCCCTTTCAGCCCGCCGCCGTCCGGGACCCCGGCCACTGTCGTCGCTGACGCGGCCAGCGAGCCCGTCGCCGAGATGTACTCGACCGCCACGGTCAACAACTGGCTGACCACCAACACACCGAGCACGACCACGGACTTCGCCAACACCATCCAGGTGATCATGCAGGACAGCTTCAACAACGGGAGCACAGACTCCTACTGGTCGACCGATATCGCCTACAACACTGGCACCTCGGCCATCACGGTCGACGGCGTCAACGTCCCGGCCGGCGAGTGGGTAGAGCTGTTCCCGCTCCAGAGCACGCCGGCGACGCCGACCCTGACCCTCAGCGCGCCCGGCGCCCAGACCACCGGCACGCCCGAGCAGCTGACGGCTTCCGGTGTGCCTACCACCCCGGCCGGTGATGTGGTGTTCGAGGACAATGGCGCGACCATCGCCACCGTTGTCGCCTCGGGTGGCTCCGCCACCTACACGGTGACCAGCCCGGCGGCCGGCAGCCATTCCTACACCGCCTCGTTCGTCCCGGTCCCCGGTTCCGAGACGGGTGCCTACTCCAGCTCAGCCACGGTGGTGACCTCCTCCACCTCGGCCGCCGAGACGGCTACCTACTCGGCCCCGACGATCGGCACCTCGACGTCCCTGTCCGCCGGCAGCACCAGCATCAACTACGGCGCTTCGGATGCATTGACGGCCACGGTTACCGAGAACGACGCCCCGACGGACACTGGTGTGACCGGTTCGGTCCAGTTCTACGACGGGGCCAGCGCCCTCGGCTCGCCGGTGACCACGACCGTCTCCGCGGCGAATTGCCCCGCTGGGCAGCCGAGCGGAAGTGAGTGCGGCCAGGCCGTGCTGACCACGTCGTCGCTGCCGACCGGGACGGACAGCATCACCGCCACCTTCACGCCGGGCAGCGCGGCCTACGGGCCGTCGACCTCGTCGGCGGTCACGGTCACGGTGGCGGCTCCTGCGGCCTGCTCGCTCACCGGCTCGTCCTGCACCGATATTCAGGGCATCACGGTCACGGTCAACCCGGGCACGATCACCATCACCACGCCGTACACCCCGGCCAGCCCGTTCGTGCTCCCGGCGATGCAGCTGAGCTCCGACGGCACCTACCTGCAGAGCTCGGCGACCTTCCCGCCGGCTAGCAACCCGGGCACGCAGCAGATCGTGGTGACCAGCCAGTTGGCCCCGGCGTACGCCTGGACCCTGTCGGTCTCAGGCACCGCCCTGAGCGACGGTACCGGCGGGACGATTCCCTCGTCCGGCCTCGGCCTGACCAACGGCGCCCTGCTCAACCCGGGCCCCGGAGCCGGCACCTACCCCGGCGCCGTCACCTTCACCAACGTCCCGGCCCACAACCCGAGCCCGGTGGACACCGACACCAACAGCGGCCTGACGGCCACCCCGCAGACGTTCGCCCACAGCACGGCGGCGGACGGCACGGCGGTGATGGACGGGACCCTGACCCTGCTGGCTTCCACCGCCACCCCGGCTGGGACCTACACCGGCACCATCACCTTCACCATCTCCTAAGGGACCACGAAGGTTGACCAAGGGCGGTCTTGGACCGCACCTGAGCAGCAAACTTGAAGGAGCGGGACGAGTGAAAACTCGTCCCGCTCCTGCTGTTACCGGCGTTACATCAGGTGGTACTGTGGGGGCCGCCTGAGACCGAAATACGATCTGAGAGTTGCGGTGACTGACCTTCAACGGCGACCAAAATCAGGCCTAGGATCTTTGGTCCTTTACCGGTGGCTCCGACTGACAGCATTGATGGTTGTCGGCCTGATAGCGATGTCCGGAATTTTGGGTATTACCCCGGCGTCGGCCGGGTACAAGTCGGACCCCGGCAAGTCCGCTGCATCGGCCGTCAAGAAGCACGTCGCCGTGTTCGGTACCCAGACCGCCACCGCCACCGCTCCCGACAGCCGGGGCTACTTCAGCTTCGGCGCCACCCCCGGCGGTCAGGTCGAAGACCACATCGCCATCAAGAACTTCTCGACCTTCGCGCTCCAACTTCTCATTCACGGTACGGACGGCGTCAACACCCCCCAGGGAGGCTTTGCCCTGCTCCCTCCCAACCAGCCGGCGACCGGTCTGGGGCTATGGATATACCTGCCCCGCAACGACATCACCCTCATCGTTCCGGCTCGCAGCACGGACATCATCCCGTTCCTGGTCAGGGTTCCCTCCAATGCCTCACCGGGCGACCACGTCGGCGGGATCACGGCCACGTTGGAGTCTTTTATCACCAACTCCAGCGGGCAGCACATCCGGCTGCTGCAGAGCGTCGGGACCCGGATATTCGTGAGGATCAGTGGCCCGCTCCACCCGAAGCTGGCCGTCCAGGACCTGACGGTTCGCTACTCCGACCCGATCGATCCGCTCTCCGATGGGCGGGCGGTGCTCACGTACAAGGTCAGCAACGTCGGCAATGTCGCCCTCGGTGGCCTACCGACCGCCTCCGTGTCGGGGCTGCTGGGAAGCAGGAGCAGTGCGTCACACCTACCCGAGATCCAGCTGCTGCTCCCCGGCTTCTCGGTCCACGAGACAGCCGTGGTCACTGGCGTGTACCCGGAGCTGCGCGAATCGGCCCATGTGAAAGTGACCCGCCTGATCATCCCCGGCTCGGTGCAGCCGGCGAGCGGGCCATTCGGGGCGAAGGAATCCTTCTGGGCGATCCCCTGGGTGCTCCTCGGCATCGTCCTCGCCATCCTGGTCGTCCTCGCCTACCTCATCTGGCGGAGGCGCCGCCGTAAGCGGCGGCCACCCTCGCCCGGTACCCCCACCGGCAAGTCCGCCTCCGAGGCCCCCAACGAGAGCCCCGACGTGCCGGCCAAGTCCGAGCCCGTAGAGGTCCCGGCCGCGGCCGACCGGGCCGAATCGAATTAGGAGCTACGACAGAATGAAGTCGACCAGATCGGTCCTGGCGGGTCTGAGCGTCGGTCTGCTGGCGTCCCTCTGCCCGCTGGCTACGAGCGCGCGGGCGTCGGCCGCCAGTGTGCCGTTCACTGATCCCAATGTCACCGGCACCCTCACCTTGTGCAATCAAAAGGGCCAGTCGGTGACCTCCGGGAGCCTGTATGACATACCGTTCATCTGGAAGGTCATCTCCTCCTCGCCGGCGCCGTCGGGCTACAAGGAGGCCTACCTGGCGGTGGCCCAACCAATCGAGCACGTCGACCCGTCGGGGTGGTTCTCGTATCAGATGACGTCATCGACCGTCTTCACCAACTCGAACCACCCGGTGTCGCAGCTGACCTACGCCGACCAGCCACTCCTCCAACCGTATCTGCAGTACCCGCCCTACTGGGAGGGTTACTACCAGCTCAGGATGTTCTTCACCTCACCCCAGCAGTCACCCTGGACGACCAGCTATCCGGCCGCGGTCATCCAGGTGAGCGGGTCGAGCTGGACGCTGATCCAGGGTGGCGGCGGATCATGCCGCGCCGGATCCGGAGTGTCGGTGGAGGCCGACCGCTTCCCCACGTCCGAGTTGGACACGCCCCGGACCGTACCCCTGGCCGTACAGCGGACCCTGCCGACCGTGCCCGGCGTACCAACCACTTCCGCGCCACGCGTCACCCCGACCACCGGCGCCCGTTCGAGCTCGTCTCCCAGTAGCTCGTCCGGGTCCGGGTCGGGGGTGGCTGCGCCGGCAACGTCGGGCAAGTCCTCCGGCTCGGGTGGAGGAGACGGCGCTCTCGTGGGGCTCCTGATCGGTGTCGTGGCCGTGATACTCGCCGGCGGCGGCACGATATGGTTCCGGCGAAGGAGCCGATCTCGGATCACGGCAGAACCGAGTTAGAAGTGTTTCGACCTCCGCATTGCGAGAAATACTAGAGTAAAGATTTGGACCTGCTGCCGCAATTACTTGCGGTTTCAGCCCCGGCAAGGTCGTTTGTCCGGCCCCGAACATAAGGAAGCTTGAAACGTGCGCTTGATTCCCCGGCTAGGTACAAAATGTGCCGCAGTAACTGCAGCTGTCGCCCTCATGGCGTTCGCTTCACCGTTGCTCGCCGGTGTGAGCTTCGCCGCCAACGGCGGTGTGCCTCCGTGGGAGCCGGACGCCAACGCCGGCTCTCCCTACGGCAACGTCCAGCTGTTCAACGCCAACGGCGTCGTGATCACCTCTGGCTCGGTGTCCAGCCAGGCCTTCGCCTACGCCGCCGCCACCACGGCTCCCGACTCCGGGTCCACCAAGGCGACCGTGTACTGGCGCGACCCGCAATCAGGCGCCTCCAACCCGCCGGCGACCTGGTCCGGTCCACAGGAGAGCTTCACCACCCCCTTCACCCCGCCGCCGGGGGGGACCCCGGCCACTCTCGTCGCTGACGCAGCCAGCGAGCCCGTCGCCCTGATGTACTCGACCGCCACGGTCAGCAGCTGGCTGACCAGCACCACGCCGAGTCTGACCGCGGGCTTCGCCAACACCATCCAGGTGATCCTGCAGGACACTGCGATCAACGGGGACCCGAACCTCTACTGGTCGACCGATATCGCCTACAACACGGGCGCCTCGGCCATCAGCGTCGACGGCATCAACGTCCCGGCCGACAGCTGGGTCCAGCTCTTCCCGCTGCAGAGCACGCCGGCGACCCCGACCCTGACGCTCAGCCAGACCGGCACGGTCAACACCGGCACGCCGGAGCAGCTGACGGCTTCCGGTCTGCCCACCACCCCGGCCGGTGATGTGGTGTTCGAGGACAATGGCACGGTCGTCGCCACTGTGGCCGCCTCGGCTGGCTCCGCTACCTACACGGTGACCAGTCCGACCGTCGGCAGCCACTCCTACACCGCCTCGTTCGTCCCGGTCCCGGGCTCCGAGACGGGCGCCTACTCCGGCTCGGCCACCGTGGTGACCTCCTCCACCTCGACCGCCCATACGGTCACCTACCAGGCCGCGTCGATCTCGACCTCGACGACCCTGACGGACAGCGCCCCCAGCATCAACGTCGGCGGGTCGGAGACCTTGACCGCCTCGGTGACCGAGAGCGACGCGCCGGTCACTGCCGGTCTGGCCGGTTCGGTGCAGTTCTACGACGGGACCAATCCCCTCGGTTCGCCGGTGACCACCACGGTCAGCGGCAGCACCGGCACGGCCACTCTGACCACGACGAGCCTGCCGGCCGGGACGGACAGCATCACCGCCAAGTTCACCCCGACCGACACAGACTATGCCAGCTCGACCTCCTCCGCGAAGACGGTCACTGTCACGGCCATCGCCACCACGACGGCTCTGACGGACAGCGCCAGTAGCATCACCTACGGCCAGTCCGAGACATTCACCGCCTCGGTGACCGAGAGCGACGCCCCGGTCACTACCGGTCTGGCCGGTTCGGTCCAGTTCTACGACGGGACCAGTCCTCTCGGCTCGCCGGTGACCACCACTGTCAGCGGCCACACCGGCACGGCCGCCCTCACCACGACGACCCTGCCGGCCGGGACGGACAGCATCACCGCCAAGTTCACCCCGACCGACACAGACTATGCCAGCTCGACCTCCACCGCGAAGACGGTCACTGTCACGGCCATCGGCACCACGACGGCTCTGACGGACAGCGCCAGTAGCACCGACTACGGTGCCTCTGAGACCTTCACCGCATCGGTGACCGAGAGCGACGGCCCGATCACCGCCGGTCTGGCCGGTTCGGTCCAGTTCTACGACGGGACCAGTCCTCTCGGCTCGCCGGTGACCACCACCGTCAGCGGCCACACTGGCACGGCCGCCCTCACCACAAGGGCGCTGCCGCTCGGGACGGACAGCATCACCGCCAAGTTCACCCCGACCGACCCAAATTATGCGAGTTCGACCTCCTCGTCGACCACGGTCACCGTCGGCCCCGACGGCACAACCACGACCGTCACCTCGTCGTCCCCAACGGTGCAGATCGGCCACCCGGTGACCTACACGGCGACTGTCGCCGCCAACAGCCCGGGGTCGGGCACGCCTACTTCGGGCACCGTGGCCTTCTTCGCTGACACCAGCCCTGTCGCGACCTGCCCGGCGCAGCCGGTATCGGCCGGCCAGGCCACTTGCCAGCAGACCTACAGCACGGGCGGTATCCAGTCCATCACGGCCGAGTACTCCGGCAACAGCGACTATTCCGGCTCGACCTCGATGGCGTTCACCGAGACGGTGATCACCGCCGCCCCCCCAAGCGCCCCGACGGCGCTGGCCGCGACCACGACCGGAGCCGGCGATGGCCGGGTCGACCTCACGTGGGATGTGCCGTCCTCCAGCGGTACCAGTCCGATCACTGGCTACGACGTCTTCGTCAGCACCACATCAGGAAGTTGGTCGTCCATCCCGGCCAACTCGAGCCTCATCACCGGGACATCCTGGCCGGTCAACGGGCTGACGGACGGCACGACCTACTACTTCGTGGTCGAAGCGGTCAACGTCGTCGGGAGCTCGGCCGCCTCCAACGAGGTGTCCGCCATCCCTCGGGCCGGGCTGCTGCTTGCCGGAAACAACGGCGGTGTCTACGCCTTCGGGTCTGCCGGCTTCTACGGTTCTCTCGGCAATATCCACCTGGCGGCGCCCATCGTCGGCTACGCCCAGACCCCAAACGGGATGGGTTACTGGCTGGTGGGTAGCGACGGCGGCGTGTTCACCTTCGGTGATGCCGGGTTCTACGGGTCGCTGGGTGCCATCAAGCTCAACCAGCCGATTGTCGGTGTGGCGGCGACTCCTGACGGGAAGGGCTACTGGCTGGTGGGTCGCGACGGCGGCGTGTTCACCTTCGGTGATGCCGGGTTCTACGGGTCGCTGGGTGGCATCAAGCTCAACCAGCCGATTGTCGGTGTGGCGGCGACTCCAGACGGGAAGGGCTACTGGCTGGCGGCTAGCGACGGCGGCGTGTTCACCTTCGGTGATGCCGGCTTCTACGGGTCGCTGGGTGGCATCAAGCTCAACCAGCCGATCGTCGGGATGGCGGCGACTCCTAATGGGAAGGGCTACTGGCTGGTGGCTAGCGACGGCGGCGTGTTCACCTTCGGTGATGCCGGGTTCTACGGGTCGCTGGGTGGCATCAAGCTGGACAAGCCGGTCGTCGGCATCGTCCCCACCGGTGACGGACACGGGTACACGCTGATCGCCGGCGACGGCGGAGTCTTCAACTTCGGGGATTCCAGGTTCCTCGGGGCGGCACCCGCCTCCGGTGGTGCGATAGTCGGCTAGCGCCACCGCCGGGACCTGGCCTCGGCGCAGATTTCCTCATCGCAGGATGGGCCCCGCTGCGGCGGGGCCTTTCCTGTTCTTCCACCCGAAATGAACGCACGGCTAACCATCCGTAAACTGGGAGTGGAGGGATTCGACTTCGGGGACAACGCTCGACGAATATGTCACCTCGTTTCTAGATGGGCGCCATGCTGGCAATCGATAGATCTGGGGCGATGTTGAAAGGGGCAGTTCAGGCTGTCGGCAACCGGGCGTATGCCCAGAGCTAAGCGGGGCCTACGAGGCCTCGTTGCGGCCGCTTGCGTCCTGGGCGGTTTCAACCCAGTCGCGGTCCTCCACCCGGCTTCGGCCGCGGCGGCGACCGAGCCGACGTACCCGTTCGTAAACCAGAACTTGGACGCCTCAGGCATCGACACCCACGACTTCCAGCCGGCGATCGATCCTGGGGCGCTCACCATATCGACGCCCTATACGCCGTCCAACCCCTTCGTCCTGCCGCCCCTGACCTTGAGTTCCGACGGCAGCTACCTGAGCACTTCGGCCACCTTCCCGGCTTCGACCGATCCGAGTACCCAGCAGATCGTCGTGGCCAGCACGCTGGCCGGCGACCCCGGGTGGACGCTCACCGTGTCGGCGTCCGACCTGACCAACGGATCAGGAGGCGCGATCAGCGACTCCGGCCTGGGACTGACGGAAGGAACCCTCGACGGGGGCTCGTGCAGTCCGGGGCCGGCACCCTACTACCAGACCTGCTCGGCCAGTTCCTCGTTCTCCGGGTCGATCTCCTTCACCGACCGACCGGCGCACAACCCCAGCCCGGAGGACACCGACTCCAACATCGGTTTGTCGTCCACCGGTGGCAGTTCCGGCGTGTATCAGTTCGCCACGACTCCGGCCGGGATCGGCACGGCGGTCATGAGCGGGACCCTCACCCTGCTGGCCCCGACCAGTACCCCTCCCGGAACCTACTCAGGGACCATCAGCTTCACCGTGTCCTGACGAGCGGGTCGCGGCCGAAACCTGGTTCGCTAATGGTAAGCCCGCCTTCACCTACCGTTTACCTAGTCGTTTGGTTGTAATAGTAGAAAATAGTAGGGTTGAGATCCTGGTTGAGCACGGCCCCCTGCTGGGCCGTCTGATTACCCTTGCGGTTCCTAATCCGGCCCCGAACAAAGGAACGTTCCAACGTGCGCTTGATCCCCCGGGTCTTTGCAAAAGGAGCTGTCGTGACCGCCGCCGTGGCGCTTCTGGCAGTGACCTCGCCCATACTCTCCGGTGTGAGCTCCGCCCAAGCGACGGCACCTCCGTGGGAGCCGGACCCCAATGCCGCTCCGCCTTACGGCAACATCCAGCTGTTCGACGCCAACGGCGTCGTGATCACCTCTGGCTCGGTGTCCAGCCAGGCCTTCGCCTACGCCGCCGCCACCACGGCTCCCGACTCCGGGTCTACCAAGGCGACCGTGTACTGGCGCGATCCGCAATCAGGCGCCTCCAATCCACCCGCGACCTGGTCCGGTCCCCAGGAGAGCTACAACACCCCCTTCACGCCGCCGCCGGCGGGGACCCCGGCCACACTCGTCGCAGATGCGGCCAGCGCGCCCGTAGCCCTGATGTACTCGACGGCCACGGTCAACAGCTGGCTGTCCGGCGTCACGCCGAGCACGACCGCGGGCTACGCCGACACCATCCAGGTGATCCTGCAGGACACCGCGATCAACGGGGACACCGACTTCTACTGGTCGACCGACATCGCCTACAACACCGGAAGCTCGGCCATCACGGTCGACGGGACCAACGTCCCGGCCGACACCTGGGTCCAGCTGTTCCCGTTTAGCGCCGCCCCGAAGACCACCCCCAAACTGGCGCTCAGCGCTCCAGGCCCGTTGTCAGCCGGCACCTCCGAGACCTTGACCGCCACCGATGTCCCGACTGCGACGGCCGGCTTGGTGGTCTTCGAGGACAACGGCAGCGCCATCGACACCGCCTCGATCTCCGCCGGCAAGGCGACCTACACCTACATTCCGGCCCAAGGCAGCCACGCCTACACCGCCTCGTACGTGCCGGACACGGCGAAGGATGAGACACACGCCAATACGGCCACTGCCACCCAGGTGAGCTCGGCGACCTCCACCACCGTCGACCTCACCGTCACTGCGGCGTCGTCGGTGACGGTCACCTCGGCCAGCCCCGATGCCCTTGGTCAGGGTGCGAAGGGCATCAAGGTGACTATCACGGGGACTGGATTCGTTTCCGGGGCCAAGGCCTCCAGCAGCAACACGGGTTTGACCTTCGGCTCCACGACGTTCGTCAGCTCCACGGAGATCACCGCGAAGGCGACGGTCAAATCGACGGCAACGACGGGCGCGGAGACGCTCACGGTCAAGGATCCGAGCGGGGCGACGGGCAGCTGTTCCACCTGTCTCGTGATCGATGCCGGGCCGGTGATCACCAGTGTCTCGCCGGCGACGCTCGCGCCCGGCGCGGCGACCACGGTCACCTTCACCGGCACCGGTTTCGCTACCGAGGTGAAGTTGAAGGTGTCCGGCACGGGGATCACCATCTCCAAGGTCAAGTTCGTCAACGCCACCGAGGTCACGGCCCTGTTTACGGTGAGCCCGTCGGCCGCGTCCGGCACGTACACCGTGACCATGACCAACCACGACGACGGCGTCACCACCACGACCGTCACGGTGTCCTGACCCAGAGCCGGCTTCTGGAGGCGCAGCAGACCGCCCTGTAGCCAGCCGTGCCCCACTTCCCGGATCCGGGAAGTGGGGCACGGCTATCCCTGTGCCGGCTTCGTTTCCCCTCCGGGTCACCGAGGCAAACCGCCGCAATGCTCCGAACGGCTCGGCTCTCAACCGGTCGTTTCAACTGTCCGCCGCTCGTTAACTCCTTGTTAACCACTCGGCTCTTGGGTGTACACCGGGGCCTGAGAGGATTCCGCTGCACGCCCAGGGCGTGCTCCACGGAAACGACTTGAAGGAGAACCCTTTGCGACACCGCCCTCTCAAGCTTGGCTTGGTAGCGGCCACCGCTCTTGCGGCTGCTCTTCCGCTGTTGGCGCAGCCGGCTTACGCCGATTACGCGCCGGCGAAGAACGACGTGGTAGGCGTCGGCTCCGACACGCTTCAGTACATGGTCGACTTCCTGGCCAACGGGGACGCCTACGGTGACTCCGGCTTTGGCGCCTCGAACCCCCACTACCTGCTGGTCAGCATCGACGCCACCGCGGACGCCAACGCCCGCTTGGCCTACGGCGTCAACGGCGGCCCGGCTGAATCTCCGATCGTAGACACGGTCAGCTCGTTCGCCAGCGGCGCCACCACGATCACCCTCACCGGTGGAACAGTGCCCGGCCCCCAATACGTGGGCGGGACGGTCGCCGGTCCCGGGATCGCCTCAGGCACGACGATCGTCAGTGTGAGCTTCGATACGGTCACCTTGAGTGCCGCCACCACGGCGTCGGAGTCCGCCGAGTCGGTGACGTTCAGCCCGTCCGGGGCGTGCACGCCTGGCACCGGCGGTAGTCCGGGTGTGGACACCGGCACCGGTAACGGCACCACGCCGAACACCGGTGGTTACCCCTGCGTGCTCAACCCGACCGTCGTGCTGCGGGCCGGCACCCAGGCGGTGCAGCGGCCGAATGGGTCGACGGCTGGTTTCCTGGCGTTCCAGCAGGACATCCTGGCCGGTAACAACACGTTCGGTAGCAACGAAGTGATCAGCTTCGCCCGGGCTTCCAGCCAGGAGAGCGGAAACCTGAGCGCTTCGGTGCCCACCGGGGCGATCGATCAGATCACGGTGGCCACCGATCCGCTGCCGATGCTCGTCAATGCCAACCCGTCGAACCACGCGCTCGACGGCGGGAAGACCGACTATCCGTTGTCGGCCCAGCAGCTGTCGATCATCTACGGGGCCAACAACGGGTCGTGCCTCACGTGGAACGATCCCCGCATCAGCGGCGTGGTGGACACCAGCGTCACCAGCGTGACCAGCGGCGTCGACACGGTCACCATCCCGAGCGGCGACACCGTGCCCGGCGCCAACGAGGTGGGCGGAGCGGTCACCGATAGTTCCGGTGCCATTCCCGGCAGCACCACGTTGGTGAGCGTGAGCGGCCACACCGTCACGTTGAGCGCGGCGCCGACCGCCTCGCCAGGTACCGACACGCTGAGCTTCACCAACACCCTGGCGTCGAGCGACCAGATCATCCCGATCATCCCGCAGGTCGGCTCGGGCACCCGCTCCTACTTCCTGAAGAGTGTGGTCCCGCTGCTGTCCAACCCGGGCACCTGCGCGCAGGTCGCCGAGGAGAACGACCCGACCGCCATCCACAACTCGGCGGTGCCGGCCGATGCCATCGAGCCGATGTCCTACGGCCGCTATCTGCTGTATGCCGGTGAGCAGAACAGCCAGCAGACCGTCAGCGGGTTCACCTCTTCCGGTTCGGGCCCGTACTCGGTGACGTTCACCACGAGCAACGGGGCC
>Ga0302324_100020903_pt1 | contig 12781 bp, 9 predicted proteins | sample Palsa_T0_1_FD_201949 | JGI IMG/M metagenome (GOLD analysis project Ga0302324, IMG submission 201949) | Peat permafrost microbial communities from Stordalen Mire near Abisko, Sweden - Palsa_T0_1 | ecosystem: Environmental > Terrestrial > Soil > Palsa > Peat permafrost | place: Sweden: Abisko...
ATGATCACGATCAGGGGCCATCAGGGGTAGGCATCATCGAGAAACTTGGGGGCGGCGGGATGGGCGTCGTCTATAAGGCCGAGGACTTCAGGCTGCTCCACTTTGTCGCCCTCAAATTCCTGCCGGACGACATTTCTAAAGATACCCAGGCTTTGGCACGCTTCCAGCGCGAGGCGCAAACCGCCTCGGCGCTCAATCATCTGAACATCTGCACCATCCGCGAAGTCAACAACGAGGACGGCGCAGCATTCATCGCCATGGAATTCCTAGACGGCATGACGCTCAAGCATCGCATTTCCGGAGAGCCACTGGTGATCGATGTTCTATTAGGTTCGGTGAGATTGCCGGTAGCGGCCGACAGAAAAAATGAACCTGGCAACGTGACTCGGCTTCACGTGAAATGGTGTTAACTCCGCCCAACCCGAGGACGTTCACTGATTCCAGGCGCGAATGTAAGGCGAGAGGCCGGTCCGTATGGAAATACTTCTTGTAGGCTGCAATCCAGTCGGTCGCGATGTCGCGCTGCGCTATGGACAGGTCGAGTTTACCCGCACAGACCAGTTCGTGAAGGTGTTCTTCCAAGGCGTCTTTGACACGCGCATTCCAGGTGGCGGATGTGTAGGGTTCGGGCCACAGATTGTGGATTTCTTCCACACCACCTAGTCCCGGCGCAATGAGGTAATCGATCTCATAATCGTCCGAGTGAGCCTTCACGATGCCGTACTCCTGAAAGACCTCTTGGCGTAACGAAACGGATACCTCGGCCACTACTTCCTCATGGGCCATCGAACAAACGTCGCTGATCGTCACTCTCCGCGTCGCACCTGGTGTAAGGTTGGGGTCGGGTTCCATTCCGCGCTCGGATGAAATAACCGCTGACTTTGCTCGGCGCAATGTGGAATGCTCCAGAACAAGCTTGCCAACCACTACAGCGACGAAAAATGCGACGCAAACGAATGCTGCGACGCGCATGGGCGAAGGGAACTGGAATAACCAACGCCATGAACTAGCCGGAGGGTTAGACGCCAGTTCGGCTAATTGCGCTTGCAAAAGCGCGCGTGGGCCAGCGACGGGTGGCAATTGGGGATCGAGAGTCTGGCGGTGAGCTCGTGCGAAATCGGCAATGGTCCCTTCGATTTCTGCCATCCGAGCGCGGCAACTCCAGCAGGCGGCGAGGTGGGCGTGAATCCGAGCGGCGCGTCGGGTTGGGAGTTCGCTGTCCGCTGCCAGAAGCAGCTCTTGATCCGATAGGTGCATGTCCGACAGGTGCAGGTCTTCGCCCGGCATAGCTTCATCTCCCGTCCGCACGGATCAACCGTGCCAGTGATCGTGTCAGCGATATCGATACGGCTCCCAGAGACATTCCGAGTACGGCTGCTATTTCACGGTAGCGGAGACCCTCCGCACGCAGCCGCAGGCAACCTTGATCCGCTTCCGGGAGAGCACGAACAATGGCCAGCAGGCGCCGGCGCCTTTGAGCCGACGATAGCTGCTCCTCAGGATCCGGCGAAGGGTCCAACTGCTCTTTCGCAATCGTCCAGTCGGAGGCCGTCTTGGCGTGCAATTTTTGGTTCGCGTAAAGCTGTTTCAGCGCGAGATTATGCGCGACGCGGAAGATCCAGCCACGAAGATTTTTCCGAGATCTGCGTAATTGAAGATGTCGAAAGAGAGACAGGAACACTTCCTGTATGACTTCCTCCGCGTCATGTACGGGAATGCCAAACGAGAGTACATAGCGGAGAAGAGGGTCGCGAAATTGCTCAAAGAGCTCCATGACCACGCGCTCGATCTCCGACGGCTTTGCCGATGGCGCCGCGTCAGCGGCGGCTGGGAAAGGCAGGCCGTTGATCGAATCCGTGGGATGCATGGGCTTGGGTCCCTAGAATGTATATTCCATTCCCCCTGCCTCTGTTCAAGGTTTTTCGATCGCCTCTTTTGAACTCTCCTCGGGAGACTAAAAAAAGGACTGAACAAAGCGGCCGGAAACGGAATTTTCAAGTTGAGGGCAGGGGAAGGTGCGATGACCCCGCCCGACGGCAATTGTACCGGGGGAGACGTATATTTTTGCACACTGTGAAGCCAATCCATTGGGTGACAATCAAGTTGGGTGACAGCCAAAGATGAAAAGAGCTCTGATCATTGCCGCACTTCTGTGGGCTATTCCCATGCTGGCGCAAAGCAACACCGGCGAATTGCGTTTAACCGTCACCGATCCCGCCGGATTGGGCGTGAAGAGCACGGTTGAGCTCATCAGCGAGGGCAACGAGTATCGCCATACATTCACCACGGACGACCAGGGCAACCTCGATGCCAGGCGCCTGCCCTATGGAATTTACCAGTTCCGGATTCAGGTGCCAGGCTTTGCCGAGGTTTCCGAGTCGGTTGAAATACGTTCCGCGCTTCCCTTGGATCGTAAGATTCCGCTGAAAGTGGCTTCCGTGTCCGAATCCGTGAAGGTCAGCGCGTCTGGCACATTGGTCGATCCTTATCGTGCAGGTTCGGTCAACGAGATGGGCCCGGAGACGATTCAAAATCGACCGACCGCGCTACCCGGCCGCTCCATGCAGGATCTGGTGAACTCAGAACCCGGTTGGCTCTACGAAGGCAATGCGGTTCTTCACCCACGCGGCTCGGAATATCAGACGCAATTTGTGGTGGATGGCATACCGCTTACCGACAACCGTTCGCCCAGCTTTGGCCCGGAACCTGCCGAAGCCGATGACGTCGAGTCCCTCGACATTTATACCGCAGGCATTCCGGCCGAATTCGGCAGGAAGATGGGCGGCGTGGTCGAAATCAATACCCTTAAAAACCAAGATCCGGGATTTCACGGGCAGCTTACTCTTTTCGGCGGGACCTATGATACCGCCGAAATCAATACCCAGGACCAATACACCTGGAATAAGAATACGTTTGGCCTGAATGCCTCCGGAAACATGACCGGCCACTATCTCAACCCGGTGGTTCCTGAGAATTACACCAACAACGGCACGACGGGCAGTTTTTCGCTGAGCTATGAGCGGGAGCTCACGCCGAAAGACCGTCTCACGATGATTGTCCGCCATGAACTGGCGCGCTATCAAATCCCCAACGAACTGGTACAGCAGAACGGAGCCTATCTGCCGAACGCGAACAACAACGTCGGCTGCCCACCCGTTCCCCCCGCCGATGAGCCCAGCGATTGCGTTTACATTCCTGGCGGGCAGCTAGAGACTGGCGACAACTTTGAAACCATGGGGAGCATCGCCTACCAGCACATTTTTTCCCCCGATGCAGTAGGCGTGCTGCGGGGAATGTCCCGTGATAACTCCACTGACTTTTATTCTAACCCGGCCTCCTGGCCCCTCGTTGCCACCCAGCACAACGACTTCAAGGAGATCTATTTCAATGGCAGCGTCTCCGTTCATCAGCACCGGCAGGAATGGAAAGCGGGCATCGAATCCGACGCCATCTTCCTGCACGAAAACACCAACTACGTAATACCCGACTGTGCGGATCCCGACGATCCGCAATGTCCTATCAATCTGGGGATCTTGGATTCCGGCGCGATAGCCTTCGCCTTCCAGGGCCACCGTCCGGATCTTGAACAGGCGGCCTATGTTCAGGATTTGATACGCCTCGGCAACTGGACGCTCAATGCTGGCCTCCGCTGGGATCACTACCAACTGTTGCTGAATCAAAATGCAGTCAGCCCGCGCCTTGCGGTTTCGCGCTACTTCCCCTCCGTCGGCGTAAATGTTCACTTCTCCTACGATCGCATCTTCCAGACGCCCTCCTTCGAAAACATCCTTTTAGCCAGTTCTCCGGCTGCGGAGGCCATAGATACCAGCGTCCCCGCGGTGCAACTGCCGGTCCAGCCTTCTCACGGCAACTATTATGAATGGGGAGCCACGAAAGCATTCTTTGGGAAGCTGCGGGTGGATACGAATATGTTCCGCCGTGCCGTAAACAACTATGCCGACGACTCGCAAATTCTGAGTACCGGAATCAGTTTTCCCATCGCATTTGACCACGCCATTCTCTACGGCGCGGAGGCCAAGCTCGAAGTTCTGCAATGGTGGCGTTTCTCAGGTTTCGCTAGTTACTCCTACATCGTCGGAAATGCCTGGTTCCCGGTGACGGGCGGATTGTTCCTGGGTGATGATGCGATCAACCCGACCACCGGGCATTTTCCGGACTCGCAGGACCAGCGGAATACCGTGCGCGCCCGTGTCCGCTATCAGGTCATTCCGCGCTTGTGGGTCGCTTTGGGATGTGATTACAACACAGGACTGCCGTTTCAACCGGACTTGACTCCTCAGCAATATGCCACGGAATACGGTCCAGCGGTGGTGAATCACCTCAATTTCAATCGCGACCGCATCAGTCCGTACTTCACGCAGAATGCTTCGGTGGGCGTCGATCTCTACCAGCGAGAAAAACGCTCGGTACGCTTTCAGGGCGACGTCGCGAACCTGAGCAACACACTCGAACTGATCGACTTCGGAGGATTGTTCTCCGGCAACGCCATCGGTCCGGCGCGCCAATATACCTTGCGCCTTGTAACGACATTCTAGGAGCCGAAGCGGTTCATCGAGCGCCATCCACATCAGCGGGCTTTCCCGGCGGGAGGAAGTTCAGCGACGGCCGGGATGGCGCGTGCCATCGCGCAGTTTAGAATCGATAGATAACTTTGCATAACGGGTTATGAGCATCCGCAAGCGTTCGGAGCCGGCGCGGAGGGAACATCGAGAAAGGATGTGTGATGAGTTCAAGAAAAACTGGGTATTGGTTCTCGGCAGTTATCGTAGCCGCCGTCGCGATAGCACTTCTGTGGATGCACTACCTGAAAGTTCCTACCAACGTTGCCTACGTGAGCGAGGAAGGGGGAGGGATCAGCGTGGTTGACTTAAGCACGCTGAAGGTAATCCGCCGGGTTCAACCGAGTGATGTCGAACCGCGGGGGCTCGCGGTGACGTTTGACGGGAGATACGTCATCACATCGAACAAAAACACAAGCGATGTGGCGGTCTTCAGTACGCCGCGCCTGCGCTTGCTCAGGCGAATTCACATCGGAGACAACCCCGAATTCATCAAGATCGATCCTGCTGGTGACCGCATTTTTGCGACTTTCGAACCCAGTTCGGAGGGTGGGCCTCCGGGCACCATGAAAGCCCAAGGTAACGGCGATGACGAAAATGGGCCACCCGCTCAGATCGCCTCATTCCATATTCGAGATTGGACCGCAGGCCCGGGTTCCATCGCAGGTCAGGAAACGGAAGGCCTCGAATTTTCGCGGGACGGTAAGCTGATGCTGGTAGCGAACGAGTCGCAGGGAAACATTGGAGTGTTTGATGCAGCCACCGGTGAGCATCTGCGAGACGTCGATCTAAAGAATTACGGAATCCGTCCGCGCGGCGTGAAAGTTTCTCCGCAGGGTACCGGGTACGCGGTGACGATGGAAACATCCGGAACGTTGCTGACGATGGATCCGAATTTCAACGTAATCAAGTCGGTGCCGACAGCAGCGAAGCCGTACGGCCTCGCATTCGACCGCGCCGGCAAGCGCATTTTCGTTTCGGCCGCGCTGGCAGGCAAACTCCAGGTATTTTCAGCGGACTCTCTCCAACTGCTTGCCGAGGTGCCTACGGGCAAAAGGTGCTGGCACTTCACCTTTACGCCAGACGATTCCCAGATTCTATTGGCCTGCGGGCGGTCGGATAATGTGGTCGTCATCGACGCCAGTTCCTACAAACCGGTTGGAACAATCGAAGGATTCAAGCTGCCTTGGGGTATCGTGACATACCCGAGGTCATACGGGAGTTTGGGATTGCCGTAGAGAGTGTCACGCGGCAATCCGCTCCGGCAGTAGAAGATAAGCAATCTGCCACGGTTGTCGCGGTCCCTCAGTGCGGAAAAGTATGGGGACTCACGGTTGGGAAACGAGTTTTGTCCATCCCTGGTCGAGCGGCTCCTTCGCCCTAATCGACGCTCATGGGGTGATCCACACAGACTTCTTCGTAGAGGATATCTTCGACTTTGTCCTTGGAGTAGGAGCCGAACTTGCCCGCCTGGGGTTCGGACCAGATGTTCTTCGGTCCATCAGATCCGCCCATCCACTCTGGATACCAGTGCGAATTCACCGGAAGCCTTGGTTTTGTCATCCGTGGGAAATCCGTAAGCTACAAGGATGACGTCTTGTTCGGAATCACTGACCTGGCGCACCTGGGCGTGGCTCGGCGAGCATGCGAGCGAGGCATCCATCTCGCCGGGTGTCAATGAACGATCCGGGACGGTGCAAGAGCGAGTCGACTTGTCGATATCAGCGGTACGACAGGACTCCGCCGACGCCAGACCGGTCACGAAGATCAACGCCGCCACCCAAGAGAGTGTTCGGTCGCATGAAGACTCCCTCAGCCGCTCTGCTTGGAGTTTAGAAACCGACCGTGAATTCTAGGATTCTTTTTTCCGGCGTGTCAATCGAATCGGCGAATCGACGGCGGTCATCTCAAATCTGAAAGCAATGGAGCTCGGAATGCCGGGTTATTCTGGTCAGCCTCCTCCACGGTTACACATTTCGGCATCGTTCCGGCGAATTCGGATTTGTCACATCGGTATGGGATGTGCTAGCGTCACGAAATTGCATGCGTCGTGCAGCTGCGCGTCTGCGCTTCCAGTGATGGCTTGGGGCTTCGTTGCACCTTGCTAACAGAGTGTCCGGCCTGACTGCGGGACATCGCGCGGACTTGTGTCTTTTTACTCGGCGCTTACCATCTCAGGAGCTCTCTTGATGAAGCTGCGCCCGATGTGTTGTTTCCTGCTTGCAGTCGTTCCGATCATTGCAGCCCAATCGAAGCCCAGCGCAACGACAGAAATACCCGCCCATCTCACGGGATACAGCTCAGATACTTTATCGGTTGAGCGCTCATGGGAGAAGAAGTTCGAGGAAGGTGTCGTGCCCGGAAACATTCGAGAGAATATGCGCCGGTTGAGTGCGCGTCCGCACCACGTTGGATCGCCATACGATAAAGACAACGCCGAATGGATTCTCGCGAGATTCAAGGAATGGGGTTTTGAGGCGAGGATCGAGACCTTCAATGTTTTGTTCCCGACTCCGAAAGAACGTGTCGTGGAACTATTGGAACCGACGAGGTTCAGAGCCAAACTACAGGAGCCCGGCCTCGCTTCCGATCCCACTTCAAACCAGGTTGCTGAACAGCTTCCCACCTACAACGCGTATTCAGCCGATGGGGATGTAACCGCCCATCTCGTATACGTGAACTTTGGCAATCGAGAGGACTACGAGCAACTCGATCGCCTGGGAATTTCAGTCAAGGGCGCAATCGTCATCGCGCGATATGGCCAAGGCTGGCGCGGCATCAAGCCGAAAGTTGCCGCCGAGCGCGGAGCGGTTGGGTGCATCATTTACTCGGATCCAAAGGGAGACGGATTTTTTGAAGGCGATGATTATCCTTCCGGTGGCTGGCGTTCGCGGGATGGAGTGCAGCGCGGCAGCGTGATGGACACGGATTATCCCGGCGATCCCCTCACCCCCGGCATCGGTGCGACCGCCGACGCGAAGCGTCTCTCTATCCAAGAAGCAAAAACGATTACTAAGATTCCCGTTCTTCCCATCTCATACGCGGATGCGCTGCCACTTCTGTCGGCACTCAAAGGCCCAGTCGCTCCCGCGAATTGGCGCGGAGCCCTGGCCATCACTTATCACATCGGCCCTGGGCCGGCCAGGGTTCGCCTGAAAGTAGCTTCCAACTGGGACATCAAACCAATTTACGACGTGATTGGAACCTTGCGCGGCAGGGATGACGGGCAGTGGGTCATTCGCGGCAATCATCACGACGCTTGGGTTAACGGCGCCGACGATCCGATTTCTGGCCAGGCCGCGATGCTCGAAGAGGTGCGGATGTTGGGCGAGTTGCATCGTCAGGGCTGGATTCCGAAACGAACCATCATCTATTGCGCATGGGACGGAGAGGAACCCGGTTTACTGGGTTCAGTCGAGTGGGTAGAAACCCACGTCAATGATCTGCAGAAACACGCGGTGGCATATATCAACTCCGACAGCAACGAAAGGGGGTACTTCTTCGCAGGGGGAACGCAGGAGTTGCAGACTTTCGTCAGCGGTGTGGCTCGCGACGTCGAGGATCCGGAGACCCACCTGTCGATTTTTGAGCGCACGCGTCTGTTCAGTATTGGAAGAGCGAAGGATGCGGAAGAACGCAAGGACCTTCGTGCGCGCAAGGATCTGGTGGTCAGCGCCCTGGGGGATGGATCGGACTACACGGCGTTCCAGGATTTCGCTGGAATTTCGACCCTGGATATAGGGTTCGGCGGCGAGAATGATGGCGATCAGTACCATTCGATTTATGACGATTTTTATTGGTATACCCGTTTTGTCGACACTGATTTTGTCTACGGGCGTGCATTGGCGCAGACAGGTGGAACGGCAATGATGCGTCTCGCCGACGCAGACTTGATTCCCTACGATTATTCTCCACAGGCGGAAGCGATCGCAAAGTACGAAGAAGAATTAGAAAAACTTCTGAAGGACAAACAAGACGAATTTACCGAACGTAATCTGGAGTTAAAGGAGGGCGTGTTCACAGCCACGTCCGATCCGCAGAGGCCCACCCTACCGCCGCCGGTCGAGACTGTGCCGCCCTACATGAATTTTGCGCCGATGAAAAATGCGATTGATCTGCTGACGAAAAATTCGGAGCGCTATTCGCAAATATTGTCGGACTGGCAGGCAAAGGGTTCTCATCCGCTTTCCGCGCAGGCTTTGGAATCGATCAACGCCGACTTGCTTGGAATCGCTCGTTTGTTCTTGAACGAGAAAGGACTTCCGGAACGTCCCTGGTTCAAGAACCAGATCTATGCCCCCGGAGCCTATACAGGTTATGGAGCGAAGCCGATGGCGGCGGTACGCGAATATATGGACGAGAAGAAATGGAGAGAGGCGGAAGTGCAGGTCCCCCAGATTGCCCAAGTCCTTGAAAATGTCGCAACCGGCATTGGCAGGGCGGCTGATGATCTAGAAAAGGCGGTAGCGCAGTCCCAATGAAGCAAGTCCGGTTGCAGGTGAGTCCGATCCTTCGATTTCCTAAATCACGCGCCACGTTTGAGCCTGTATAGTATCGAACATGAAACGCACCGCTCTGACCCTCGCCTGTTTGCTCTTCCCATTTGCACTCGCAGCCGCGCAATCGTTCACCGTCACTTTTTCCACGGAGAGAAGTGCCCAGCCTTTGGATGGACGGCTATTACTGCTCCTATCGACCGACTCCAGCCAGGAGCCGCGAATGCAAATTGACGACTCACCCCGTTCGCAAATCGTCTTTGGCGTGACCGTGGATGGTTGGCAACCCGGCCAACCGATGATCGTGGATGCGAACGTTTCTGGCTACCCGATCCACAGCCTCAAGGACGTTCCGCCCGGCGAGTACATTGTGCAGGCCGTGCTCAACAAGTACGAGACCTTTCGCCGCGCGGACGGAAAAACCGTGAAGTTGCACATGGACCATGGCGAAGGCCAGCACTGGAACATCTCGCCAGGCAACCTCTACTGCAAGGCACAGAAGATCACCGTAAAGCCGGGGGGCGCACCTATCCATCTCGCGCTAAGCGAAGTAATTCCCCCTATCATTCCGAAGGCCGACACCAAATACATCCGCCACATCCGGATTCAGAGCCAGGTGCTCACAAAATTCTGGGGACGCCCAATGGAAATAAGCGCCATAGTTCTAGTACCCGAGGGCTTCGACGACCATCCTAACGCGCGCTTCCCGCTGATGATTTTCCACGACCATTTCGTCGACGACTTTGACGACTTCAGAACCACGCCGCCCGACCCCGACCTGAAACCCGACTACAGCGAGCGCTTCCACATTAAGGGATACAACCGCATCCAGCAGCAAGAGGCCTACAAGTTCTACCAGCAGTGGATATCGCCCAACTTTCCCCGGGTGCTGATCGCAAAAATACAGCACGCCAATCCTTTCTATGACGACTCTTACGCCGTGAACTCAGCCAACGTAGGTCCCTACGGAGACGCCATCGAGAACGAACTTATCCCCGCCATCGAAAAACAATTCCGCGGCATCGGCCGGGGCTGGGCGCGCTTCGTCTACGGTGGATCGACCGGCGGCTGGGAAGCGCTGGCCGTGCAAGTCTTCTACCCCGACCACTACAACGGAGCCTTCGCCGCCTGTCCCGACCCGATCGACTTCCACGCCTTCACCAACATCAATCTCTACGACGGCGACAGCGAGTTCGGGAAGAACGCCTTCTTCATAGAAGGAGCGCACACCCGAATACCGCAGCCCGCCATGCGCGACTACGAGGGCCACAACTTCATCACCACGCAAGAAATCAATCGCTACGAGCTGGCGCTAGGAGACAGCGGTCGCAGCGGTGAACAGTTCGACATCTGGCAGGCGGTTTATGGACCAGTGGGCGCAAACGGATATCCTCAACCTATCTTTGACAAACTGACCGGAGAGATCGACCACAAGGTAGCCGATTACTGGCGCCAGCACTATGATCTCGAAGCGATTCTCGAACGTGGCTGGGCAAAATTAGGCCCACAACTGGCTGGAAAAATTCACATCTACGTAGGATCGGATGACACCTACTTCCTGAACGACGCCGTCTACCGTATGGAGGACTTTCTGAACTCCACGACCAATCCTCCGTACGAAGGCGAAGTAACCTACGGCCCGCGCGCCGAGCATTGTTGGAACGGCGATCCTGCTCTGCCCAACTACCTCTCGCGTCTGCATTACGATGCGCAATACCTGCCCAAAATCTTGGATCGCATCCAGAAGAGCGCACCCAAGGGAGCGGATTTGACGAGCTGGCGATACTGATATCGATATCTGTCTAGCGAACGTGAAACTGGGTAGAGGTACGATGCGACCATCTCCTTTCCTGTCCGAAACCGCGCGCGATCAATCATCAGCACAAGGATCTTGCGGATCTTGTCGCTTCCCTCAAAACCGAGCGGTCAGTCTTTGTCCATCGTCTACGGCTTACGAGCCGACGTCCGTGTCGACCACTTGTGATCACGGTCGCCTTGAGCGACGTGAAACCTCCAAGACTTGGACCCGAAAGGGTTGCGGTTGAGAACCAGAAAATGTTCCGAGGCGTATGGGCCACTAACCTCGTCACCTAGTTAGGATGTCGGGCGGCGAGCAGTGGCGGTATGGTTGGCGGAGCGCGGCGGTGCTTGGTCGCTTGTTCGTAACCGTAACCAATCTCGACCAATAGGTTTTCCGACCATGGTCTGCCGAGGAATTCGATGCCCACCGGGACACCGAGCGTGGCCGTCGCGATTGGGGACGAAAATCCGCCTGGTACGACGATGGAAGGAAAGCCGGTCACTGATCCAAGAACGCCGTTCCGCTCCACCTGGGTCTCCCCAATAGTCACTACGAGCCGCTTCTGATGCGGGAACATTATGGCGTCGAGTCGCTCGTCAGCCATGATTCTTATGACACGCTGCTGCAAATCGGAGCGCTTCTGAAGACGCAGGCGATAGCTGTCGTCCATCTCGAGGCCTTGTGCTTTCTTGATGCTGTCCCCGATCTTCGGATGAAACTTGCCGGAAGAGATGATCTCCTCGAGCGATTTAACGGGCGGGTTGCCCGCGGCAAGATAAGCGTTGATCGCCGGCTTAAATTCGTAGAGATGAACGCTGACATCAGAGGTAAGTTTTCCGCTATCGAGATCTGGAGTGTTCAGCTCGACTACCGTTGCGCCAGACTTCTTCAGATCCTCGACCGCCTGGTTCGCGATACTATTGACCTCGTCATTGATGGGTGCCGTGCCGAAGAAACTGCGTACTACGCCGATGCGCTTGCCCTGCAGACCATTGGCCTTCAGGAATTTCGTGTAGTCCTCCTCGGTATTCCCGACGCTCCATGCCGTAGCCGGATCGTTAGGGTCATAGCCGACGAGCACGTTTAACATCTTCGCCGCGTCAGTAACGGTGCGGGCGAGCGGACCAGCGGCATCCTGGGTGAATGAGACCGGGATAATGCCGGCTCGGCTGACGAGACCGCGAGCGTCGGGCGAATACCCACGATGCTGTTCGCCGACGCTGGTGATCGGATGGAGTTGACGGTGTCAGTGCCAATGCCCGCAATCGCGAAATTGGCAGCCAGACCCGCGGCGGTACCACCACTCGACCCGCCAGGCGTGCGGGTCAGGTCATAGGGATTGAGGGTCTGCCCTTGAATCGAGCTGACCGTTTCACCCCACATCGCGAACTCGTGCAGGTTGACCTTAGCGAGGATGATTGCGCCCGCGCTGCGCAATTTCTGAGCAATCGCCGCATCCGTGGCGGGAGTGTATCCCGCCAGGCTGAGCGAGCCGCCCGTCGTCGGCATGTCTTTGGTGTTGACATTGTCTTTCAGCAGCACTGGGATTCCATGGAGCGGGCCGACGAACTTCCCGGTCCTGCGGAAATTTTCATCTAGCGCAGCCGTCTCTTCCAAGGCCCGAGGATTGAGAAAGATCACCACATTGAGCTTCGGGCCCGCCTGGTTGCAGGCCCGGATGCCCTCGAGATAAGCCTGCACCAACTTTACGGATGTGAGAGCGCCGGACTTGTATGCCGCTTGCACATCGCTGATTGTGGCCTCATCGAGAAGAAATGGTTTGACTGAATTCTGCGCCCCAGCGCCGTTCGCCACCAACATGACCGTCCCAAACATCATAAGGCGCGTGAATTTCATAGGAACTCCCATCGCGGGTAATTTTTTGATCCAACCGGGCTGGATGC
>Ga0302324_100020906_pt1 | contig 12780 bp, 11 predicted proteins | sample Palsa_T0_1_FD_201949 | JGI IMG/M metagenome (GOLD analysis project Ga0302324, IMG submission 201949) | Peat permafrost microbial communities from Stordalen Mire near Abisko, Sweden - Palsa_T0_1 | ecosystem: Environmental > Terrestrial > Soil > Palsa > Peat permafrost | place: Sweden: Abisko...
CTGTCCGCACCGTTTGTGCTTTTCGTGGTCTTAGACGCCCTCTTAGTGCGGTGGGTGGGTTTCCTCGACTGGGAGCCAGCGAGACCCGACGTTTTTCCAGCGGTTCGCAATGAAGGCTACTCCAACGGCCAGCAGGATAATGACCATCGCGAGCGCGACCCCACGCTTCAGCCGGAGCCGACGCCGCCGAGGCTTGAACACGGCCGGCGGCGGTGCCACACGCCTGGACGTTGCAATGGTGGTCGATGGCGCCGGCTGCACCTTGGGGCGATAGGAGAAATCCGTCGGCGCGGCGGGCGTAACCCGGAGAGGCACTACAGGGACGACTTCATTGGGCGAGATCGACGGTTGGTATCCATGCCGGCCGTTCAAGCGTTGCAGCACTTCCGCAGCACTTTGTGGACGGCCAGCGGGTTCCTTTGACAAGCAAGCGGCCACCGTCTGCTCCCACGCCGGCGGCAGTGCCGGACGCTTCCCCAACTCAAGCTCTCGCAAGCGCGCCATCATGGCCGGAGGCTGGACATTCAGAACTTGGGAGAGGATGTGGCCGCGAAAGAAAGGCGGCTTGCTGGTGAGTAACTCGTAAATGGTGGCCCCGAGCGAATAGATGTCATCGAGATGGCTGGGACGCTCGCCCAGCGCCTGTTGCGGGCTCATGTACGGTGGCGTGCCGCTGTATTTGTCGCTGGCCGAGAGACGATTGACTGACTCGTTGAGCTGCGAAGCGATGCCGAAGTCAGCGACCTTGAGCCGCCCCTCCGGGGTGAGGATGAGATTGCGAGGCTTGAGGTCGAGATGGGCGATTTTCGCATCGCGATGGGCGTATTCGAGCACGGGACAGAGCTGTTCCAGCCAGGGCAGGATTTCCGACGGGCCAAAGCAGCCATCGGTCTGCTGCAGCTTTAAATCCGCGAGCGTCTGGCCTTCCACATATTCCATGATGATGGCGGCCGTGGTGGCGTCGCGTTCAAAGTTATGGGTACGGACGATATTCGGGTGCAGCAGCGACATCCCGCGGAGGACTTCTCTCTTCAGGTCGGCGATGGCCTCCGTATCGCGCAAGACCACGTCTGGAATCACCTTGACGGCCACGGGTTGCCCAAGCTCTTCGTCGGTGGCAAGAATGACCAATCCCATGCCACCGCGCCCGAGTTCGTTCTGCAAGCGATAGCGCCCGAAAAGAAGCGCGGGCAATTCGAGAACGGGAGCGCCAAGCCTTCCCGCGACAGTACCCCCGTCGCCGGGGTCTGGAGCGGCTGGAGATGAAGACGGCATACGCGCGGAGCGGATTCTAAACAGACCTGCTCCACGAGGCCAAGCAAAGATAACGGGAGCCCCGGAATTAGAGGGCTCAAGCGTACAAGGGCTCCATCCCCCTCACCGCGAAGCAGAGCTTCTACCGATCCACGGTGCGTGCCGAAAGCCTCACTTTCGGCACGAGGCGGGAAGCGTGGGCGAACAGTTCTTGAACGGGCGACAGGATTGGGGTCGCCCCTTCAGGGCTTGGGCTTTTTTTGGGGATTCAAGTCCTAGGGCGTTGCCCTAGGCTGGGATGTCACCGGGCCTTTGGCCCTCCGGCGGATCCGTGGCGCCAAAGTGTATGTATAAGGGACTCCGCGAGGTATCCGGGGTCTCGCAGAAAATTGCAATGTGCCGCTTCGTGGTCGCAGATCGGATGTCGGAATGCCTCCTTCGAAGGAGTAGTGGGTTGGCCGGGACTTGAACCCGGAACCAACGCCTTAAAAGGGCGCTGCTCTACCATTGAGCTACCAACCCGGGCGCGTTTGGAAGGGGCGGATGGATAATTCAGAGCCGGGGGTGGCGCAAGGACTAAATCCGGCTACGTTCGGCGGCTCGCATGTTCCCGAAAAGCCTCCCCGAATTGCTGCGCACGCGGCGCGCTCGTTTCGTGCTCGGCGGCGTGGGGCTGGTGGTGGTGGTGCTGACGTATTTCGCCTCGAGGGGGGTGTTTGCCCGGCATAATCCGCTGCTCGACACGCCACGTTTGGCGCTGGAGTCGCTCCAGTCGCAGTCGCTCTATTATAATGGACGGGCGCGCGCGTGGCTGGTGGCCCAGCGGCCGGATTTGCTCACGGAGGAGGACCGCGATACGGATTCGGAACGGTCGCGGGCGCTGCCGCAGGCGGTGGAAAGCCCGAGGATCTTTCGGCAACTGGACCGGCGCTACCGGTTCGATACGCTGCTGCTGGTGGGTGATCCGAGCGAGTACCGGCCGCTGCTCGAGCATCTGGTCGAGGCCAGGGATTGGAGGCTGCGCTATGTGGATCACACCAGCATGGTTCTCCGGCGCGACAGCGGGCGGGCGTGGGAACTGGCGGATTTCGCGCCGGTGCGGGCGCATTTTGCCAGGAGCCGGCCGCGCGAGCAGGCGGAGGTGCTTGCGCAGACGGCGCTCAAGTTGCTGGCCATGAAGCAAGCCGAGCCGGCGAAAGCGTTGCTCGACGATGCGGTGGGGCTGTCGTCCCACGAACCGCACGTGGCGAATGCGCTGGCCACGTATTACCTGGACCGCGGCCAATGGCGCGAGGCCTTGCAAGAAATCGAGCGGGCGCTTTCTTCGGACGACCAATTCCTCCCGGCGCTGGCGACGAAGACGCAATTGCTCTACGGAATGAAGCGCTTCGACGAGGCCTATGAGCTCTCGAAGCAATTGATCGAGAAGCTGCCGGACGATCCGAACCTGCTATTCTATCATGCCCGGATCGCGCACGAGGCGCATGCCTACCAAGGGGAGGTGGCGACGCTGGCAAAAGTGATTACGCAGGCGGACGCCCTGGGGATGCCGGTGGGCGGTTATCGGCTGTACCAAGGCCAGGCCTACGCGGCGATGGGCGAGGCGAAGAAGGCGGTGGACGCGTTTATGCTCTCGCTCGACGACCCGGAATTACCCGCCGACCAGCGGGAATATGCCCGGGAGAGTATTTCGCGGATTAAGAAGCGGACGGGGATGTGAGGGCGGCTTTGCCGCAACGTCCAACATCCAACACCCAACACCCAACATCCAATGAGCTCCGCACGGGGGATACACCTTCAGCGCGCAATGGAGTTATGCCCGAAATTGCGCTCCCAAATAGAGTTCGGGAGCGAGGGCAAGCGCGGCTTCGACGCGAACATCCAAGTCCGGGCCGGACGGGCGTTTCCAACACCCAACATCTAAGAGGGCTGCTGCGAATGCGGGATCTCGTGCGTGGGGGGCCTGGCGCTATGGGAATTTGGGATGGGCCAGGTGCGCGAGGAGGTCGCGGAGGGAGTTTTCGGGGCGGTGGAGGCGGAAGACTTGCAGGCCGGCGTCGGCGGCACCCTGCCAGTCGCTGCGCGGATCGTCGCCGGCGTGGAGGGCTTCGCGGGCGGTGGCGCCGGCGAGGTCCAGGGCTTGCTGGAAAATCCAGGGGTCCGGTTTGTCGGCGCCGACTTCGCTGGAGATGACGATGGGATCGAAGCAGCCGGCAAGGCCGAGATGGGCGAGGATGGGGCGCAGGCGGCCATCGAAGTTGGAGATCAGGCCGAGCCGGAAGCGCGGGCGAAGCAGGGTGAGGACTTCGCGCACTTCCGGGAAGAGTTCCCAGACATCTGGCCGGGTGAATTCGGCATAGAGGGCCTCGAAATAGAGGCGGCGATCGAGTTGCCGCGGCGAGACACCGTTTTCGTCGAGGACCTTTTCGACGAGTGCGAACCACCAGCTTTTGTCGTCATCCGGACGGGGCTGCCGGGTGGTGGGACGAGCAGGCATCTGGAGCCACGCTGTGCGAAAGGCGTGGGTCAGTTTTTTTTCCTCCAGGACACAGCCGAACCGGGCCGCGACGTCCCGATAATGCCAGCCGACCCCTCGCGGCAGGTGAAAGAGAGTGCCGGCGGCGTCGAAGAAGATGGTCATGGGCGGCTTTGCCGCAAACATCGGGCTCCGCCCGCCGCGGCGTAGCCCCGCCCTGCGGGGCGAAGCCGGGCCAACATCCACGCTTCGCCCGGACAAGTCCAACATCCAATTTGCTTCGGAGCGAGCGCGAAAGCTGGTATGCGGGAATCTCGTGCAAATCAGGAGAATGGGAGGAATGGTGACACAATACGGGAGAGAAAGAAGATGGAGGCGGCTGGCACAGCCGCCTCGACCACGCGGATTTAGAGGCGGCTTTGGCAGCCGCCTCGAGCTTCTCCGTTTCTGCGCGGACGCCGTGTTGAGGGGCGAAAGGTGGATAAACAGCATGGGGTGAACTCGCGGCGCTGGAGGGCGCGGCGGCGAGGGCTTTTCTCAGATTTGGAAGGACCTTGACGGGGGACCTTTTGCCGGGTATCTTCAACCCTCCAACTCCGGCGCTTGCCAAGTGGGTCTACCGCCCACTTTTTTTTGTCCCCGGATGTGGAACCAGAACTATGAACAGTGAAATCCTTGCAGGTCTCGACTTTTTTGAGCGCGACAAGGGCATCAAACGTGAGGTGCTCTTGGAAGCGATCAATAATGCCGTACTGGCAGCGGCCCGCAAAGCGGTGGGTCCGGCGCGGGATTTGCGTGTCGAGATCGACCCAAAATCGGGCGACATGAAGGTGTACGCCAAGTTGAGCGTGGTCGAAAAGGTGGAGAACAAGCACGACGAGATTTCGTTTGCCCTGGCGAAGAAATTCAGGAACGACGTGCAATTGGGCGAAGATTTGGAAGTGCCGGTGACGCCTCGGGACTTCGGGCGCATCGCCGCGCAGACCGCCAAGCAGGCCATGATGCAACGCATCCGGCAGGCGGAGAAGGAGATGATTTACGATGAGTTCAAGGACCGCGCCGGCGAGATCGTGAGTGGAACGGTGCGGCGCTTCGAGCGTCTCGATGTGATCGTCGACCTCGGCAAGTTCGAGGCCTTGATGCCGAACAAGGAACGGGTGCAAACCGAGGATTACAACATCGGCGACCGCCTCCGGGCCTATGTGGTGGCCGTGCAGAATGGCGCGCGCGGCCCGGAGATCATCATCAGCCGCAGCCATCCGAATTTTGTGCGCCGCCTGTTCGAAACCGAAGTGAGCGAGATCGCTGACCGCACGGTGGAGATCAAGGGCATCGCGCGCGAAGCGGGGCATCGGACGAAGATCGCGGTTTGGAGCGCGAATGAGAAGGTCGATCCGGTCGGGGCCTGCGTCGGCATGCGCGGCGCGCGCGTGAAGAACATCGTGCGCGAGCTGAACAACGAGAAAGTGGACATTATCCGCTGGAGCGCGGACGTGAAGGAGTTCGTCCTCGAAGCGCTCAAGCCGGCCAAGGTCAAGAGCGTGACGCTGGATGAAGCGAAGAAAGCGATCCTCATCAAGGTCGACGAGGACCAGCTTTCCCTGGCCATCGGCAAGCGCGGGCAGAATGCGCGGCTCACTTCGCGGCTGACCGGGTGGGACATCAACATCGAACAGGACAAGTCGGTGATCGAAGATTTCAACGAGCGGGTCGGGAAAGCCGCGAAGACGCTGAGCGATGCCTTGCACATCGAACAAGCTGTGGCACTTTCATTGGTCAAGGGCGGCCTCGGCAGCCTGCAAACTCTGGCGGAAGAAGTCGAGGCGCAGGACATCGCCGATACCATCGGCATCGCACCCGAGAAGGCCGCCGAAATTCAAGCCGCGGCGAAGCGCGCCAACAGCCCCCCTGGCCTCGAAACAGTCGGGCCATGAAACCCAGTTTCCTCGAAATAACTTTTGATGCCACCCACCAAGACCACCACCAAACCCGGAGCGAAAAAGGCCGACGATGCCAAGCCGGCGAAGGCCGCCGCTGCGCCCAAAACCGCAGCCAAGGCTGAGTCCGCTGAGAAAACGAAGAAAGCGGCGGGCGATGCGGACGCCGGGGCCAAGACGGCCGTGAAGGAGACCGTTTCGCTGATCGACAAGAAGGAGAAGGTGAAACGCACACGGCCGGTGACGGAGTTGGAGAACAAGCCCTTCGCGCACATTCCGATCTCGAAGCTTCTCGAACCGGAAGTGGTAAAAGCTCCCGTGCCGGTGACGCCGCCGACAGTGGAACCGGCGCCTGCGGCCGGAGGTACAGCAACGCTCTCGCCGACGGCTCCCGTGGGAGAGGCGGCCGCGGGCGGCGACGAAAATGAGAAGGTGGTTCACCTCAAGCCGCCGTTTACGGTCAAGGACCTGGCGGTCGCCATGGGGGTGAAGCCGTTCCAATTGATCGGCGACCTCATGGAGATGAACATCTTCGCGTCGATCAATCAAACGATCGAGACGGATATCGCGGCGAGGGTTTGCACCAAGCACGGCCTGACGTTCGAGAAGGAAAAGCGCAAGGAAGGCGGTGGGGTGCACAAGCCGGAACCGCCCAAGGAACCGCCCAAGGAGGCGCCGAAGCCGAAGCCGGACGAACTGTCGCTGCGGGCTCCGATTGTCACCTTCATGGGGCACGTTGACCACGGCAAGACGACGCTCATGGATGCGATCCGCAAGACGCGCGTGGCGGCGGGCGAAGTCGGCGGCATTACCCAGCACATCGGCGCCTACAGCGTGGACCACAATAGGCATCGCATCACTTTCCTGGACACCCCTGGCCACGCGGCCTTCACGGCGATGCGGGCGCGCGGGGCGAATGTCACGGATATCGTCGTCCTGGTTGTCGCGGCGGATGACGGCATCATGCCGCAGACGATCGAGGCGCTGAGCCACGCCCGGGCGGCGAAGGTAAAAATCATCGTCGCGATCACCAAGACCGATGTCCCCGGCGCGAACCTCGACAAGGTCAAGGGCCAGCTTCAGGAGAAGGGCCTGGCGCCCGAGGATTGGGGCGGCGACGTGGGGGTCTGCCCGGTTTCCGCGATCAAGAACCAGGGCGTCGACCAATTGCTCGACCGCATTTTGCTCGAGTCAGAAATGCTCGAACTCAAGGCCAGCTCGCAACAGATGCCGCGCGGCACGGTCATCGAGGCGCAGATCGAGCAAGGGCGCGGTCCCACGGCCACGGTCATCGTGCGCGGCGGCACGCTCAAGGTGGGCGATCCCTTCATTTGCGGCCATTTCGACGGCAAGGTGAAATCGCTCATCGACGATATGGGCAAGCCGATGAAGAGTGCCGGGCCTTCGACCCCGGTAAAGGTGCTCGGGTTCTCCGGGTTGCCGGACGCGGGCGACGAGTTTGTGGTCATGGAGAGCGACCGCGCGGCCAAGGCGCTGAGCATCGAGCGCCAGTCCGAGCAGCGCATGCAGAAGCTGGCCACACCGCAGCGGGCCACGCTCGAGAACCTTTATGCAAGCCTCGCCGAAGGGCAGAAGAAGAAGCTCTATGTCGTCCTCAAAGGCGATGTCCAGGGCTCGGTCGAAGCGCTCGTCACCTCGCTCCAGCAGATCGAAAGCAAGAAGATCGATCTGGAGATGGTGCACAGCGCGGTGGGCCCGATCAGCGAATCGGACATCCTCCTGGCTTCGGCATCGATTGCCATCGTCTTCGGCTTCATTGTGAAGGTCGAGAACACCGCGGCGCAAACCGCGAAGCGCGAGAACGTCCAGATCAAGCTCTTCTCGATCATCTACGAACTCATCGACCAGGTAAAGGAAGCCATGGCCGGGATGCTCGACCCCGAAACGCGCGAAGCGGTCATCGGCCATGCCGAAGTCCGGAAAGTTTTCGAGTTGTCGAAGGGCCTGGTGGCCGGTTGCGCGGTCATCGACGGGCGCCTCGCGCGCTCGGCGCGGGCCCGCGTCACGCGCAGCCGCACGCCGATTTACGATGGCGGATTTGCCACTCTGCGCCGCTTCCAGGACGACGTGAAGGAAGTCCGCAGCGGTCTGGAGTGCGGCATCAAGCTCGGCGATTTCAACGACTACGAAGTCGGCGACATCATCGAGTGCTACACCCTCGAAAAGATTCCGCAGAAACTGTGACGCCGCAGTTGAGAATTGAGGGTTGAGAGTTGAGAGACGTGCCGGTTTCGGCACGGTGTCCGGCTCCCGCCCGGCGGCTCTCAATTTTCACCGACTATCGCTCAACTTCCGATGAAGCACCGTCTTCCCCGCGTCAACGAATTGCTCAAGCGCGAACTCAGCGATCTCCTCAACCGCGAGGTGTCCTTTGAGGCGGCGCTGGTCACGGTCCAGCAGGTGGACATCACACCCGATCTCAAGCACGCCCATGTCTTCATCAGCGTGATCGGCAGCGAGGAGCAGGCCAGGGCCGCGATGGCGGCCCTGCACGACCAGCGCACCAATCTCCAGCGTCTGCTCGCCAGGCGGGTGGTGCTCAAGTACACGCCGCACCTGCATTTCAAGCTCGACGAAGCCATCGAGCGCGGCACCCGGGTGATCAATATTCTCAACCAGATCGACATCCCGCCCGACGCCCCCGACAGCCCCGACACCAGCGACCAGCCCGATGCAAAATAGCCTCGCCGAGATCGCCGCGGTCTTCCGCTCGCGGCACCGTTTTGTCGTCATGAGCCACGCCCGGCCCGATGGCGATGCGCTGGGCTGCACCATCGCCACGGCGCTTTGCCTCCGGCAGCTCGGCAAAGATGTGACGGCCTGGAACGAAGACGGCGTGACCAACCGGTACCGCTATTTGCCGCAAGCGGAAATCGTCAGCCGTCCGCCGGCTGAGGCGCAGCGTTTCGAGGTGGCCATCGTGCTGGACAATGCGGTCCGAAACCGCGCGGGCAAAGCCGTCGAGGCCGTGGCGCACGCGGATCTCTGGATCAATATCGACCACCACATCACCAACGAAGGGTACGGCGACTTGAAGTATATCGACGCCGCTTCGCCCGCCACCGGCCAGATTCTCTTCGAGCTGTTTCGCGGGCAGGATTTGCCGCTCACCGACCCGATGGCCGACAACCTTTTCGTCGCCATCAGCACGGATACCGGTTCCTTCCAATACCCGAGTACGACCGCGCGGACATATGAAATTGCCGCCGAGTTGATCCGCGCGGGTGTTGATGTCGGCGCGCTCTCGCAGAAAATGTACGAGAGCTATCCGCGGCGGCGCATCGAGTTGCTGCGGGCATTGCTCAATGTCCTGCGGTTTACCAGCAATGGCCGCGTCGCCAGCTTTGCGCTGAGCGCGGAGATGGTTAAAGCGGCCGGATCGCAGCCCGAGGACACCGAGGGGCTCATCGATCATATCCGGGCGATCGACGGCGTCGTCGCCGCGGCCTTCTTTGAGGAGACCGGTGATGGGCGGGTGCGCGTGAGCTTGCGCTCCAAGTCGCCCAAGGTGGACGTGAGCAAGATCTGCGGAACATTCGGTGGCGGCGGACATATCCTCGCCGCCGGGGCGCGCGTGCGTGGTTCGCTCGCCGAAGTAGAGGAGAAAGTATTGCAAGCCATCGATCATGAATTTGACCAGCCTTGACGGCGTCCTGCTCGTAGATAAAGCGCCCGGCATGACCTCGCACGACGTGGTGGCGATCGTGCGCCGGCGGCTGAACACCAAAAAAGTCGGGCATTGCGGCACGCTCGATCCGCTGGCCACGGGTCTGCTCCTGATCGTGCTCGGGCGCGGCACGAAGATCCAGGATTTGCTCATGGCCGAGGACAAGGAATACGTCGGCACGATGATGCTGGGGATGACGACAGACAGCCAGGACGCGGATGGACAGGTCGTGGAAACCAAAACCGTGCCGGATTTTCCGCGGGAGCAGATCGACGCCGCTTTCGCCAAATTTCACGGGGACTTTTACCAGACGCCGCCGATGGTTTCGGCGATCAAGAAGGAAGGCGTGCCACTCTACAAGCTGGCGCGCCAGGGCAAGACCGTCGATCGCGAGCCACGCTTTGTGCACGTCTATGCGCACGATATCCAGGCCGTCCGTTTGCCGGAGATTGATTTCCGAGTGGTCTGTTCGAAGGGCTTCTACGTGCGGACATACGCCTTCGACATTGGCGCCGAACTCGGCTGCGGTGCGCACCTCAAGACACTGCGGCGCACGAAGAGCGGCAAGTTCACCCTGGAGCGGGCGGTCACCGTCGAGGAGATCCAGACGCTGGAGGCGCTGGTGATCGAACAGCGCATCCTGAGCCTGCCGACGGTGTCGCGGATGCGCGGCGCCTGATGCGAGCCATGCGCGGCGGAGACGAATCCATTCCCGGTGTCCTGCAGGCCATCGGCGAACTGCGCGACGTGCCCGGCCCGCTCTTCCTGGCGATCGGAGTTTTCGACGGCGTGCACCTGGGCCACCAGGCGGTCATCCGTCGCGCCCTGGAGGCGGCCCGGCGGGACGGAGGCGCCGCGGTGGCGGTGACCTTCGATCCGCATCCGGTGCGGGTGCTGCGCCCGGACCAAGCGCCCCGGCTGCTGACTTCGACCGAGCACAAGCTCCGGCTGATTCGCGACCTTGGGGTGGCGCATCAGTTGGTCATTCACTTCGACCAGGCTTTCGCGGCGACGCCGCCGGAGGATTTCATTCGCGCGCTGGTCTCCGCGGCGCGGCCGTTGCGGGAGATCTGCGTTGGTTTCGAGTGGTCATTTGGCAAGGGCCGCGCGGGCAACCTGGCGCTGCTCGAGCGGCTCGGCGCCGAACTCGGCTTTGCGGAAGTCGGCGTGCCCGCCGTGGAGAACGACGGCGAGATCATCAGCAGCACGCTGATTCGCCGGGCCGTGGAGAATGGGGAACTGCCTCGCGCCGCGCGGCTGTTGGGGCGTGAATTCACCATTCTCGGCACCGTCGTCGAGGGCGATCGGCTCGGGCGGAGGCTCGGTTTCCCGACCGCCAATCTCAGCGCGCACAACGAGCAGTTTCCGCCGAATGGCGTCTATGCCGTGGAAGCGCGGCGGGGCGACCGGCGGCTGCCGGGTGTGGCGAATATCGGCGTCCGGCCGACGGTGAAGGATGCCGGCGGCGAGCGGCTGCTGGAAGTGCATCTGCTGGATTTTGACGAGGAGATTTACGGTGAGGATTTGGAAATCGCCTTCCGCAAATTTCTGCGGCCGGAGCGGCGCTTTGGGAGTCTGGACGAGCTGCGCGGGCAAATCGCAAGCGATGCGCAGCAGGCGCGCATCGTTCTCAAATAATTCGCCCTGAAGCCGGGCCACGGTCTCGACGCGGCGGCGCTGCGAAAGCGGCGCAGTGCGTCATGCCGCGCGCCCGCGCTTGCGCCTCGCGCCACTGTGCGTGATTTCGGTGATGGTGAGTACGTCCAGCGCGTCAAACAGCTCTTCATCTGTAAAGACAAAGGCGACCCGTCGGGATGGGAAAAAGGCGACGTAATCAGGATGCGGCACCCGGTAGTTTTTGCCGGAGGCCGTCACGAGCGTGAACGGACGAAATGGCGCCGCCTGGAGAAAATTCTGGATCGCTTGCACTGTCACGACGCGAAAGTTAGCCGTTGCCGTGTGGCTTGGCAAGGCGGGGCGAATGACGCCTAGGACGCGGCGTTGTCAAGAGCTGAGGCGCCGTCCGTCCGGGAGTTGTCGCTTGTCGCTGTTGGCGACCAATGTTCCCAGTCCCGCAGTCGCGGGACCGGGCTATTTTCAGCCGCTTCCGCGAGCGTGTGCCGTGAGCGCGTCCCGCATGACCTCGAGCGGCGCCGGACACTGAAACCAGATCTCAAAGGAAAGCGCTCCCTGGTACAAGAGCATGGAGAGACCGTTGGCCGAGAGCGCGCCGGCCTTCTCGGCTGCGCGCATCAGCGGCGTGTGGTTCGCGGTGTAAATCGTGTCGTAGATCAGGTGTCGTGGACTGAGGAGCGTGGGGGAAATGGGCGAGGGATCGTCCGCTTTCATGCCGAGGGAGGAACAGTTGACGACGAGGTCCGATGCGTCCAGCGCTTTGGCCAGAGCGGCGTCATTCCAGGCGTGAAAGGACATCGACTCGCGCCGAAATATCGGTGCAAGCTTTTCCTGCAGCGGACGGAGTTTCCCGACGGTGCGATTGACAAGAGCGAGATGAGGAACTTTCGCGGCGGCGCAGTGCATGGAGACCGCGTGGCCGGCGCCACCGCCGGCGCCGAGGACGAGCACGCGCATCTCGCGCAACTCGGCGCCGAGATCCCCGCGCACGGCGCGTTCCAGGCCAAGGCCATCCGTGCTGAATCCCTGCAGCTTCCCGTCCGGCCCGATGCGGACGGTATTCACGCCACCGGCGCGGCGCGCGTGGTCGTCGGCTTCATCGACCTCCGCGAGGGTGGCTCCCTTGTGCGGTATGGTGCAGTTCACGCCGAGGAAGCCTTTCGCTGGAAGCAGGCGCAGCGCGGCGGCGAGTTCCTCCGGGCGAATATGCAGACGGCAATAGCCGATCGGCAGTCCGCAGGCCTGGAGCGCGGCGTTGTGCATCGGCGGCGAGGCGGAGTGCGCGATGGGGTCACCGAGCACGGCGAGCCGCAGCGGTAGCTCCTCCTCGGCGGTGACGGTTTCCCAGGCCTGCAAATCGGCGAAGGTATAAACGGGTTTCATACTGGTGGGTGCAAAGTTGTTTGGACGCCCGCTCAGGCCGCGAACTGCGCGCGGGTGCGTTCGAGCCGGGCGAGGGTGCGGGACTGGCCCAGCACCTCGAGCATGTGATAGAGGCTCGGCCCGACGCTGCGGCCGCTGACCGCGACGCGCGCCGGGTGAATGAATTCAGCGGGCTTCACGCCCAACGAAGCAGCCAGTTCCTTCAGCCGGCCTTCGAGGGTGGCGGCGTCGAAGTGTTCGAGCCTGGTGTAGGCATCGGCGAGTTGCGCGAGCCGCTCCATGGCGCCCGGTTTGCGCAGGGTTTTCTCCACCGCGGCCGGATCGTACGGATAATCCTCGGTGAAGAAAAACGAGATGCGGTCCGGGACCTCGCGAAAGTGGATGACCTTCATTTTTTCGAGGGCCAG
>Ga0302324_100020907_pt1 | contig 12780 bp, 10 predicted proteins | sample Palsa_T0_1_FD_201949 | JGI IMG/M metagenome (GOLD analysis project Ga0302324, IMG submission 201949) | Peat permafrost microbial communities from Stordalen Mire near Abisko, Sweden - Palsa_T0_1 | ecosystem: Environmental > Terrestrial > Soil > Palsa > Peat permafrost | place: Sweden: Abisko...
CGCTACGAAAACCCCACGGGTAGCGTTGTTCCTCCAGAGTGGAAGCGTACATCACGTCGGGGTTATTAGGATCCATGATCAGATCGATTGCGCCGGCCTGATTGCCGCGGAATAAAATCTTTTCCCAGGTGGCGCCGCCGTCTTTGGAGCGATAAACTCCTCGGTCCGGGCTGGGTCCCCAGGGATCTCCGAACGCGGCGACATAGACCAGGTTTGGGTTCGTGGGATGAATCCTGACCCGTCCAATGCTGCGCGTCGACACTAAGCCGACGTTAGTCCACGTCTTGCCCGCGTCCGTCGATTTGTAAACGCCGTCACCGTAGGAAGCATTGCCGCGCACGCACGCTTCGCCCATACCGGCGTAGACAATGTCCGGATTCGACGATGACACTGCTAAAGCGCCCACCGATCCGGTCTTCACAAATCCGTCTGACACGTTGCGCCAACCGATGCCGCCGTCCTCCGTCTTCCAGATCCCGCCGCCGGTGGCGCCGAAGTAGAACACAAGCTTGTGGACAGGGTCACCAGCGACCGCTGTGACGCGTCCACCGCGCGATGGGCCGACCATTCGCCAGTGGAGTAATTGCAAGTAGGACGCGTCTACCGAAGCCAAATTGCTAATCGTGGTGCTCGCTTGCCAAGCGAAACTTCTGACCGGCGGGAAAACAAGCGCAATCGCACCGGCAAGGCAACAAGACAAAACAACGGTTTGTAGACGGCTCATAGAATGTCTCCTCGGACACACAAGTGACACAAACGGACGCCGCTTTCCGGCCAACTTCCGCGAAGCGCGACGCGAATGCAAGTTACGGCTGGGACGGAGGTGCGACGGAGACCCGCTGAATCGCCGAAATGGAACCGAAAGGACGTTCACTGCCAGCGGCAAACAGCCCGCCATTCGGTTCACCACGACATGGGTTTAATTGGATGCCAGAGGGATCTTATACACGGACCCCTTGCCTGATAGGCTCAAATACCCTAACAACGGTTTCGATGCCCCTTGGCTCGCCGAAAAACTTACTTTTCCTTAAACAAACGCAGTCTACCCTGAGCGCACCAGTTTGTCAATGGAAGGGGTTGGCGTCGCGTTCGAACTGGCACTACTCATCTGTCGATGCCGTTCACACCAACGTTGGCCTCAATGGTGCGGTGCGATCCAATCCACCCCGTCTTCAAATGCCCGCAACGATTCACTCGCCGTTGCATCTCTTTTCCTTTCTTCTTTACTTGACAAGCCAAACATTGGTGGGCTACACTGGCCGCGATACGAGGGTACTAGTCTCATCCTCGTACAAATGCGGGCGGACAACGTTTGCCCTACCCACGTAAGTCGCTCTGTTGCTTGCTCAATTGAAACCTGCACCCGGATCCATTGGCCCGTAGCGCATCCAAGTTGTGTGCCCCGTGGCCTGGATTCAGAAGATTCATGGTTCTGGCCGTCGCAAAGAACCCGCTAGCGCGGCTTTAAGACCGGTATAGATGAGTAAGGTCCTTTCGAATCTTGCGATGCGAACGTTTCCTGGCTGAGCACGACCTTTGCGGAAGACTCACAATCCCGATGCTGCACTTCTAAAAGTGGCTTATATATGAAATCGCGTCTGGCATCTCTCTCTTTCGTCTTGTTGGCAATTGTTCCATCACTGCTCGCGCAGAACGAGGCTGCGATTTCCGGCACCGTGCTGGACAGTTCCAACGCGGTGCTGCCGAGCGCGGCGGTCAAACTCACCAACCATGAACAGGGTACGGTCCGTGCTGCCCTGAGCAATCAGGCGGGTGTTTACCAGTTCACCTTTCTTCCCGCGGGCAGCTACGATCTGGAAGTTACATTACCAGGATTCAAGGTGCTTACAAAAAAGGACATAACGCTGGCGGTCGCGCAGAATATCCGAATCGATGTCAGCCTGGACATCGGAAATGCATCGGAAACCGTGAACGTTTCGGCGGGCGCTGCACTGGTGGATACCGAGTCGGCAGAGGTGGGCAGTGTAGTCGATAACACCAAGGTCACCGAGTTACCGCTGAACGGGCGGCAGATGTGGTCGCTTGCCGCAGTGGTGCCGAATGTCATGCCGCCGGCGCAGAATTCATCGCTCAGCTTCCGCGGGGGATTCAATGTTGCCGGCAACAGCGAAACCAGCAACAACTTTCTGCTGAACGGATTCGACAACAACGATCCCGACGTGTTTGCGCCCAATTTCCGGCCGTCAATCGACGCCATTGAAGAGTTCAACATCCTGACCGGGGTGTACTCCGCGCAGTACGGATACGGCTCCGGCGGCCAGGTGATCGTCGTGACGAAATCCGGGACTAACAGTTTCCGCGGGTCGGCCTTCGAATATCTGCGCAATCAGGCGATGGACGCCCGGAACTTCTTCCAGACCGGCCCAACGCCCTCTTTCAAGCAGAATGATTTCGGCGGCACGGTGGGAGGCCCGATCATCAAAAACCGTACGTTTTTCTTTGAAAGCTACGAGGGTCTGCGCCAGGCTTCAGGATTCAGTTCGCTGAACACCGTTCCGACGGCAGCCGAAGACAGCGGTAATTTCAGCGGCATCCCGGTGACCATCAAGAATCCGCTCAGCGGTGTTCCGTATCCCAACAATACAATCCCTACGAGTCAGCTGAGCCCGATAGGCTTGGCTTTGGTATCGTTCCTGCCGTTGCCCACGACTCCTACTGCCGCGGGATCGCTGCCGAAAAACAACTACACCTATAACGACACGCGCCGGGAAAACATGAACGAGGACAGTCTGAAGATCGACCAGACGTTCAGTACGAAGGATTCGGGCTACGCGACCGGCAACTATTTCAACGATCCGTCCTTTGAGCCATCCAACAGCCTATGCAGCCCGAAAAATCTGCCCGGATTCGGCTGCAACGCGAATCAGAAATCACAGGTCTACGGTCTGGCGGAGACCCACATCTTCTCGCCCAGCATGGTGAACCAGGTTCGCATCGGAATCGATATCCTGATTCAGCCCCGTACACCCGAAGACGTGGAGAATTTCTGGGGACAGTTCGGTGTGGTCTCGGAGCCGCAGCCGGTAAACCTCCCTGTGGCGGGACCTCCAGTGACCACGGTCACGTCGTATTTCACTTCCAACGGATTCGGCAACTACAGTTCGCAGCGCCGCGCCGACAGGATTTGGGTTTACAACGATAACTTCTCGTTTACCCACGGCAAGCACACGATCAAGATCGGCGCCAACGATTCCTACTTTGGAACCAATAATCTCACCACAAGCCAGTACAACGGCTCCCTGTCGTTTACGAACACGAGCAACGGGCCGACCTCCGGCTACGGGTTGGCCGACATGCTCCTTGGTTATCCTACGAGCACTGGCAACACCCCGGCTCAGGAAAAATTTTACGCGCGTAACTCCAACATCGGCGTCTACGCGCAGGATGATTACAAGGTCAGCTCAAGCCTGACACTTAATCTTGGCCTGCGCTGGGAGATGAATACGCCACCCACCGATCTGGCAAATCGCATGACGACGTTCAATCCATCAACCGGCATGCCGGAAACACAGCAGAATCCTGGCGGCGGCGCGTTGATCCAGGTTCCGCAGGATAATCTGGGCAATCGTGTGATGAAATTCGACGCGCTCGATTTTGGCCCACGTGTTGGCTTTGCCTGGCAGCCGTTTCACGACAAAAAGACGGTAATACGTGGAGGGGGCGGGACGTTCTTCAACGGCTTGAATATCAACAACGGGTTGGGCGGGATTTTCAAAGGATATCCATATACCCTTGCCAATACTTACACCTCCAGTGAGGCGGCGCCGGTCACCCTGGCCAATCCGTTTCCAGTCGGGGGCCAGGCGGTCACGGTGATCTCCCTGACCGGGGTCGACCCAAACTTCAAGAATCCGAGAGTTTACGAGTGGAGCCTCGGAATCCAGCGTGAAATTCGCAGTGATATGGTCTTCGAATTGGACTATTTCGGATCTGCCGGTAATCACCTGCAGGTAACACAGAATATCAACCAGCCGCTCCCTGGCCCCGGCACAGCGCAGCAGGTGCAGGCATCGAGGCCTTATCCGCAATGGGGCACAATCAACTATTACCAGTTCGATGGGAATTCTCACTATGAGTCGCTCCAGGCCAAATTCGAAAAGCGCTACGCCTACGGCCTTTCCTTCCTTGCCTCGTTCACCTGGGGCAAGTCGATCGACGACGTTGCATCGAACGGGGGCAACGCGTATTCCAACCAATATGATTTAGCGACCGGCCGCGGATTGTCGACATTCGACGTCCGCTACCGATTTGTGATCAGTCCGGTGTGGGAATTGCCATTCGGCAAGGGGAAGTATCTTCTGACCGAGGGAATCGCATCGAAGATTGCTGGCGGATGGCAACTCTCGTCGCTGTTCCAGGCCCAGACCGGGACGCCGCTGACAGCTACGCTCTCGGGGAACTACACCAATACTGCCGATGCGCTGGCCCGGCCCAACCTGACTTGCAATCCGAATGACGGTCCCAAGACGCCAGGAGAATTTTTCAACACGTCCTGCTTCCAGATTCCTGTCGCAGCGAACAAGCCCGGTGCGACCTACTCTTTCGGCAACGAGGGTAGAGATGTCATCATAGGTCCCGGCCTCGTGACTCTGGACCTCTCTTTGGTTCGAAACTTCAGCATCAGGGACAAGGCAAGACTCCAGGTCCGTTTCGAATCATTCGATTCGCTGAATCATCCGATTTTCAACACACCGAACGTGACCGGGGACAGTTCATCGTTTGGAACGATTAGTTCAACGATTGCGTTCGGCACTGCCAGCCGCCAAAACCAGGCAGCGCTGCGGCTGATTTTCTGAACGTGGCCTCGGGAGATTCGATCAGGCGCTGAACACGTATTTTCAACTTCGTATCGGCCTCACGGCTAAGGCATCGCTCGAGGTCCGATAAGTCCCTCGCGGGCAACGGGGAGAGGATCGAACGTGCGAGACTCAACAATCCGACGGCGGCTTCAGCGGAGCCCGTCATCGCCTGCGCAGCGCGCTGTAGTTGCGGAACTGGCGATTTCTCTCATGCTGCTGGCGGGCGCCGGTCTGCCGATGCCGCACGCAGCCGCAGCAAACCAGCGAGGACCGGCGGATAGCTATTTTGCCGAATCGATTATACTGCTGCTCGTTTTGAGGTTCCCATACAATCTGCGCACGGGAAAACTCTCAGACTCTCTGCTGATGGCGCGCGCCGGGAAGATTCGCCTCGCCGGGTCGGATGCGATTCTCGATGAAGTGGGTGGAGGTGCTCGGGCGGAAGTTTGACTGGCCGGAGGAAGATGTAGCGGAAGTGCGAAGCCAGATCGAACGATTCGCTGAGAAAGTGATGCCGAAAACGGTGCTCGATGCCGTGAAGGCTGACCCGGACGATAACCGGATTCTGGAATGCGCCTTGGCGGCCGGATCGGATTTCATTGTGAGCGGAGATAAGGATTTGCTGCGGCTGGGCACCTACGACAGCTGTAGCCTTTTCGATAACCGGCTACATCCCGAGGGCGTTTGTTTCGAGGCGGGCATAACCTTTCTCGTGAGCCCAGACGGCCAACGAAACAGCCGCCAGTTCATCGACTGCAGGTATCGCTTTTCCGTTCTTCGTCACATCGACGCACTTGATGTAGGTTTGGCAGGCGTCGCAGGCTTCGATGCGAATGTAATCGGGATCTTCGACCAGAAAGATCGGAAGCTTTTCCCTGTCCTCTTCGCCGCAGTTGGGGCATTTGATCCGGCGAAATTGCCATTCGGTGGCGCACAGCGAGCAGATGAGGCTGCGCTTTCCGCCGTCCCCCTCCCCGCGCAGAACGGCTGTCACAGGCTTCGCGCCGCAGAATGGACAGGTGCCGGTGGACGCCAGGGTGTCCGGGGCTCCCCGGCTCGCCAGATACTCGGAGTAGGGCTGCACCAGAGCGCGTCCGAAGAATCTTCGGGTTTCATCGAATGCCATACCAGCCCAGCAATTCTGCAAAACCTCGATGCGCGACTCGGGTTCGGCAAAATTTTCGCGCGCGTAGCCTGCCAGAACCTCGGGACCCCGTTTCTCCACTAACTCAAGCAGTCTTGGAAAGTAGTCCGCAAGGGCGCCCAATTCTGTCCGGGCGCTCGCCTTCAGCTCATTAAAAACTGAATACTGGAACATCAGCAGGCGCGCATAGAAGAGCAGTATGCGGCCATTAACATTATCGGAGCGCTCCGCAAGGTCTACGGTTCTTTCGATTCGAATCTCGTAAGAATCTTTCATGGGCCGGTTGTCTGCTTCCGGATCACGCGATCATACCAGAGGCGGTGATGCGAGCGCCCCTATGCATCGTAACGTAACCGTGCAGCATGGCGTCCGTGCTTCCAGGCACCCTGAATAATCCCATGCAGAGGTGAATGATGAACGCGCCGATGGTGATGAGCGCCGCGCCTTCGTGCACAAACACAAAGACGGGGCACATGCCGCGAAGACCGGCCGGGATGGATTGGGGGAATCACATGCAGCAGCCGATAGCAGCAGCGTCTCGGTGGTGCGGGCAATCTTGAGTTCCTTCGATTGCGTGATTCTTCCAGGCAGTCCGATCATGAAATGCTCGATGCCGCCCCTCACGGCCGCGGCTCTGAATGAGAGCATTACGCCAGGACACTAGACCAGACTGACGGCAGTGGCTTTTTTCAGAAAGTCCGGATCGAACTCGAGACCCATCCCCGGCCCGGTTGGAACCGGAATTACCCCGTTCCTGATTTCGAAGTTCGGGGAATACCACGATTCCTTCTTCGCCGGTGCGCGCGACACATACTCCATATAGGGTCCAATATTCGGCGTGGTCGCCGCAAACTGAAGAATGTTCACCGACGCCGCGCTGGTCTGGGTATTGTGCGGGCAGATCCACAGGTTAGCTTTTCGCGCCATCCGCGCCACGCGTGCCGCTCTGATGAAACCACCGTTATAGTTGAGATCGGGCTGCACAACATCCATTACCTTGTTGTCGATCATCCATTGAAACCGCCACAAGCTCGAATCCTGTTCCCCGAACGCCACCTTCATTTCCAGCGCATCGGCCACCCGCTTCGTCTCGCTCAACTCTTCCCACGGACAGGGCTCTTCGAACCAAAGATATTTCATCTCCTGCAGCCGCTTGCCTATCGCAATGGCGTTGCCGGCGTCATACGATCCGTTAGCGTCGGCCATCAACGTCACTTTGCCCGCGAGTCTCTTCTGCGCCAGTTCCAGAATCTTATCGGTGCGTCCGGGAGTGGCGTCCCGATTGTCGCTCATGCGCCCGCCGATCTTGAACTTGACTGCCTTCGCCCCCGTATTTTCCACGCCGCGCACGTAGACATCGACTTCCTCCTCAGCCGTCGTGTCGCGTCCCGATCCCGACAGATAAACCGGAATCTCCTTTCGCAATACGCCACCCATGAGTTCACCTACGGGCTTTTTCAACGTCTTGCCCATCAGGTCGAACAGGCTCTGCTCGACATAAGCCACCGGGCACCAGAATTCCTGACCGGCCAGTTTGTAGTTGGAATTGACGGCATAAACCTCGTCGACAAGATGCTCGAGGTCACGCGCATCCTGACCGAGAAAATGGGGCGCCACGCGGTGCGCCAGGATCTGCACGTAATCCGCGACGTCCTTCGTTTCCACAATTCCTTCCGCGCCATCCGACGAACGGGTGCGGAGAAAGAACTGGTTGCGCGATTGCAGAAGTTCAATCGAGGCGATCTTAACCGGCGTATTGAAGAACTTGTGAAGGTCGAAGACAGGCTTTTTATATTCGACGATCTCCGAAGCTATGTCCGCGTTTGCCAGGCTCGCGGTTAGAAAACCGCCGGTGAGGGATTTAGAAAACTGACGCCGATTCATTGTGAATAATATATACCCGCTGCGCCGAACCACTGGCGTGCTTCCGCGCAGCTTAGAGCGTTTCAGCGACAGAAATGCAGGCATTGGGTGAAACCCGCTGTCCCGCCTTTGTTTTCATTGCCGTTCGTGGGCCATGAGTCGCGTCCCTGTTTGGCCTCGCAAAATCAGTCAAACTAAAGTAAATGCGACTGGCCAAACGGTTTCACCTAAAACTCCGCGAGACGCGATTGTTCGTTCGTGCGATGGTGTCGAACTCGCATCCGATTCTGGCGCAGATCGTGCCCATTCGCCGCTGCAACCTGGACTGCACGTATTGCAACGAGTTCGACAAAACATCGGCCCCGGTACCACTCGAAGTTATGCTCCGGCGCATTGATCGTCTGGCTGCCCTCGGCACTACTATCGTCACACTGAGCGGAGGCGAGCCGACGCTGCATCCCGATCTCGACGCGATAATTCGGCGAATCCGAGCCAACGGTGCAGTCGCGACGCTGATCACTAATGGGCTGCTTCTGACTCCCGTGCGGATTTGCGCCCTGAATCGCGCCGGGCTCGACTACCTGCAGATCAGCATCGACAACCTCGAGCCCGACGTTGTTTCGAAGAAGAGCCTGCGCCTGCTCGACCGCAAGCTCGAATGGCTGGCGCGCTACGCCGAGTTTGGCGTCACAATCAACTCCGTCCTGGGCGCGGGCATCCGGAAGCCGGAGGACGCGATTGTAATCGGGGGGCGTGCCCGGGAACTCGGCTTCACGAGTACAGTCGGCATTTTGCACGATAACAGCGGCCAGCTTCGTGGCCTTACGCCTGAACACCGGAGTGTTTACGAGCGCTTCCAACGTCTGGGGACAGCTCTGTTCTCGTTTGCGCATTTCGATCATTTTCAGGAGAATATAGGGCGAGGACTGCCAAACTCGTGGCACTGCCGCGCGGGCGGGCGGTTTCTCTATATATGCGAGGAAGGACTGGTCCATTATTGCTCGCAACAGCGTGGCCGACCCGGCATCCCGCTTGACGCTTATACCTTGGATGACATCAGGCGCGAAGCAGCCCGTCCCAAAGGCTGCGCGCCATTCTGCACGATTTCCTGCGTTCATCAGACCGCCATGCTCGACGAATTTCGCGAGCGGCCAAGGGAAACATTGACCGGAATTCTCGAGCGGCGCCGCGCGCTCGATCCGAATTTCCGGACACCGGCGGTGGTCGGCGCGTTGTCGTGGCTTTTTCTCGACCCGCGGCGGCGGAAATTTTTCGGGAAACTGATTGTGAATGTGCTGGGGCTAAAGCGATTCTGCCAACCAGTTACGGAGAAGGCTGGCGATATCCCCTCGCGCTAGTGCGATGTCCGGTTTACCGCTCTGAATTATCAAAAAACAGTTTCATAGACTTAAAGCTGAATGGCGCTTAGGATCTTTCTCGTTCCGATTTGTGTGGCGCTCCTCGCCGCTCAGCAGAAGCCGGATATTCGGGTAGACGTGGATCTGGTGGCCGTCGCCTGCACGGTAGACACGCAGGGCGGCGCGCCGGTTGCAAATCTCAAGGCGGAAGATTTCAGATTGCTCGACAACGGGCAACCGCGCGAAATCCGGAATTTCTGGCAGGAATCGGATCTGCCGCTCACCGTCGCGCTCGTCGCCGATGTCAGCGGCAGCCAGGCTGGATACATCAGGAGCCATCGTGAAGCCATTGCCCAGTTTCTCAGGCAAGTTATCGGCCCGCGAGACCGCGCCATGGTTGTCGAAGTGGCTCAGCAGTCCTGGCTTATATCGGATCTGACCGGTTCGGGTAACGATGTGAACGCGGCGGTGGAGAGAATCGGCACGCCGGAAGGAAAGCGTGCTCCCCTGTTGGGTTCTGCGTGCAGGAATAACAGCTTTCCCCACACCTGCGGCGGAACGGCACTCTGGCACGGCCTTTATTACACGGCCAAAAAGTTAGAGCCCGTGCCGGGGCGAAAAGCGATCGTCGTGCTGTCTGACGGTATGGACACGGGCAGCGATATCAGCCTGAACGATCTGATCGAGACCGCGCAATCCTCGGGGGCGGTCGCCTATTCGATCAAGTATGCGAGCCCGATGCGATTCGTTTCGATCGGCGGGGCAATTGCCCAGGCGGTGAGCCACGGGCTTGACCGGCTCTCGCGCGAGACTGGCGGGCTGACCTTTCCGAATCCGGGACGGCGGACCTCCGAGATCTTTGCGCAGATCGAATCCGACCTGCGCAATATGTATGTACTCGGTTTCAGTCCTCCCTCCGATGCGCGGGACGGCAAGTTCCATAAGCTCCAGGTGATAACGGAGCGCAAAGATCTGGTTGTTCGTTCGCGCGCGGGCTATTGGGCGCGTCCCCTGTAGTAGCCAACGTTGAATAACCGATGCCGACCGACACTGGGGTAGCGCTACACTGAATCCTAAAGGAGAGATAGACATGGGTATTTTTGTTCGTTCCGCGATGGCTCTGACGCTTCTCGCGGGCGGCTTATTCGCGGCAGACGATGTGGTGAGCGGAGTGACCGGAACAGTTAAGGCTGTCGATAAAGGGGCGCGGACGGTAGTGGTCAAGGTTGGCGACGGCTCGGAGCAAACTCTGCATTTCGTGGGACGAACTGTGTCGCACGGCGCAGCGGCGACGGCTAACGGAAGCAAGGACGCATTTCTGAGCATAAAGGAAGGCGACGAAGTGGTTGTGCGTTACACCGTGAAGGGCACGGTTAAGACGGCTGAGGAAGTAGATCACGTCGGCAAGGACGGTTTGAAGATGAGCGCGGTCGCGGTGAAGAGCGTCGATCACGGTGCGAAAACGGTCACGGTGAAAACGGCCGAGGGCGCCGAGGAGACCTATCATCTCACCACTGCGGCAGCACGTGAAACCGGGCATGGACTGGATAAAGGCGGCAAGGCGACGATTTACTATACAGAAGAAGGCGGCAAAAAGATCGCGCATTTTTTCAAGGAGAATTAGCGCCGATTGGCAATCGGCGCGCAGGCTGCCAGCGCCGCCCCACACGGATCACTTCTGGATCGTTGAATCGGCGGGACGGAGAATCATCCACTTCATCTCCGTCCCGGCGCGGAAGACGTGATGGTTGCCTGGATTTATCGCCACTAACTGCGCGGTGTCCCGCGCTTCCATGGCATCGAGCGAACCCAGTTCCACGCGCTGCCGTGTGAACGATACGACGCCCGCATTGAATCGCTGAACGGGCAATTCGCCCTCGCCCGCGAATGGCCGTAGTTGGCCTGCTGCCTCGATCGCCTCAAGCCGTATCGCCACGGTGACGTCAGACTTCACGCCGTAGCTGCGCTGAACCCGCATGATCCTGCCATGCACCACCGTACCCGCCGGAACCACCATCGAACTCTGCGTTTTGATGGGTGCCGCCATCGTCAATCGCACGGGATCTCCCGCGGCCGCGGTCGAAGTATCCACGTCCTCCGCGAGTTTCAGCCGGAACGGAAGGCCTGCCACAACATCGAGGGGCGGCACCGGGAGCGGCTTTTCCGGCAACTTCGTGGCGATTCCGGCCGCAGGCTCGGAATCGTCAAATCTTAATTCCGATTCCGCATGAAACTCGTGGCAGGAAGAATAGGAGACGCGGTTCCCATCCCGGCTGCCGTTCAGCATATCGATATCGAAGTGCGCGGACGCCGGAAGCAGTAGATCAAACCCGTTGATCGGAACGCGCTCCAGATCGAGGGTGGTTTTTGCGGAGCATGCGCCAGTTTCAGCGGGAAGACTAAAGGTGTGAATCACAATCTGCACCACTTCGAAAACGTCCCGGGGTCAATCAGAACCGTGCCGTCATACCCCGTGACGACCGCATACTTCCGGGTGCCGAATTCATAGCGGCTCTTGTCCTTGGGAACAATGTAGCCGAACTCGGACAGCGTTCGGCCTTTCTCATCCGTACGGTCGCCGTTGTACGTAAACGTCGCGATGCTGCTGCCGAACAGATTTGAAATGTGCGCGCCGAATTCCCCCGTCGAGATGGCTCCTTCGTTCACGATATCCAGCAAATCGCGGTCGTCGAACTCCTTCGCGCCGTGCCAGGCATACATTTCGCGTGTCGGAGAAATCGCCACGTCGAGCCGCAACCGGTCTTGTAACTGGAGCGTTAGCTTACGGTCGTTCTGCGCGGGCTCATCGCATTCGGACAGGCGCCGGCGGATATTCGTTGTGCCGCGCATTGATGAGGATGTCCTGCGGATCGGTCTGTCCGTAAAGAGATCCTGCCCAGACGATTGCCAGAATAAGCTGGGGCGATCTGCATGCAACTACTCCGCATGGATCTACTTTACGCCAATCGCGCGGGCCCCGCTCAGGGCGCGGTCCTGTGGCGCCGGTACATATTCCAGCACAACTCCCTGCGTTCTGAGCTTTGCGGTGAGCGCGGCCGGATCGACCTCCTGTACCTTCTTGTTCCCTTCGATCGCCATCTTCGCCGCTACTCCCGCCGCCTGTCCCAGAATCATGTACTGCGGTTCCATCCGGACCGATGAGTACGCCACGTGGCTCGCCGAAAACGCGACGGGCACCAGGAGATTCGTTACTTCGGCCCTCTTTGGGAGAAGTATGCGGTAAGGGATCTGGTAGGGCTTCACGGCCACCTGCATATCGCCTTCATTACGCACGAATGCGCCTGCCGCGGTGCGATCGACAATGCGCTCGACGTTGTGCGAATCGCTGTTGTAGGAGCCCAGGCCGATCGGGTCGGGTTTGGTCAGTTCGGTTTGCAGATCCTTCTGGATCATGACGTATTCGCCGACCATGCGGCGGTCCTCGCGGATATAAAGCTGACGCGGCCAATGGTCTGAGTCGGTGAACTCGTTCGCGCAGAGCCCCCAGCGATTCATTTCGTCCCGAAGCGCCTGCGGTATCTGTGGATCGTTTGCAAGGAAATAAAAAAGCCCGGCAGTGTAATCTTTGTGGGCC
>Ga0302324_100020909_pt1 | contig 12778 bp, 9 predicted proteins | sample Palsa_T0_1_FD_201949 | JGI IMG/M metagenome (GOLD analysis project Ga0302324, IMG submission 201949) | Peat permafrost microbial communities from Stordalen Mire near Abisko, Sweden - Palsa_T0_1 | ecosystem: Environmental > Terrestrial > Soil > Palsa > Peat permafrost | place: Sweden: Abisko...
TGGGGTGCCTTCTCCTGTGAAGTGATGGAGAATGGTCTGGGTCCACACCCCGTTTGCCAAGTGCAGCCTATAAGCCGTGCCGCAACCATTTGAGCATAGGGTCTCGAAGATGCCGCTCGCGCCGCCGTTGTAGGTGACGCCGAAGAGATCTCCCGCTTTGTCGAAGATTAAATGGCCACTGGGATTGCATCCATCGTCCCCATTGCTGTCGAACTTGTGCAGGAAGGTCTCCGTCCACGGTTCACCCGTGGCGGTGGGAGGCGACAGTTCATAAACGATCCCGCAGCCGTTACCGCCGTTGGGGGTCACTCCATAAAGGTTGCCCTCCGCGTCGAAGATTAGGGCGGAACCCGGGTCAGAACCGTCGCCCGTTGCCTGCGAAAACTGGTGGATCTTTTGGTAGGTGACGCCGCCACCCGCTTTAGGCGTCAATTCGAAAACCCCGCCGTCGGCGAACTCTCCGAGACCGCCCGTACTGAACGTGCCAAAAAGATCTCCGCTCCCGTTGAAGGTCAGGCCCCCAGCAGGACCTTCACCAGAATTATTTTCGACACCAGTGAAAGTATGAAACACCGTCTCCTGATCCTGAGCTGCGCACCAGGAACCGGCCGCAAGCCCCACCGTTACCGCCGCCACGGCGAACCCCTTGCTCATGGCGGTCCAACACTTTCCGCAATTCATTTTGTAGTTTCTCCTTTTAGATTGGACTTTAATTGCTGATAACTCCGCTCGTGGCGCCTTATTCCACAAAGTATGTCCTGCGCCTCCGATGTTGAAATGTTGTTCACAAGACACATAGGTTAGACGCGGCGAGCAACGACGAGATGTGGATGGACGTCAATTGATTGTCAATTCCGCGTCTAGTAGTAAATGGTTCTTCAGTCGCTCATGTTGTATTTTCGGGTCTGGCTTGCGGGGTTGAAGATGGTAAGGGTCGAGGGATTCTGAGCTCTGTTGGACGTAACAGAGCGAAACGCAGAATCGCGTGGAATATTGGCTCAGAGTCTCCACGCTAGAAGCGGCCTTGGACAAAAGTCTCGTTTGCCGGTTGCGAGGACATATTCTCAGCGGGCAACAAGCATGTTAGCCGAACAGATAAGACCTTTTCATCACCTTGCCAACCACCAAGCGAGCGCTAGCCCCAACGGCATTCGCCGTCAGCAGCGCATTCCTGATTCCCCGCGCCAATGCCCTGGCGTCGGAACACGCTATTTCACGATCCCGGGCGTCGCAGGCGCGCCTTTGCGCAAAGAATTCCAACAGCTCGACCTCGGCCCCTACGAATCGGGGATCTCCGCGATGTAACTTCTGTGTTTACCTCATGATGACTCTTTGCTCTTCCCCCCAATCCATTGCCCTGTCCTTATATGTATTCCTGAGCAAGATCTCGTCTGAGCACCTTAACTGGGGAGATTCACGCCGCTTAGAAAGCCGCCCAAGTGCCCGGTGAGAGCGACGACGCCGACTGCTAGAACCTCCAGGGCCAGACGATAGTTCGGCAAGTGCACGGTCCTTCGTCGTGCGCGAAAATGCACCCACCACACCAGCCAGATCATCACTGTCGAAACACACCCCAGAACGAGGTGCAGCAATAGAATCCCCTTCAGCTTCTGTCCCTCGAGTTGGAACTGCCAGGCGAGTAATCCGGTAACGAGAACCGGAACAGTCGAAATGGCCGCCGCCAGCAGGTTGTAGTAGGCTGCCTGCGCCAAGCCCCGGCGCTTCGTCCATTGCGCGATAAGGTCGAAAGCCACCTCCGTGATGAACAGTGCAATTGGAAAATGGATCAGTACGACATGTTGAGCATGCTTGGCCAAGAATACCGTCTTAAGGTCGAAAGGATTAACCATCGCCATTACCTCTTCTAGATTTGCTGCTCACGTTCATTTCGATCTGAATTCGTGCCAGCAGTAAAAGTCCCCACCCTCGCGCAAAAGGAGAGGGCAATCGCGAGGGTGAGGCTCGAACACGCTACGGTAAGTAGTAGCGGAACGAAGTGAGGATCATCCCATCCAGCCCGTGCCGCTCTCCGCCCACCCTTGAGAAATGAATCGCGGGCTGCGACGACCCTGGCTGGATCGGCCTAACTCTGCGGCAACCCGCGAACTCGTTATTGGCCTGTTTGTCGCGAAGCAGTCGTGCGAGCCTGAACCGACTCGGGCCCGCTGCCATCGACGCGCAAGAGCATCGCGCTGCCCTTGTCGACTTTCACTGCCCTCCGGTTGGAGGCCAAAGTGACTTCACCAAGCGGCTCGGTGCGTCCGGATTGGAGGATTGTGAGGTCACGAAATCCGAATGCGCCGCGGGCATTCACTGAGAAAAGCCAAAATGCTTGCAGGCGGGCATCGCCATCGATCGTGCTCCCGCTTGGAGTGCCAGAATCCTGGTCTAAATTGGCCAGCACTCCCTGGCTGGTGTATTTCCCCACGACCTGCAACCCCACCATTACCGGCCCACCTTCGCCGTAAGAAATTTGGTCGCCTCCGATTTCAATCGTGTTGTCGGCATACTCGCTCGACGTGAGCTCGGGCGTGGCGTCAAGTACTGCAGACCTGGATGCTACCGCGCGCAGGGTGGTGGTGATCGGGATGGTCAGGTTGTCAAATCGGACCTGGTCGAATTGAAATGAAATCTTTGAGTCGTCAGACCCCTTGCCTGGAGTGATGGCCGCGACCACATGGCCTGTCAGCATGGATCCTTTACGTAGCATTCCTCCCTGGCCTAGCGGCACGTCCTGCATGACCGTCGCGATTATGGTAGTTCCGCTTCCGCTCTTGTCCGAGCGCAAGGATGAATTCAAGCTGACGGGAATAATGGTGCCCGCCGGGATCGGTTCTGCAGATCGTGTGTTTTGCTCTTGGGCGGTTTGATAGACCGGCTTCAGATCTTGTCCTGTTCCGGCATGCAGGTACATCGGCAGCACACACAGCGCCAAACCAAGCATTTTCAGATTGTTCTTCATTTCGTTCCTCCTAAAGGAATTGCTAAAGAGCGCATGGTTCTTCCGCACCAGCATTCCCTCGGTGACTCCAGTTCGCTCTCTGATTCGTTGTGCAGAACCGACGGCACTCGGTTTTATTCCGTGGTATTTTTTTGTGGGCTATGGGAATAAAACGATCGCCCGCTCGTTTACCTTTGTGTGCATGTCGGAGAGAACCTGCCATCGGAGTCGTTCGAGCAATTGGCCATGCCTCACTTCGAGCGGCTCTACAATTTTGCCTGCTGGCTGACGCAGGACCGGCAAGAAGCTGAGGATCTTGTGCAGGAGACTTACGCCAAGGCTCTTAAGGGGTTTTCCTCGTTCCAGCCGGGCACGAATTTTCGCGCCTGGATCTACAAGATCCTGCGGAATGCGTTTCTGAGCTCCCGCACCGGGCTGAAGGCGACCGCTACCGTACCGCTCGATCTTGAAGGTGAAGAGGAAGCCGTGCCCGCAGTTGAGGAAACACCAGAGAGCATTTTGCTGCAGCGTGCGGACGGCCAGCTCGTGCAGCAAGCCCTGGAGGAACTGCCGGTCGCCTATCGCGAGATCCTGCTGCTGTGTGAAGTCGAAGAAATGTCTTACCAGGAAATCTCTGCCGCTCTCGCCATCCCGATGGGTACGGTGATGTCGCGGTTATCCCGCGCCAGAAAGGCCCTACGCTCTGGCCTACAGCAACAGTTTGCAGAAAGGATGAACTAAAGTGGTGACCTATGGTTTGTGAGTCTTGGAAGGCGAAACTCGACACTTACCTCGACGGTGAGGTTTCAGAGGATGAGATGCGCAGCTTCAACGTTCATGTGCGCACCTGCCCCTTTTGCTCGGTGGATGCCCTTACGCGGGTACAGATGAAGAGGGCGATTCAAGTTGCTGGAAAACGTTACGCTCCCGGTGCTGAGTTCCGGAAGCGGATCCAGCAGAGGATTGCTGCAAAACCGCAGCGCAGTTTCCGTCTGGGATGGATGTTGGCTGCAGTGGCAGCTGCCATTATCGTGGTCGGGACGTTGACTTCAGCCTATCTGGGAACTCGATCCGGCAAAGATCAGATTTTGAGCGAGATTGCGGACTTGCACGTGGCGACGCTGGCTAGCTCATCTCCAGTGGATGTGATCTCCACTGATCGGCATACGGTGAAGCCCTGGTTCCAGGGAAAAATTCCCTTCGCGTTCAATTTGCCGGAACTTCAGAACTCCGGGTTCACTCTGCTTGGCGGCCGAATGACCTATCTGGACCAAACGCCGGGCGCGCATCTCATTTACGACGCAGGGAAGCATCATCTTTCCGTGTTCATATTCCAGGAACGGTCATTGCCAGCCACGTTGGACAAGGATCCTGTCTCGCCGAAGCAACTGACGTTCAACATCGAAACATGGAGTCAAGGAGGGCTTCGCTATTTCGTGATCGGCGATGCCAGTACTGCGAACATCGATCGTCTCGCAAAATTGTTTAAAGCCGCGTCATAGATTTGAGGTTGAAATCGACAATTCCGGCGTAGGACGGAATCGGCAAACTACTGGACGCGTGTTTGTAATGATCTGAGAGACAGCTACAGCTGAGCCGGGAGACTGCACCTGGAAGCAGAAAAAAATAAGGGTGGGGAGCATCAACCGTGACAAGCTCCTGCTTAACGCGAGAACCTATAGCCCCGGCCGTGGACTGTGAGAAAGTGTAACGGGTGTGAAGGGTTGCTCTCTAGTTTCTGTCGTAACTTCAGGATGTGATTGTCCACCGTTCGGGTACAAGGACAGTACCGGTAACCCCAAACCTCTTTGAGAAGCTCGTCCCGTGAGATCACACGTTCAGCGTTCCTGGTCAAGAATTCCAGCATCTTAAATTCCTTTGGAGTAAACATGATCTTCTCGCCGCAACGCGTGATTTCCGCCCTGAAGAAGTCCACCGTCACATCCGCAAAGACATATACGTCTGCGTGCTCCGAACTGAAGCGCGAGGCTCGCCTGATTAACGCACGCAAACGCGCAACAAGTTCTCGTGGGCTGAACGGTATGGTCACGTAATCGTCGGCGCCCAGTTCCAGTAGCAGTACCTTGTCCACGACATCCGAACTGGCGCTAAGAATCACGAGGGGCGAACCAGGAATCAAATTTGTAATTGTCTTGCAAAGATCACACCCTGAGGATCCCGCGCTCGGCAGATCAAGGATTACTGCGGCTGGCGCTTGTTGCTGAAGTCTTTCCAAACCGCAAACGGCATCAGGGACAATGTCCACCGCATATCCTTCCGAAGAGAAGAGTCGCTGCAGAATCTTACGCAACGCAACATCGTGCTCGATAATCAAAATCTGCTCGACTGAACGTGACCGCAGTTCTGGCGATGGAATGCTGAAGGTTGCTGCCAAGGTGGTGGCTGCCATGCGCTTCTCCTCCTTCTCCGGTTGCCGCTTGATTCACTCGGTAAGCCTCACAGCGTCGCTTCCCACGGTGGTGTCGCATCCCCTCCTAGTGCATCTCGATGGGATAAGGCAAGTCTCTCGATAGCGGTGCATTTGGAGCGCTAAGGAATAACTGGCGAACTGCTTCCCGGGCCCTAGCCAGACGGGACATGACGGTTCCTATTGGGATCGACAATACTTCCGCGATCTCCTGGTACGACATCTCTTCCACCTCACAAAGGAGGAGCGCCTCCCGGTAGTGCACCGGCAGATCCTCGATGGCACGCTGCACTAGTTTCGAATCGGAGCGATTCATTAAAATCGTTTCGGGAGTCTCGGAGTCAACCGCCAGCTTAGGTCCGTCCTCCTCCGGGTCCAGGGCAACGGTCATGCGCCGCTCAAGTTTTGAGCGGGAACTTAGGAAGCTGTTCCTCAGGATTCGAAAAATCCATGCACGGAAATTGGTGCCCGGCTGGAACGAGGAAAACCCCTTAAGAGCCTTGAGGTAGGTTTCCTGGACGAGGTCGTCGGCATCGTTCGAATTTTCCACCAGCCAGCGCGCGTGGTTGTAAAGGGAATCGAACAGGGGCATGGCTAACTCTTCGAAGCCTGCCGACCGTCGATCGTCTCGTGAGGACGGAACCTCAAATCGGTCCATCACTTGTGTCGCAAATCCAATATGCTTCATTGCCTTCTCCAGAATCAGCACGAATGAATCAGTTCGAGCCACGGTTGCAGCCCTCTCTGACGTGCCAGTTGTTCGGCGTCAATTAACTGAAGACGGGTGGCGCAACCCTAGATTTCGTCAGATGATGCCCCATCTTTGGATTTGAGTTGTTCAGTCATAAACGTGTTAGCTCGCATGAGATCGACACCACGACTTCGTAGTTCCTTGAGGAGTACGACCCCCGCGGCATCCGCAAATGAAACATCCGCCAGCTCGAGGGACAATTGAACATCCTCGGCGAAAGTATGCACATCGCATGCTCTGCGAAGCTCTTCGACAAAGGAACCCGTTATCCGGCCTTCTACCCGAAGGGTTACGGCCCTTCTTGACGATTCGACCACCGTTACCCTCAGCATCGCATTCACCTGCTCTCCTTGGACTTGATAAAGCAATTGACATGCCCTTCACAAAATCAGACCACGGCTGAGCGGTCTCTCGGAACCCATGGAGATCGTCCGAGCCAACATTTATCTAAGAATCAATAAGTTGTGACGGCTTGCTGCCATCGGTTGGCCATTCGCCTCCCGGGATGCGCAGACCGCTGCCTCCTCCAGGTCCTTGGACTGAGAGGTGGAAACCACCACATACGGTAATCACGAGGCAAGTTGGTGAGAGGAATTACGATGGGCGGTGACGAGATCCCTTAATGTCGAGCTTCTTCATCCGGTGGCGCAGCGTGTTTGGATGGAGGTTCAATATCCTCGCCGCACCTTTTGGACCATCCACCACTCCACTGGTATGTTGTAGAGCGGCGAGGATGTGGTTTCGGTCTACTTCGTCCAGCGTTAGGTGCAGTTTTGGAGACTCGATGTCAGCCTGCCGATGCTCTGGAGTGTCCGTCTCTGGAGCTTCCTTCCCTTTTGCAGAGGCGGCAACCGGCATAAGGTCGCCGTCCAGCCGGAGAGTCGGACCCGCCGATAAGACGACTGCGCGCTCGATGATGTTCTGCAGCTCCCGAATGTTTCCGGGCCAGGGATAGTTCACTAGGTTCTCCATCGATTCCCGTGAAACACCGTCGATCTGCTTCCCCAACCGCTTGGAGAACCGGGATATGCAGAAAGCCACTAGCTGGGGGATGTCGGATCGGCGTTCTCGCAAAGGGGGAAGCTCGATGGGAAAAACGTTGAGGCGGTAGAAGAGGTCTGAGCGGAAGCGTCCCACCTGGACTGCTTCACTGAGGTTGCGGTTCGTGGCAGCAATCACGCGCACGTCCACTCGCAAAGAGCGGCTGCTCCCTACCGGCTCAAACTCGTGTTCCTGCAAGACGCGGAGCAGCTTCACCTGCGTCTCCAGGGACAACTCCCCGATTTCGTCCAAAAAGATAGTGCCGCCGTCAGCAAGCTCGAAGCGGCCGATGCGACGCTCCAACGCCCCCGTGAAGGCACCCTTCATATGGCCAAACAGTTCGCTCTCCACCAGACCAGCCGAGATGGCGCTACAGTTCACGTTCACTAGGGCACGGCCATTGCGCGCGCTGCGGCTGTGGATCGCGCGCGCCACGAGTTCCTTCCCCGTCCCCGTTTCCCCGTAGATGAGCACGGTTGAATCTGTGGGAGCGACTTGATCGACGGCGTGGAGCGCCTTGAGGAGTGCTGGACTATTGCCGACGATTTCCTCGAAGTTATGCTCCGTGCGCAGTTCCTCCCGGAGATAAACGTTTTCCTTCTCCAACCTAGCCTTCAGGCTGTCAATTTCCTGGTAGGACTGCATATTCTGAATCGCCAATACGACCTGGTTCGCTACTTCCTGCAGGAACATGGCGTCCTCATCCGAATAACGGTCCTTTTCTCGGCTTACCAAGCTGAGTGTGCCGACACACTTTTCCTGGAAAACCAGGGGCACGACGCACATCGACTGGATGCCCTCTGTGGCGAGGCGGCGCTCGTTAAGATACTGCTGCTCTTTTTCAAGATCGCGGCGCACGAGAGGTCGCAAATGTTCGAATACCCAACTGCCGCAGGTCTCGTTGCTCCTAAGCTCCAGCCCTGTCTTAAAGTAGTCCGAAAGCAGATCTCCTTCCACGGCGAGGAAACGGAAAGAATCTCTCTCCGCCTGATAGAGGGTAATCGCGCATCGGTCGAACGGGAAGACAGGATGCAAGGCCTCGGAAATGGAATGCAGGAGTGCCTGCTGCGTCAGGTTCGTAATGATGGCATTGTTGATCTGAAGCAGGATGCGGCTCCGCTCTTCACTTTTGCGGAGGGCCGCCTCCGCCTGTATTCGATCCTCGATGTCGTGAAGCGTCCCATACCACTTAACGACGTTTCCCTTAGCGTCGCGCAGCGGCACCTGGCGGACCAGGTACCAGCGATATTTTCCGTCCGCCCGCCGACGGCGTACTTCTACTTCTAGAGGTTCTCCACCCGCCAACGCCACCCGCCACTTGTCTACTGCCCTTCCGGCATCTTCGGGATGGACGAAGTCCCTCCATCCCCAGCCCAGCAATTGCTCCCTGGAGAAGCCTGTGTAATCCAGTAAACTTTGACTTAGAAAATCCACGGAACCATCAGGTAGAGCGCTCACGACGAAAGCCGGAATGGTTTCGATAATGGTACGGAGTTCCCTTTCGCTTTGGTGGAGCGCCGCTTCCGCCTGTTTCCGCTCCGTGACGTCCTCGGAAAGCGCCATGATAAATCGTGGCATGCTTTCAGTGCCCGGAACCAAAGAAACGTTGTTGCTGACCCATCGCAGGGTTCCATCTTTGCGGCGATATTGTTTCTCGATCTGAAACTGTTGTCGCTTTCCCTCTAATAGCTCGCTGACCAACTCCCAGTTGGCGTCGCGATAGTCTTCTTCGGTAATCTCCAGAAAAGTGAGCTTGTGGAGTTCCTCTTCGGTGTAGCCCAAGATTTTCTCGTAGGCGCGATTCACCGCCAGAAAGCGTCCGTTGAGATCTGTAAGCGCCACCCCAATGGCCGAATTCTCATACACGGACCGCCAGCGTTCCTCGCTCTTCCGCAGCGCCGCTTCTGCCTGTTTTCGTTCCGTGATATCGATAAAGGTGATCACTGCGCCCAGGGTTTTACCTTCGTGAACAACGATATGGGACCAAAATTCCACAGGAAAGCTCGTGCCATCCTTTCTCCAATAAACCTCATCGTCCCTGTGGACGTCTTCTTTTTTTTGGAAGCCAATATAGATAGGACATTCTTCAATTGGATATGGGGTGCCATCTTTTCGGGTATGGTGTTCCAGCGCATGCATGTTTTTCCCGAGTAATTCGGTGGGGTCGTCGTATCCGAGAATTCGCGCCGCCGAAAGATTTGAGAAAAGACAGGTGCCTTCTGAATCGCAGCCACAGATCGCTTCCGTGGCGGAGTCGAGGATTAAGCGGATTCGCTCCTCGCTATTGTGCAGAGCATCTTCCTGCGTTCGCATCGTGCTGTCTTCAGAAAGCGGCATGGCGCAAGATACCGGCATCGTGTGATTGGCTACTTCCTCCAGACGCCGCTTGAAGCCAGCATATCGCCGAGCACATAAAAAAGCTATAAAGCGATGAGGACTTGGTAAGTTTGATAAACCAACAAATCCTAGCCGCTAGGTCTGGCTCCACGACCTATGCTTCTCTCGGAGATAAAGATCGAGCCATCGGTTGGCTCGAGAAAGGTTACGCGAAGAGCGATTTAACCCGGGCGTCCTGCTCAGGCCGGGCTTCGATCTTCTCCGCTCCGACTCGCGCTTCCAAAACCTTCTGCGCCGCATTGGACTATCTGGGTGAACGTGTATTCCCGTCGGGCGACAGGAAACGGCAAAATTAAAGAAGGCCTTTGACACTAGCTAGTGCGGTGTTTCTGAGCTTCTGATTCTCCGCCTATTACTCCTCCAAGGTTGCAACTCCTCATTTGACAATTAATTGACAACCGGATCGTATCCCACAATTCCATCGTACAGTCCAATGTTCGTGACCACTGAGAAACCGTCGTTCAAAGGGTGCGGGCGTCCATAAGACAACTTGGCGTGTGCACACAGCGAAGACTGGGTATCGGTGTGTCGAAAATAAGGGGGATGGAATGAACTCACAAAACTATGTTCGTAAGAAAACTCGCAGCTTCACCTCGGTCATGATCCTCGTACTCGGTCTGTCGCTGGCGGCAACCGCCAACGCGCAGAGCTCGGGAACCATCAATCAAATGTTCGCTTTCACCTGTACTAGTGGCTCTAATAAGGATACGTGTCCACAAGGCGCGCGCCCCGATATTATCCTTCAAGGCTCGGACGGAAATTTTTATGGCGCCGCGCAAGTTACCGATGACGGCGTCTCCGATCCCCAGGGCGGCACACTTTTCAAACTGACTCCCACGGGGGAGTTCACTAAACTCTTTACCTTCACCCAGGACAGCAGCGGGTTCCTGAATGGCAACAACCCCGCGAGCGGCTTCGTCGAGGCCAATGATGGATTCCTCTACGGCACAACCGTTAACGGCGGCAAGCAAAATGACGGCGTGCTCTTCCGGATTAGCAAAACGGGCACCGATTTCAAGGTTCTCCATAACTTCTGCGCATCCGCAAATTGCGCCGACGGCAGTATTCCCGACGGCCTCTTGCTGGGACAGGACGGCAACCTTTACGGGACCACAGAGGACGGCGGATCATCGGTCGCCCCGTGCCCAAGCTCCGGCTGCGGCACGATCTTCCGTTTTGAGCCGACGACCGGCGCCTTTACCGTTCTCCATCGACTGACCGCCCTTGCTGATGGTCTTAATCCATTCGGGATGATTCAGGCAGCCAACGGCAACCTCTATGGTATCTCGCAGGGACTCAATGTTCATGGCTTCAATGAGGATATTTTCCAATTCACGCTGGCGGATAAATTTACGGTTCAGTTCAAGTCAGTCCCGTTTGATCTCGGTATTAGTGGACTGACACAAGGCGCCAACGGCAATCTCTATGGAGCCTTCGAATCCATTGGGGTGGACGACATCAACTTTTTCGAGGTCAGCACCGAGGGCACCGGCTTTGTGGCGTTTGCGCCATTCACGACGCTCGCAGGAACGACTACCATTCCTTCGCTCTTTCTGGCTTCCGACGGCAACCTGTGGGACACCAACTTTACGGACTCGGCCGCTACGATGGGCAGCGTCTTCTCGATCAACCCGCAGAACGGAACGGTACTTCAGACCTTTGCTTTCGACGGCAGCAACGGTCACTCGCCATTGTCCAGCGTAATCCAGGCCGCGGACGGCAGTTTCGTGGGCACGACGGAACTTGGCGGAACGGTCTCTGGTGGGAGTAACGAGTTTGCCGACGGCACGGTCTGGACTCTGGATGCGGGGCTGCCCACACCGGCGCCCGCTATTACCCTGCTTAACTCGACTAGTGGCAGTGTAGGCTCGACGGTGCTGATTAATGGCAACAACTTCATTGGCACAACGGCAGTCAGGTTCAACGGAGTCAGCGCTTCCTTTCAAGTGCTCAACACTCAGTTTGTCAGCGCAACAGTACCTAGCGGCGCCACCACGGGTCCGGTCACAGTAACCAACGCCGGTGGTAAGGCCACTAGCACACAAACCTTCACCGCCAACTAGCCGGGGGAAGTCGGCGGTTCCATTGCCTTCATACTTGCTCAGTCACCAATACGCAGCGCTTCGCGAAACACGCTGGTGAGAACTCGGAGAATTGCGAGTCCTCACCGGCGCGCCCCTTAACGGACCAGCGGGGGAAATCGCCTTTGCGAAAACATTCGAAGCTTGGGAGTATTTTGGCCAGATCGAGCTTCGATTCCGATGCGTCGATGGAAGGCCGAAACTCAACTATCATGAGGGCCCATGTCTCGTCGGAAGCTGCTGATTGTGCTGATTTGCTTGTTTATTTTCGCTCAGTGTTACTCCGGCTGAGATCGATACGAATGATCAAGACGCCAAACTGGTTCCGCGCGATGAACGGTGGGCTCCGAGTGATGAGCAGTCAGAAAGTCGCAAGCAATTGAACAATTGCCGCGAGCCTCCCTCTCACTTCTTCCCCCCGCTAGCAGTAGTCAGTCCTAGATCCTTCTTCTGATCGGAGAGAGGACTGTGGTTCACGATTAACCGGACTCCTGTCTGACCGGTCAAAAAACTCCAGATCCACTGCAAAAACACGGTGAGACGCAAACTGCTAGTTGCGAGAAACTGTAAATGAACGCCTGCCCACGCCAGCCAAGCCACTAATCCGCTCAGCCGGACTTTATCTGCTTGAAGGATTGCGAAACCCGCCCCGATAACGGCCATATTTCCTTTATCGAAATATCGGAACGGGTTGGGGGAGGACTCTTTAAGCAAACGTTGAGCGATGCGCCCACCTGCATAGCGACCTTGTTGAATCGCCACTTGAGCGACACCAGGCAGGGGTTTTCCGTCCTGTTCTAGCGAAGCAGTATCTCCGATTACGTATATGTCTGGATGTCCGGGAACCGTGAGATCGTTTTGAATGCGAACGCGGCCGGCGCGGTCCGTCTCCACGTTCAGCCATTTACCAGCTGGTGAAGGAGCCACTCCTGCAGTCCAGATGACGACCTTGCTTGCGATACGCTCTCCGCCGACGACAACCCCCTCCGCGTCAATTTGGTCAACGCTGTGCCCTAAGCGCACTTCTACACCAAGATTTTCCAATCGGTGCTGGGCCGCCTCGGAGAGTTCCGAAGCGAAAGTACCCAAGACTCGGGGCGCCATGTCTACCAGCACAATGCGTGTCGCCGCCAAATTGA
>Ga0302324_100020910_pt1 | contig 12778 bp, 12 predicted proteins | sample Palsa_T0_1_FD_201949 | JGI IMG/M metagenome (GOLD analysis project Ga0302324, IMG submission 201949) | Peat permafrost microbial communities from Stordalen Mire near Abisko, Sweden - Palsa_T0_1 | ecosystem: Environmental > Terrestrial > Soil > Palsa > Peat permafrost | place: Sweden: Abisko...
CACGACCAGGCATGACACGACCGGGCATGACACGACCGGGCATGACACGCCGCGCCGCCATAGCCGCACTCAGCGCCACCGTGTGCGCCGCCGCTCAGCAGGAACCTGACTCCACCAAACCGAAATTCGGCTACTCGGCCCCCAAACGCACCGCGCCCATGCTGTGCATGTATTCCGGCAATATGCCGAAAATCCACTACGCGCAAATCGGCGATATGGCCGCGCAGATCGGCTACGAAGGCATCGATCTCACGGTCATGATCGGCGGCCACGTCGACCCCCGCATCACCAACGTGGATCTCGTCCGCGCCTTCGAAAGCGTGCGTGGTTCCAATCTCGAAGTCCCCATCGTCACCACCGCCATCAACACGCCCGCCGACCCCACAGCTTACCCCGTCCTTTATCTGACAGGACACTCCCAGATTCCGCTCTTTCGCCTCGGCCTCTGGAAGTATGGCGAAAACGGCGATATACGCCAGCGACTCCAACAGGTGCGCTTCGACCTCGCGCAGATCCTGGTCATCGCTCAGCGTTGCGGCATTGCCGCCACCTTTCCCAACCGCGCGGGTGGCTACGTGGGCGAGGCCGTTTGGGACACGCAGTCCATCATCGGCGAGATGGATCCGCGCTGGATCGGCTACATGTTCGATCCCGCCGAAGCCACGGCCGAAGGCGGCCTCGGCGGCTGGGAAACCGCGCTGCGGATGGCCGTTCCCCGCCTGCGGGCCGTCTCACTGCAGGATTTTTACTGGACGAAAACCGGCGAAGACTGGAAAATGCAGAAATGCCCTCTCGGCCAGGGAATGGTCGATTGGGATAAATTCTTCGGAATTTTGGCCGCCGCGCGCTTCACCGGACCGATGTCGGTTCAGATCGAATATGCGCCGCAAAATTTGGTCGGCGCATGCGCCAAAGATCTGGAATTTGCCCGCAAACACGTCGAACAGGCGTGGTCCGGCAAACTAAGTTAAGGTAGGACAGGCGGTTCCGCCTGTCTCCCCTACACGTCCCGCGGCGGGAACGTAGGAATCGGTTCCGGTTCAGGTGCGGGGTCCGGGTCAGGCATCGGATGCGGATGCGGCAAAGGTGTTGTCTGTCTCACAAAAACCACCTTCTCCGGTTCATCGGCCGCCAGGGTTACTTCGCAGCTGCAGCAATCGCTGCAGCATCCGCACTTCTCGCACAGATGATTTCCGCACGTGTCTTTCGTGCAACTGGCGCAGATCCGCGTCGATTCTTCCTCACAGATACTGCAATAAAAAGCTGTAGCTCTTATCATTAATTATTAAAATTTCCGGTTTAGGGTTGCGATCCAGGCTTCTTTTTCCCGGGCGCGGGCTCGCGCGAAATGCTGGCGCGGCAACGCTGCGCTTCGTGATCGACCACCAGAAACTCCTGTTCTTTCTGATTCGCCAGATCCAGAATATAACTCTGCAGTTGCTCCAGATCGCTCTGATCTTCCGCCGCCACCGATTCGATCAGATCCGCCATCGGCGAATTCTGATACCGGCGCAGACCGCCCATCAGAGATTCCAGAGACCCATGCAGCGCCTGTACGCGGAACAACCCCTTCATGCAGTCCTGCATGTGGTCCGGATGCTGCGCCAGCGCGCCCATCTCCGTCTGCACCGCTTTCACCTGCTGCTGAGCCGATTCGAGCTGCGCCACGTACGTCTCCGAAGCGCCCTTCGTTACCCAGTCCCGCGCATGTACTTCCGCCAGCATCGGCGTCAAGCGCGCTGTCTGCTGCGAGATCCGGTTGAACACCGAAATAATCCGCGGATCGCCGGTAAATCCCGGCGGCAGCGCAGCCGGTTGCTGCGCAACTAAAACAATATCGAGCAGAAAGGCGATGATGGCAAATCGCGAGCACATTCGCTTCCAGCCTACCAGTTTTTCTGCCACTTTCCACCATGGCTGTAGACTTCAACCATGGCCGACCTCACGTCTTTCGCCAACAAACTCGACTCCAAACAACTCCATTGCAGAGCCATCATCGAACCCCCCAAAGGCCGCGAAACAAATTTGACTATGACCCCGAATCGAACCTGTTCAGACCAGGCGGCCTGCTTCCCGAAGGTATGATGTTCCCCTTCGACTTCGGCTTTATCCCCTCCACGCTCGGCGAAGACGGCGACCCGCTCGACGTTCTTGTACTGATGGACGAACCCGCTCACGTCCGCTGCCTCCTCGACGTCCCTGCCCCCAGCGATTGCGCCGGAAGCAGAAGCGGAATTAGCAAGCCGGCGTAGTCGCATCGATCAGTTCCCGCCGCTCGCCGAATCGGCGGGCAGAGATACGTGGTTCCAGTCGGGAGGTTCCACGCCGAGAAGATTATGCACGAAGTAGTCGTCGCGATAGTGTTCGGTGCCCAGAATTGCCACCCCGTGGTTCTGCCCCGGAATGAACAGCATGTCGAAGTGCTTGTGCGCCTTGACCAGCGCATTCACCACCTGCATGGACGATGCGGGGTCCACGTTAGTGTCCATCTCGCCCACGACGATCAGCGCCTTGCCCTGCAGGCGGTAAGCGTTGTCCACGTTCGACGAAGCCGCATACTGCGGACCCAGGGGCCAGCTCATCCACTGTTCGTTCCACCAGATCTTGTCCATACGGTTGTCATGGCAGCCGCTGTTGGTCACAACAACTTTGTAGAACCCCGGATGGAACAACATCCCGCCCAGCGAATTCTGCCCACCTGCCGAAGTGCCAAAGATACCTACCCGCGCGATGTCATACGACGGGTACTTAGCCGCCACGGCCTTATGCCAGAGAATCCGGTCCGGAAACCCCGCGTCGCCCAGATTCTTGAACGCCACGTCGTGGAACGCCTTGGACCGGTTGCTGGTGCCCATGCCGTCGATATGCACCACGATGAATCCCAGCTCCGCAAGCGCCTGATCGGCCGAAACCGCGCTGAAAGTCTTCGGAACGAACGAGCCCTGCGGACCCGCATAGATGTTCTCGATGACCGGATACTTTTTCGAAGCGTCGAAGTTCATGGGTCGGATAATCACGCCCCAGATGTCGGTCTGCCCGTCGCGTCCCTTCGCGGCGAAAACCTCCGGAAATCGGAAGCCCGCCGCGAGAAGCGCCGAAGCATCTCCCTTGTCCAGATTCATGACGACGTTTTGATTCTGACTGCGGCGTAACTGCGCAACCGGCGGAAGATCGACGCGCTGCCACGTGTCCACGTAGTAATTGCGGTCCTTCGAGAAGGTCAGCAAGTGCGTGCCGTCCGCGTCGGTAAGCCGTGTGAGCCCGGCGCCGTCGAAGTTGATCCGGTACCACTGGGTAAAGTAAGGATCCTGTCCCGGAATCATGCCGCCGGCTTCGAACCAGATCTGCCGCTTCTCGTCGTCCACGAAGTCGACGTTGCGCACCAGCCAGTTGCCCTTCGTGATCTGATTCTTCACCTTGCCGGTGATGCCGTCGTAGAGGTAAAGATGCTCCCAGCCATCGCGCTCGGATGCCCAGATAATCTCTTTGCCGTCGTTAACGTCATGCCGGTACTTACGCCCGGCGGAAAGGCCTGGACCGAGGTTGTTGTAGTAAAAGAACGTCTTGGTTTCCTCAGCAATCAGTGGTCGCGTTTTGCCCGTGTTCGCGTCCACCTCGATTACCGTGTAGGCCTGATGGCCGCGCTGATTGTATTCGAAAGTAAAGCCGCGGCAGTCCTTCCACCACACCGGCGGGCTGAGCGAGAACGGATTCGGAAAGAGCGCACGATCGATCTCGATCTCGGTCTTGCCCGCGACATCGAACAATGCGGGATAGGCAATATCGAGCGCGTCCCCAGGCTTCCGGTAAGCGATGGTCGTATGCTTCGGCTGCAGCTGATCGCTGGGCGAGGACTCGACGTAGTGCACTTCCCGGTCATAACCGGGTCGTGTGTGGTAGGCCGCCAGCTTCTTCGAATCGGGCGACCACGACACGGTGCGGAGCGTGTAGTAATTGCCTTCGGAACCGTCGAAACTGAGCGGGAATGCCGGATGGTCGCCCACCGGTTTTACAAATACGTTGAAGTTCTGAATGAAAGCTTCCCACTTCCCGTCGAATGACGCGCACACATCGGCCGCCGGTGGCGCGGGAAACTGCGCGGCCATGGCCAGCCGGCCTCCACCGCCGGTCACCGCTGCGGCCCCTGTGGGCCGGGGAGCGCACGACCCCTGCGCCCGCCCGAAGATCCCTTCGTTGCCGTCCTGCGGAGCGGGTGGCTGGTAGTCGTACGCGAGGCCGTCCACAGGATCGCCGCCAGGGCCCTCGGGGTCGGGTTCAGCATCCGGAACTTCCGGAGCCCCGCCGCGTCCGCCACGGCCCCCGGCGGCTTGCGGAATCGGACCCTGCTTCGTGCATTCGTAGCTTGTCAGTGAGCAGCGATAAAGCGATCCGCCCGTCCCGAACTGAATCGACTTCTCACCATCGAGAAACGTCAGGGGCGCTGTCGCCTCGGCTGCCGCGCCGCCTCGGCCCGTTCCGCCCCCGCGTCCGCCGACGGCAGGCGCAAAGGGCAGCGCCAGCCCTTTGTATGTCTGGCCGGTGGCCTTCGAGATCCCCACCGCCAGTTTGTCCTGGTCGAAAGCCGCCTGCCTCGACCCCGCAACCGCATCCGCGAGCACAAACTCCGTTCCGCCCTGCACCGCGCGCGGATACCAGAATTTATCCGAGTCGCCGATCCACGTGATGGAGCCTGGAGTATTCACCACAAGGCCGCGCGCCTTCGCCTGCAGACTCTGCGCCCGCTGGTAGTCCGCGAGCGTTCCCTGGGCCCGCAGAGCATGTGTTAACGACAGAACGGCGAGGACGTAAACGACAAATCGTTGCATAGTTCTATGGATACCGGATTGTATACCGAAATGGGTACGGAAAAAACCGCCAAAAATAGAAAGGGCCCCGGAATTCCGGAGCCCTCTGAACCCTAAGGTCGTTTTTTACCGGCTGGCGAACCGTCAGCTTAAAGACGTTGAACGTTTTCCGCCTGAAGCCCTTTGGGACCCTGCTTGACCTCGAATTCTACCTGCGATCCCTCGTCGAGCGACCGGTAGCCCGTAGACTGAATCGCAGAAAAATGGACGAACACGTCGTCTCCGGTTGACCGCTGGATAAAGCCGTAGCCTTTCGCAGCGTTAAACCACTTCACTGTGCCTTTTTCTTTCACAAACCTTCTCCTGATAGTGCGATCGAGCAGGGCCCCAAAAAGAAAAAGCTACGACTTTCGTAGCTCCTTTTCGTTCACTGACATCGACCTGACAACATTGACTGCGACAAGGAGTATCGCACAGCCGCCGATGTGTTTTCAAGAACCTCCACAGGCAAAAATTCTGCTCATGGATAAAATAGGCCACTGGGTCAATCGATGCCAACTGAGCGCGCCATAACCGACCGTCTCCGCGCTCTCGCGAAGATCCCCCCGAATTCCCCTCTCGTGCTCGGGATCGGCGACGATTGCGCCATCTACCGGCCCCGCGGCTCCGCCGACGATCTTCTTTTCACCACTGACCTCTTCATCGAAGGCGTGCATTTTCTGAGAGATACGCACAAACCTGCGGATGCCGGACGCAAAGCTCTGGCCCGCAGCCTGAGCGACATCGCAGCCATGGGCGGATCGCCCCGCTTCTGCCTGGTCTCTCTCTGTGTGCCCGCCTGGGCCAGCGAAAACTGGGTCGAAACGTTCTTCGATTCACTAATCGCCCTCGCCCGGAAGACCGATACGATTCTCGCCGGTGGCGACCTCTCGCGCGGAGAAATCTGCGCCTGCGATGTCACTGTGTGCGGTTCCGTTCCGCGAGGTACAGCACTTCGGCGCGATGGCGCACGGGTTGACCACGAGATTTACGTGTCAGGCGCCCTCGGAGGGTCCGCCCTGGGGCTTTCGTCGGGCAAAGGCAAAGCCTGGAAACGACACCTCAATCCCGAACCGCGCCTCAAGCTCGGCGCATACCTGCGTGAGGACCTCCGCGCCACCGCCGCCATCGACATCAGCGACGGACTCTCGCTAGATCTCCAGCGCCTCTGTCTCGCCTCCAGAGTCTCCGCCGAAATAGTGGACCCTCCGCGCTTCCCCGGGGCAACCCTCGAACACGCCCTCCACGGCGGCGAAGAATACGAACTGCTGTTCGCGGTCCGCCCCGGTACTCGCGTCCCCGACCGGTTTGACGGCCTGCCACTCACCCGCATTGGTACGATCATCAAAGGCCCGGCTGGCGATATCCGCCATAACGGCATGCCCCTCGCCGCTCTCGGCTTCGACCACTTCAGCAAAAAATGAGCCTTCCCGATCCCTCTTTCAGAATCGATCCAACTCCTATAGTCGACATCATGGACGGCTTTCGCCGTTCCAAAGCCATGTTCGCCGCCGTCGAAATGGGCATCTTCGACATGCTGGCCCCCGACCGACTCAACAAAGCCCCGCTCACTGCCGCCGAAATCGCCGAACGTCTCAATGCCAGCCTTACCGGCACAGAGCGTCTCCTCGAAGCCTGCGTCGCGCTCAAGCTGCTCGAACTGCATGACGGCAAATTCTCCAGCACCGAAGTTGCGGATTTCTACCTCCGCCGCTCCAGCGACTCCGGGCTCACTGGCTACATCCTCTATTCGAACCTCGTGCTCTACCAATGCTGGGCGCATCTCGAAGATTCTGTCCGCGAAGGCACGCCCCGCTGGGCCCAAACCTTCGGCACCGACAAACCAATCTTCGAGCACTTCTTCAGGACTCCGGAGAAAATGCGGACCTTCACCATGGGCATGCACGGACTGGGCCTCACAACTTCCCCCGCGGTCGTAAGCGCCTTCGATCTCAGCGGTTTCCACACCCTGGCGGATCTTGGCGCCGCCACCGGGCATCTCGTTATCGCCGCCTGCGAAACCTGGCCGAATCTGCAGGGAATAGCCTTCGATCTTGCCAAAGTCCTGCCCCTTGCCGAGGAACACATAGCGGCCTCGGCCGCCCACAACCGCATAGCCACTTGCCCCGGAGATTTCTTCTCCGGCGAACTCCCTCCCGCCGATCTCTACGCTCTTGGCCGCATCCTCCACGACTGGGGCGAAGACAAAATCCGCCTCCTGCTTCGGCGAATCTTTGAAGCTCTGCCCCCCGGCGGAGCCTTGCTCATTGCCGAAAAGCTGCTCTATGAAGACCGCTCCGGGCCGCTCAACGCCCACCTGCAGTCGCTCAACATGCTCGTAATTACGGAAGGCAAAGAGCGTTCCCTCTCTGAGTACACCGCTCTGCTGCGCGCAGCCGGTTTCTCGACCATAGAAGGCAAACACACCGGAACCTATCTCGATGCCATCTTTGCCAGAAAAGATCCGGCCAGAAAAGATCCGGCCAGAAAAGATCGGGCCAGAAAAGATCGGGCCAGAAAAGATCGGGCCAGAAAAGAGCCGGCCCGAAAAAACTGATGGCCGTCGTTATCGAACAGATCCCGTGGGGCGGCTGGCCCCGCTGCTACCGCATGACCAACGGCGAAGCGGACCTCATCGTCACCAGCGATATCGGCCCGCGTGTTATGCGCTACGGCTTTGTAAACGGGCAGAATTTCCTGAAGGTTTTCGAAGACCAGCAGGGAAAATCGGGCGAGCCGGACTGGCAGTTTCGCGGCGGTCATCGCATCTGGCTGGCGCCCGAGGATCTTCACCGCACCTACGCTCCCGATAACGGCCCGGCCGAAATCGAAGTCAACGGCGACACCCTTATCGCCACCCAATCGGTGGAACCTCTTACAGGCCTCCGCAAACAGCTTGTCATTACTTTGGCTACGTCGGGGACGTGCGTTAAAATCCTTCACCGCATGCAGAACACGTGGCCCGAGCCGGTGACGCTTTCAGCCTGGGCGCTCACCATGCTCGCGCCGGATGGTATCGCGATCACCGGTTTCCCGCCCCGAGGCCGCCATGAAGACGTCCTTGCCCCCACCAATCCCCTGGTCATGTGGGCTTTTACGGATCTCCGCGACCCGCGCTGGACGTTTCTCGAAAAGTATCTGATTCTTCGGCATGACCGCAATAACACCGCCCACACCAAATTAGGGCACTTTAACCCGAATACGTGGGGCGCTTATCTGCTCCATAACGAACTTTTTCTTAAGCGTCACAGTGCCAATACCGCGGCTACTTATCCCGATATGGGTTGTTCGTACGAAACTTTTGCCAGCGCCGAAATGCTGGAGATCGAGACATTGGGGCCGTTGACCACATTAAGTCACAATGAGTGGGTGGAACATACGGAGTACTGGAACCTACATCGCGACGTTCATGTGAAAGACTTGACAGACGAAGCGCTCGACTCTCTTTTCAATTCGCTCTGAGCGGTTACACTGGAAGGAAGTTTTGAAAAGATTTTAAAAAGATTTGAAGGTTCGGTGAATCGCTTTATGAGAGTAACGGTAATAGGAACGGGTTATGTCGGCACTGTAACGGGTGCCTGCCTCGCATTTCTGGGTCACAAAGTCACGTGCGTCGATACAGATTTTTCGAAGATCGAAAAGCTCCGCCTCGGCGAAACGCCCATCTATGAGCCGGGCCTGGAGAAGCTGATTGCCCTCGCGCAGGAGAGGGGTGGGCTCGATTTCGAGACAGAGCTTACCGATCCCGTCCGTGAGAGCGACGTCATTTTCATCGCCGTTGGAACACCCCCATTACCCTCTGGCGAATCCAATCTTTCTTACCTCGAAAGCGCCGCGCGCGGCATTGGCGCCGCGATGAATGGAGACCGCTACCGCGTCGTCGTCAACAAATCCACCGTGCCGATCGGCTCTGGAAATCTCGTGGAAACGCTTGTGCGCGAAGGCGTGGCGGAAACTCACCCCGGCCTCACGAACTCCGTCCACTTCGGTGTTGCCAGCAATCCCGAGTTCCTCCGGGAGGGTTCCGCGATTCACGATTCGCTCTATCCCGACCGCATCGTGCTGGGCGCCGAAGATGCCCGGACTATGAACGTCATGAGCGCGCTTTACCAGCCTCTGGTCGACCAGCAGTTCCTCGATCCTTCCTTCGCGCCGCGCCCCGTCGATATGAAACCCGTCGCGGTCGTGACCACCACCATCACCAGCGCGGAAATGATCAAATACTCCGCCAACGCTTTCCTCGCGATGAAGATCGGCTTCGCCAACGAAATCTCCAATATCTGCGAACGCGTCGGCGGCGAGGTTACCGAAGTAATGACCGGCATCGGCCTCGACAAGCGCATCGGCACGGGGTTCCTGAACGCCGGCCTCGGCTGGGGCGGCAGCTGCTTCGGAAAGGACATCAGCTCGCTGCTCCACACCGCCGGGGAGTATGGCTACCAGGCTCGTCTGCTCGAAGCTTCGCTCGCCGTGAACCGCCTGCAGCGGCAGATCGTCATCCAGAAACTGCAGGAAAAGCTCTACATCCTGAAGGGCCGCACCATAGCGCTGCTCGGCCTCGCCTTCAAGCCCAATACCGACGATCTTCGCGATGCCCCCAGTCTCCAGATCGCCGAAAAGCTTCTGCAGATGGGCGCGCGCGTCCGCGCCTACGACCCCATCGCCATGGATGCCTGCCGCGCGCAGAATCCCGCGCTGCGCATCTGCTACTGCAATGACGCTCTGTCCGCGGCCGAACATGCCGACGCGATTGTGCTGGTTACGGAATGGCCGGAGTTTGCGGACCTGAATCTGCCGGACATGGCCAGCCGTATGAACCGTGCGGTGCTGATCGATGGCCGCAACCTTTACAACCCGGAAAAAGCCCGTCAGGCCGGCTTCGAATACAGCGGTATCGGACGCGCTTCCCGCACCCCGCTGGCCCGCGCCGCCCTGGAATCCCGATAGGTAGGACAGGCGGTTCCGCCTGTCTGGACACCGGCCCTAAAACTTCGGCGCGTAATATCCCTTGCGCGCCCGCACCACCAGATCCTTCCGCGTCTTCACCTTGACTGTAACCGGATGGTACAACCCATCCGCCTTCAAAGGCTCCGGACGATAAAAGATGTTGTACTGGTGCCGCAGTTCGTTCGCAATATTCTCGAACGACTGGTCCAGATCTTCCACTTTAAACGGGAAAAACGCCTGTCCGCCCGTTTCTTCCGTCAGATACCGCAGCACATTATCGCCATCCAGAGCGTCGCGCTTGGTATTCGTGGAAATCGCATAAATCACCACGTCGGCCTTTTGCGCCATTTCGAGCGCCTGGTCACGCGAGTATCGGCTCGACGTATCCTCGCCATCGCTGATCACAATCATGGCGCGCCGAAACTTGTCGCGCGGCTGATCCATCATCAGTTTCTCTTTCGACGCGAAGAAAATCGCGTCGTAAAGCGATGTGCCACCACCCGGCCGCATCCCCTTGATACCGGCTTCCAGTTTTTTAAGATCGCCCGTCAGATCCGCCACCAGTTCCGCCGCGCTGTCGAAGCTCACCAACAGCATGCGATCCTCCTTGGGCCGCATTACACTCTGCATGAACCGGATGGCCGCTTCCTGCTCGAACCGGAACTCCTCGCGAATACTGTTGCTCGTATCCACCAGCACCGCCAACCGCAGCGGAAGGTCGGATTCCGCCGTGAACTGCGAAATCGTCTGCGGCTTCTTGTTCTCCACAATTGAGAAGTCGCCTTGCCCCAGATCCGTCACGAACCGGCCCTTCTTGTCGGTCACCGTGAAGAGAATATTGACCCGCGTCACGTCCAAAGTGATCTTGGTCTGCTCTTCGGCTTCGTTCGCGATCTGGCTCTGTGCCGGTGGGGTCTGAGGAGCAACCGGCGGCTGCTGCGCCGTCGTTTTCTGGGCCAACAACGTAACTCCGGCGCACAACACGGTGCAGAAAAGCAAAGCTTTCATATGACCTCCCATTCTACCGTTCTGAAGCCGGGTGCGTAAGCGATGCTCGCGCTCCGGGCTGCCTGACCCGGTGGAAGGGCGTTCGCCGACGCTAGTGCGGGCGGGCAAGAGTTATTTGGGCGGAGCGAACAAATCGAGGTTCTCAGCCTTCCAGCGCATAGCAGCATAGATCCGGTTATACCCACTGGGATGGTCGAAAAAAATCCACTCTTCCAGCGGACCGGGTTTCATTTTCCGATACTCGCCCAGGTGGATAGCCGCCTGCGCAAAGCCATCGGGAAGCCGGGAGGCATTCAGCCCGTACATATCGGCCTCGAATTCTTTGGTGCGGGTCTCCGTATTCACGATGGGCGTTAAAATGAACATGAAGACGGACCCGATGAGCAACACCAGCGGAAGTATCGCGGGATCCCCGACGCCGTAAATCCGCCATTTTACGCCCCATCGCTTCAGAGACCAGGCGAGCGACCAGCGGAGAAGCCCAAACGAGGTCAAAATCACGATCAGCATAAACAGAAGGTCCTTGTAGACATGGTGCAGGACGTAATGGCCCATCTCGTGTCCCATCACGGCCTGAATCTCTTCCGGAGAGCCCCGTCGCAGCAGGTTGTCGTTCAGCGTAATCCGCGACGTGCCCGCAAACCCGCTCACATTCGCGCTCATGCGATTAGTCTGCCGTGAGGCGTCAATCTCGTAGACCTCCCGGGATGGAATGCCGTTGGCGCGGGCCAGACGCAGGATGGGACCCGTGACTTTCGGATTGTCCAGCCGCTTGATGTCGTTGAAGATCGGCTGCAGGTAAACCGGTCCAATCAGGGCCACGAACATCACAAACAGAAACGTCGCAGCCGATCCCCAGATCCACCAGGTGCGGGGAAGCTTGCGAACGATGGCGAAGAGGATAACCGTAAGCACTCCGCCGAGAACAGCGTTCACCAGAAGGGCCTTAAACTGATCTCCCATCCAGGGACCGAAAGTCTGGGTAGCGAGGCCATACTGGCGCTCGCGGGTAAAGCCCTCATACACAGCCAGGGGAAATCCCAGAACGGTGGTGATGATCAGGAATCCGATCCAGTAAAGAAATGTCTGCAGCGAAAGGTTGCGCGAGACGCCCTGGGTTCGGTCCCGAATCCATGCCGACCAGCCGAAACGAAGCATCGCGAAGTAGATGACCGCGGCGGCAAGGTAATCCCAGAGGATCAGCCAGTAGCCGCCTTCGAAATAGGCGTCGGAACGACCACGGGCACTGGCCGGAATCTGTGCGAGGTAGGCCTCAGTGGCTTTTTCGGCGTTGAAACCGGGCGAAGGGAGCGCCGCTTCCGGAACCGTCGTGACAGACGGCATGACGGTGACGGGAACCGGTTGGGCGCCTCCCGGACTTACGGTCAGGAAGAACAGGAAAATCGACAGGGCCATCGCGCGTTGCATCTTCAGATACTACAAAAGCAGCGCGGTAAACGATCCCGGTTTCTATAGGGTCTACCGAACACGGCGTTCCTGAATCAGACGGTCGATATCCATCGCGCTCAACGGGAGCGACGCCGCAATCAACTGCCGGCCCGATAACGAGGCCTTCTGTACGCCCTCCGGTGCATGCTGGCCCGACTTCGTCAGCATATGAACCAGTTCATGCGCAACCACCCGTCCTAACGCCCGGCCCACCAGAAGATCGGCTCTGGCGTAATCCCCTCCAAACATGGCGGCGCGGACGGAATTAACGACGCGGTCGCAGTTCACCTCGCCGAAAGGCTGGACTTCGCCGTTGGCGGTCCGAGTAACAGCCAGCGGTCCGAGTTCATCGTACAGGGGTGGAGCGGGGTCGAAGCTGCAGGAACCCTTGAAGGTCATCACGACGAGATCGTTGAACGTAGCGTTCAACGATTCCGAACGCAGCCGCCACTCGAGCCGAACGCCTGAGGCATGGATGATCTGAGCGGCTTCGCGCTTCATCTCACTAAACGAAACCTGGGAATAGGTTC